>Ga0182024_10017797_pt1 | contig 13299 bp, 12 predicted proteins | sample P32metaG_FD_120480 | JGI IMG/M metagenome (GOLD analysis project Ga0182024, IMG submission 120480) | Permafrost microbial communities from Stordalen Mire, Sweden - P3-2 metaG (Illumina Assembly) | ecosystem: Environmental > Terrestrial > Soil > Wetlands > Permafrost | place: Sweden: Stordalen...
GCCGGGGAGATCCTGGCTGCGGACCTGCGCCGCCAGTGACGCCGGCACCGGCTGGATCCACTTCGCGGTGGCGAACTCGGCCGTCCAATCGACGTCCATCGCCAGGATGTCGATCGAGGGATCGTTTGCCGCCAGCCGGCGAACCAGCGATACCCGCTGCCCATCCGAGGAGGTGGAGAGGAAGTTGATGCTGATCGTGTATTTGCCGTGCGAGGCGGCTGAGCACTGCGCCGCGGCCTTGGCGAACGAGCCGGATGGCTCCGGGAATACGTACCAGTTGAGTGTGACCGGGCCCTTGCCCGACGAGCCGCCGCAGGCCGCCAGCACAGCCGCCGCGGCGACCGCCGCCAAGCCGACCAGCGCGGCCCTGAATGCTCCCAGTGCACGACGACTCTCTCTCCTCACGTAATTGCTCACCCTACCCGTCGTACACAAAAAAACAACCTCGAGTTGTCCGCGGCCGTCGCTGCGCCCAGTCAGGCTGGGCGGCCCCTTGTCAGTCGCCGGCGTGAACGGCGCAGCTGCCCCAATCGAAGGGGCATGGGAGCGCCCTCAGCCGGCGATCGTTCTCGTGCCAGTCGCGGTGGAGATGGCGCCCGATCACCACCGCCGCCACAGCGCCTGCGCCCGCCGCCTTCAGCGCCGCCGCCGCGCTCCTGGCGTTGGCTCCGGTCGTCCAGGTGTCGTCGATGAGTAGCACCGACCCCCCGGCCAGACCGCGAATCGCCTCGAACTTGTCAGGGCTGAACTCGCGCGCCGTGACGCTCGCCTGCGAGCGACGGAGGAGTCGCTCGTGGCGGCCTCGCGTCGGGCCCGTGAGCTCACCGACCACGCGGTGCAGGGGGTGGGTACCGTCGCGCTCGCGGGTGCTCGAGGGAACGGTGGTGACGAGCTCGAACCCGGAGGTCCCGGCGGCTGCCGCGACGCACTGCTCATGGCGGTCGAGGTGGCGCCAGAGCACGGCGGCGAGCTCCACCTCGAACCGGCGCGCGACTTCGACCCGAGCCCGTTTGTACCCCGCGAGCGCGTGGTGAAGCTGCTCGTGGGCGACGCTGTAGGAGATCGGGACGACGGCATCGAGCCATGGTCCGGCATAGGCGCATCCGTAGCAGTGGGGGTGGCCGTCAGTCAGGTCGAAGCAAACCCGGCAGACCGCCTCACCCGGCCGCGGGCCGAGCATGAAGTTCCCGTACAGGGCGGTCAGCTCGGCGACCGTGGGCATCGGGCGGCTAGGCCACGAGCGCGCCGGCCGAGGTGACGCGCCCGATCACGTCCGTGATCTCGTCCGGGGATTCGAAGGCGTGCGCGCCGGGCCGGCCGGCGAGCGCGCGCGCCCAGTCCTGGCTCAGCAGCGATCTCGCCAGAAAAACCGAGCGGCCGTGCGCCAGACCGAGCCGTGCCTGCACCCGGGCGCCACTGGTTGCCGACGCTTCGACGACAACTGTGCCCAGCGTCAGGCCCGACATGACCGCGTTGCGCATCGGGAAGCTCCTTAGGCTTGGCGGCGCCTCGGGCCAGAACTGCGATACGACCGCGCCCTTGTTGACGATCTTGCGCTGCAGGGCCGCGTTCTCAGGCGGATAGCTGTGTGCCAGCCCGGTGCCGATCACCGCGACGGTCCGGCCGCCGGCCGCCAGTGTGGCCGTATGCGCGGCGGTGTCGATCCCGGCGGCGAGCCCCGACATGACGGCGTAGCCGCTGCCTACGAGGTGGCCCGCGATTGACGCCGCCCGCTCGAGGCCTTCGCCCGAGGCCTTGCGCGAACCGACGACGGCCACCGAGCGGGTGTCGCTTGGCTGCAGCCTGCCCGCGACGAAGATCAGCGGCGGCCGATCATGGACCGCGCGCAGGTTGTCCGGGTATTCGGCATCCAGGACGGTCATCAGCCGCATCCCGTTGGCCTCCCACCCGGCGACCTCCGCCGTGGCGCGTTGCAGCAGCTCACTCGGGTCCTCGGCGACGAGCTTGCCCTGACCGTCATCGTCTTCGGCGAGCTCGCGCTCGATCAGGGCGAGTGCGCTGCCCGCCTCCTCGACGAGCTCGGCGTAGATCGGCCAGGGACGACGACCGCGCCTCAGCAGGGCGACGAGCGCCGCGGTCTCCGGCTGGCTCAGCCGAGTCGCTCCGGGCCTGCGGCGCGAGGAGCCGGTGTGGGCTCGGCTGGGCGTGGCGCCTGAGTGGGGTCGGGCGCGCGGGGCGCCTGGACCGTGTCGGCCTCGCGAGGCGCCTGCACTGTTGTGTCGGCCTCGCGAGGCGCGTCGACGGGATCCGCTGCCCGAGTCGGCTCGACGGGGTCAGCGATCCTTGGCGCCTGGACGGTCTCGGCTTCACGTGAGGCCTCAATGGGGTCGGCTGCGCGCGGCACTTGGACTGTCTCGGCTCGGCGAGCGGCTTCGACGGGATCAGCTGCCCGTGGGGCCTCGCCGGTCTCTGGCATCGGCGGCGCGTGCACCGGCTCGGCACCGTTTGGCGCGGGGGACACCACGGAATCGTCGTCGCCGTCCTGCTCGAAGGACTCGGAGTCGATGTGGTGGTCGGGCGCGTCGTGCAGAGGGTTGTCATCGCGCTCGCCGCTGATCGCGGACCTGAAGTCGCGCAGCCCCTCGCCGAGCGTGCGGGCAACCTCGGGCAGTCGCTTGGGTCCCAGCACCACGAGCGCGACGATCAGCAGAAACAGCAGGTGCGTGGGCTGCAGGATGTCGCCGACCATTGCACCGAGGGTAGCTGGTGAGGTCGATGCCGAGCATCATTTCGTGACACGTCGCCGTGGCGGTCTCGGGTGGCCCCCCACGAGCACGGCCAGCCGGCGACTGCTCGCCGGCGCGTAGGGGTAATCCCCCATCGGAAGTGAGGCGACCTGGAACCAGAACGGGCGGCGGTAGGCGCTCGGATCTCCGGCGCCGAACGTGTAGGAGGTCGAGAAGCGTCCGTCCCCGCCGACGTGCTCGTGGACGCCGTAGGTCGTGAACGTCGAGCCGAGCCCGATCCGCAACCGCACCAGCGCGCCACCGGAGGGCAGGTATCCACCTCGCAGTTGACCGACCAGCCGGACCGTGCCGCCCCAGGCCACCCGGCGCGGAGACACGCTCAGCAGCTTCACCTCGGCGGGCACGACCTCGTGTACCAGCCCGGACAGCGACGGCTGAACCGAGGGGCCACCGCCGTAGGCGGCTTCCACCAGCCGCGACGGACCCGCCGGCAACTGTGCGCTCCAGCTCCCGTCCGCCGCCGTGTTGGCCGCGCCCACGGGACTGAACCGCTCGCGCCCGTCGTCGGCGGCGGCCAGGATTTCCACGGGCTGCCCTCCCAGCGCCACACCGGTGTACGTGCCGAGCCATCCGCTCACGGTGGTCGCTTTGCCGTGAGCAACGCGGCGGCTCGTCCGGTCAAGAGCGTGGGGGAGCACGATGATGCGCACGATCTTTCGGCGCTGCACGCGGACCCGCCGGCCATCTCGGAGCACCGTTACCCGGACGGTCCTCCGACGCCAGACCGTCCGGGCATGGCACTTGGTGACCCTGACGGGTTTCGCGTGCGCTGGTCTGCGTACTCGGACCCGCCGACCATGGCGGCGCGCCGTCACCCAACCCGCCGGGACTCTGACGGTTTCCCGAGCCTGATGGCAGCTCAGCTGATCGACGATTCTCGAGAAGGCGATCGCGGTCACCGTCGGAGCCCCGATCTTGATCGAAAACGACTGGAGCGCTGAGGAGCCGTGATTCCCCTGGGGACCGACTGCATTGTTCTGAGAAGAGCACCGGACGACGTGCTGTCCCACCCCGGTGACCGGCACCCGTGCGCTGCTGCCCGCGTACCCCTGCGCCGGACCGCCGTCCACCGCGCAGGAGATTCCGGCCACACCCGAAGGGCCGGCGGCGGCGGTGGCGCTTACGTACTGCGTGCCCGCGGTCGATGGCGCGTCCGAGGGTCCCGAGAGGGTCACCGTCGGCCGTTGGTTGTCGATCCACACGGTCTTCGAGATGCTGGCCGGCACGCCGGCAGCGTCCGACGCGTTCAGCGCCAACCGGATCGCGCCCTGCCCGTACGTGCTCGTGTCTATCGTCTGGTCGACCGGGGGCGCCTGGCACTGGTGCCACGACGACACGTCCTGGCGAGAAGTTGTCTGGCCGACCTGGGATCCGTTCAGCACCACTGATAGAGAGCACAGTCCCGAGGGAGAATCACCCCACGCGAACACCCGCCAGTTGCCGCGGACCCACCCTGAGCTCGCCCATAGGCCCACGGGAGCGGTGAGGGTCGGGGCGACGGTTTCCTGGACGCCGAGCGCAATGTCCGCCACCAAGATCTCGGCGGCCGGAGCGTTGTTGCATCGAGTGACGCCACATACGGCCTGGAAGCCGAAGTAAGGAGAGGCAAAGCCCCCGACCAGAGCCCTGGTCTGGTACTTCGTGACTTCTACGCCGCCTCCCTGCCAGTAGAAGCCTCCGCCGTATCCTGATCCGGTGTTGACGTTGTACTCGCCCATCGACGGAACGGCCGCGCTGACGATCTGTAGCCCCGTCGGGGCGTTGGCCTGGAAGCGCGACGTGTCGCCCCGAGCGATATTGCCCGAACCACTGGCCACCTGGAAACCCTGGCTTGGCTGAACGGCGGGACAGCTTGAGGTTGCACTCATGTTGGAACTGGCCGAGCCCGCGAATACACCAGTGCCGTAGGACGCGCCACAAGCCCAGACCGTTTCATCAGCACGTCCCATGGAGCAAAACACCATGGATATGGCCACCGCTCCAAGTAGAGCAGCGACATGACTGGTGCCGCGCCCCATCAGCGACTGATCAGGGACAAAGGACGGCCACATTGACCGGCTCCGGCGTGGGTTGGCCAGCGCCATTAAAAGTCTGTACGTAGACGCCTGCGTTGTACTTCGTGTTTCCACCCTCGAATAGGGTGGTCGCATATGCCGGAGCAGCCGGAAGGTTGGTCACGTCCGAGAGCAGGAAGCAGCGTCGTGAGATCCGTTTGTTCCACGTAACCTGGTAAACGCCGCGCGTGGCGCCGAACGGAGTCGTGACGTTCGCTCGTGGGTTGGAGCTATAAAGCGCGCCGATGGGGGAGATGCTCGCCCAGAACGCGACGTAGCCCGCGATCGACTTCGAGTCCAGGTTCGCGGCACCCACGGAGCGCCGACCGAGCTTGCTCTCGGTCACGGCCCGGTTGCGGAGCTGACGCGTTCCCACGCTTCCGGCGGGAATCGCCACCGCTGCGTAGCCGGTGCCGCCGAGCGCGACGAACAGCGCCAGGTAGGCGACCGCGTTGCTCTTGGCGTGGGCTAGGAGTCTGCTCATCTGGGCTCTCTTTCGCTGATCATCCGTCGGGGGAGCTTCCTGGGCCGAGCGCGCCGTTGGGTCCGAACGCGGGCTGGCTGCCGGAGCTCGGCGTCTGCCCACTCGTGCCACTCGAGCCGGTGGTGGTCGGCGGCGCGGCTGACGACGCCGGCGTGGACGAGGCCGTGCCCTCGTAGGGCGGCGTCGAGCTCGTGTAGTGGACAGGCTGCACCGTTGCCGCGCTCGTGCTCGCGTGTACCGCCTGGGCGAGACGGGCGGTCCGGTGGCGCGCGTGCCGCGCCGCCGAACGTCGGCTTGCCCGGAGTGTCGCCGCACTCTTGGCACCAAGATCAAGTGCCGCTGCCAGTGCCCTACCGCTCCGCCCATGGGCAGGCTGGAAGGTGGCGGGGTTCGAGCCGGCCGACGCCTCGGGAGTCCCGGTCGCCAGCGGGCCTCGCACACCAGACTTCTGGCCGCCCCCGCCGATCAGCGCCAGGACGATCAACGCGCTCGCTGCCGCCACGCCGATGATGGAGATCGGGCGCGCCCGGCGACGAATCGCCTCGCGCGCGCCCGCGCGCGCGACCCGGGTCGGCGCGGAACCCGCGCCAGCCACGGGCACGGAACCCGGGATGGCTGCGCCCGCGACCTCCCCACTTGGCCCTAACGGCATCCGACCGTCCCGGTCGGCGGGTGGCGCCCGCAACGCATCCTGAACCGCCGCCGAGCTTTCGCCCCAGAAGTCGTCCGCGGTCGGAGGGAGGCCGATGTGCTCGCTCACCTCAGCCACCGGCTCGTCCGCCGACGGCCCGAACGGGATCAGTTCCTCGCGGGGGCCGAGCCAATCGCGCGGCAGCCGCACGACATTGCTCTCCGCCAGAATCTCCCCGCCGCCCTCTTCGGTTTGCCGTCCGTCCGTATCCACGAGGTTTGCAGACCTTTTCCCGCGATTCGTAGCGAATCCGTCTTCCAGTCGCGCTAGTATACCTCTGAATTAGTGCCAGTTTGCCTCAATTAGACAGGACCAGCGTGAGCCAAACCGATTCAGAGGAGTCCTACCTGACCGTCGCCGAGGTCGCGGAGACGCTCAAGCTCAATCAGCAGACCGTCCGTAACTGGATTGACCAGGGCTCGCTGCCGGCGCTGCGGGTTGGACGGCGGGTTCGCATCAAGCGTTCTGATTTCCAGCGGATCATTGACGAGAGTTACAGCGGCGCCGGCGGCGCTTCGACCGGGCCGAGCGGGCCGAGCGCCGAGGACTTCTGGGGTGGTGAGCCGGTCGGCCTGGCCGCCGAGCCCAACCGCTCCGGGAGTGCCACCGGCTCCGAAGGGTCACCGGCCGGAAACGACCGATGAGCTTCAGTGAAGAGCTCGATCGTCAACGGGCGCAGATCATGCGCGCCGTCCGCCACGCCAGTGACGGCTGGGCCGAGGCGATGCGGGCACACAAGCTGGCGCCGCCGGACCCGGGGTTTGCACAGCGCCTTCACGCCCTGTCCGAGGCAGCCGGCGCCGAGCAGGTGGCGTGGGAACACGCGCACGCCGCCGGACTTCTGTGGCGGCCGGTGCCCGGTGCCGAGAACGCCGCCCCGCCCTACGAGCTTCGGCCCGACACCGGTCGCCGCGGACCGGCCGCGCTGTGGGAGCGCTTCGACGCCGCGGTCGCGGGACTGAACCGGGCGATCACCGGATCGGATGCGGCGAAGGTCGCCGATGCGTTCGGTGAGATGTCGGAGGCGGCATCCGCTCTTTCCGAAGCGGTATCGCATCAGGATCACGCGCGCGAGCCGGCGCAAGCGCGTGACGTAGCCTGAGCGTGCCGCGGATACGCTGCAATCGTCGTGCCGCCGACTTCCCGTCCCTCGATCCACCTGCCGGCCCCCGGAACCAAGCGGGCGGTCGTGATCGGCGCGGGCTCGTTCGGGACCGCGGTCGCGGTGCTGCTCGCGCGCGGGGGACTCCGCACGACCCTGCAGGCCAAAACGCCCGAGCAGGCCCGCCGCCTTCAGGAGGAGCGTGAGAACCGCGTCTATCTGAGCGGCGTCACCCTTCCCCGGGAGCTGCGGATCGAGGACATAAGCGCCGGCTTGGCGCGCGCGGACTTCGTGTTCCTCGGCGTGCCCTCGACCGGGCTCGACGAGGTGATTCGCGATCTCGAGCAGCGGGGGCTGCCGGACAAGGCGGCGATCGTCTCCCTGGCCAAGGGGCTCGTCCCCCCTGACGGCACCCCGCCGACCACGCTTCTGCGCCGCCGCTTCGGCGACCACCGCACGGCGTGCATCGGCGGGCCTGCCCACGCCCAGGAGATGGTGAGTGAAGGCGCGGGCCTCGTGGCGGCCTCCAGGGAGGAGTCGCTGGCCAACGCGCTCGCCGGTGTCTTCATTCGTGCCGGCGTCGTCTGCGAGGAGTCAAACGATCCCATCGGGGTCGAGCTCGCCGGCGCGGCGAAGAACGCCGCTGCGCTCGCGTCGGGAGCTACTGTGGCCCAGGGCCTCAACGCGGCCGGCGCAGCCGCCGGGCACATCTTCGCCGAAGTGTGGCGCTGGGCTGAGGCCGAGGGCGCGCGCCCCGAGTCGATGATCGGCCTCGCCGGAACCGGTGACCTGGTCGCGACTGCGCTGGCCCCACTGAGCCGAAACCGCCGGGCGGGCGAGCTGCTGGCCCAGGGTGTTCCGGCGGCGGACATACCCGGTCGTGTCGGCGGCCAGGCCGTTGAGGCTCTGGAGTCGGTACCACTGCTGGCCAAGGCGCTGATCGTCGCCGGGGTGCAGGCGCCGGTGACGAGCGCGCTCGAGCGGCTGATCTCCGGGGAGCTCCCGGTCGAGGACTGGGTCGCCGTGGTCAGAGCCACCGTGCCGCCACCACCCCGCTGGCGTCCCGCGGTAAGGCCAAGATTCTGGCTGCGGCTGCGGGAACGCCTCCGCTCATGGTTCACCAAAGCGAAGTCAGAACGCCACGAAATGTTTACTCAGGCTGAAGCCGGGTCTGTCAGCCTTCGGACTGGAGCAAATTCGAAGGGAGACGACACACATGCCACAGATCATCGTGACGGCCGATAAGCCGACTGAGGGCGACGAGCGTCAGGTCATGTTCAGCGAGCGGGTGAACGTTCGCGATTTTGAGTCAGAGCATTTCCAGGGCCAGCTCGTCGAGCGGCTCGGGTGGGCGGTCGGCGACGCCGCTGCCGTCGATCAGCAGCGCCGAAGCCGCTAGCCGCGCTCAGCGAGCGTCGTGACCACGGCCTCGTAGACCCCGGCGCCGTAGCTCTCCGAGGCCATGCGGACTCCGGTCCGGCCCGAGACATCGGCTTCGAGGGTCAGGTCGCGTTCGAGCGCGTTCGCCACCAGCCAGAAGGTCCCCACAACTGAAGCCGCATCCATATCCTCGCGGGAGTCACCCACGGCGACGCAATCCTCGCGGGCGTACCCGCGTGCCTGCATGTGCCGAGCGACTGCCCGGGCCTTCGACGCGCCCGCCGGGATCAGGTGGTAAGCGTGCACGACCGGCAATCCGGGCATCTGCTCGGCGGCCGCGCGTACGACGCCGTTGTCCACCAGCCGCAGCCAACTGAACCTGGCCTGATCGAGCGTCGCCTGGACGTCCTCCAGGTCGACCTTGCCGCGGAACAGGTGCGAGACGTCGCGGAGCACCGACCAAGGTGTGTGGTACTCGAGCTGGGCGCCGTAGCGGTCCAGCAGCAGAGCGGCCGCGCCCGAGGCCTCGATCTGCTCGTAGATCGAGCCGGCCTGAGCGGAAGGAACCATCCCATCGGTCAGCCATTCGAGCTCGCCGTCGAGCACCAGCCCGCAGCCGAGCTCGAAGATGAACGCCGACGATCCGATCATCCGTGCGGCCTCGAAAACGCTGGACTGCTTTCGGCCGGAGTAGATCACGACCTCGGCTTCCGCCCTGGCGCACGCCTCCAGGGCGCGCGCGCCGAGCAGGCTAAAGCCGCCGTCGGCGCCGGTCAGCAACGACGCATCGGGCCCCAGCAGGGTTCCGTCCAAGTCGACGTAGAGGCAGCGCACGGCGGGCGCGACCGTAGCAGTGGACGGAGCCACGGGCCCCGCTGCGAGGACCGCCATACTGAGCATCAGGTGGCCGTCGTCCGTGAAACCGAGCCCTGGGAGGCGCTGCTTCGCAGTGGCCGGGAGGACGAGCGCCTCGTTCACGAGGACCACTACGGCGCCCGTGCCTCCCGGACGGTGTCGATCCCCGATGAGCTCAACTGGAGAGTTGTGGAGGCGCTGCGCGAGGCGGGCGTCGAGCGGCTCTACGAGCACCAGCTCGAAGCGGTCCAGAAGGCTTTTGACGGCCCCACCATCATCACCACGGGCACCGCGTCGGGCAAGTCATTGTGCTTTCAGCTCCCCACGCTCGAGGTCCTGAGCACCGATCCGGCGGCGCGCGCGCTTTACCTGTACCCGACCAAGGCGCTGGCCCAGGACCAGGCCCGCGCACTGCAGCGCTTCGGCATGCACAAGGCGATCCGACCGGCGATCTACGACGGCGACACGCCACGCGGCGAGCGCAGCGCGATTCGCAAGCGGAGCAATCTGATCCTCACCAATCCGGACATGCTCCACGTGGGGATCCTTCCCCACCATGCGGCCTGGGGGGACCTGTTCGCGAACCTCGCTTTCGTGGTCGTCGACGAGGCCCACGTCTACCGCGGGGTCTTTGGCTCGCACGTCGGCAACGTGCTGCGGCGCCTGCGCCGGGCGGCCGCGATTCATGGCACCGAGCCGCGCTTCCTGCTCACCAGCGCGACGATCGCCAACCCGGTCGAGCTCGCTGAGCGTCTGACGGGGCTGACCGGGTTCAATCTCGTCGATCGCGACAGTGCGCCACAGGCGTCGAGGCGTGTGGCGATGTGGAACCCGCCGCTGCTCGACGAGCAGCTCGGGGTGCGGGCATCGGCCCTGTACGAGGCCGCCGAGGTGTTCTCGGAGCTCATCTCGAGCGGGGCCAGGACGATCTGCTTCATGAAATCGCGCAAGGGCGTCGAGCTGATCCTGCGCCACGCCGTGGACCGCCTGGAGCCCGAGCTGGCCGAGCGGATCGCCCCCTATCGCGGTGGATACACCCCGGCCCAACGCCACGAGCTCGAGCGGCGTCTGACCACCGGCGAGCTGCTCGGTGTCGTGGCCACGGACGCGCTCGAGCTCGGGATCGATATCGGGGAGCTCGATGCCGCGGTGTGCGTCACCTTCCCCGGGACCGTCGCCAGCCTGAAGCAGATGTGGGGACGGGCCGGCCGCCGCGGTCGCGGGCTGGCGGTCTATGTCGCCGGAGAGGACGCGCTCGACCAGTTCTTCTGCCGCCACCCCCACGACTTTCTCGCCCGGCCGGTGGAGGCGGCGATCCTGGACCCCGGCAGCAGCGAGATCTACGCCGAGCACCTCCTGTGCGCCGCGCACGAAGCTCCGCTGAGCGGCGCGGACGAGGAGATCCTCGGCCCGCAGTGGCACCAGCACGCCAAGGAACTCGCCGCCGCCGGGCTGCTGCGCGAACGGGCCACCGGCTTCGTTCCCAAGCGAGCTGACGACTATCCCGCCGCCCGGGTGGCGCTCCGCTCCGCGTCGGCTGACAGCTTCGTCCTGATCGACGCGTCCTCGGGCGAGGTGCTGGGCACCGTCGAGGCCGCGCGCGCCTACTCGACCATCCACGAAGGCGCGATCTACCTCCATCTCGGTCGTTCCTACGCCGTCCTCGAGCTCGACCTCGGCGCCCGGCGGGCGCTGCTCGAGCCGTTCGACGGCGACTACTTCACCCAGACCAAGCGCGAGAGCATGACCTACATCGAGCGGCTGATCGAGCGGCGTGAGAGCCACGGGGTCACGCTCTCCTACGGCTCGGTCGTGTACTCCGAGGCGGTGCTCGGCTATCAGCGCAAGGGACTTCAGGACCATCAGGTGATCGACTTCCAGACGCTCGATCTGCCGACAGTCGAGTTTGAGACCAAGGCACTGTGGTACGAGCTCGACGAGTTGATTTGCGGACCACAAAGCCCGGCTGGGCGTCCGTTCGAGCCCTTCCCGCCCGCCCTGCTGCTCGGCGCGCTGCATGCGCTGGAACACGGGCAGATCGCGGTCCTGCCACTGATCGCGATGTGCGACCGCTGGGACATCGGAGGCCTCTCCACCAACGCCCATCAGCAGACCGGCGGCCCCACCATCTTCATCTACGAAGGCCATCCCGGAGGAGTCGGGATCACCCGTCGCGGCTATGACCAGTTCGAGCGCCTCGTCGAGGACGCGCAGCGACTGATCGGTGAGTGCTCGTGCCGCGACGGTTGCCCCTCGTGCGTGCAGTCGCCGAAGTGCGGGAACCTCAACGAGCCGCTGTCCAAGCGGGGCGCGCTCGAGCTGCTGGATCGGATGACGGTCACAGAATCTAAACGTGACCGCCCTCGCCGAGCCTGAGAATGGATCATCCCTGGGGTGCCGCTCTCTGACGTGCTTTCGCCGGAAACGATGGCGGCGATCGACCGGGCGGGAGCACTTCACTTTCACCGCGCGGGTCCGGCCGGCGCCCAGGTCGACTACAGCATCGTGGTCCGGCGGCAGCCGACACCGTACGACTCATTCTCGATCGTCCCCGCACACAGCTGAGCCCCCGCTGCCCAGGCCTGGCCAGGCGCTCGCGCGGCGTGGCGGCTTCGAGCCCAGCCCAGTCCGCAGTCGCTAGCATCGCGCGGCCAGGGCGAGATAGCTCAGCTGGTAGAGCACACGACTGAAAATCGTGGTGTCCCCGGTTCGAGTCCGGGTCTCGCCATCCTCGTTTTCCCTGCTAATGAGCGGTTTTGGGCTTCGGCAAAGCCGGACCACGGCGCTGGCATTTGGGCCCGTAACCCGAATATCTGGACTGAATGACGGGCCTGTGGCGATGGACAGCGTGCCGAGACGGAGCCGTCGGCCACGAGGCTGAGAGCGGCGACCCCCACATCGCAGGCACGCTCCAGCCCCCTCGATGCTATACCGGCTGCCCCGACCGAGCGGCCGCCGGACGGACACGCCGCCTCGTGGCCACGAAGACAGCGACCGAGTCATCGGCCGCCTCGACCCGCACTGGGCGCTTCCGCGCGCCCTGCGATCCGGCGCCGGCCGCAGCGGACCCGACGACTCCTCCGTCGCCATACCGATCGCGGGCTCGTGGCAGGACGACAGGGCGAAAGCGATCACTAGCGTGATGCGCGGTTTCCGCGCAAAGGGGGTGCACCGGCTCGCGCTCAAGCGGGCACGTTCCGAACGTCAAAGCAGGTCTCGACCACATCGCCGGCGGCTCCAACCACGCTCCATCATTACGCTCGTATTGGTGGAGCGGATTCCCGTAGAGCTGTCCGGGATACCGGAGACCCTTTTGGGGAATCTCGGCCGACGCGCTGCTGCACCACGCTTGGGGGCTCTGAAGGACCCGATGGCTATCGAGGTCGTCGACCGGCTGGAGTACGACTTCGCGGACTCCGGCCGCGGCGCGCGGCTGCATGCAGTTCGGGTGTCCACATTTGACGCGGCGTTCCGCCGTTTCCTGGGCTCACATCCGGCCGGAACGGTGGTTGCGCTTGGCGAGGGGCTGGAGACCCAGTTCTGGCGGCTCGATAACGGTCAGGTCCGTTGGCTGACCGTGGACCTGCCCGAGATGATGAACCTGCGCCGCCGCGTGCTGCCGGACGGCCCACGACAGTCAAGCCATCGCGGCTCGGCACTCGACCTGGACTGGCTTGACAGGCTGGATCCAACGGACCCGATCCTCGTCACCGCGCAAGGCCTGCTCCCGTACTTCCAGCGCGATCAGGTCCACGAGGTGATCGCGGAAATCGCCGAACGGCTCCCCGGCTCGCTACTTGTCTTCGACGTGGTGCCCGAGGTGATGCTTGACATGGTCCGACGAACGTCGGGTCGGGAGGGTGATCTTGCGGTTGAGTTGTGGACGTGGCTGTTCAACCCCGGCGAACGCGCCGCCATCAGCGCGATCCCCGGCGTCGAGGAGCTTCGCGACCTCGCCCCACCGC
>Ga0182024_10017798_pt1 | contig 13298 bp, 14 predicted proteins | sample P32metaG_FD_120480 | JGI IMG/M metagenome (GOLD analysis project Ga0182024, IMG submission 120480) | Permafrost microbial communities from Stordalen Mire, Sweden - P3-2 metaG (Illumina Assembly) | ecosystem: Environmental > Terrestrial > Soil > Wetlands > Permafrost | place: Sweden: Stordalen...
CCGCAGGCGTCCCACCGTCTCGGGCGAGATATCGACGCCGCTGCGGATCGGGACGTTGTAGACGATGATCGGAAACCGCGGAAACTCGCGGGCGACGCTCGCGTACCAGTTGAACAGGCCCTGCTGCTGCGGACGGGCGTAGTACGGCGAGACCACCAGAGCGCCGCTCGCCCCGAGTCGCTCTGCCTCCGCGGTCAGCTCGAGCGTCTCGTCGAGCCGCGCGCTGCCGGTACCCGGCAGAAACGGCACGCGCCCGTCGATCGCGCCCGCCGCCGCGCGCATCACCGCGACTCGCTCAGCGACGGTCTGGGAGGTCGGCTCGCCGGTCGAACCGCCGACCGAGATGCCATGCGAGCCGTGCTCGAGCTGCCAGTCCACGAGCCGCGCGACCGTCTCGAGGTCGACCGATCCATCGGCGTGAAATGGGGTGATCAACGGCGTGATCGCGCCCCGGATCGCTGATGGGTCGCCGGCGAATCGGTTCATGCGCCATCTCCAGTGTCATTCGTTCTCGCGCGCCACGCCTCGTATTCCTCGCGGCGCGCCTCCGAGAGTGGGTACACGCCGCGCACCGACTCGCCCGCCTTGACCCGCTCGAGCGCCCAGGCCTCGCGTGACTCCTGTTCGAGTGCGTCGTGTGCGACCTGCTCGGCGAGTGCGGCGGGCACGACCAAGACGCCGTCGGTGTCGCCGACGATCACGTCCCGGGCATCACGAGAGCCCCGCCGCAGCCGATCGGCACGTTCGACTCGAGCGGGAAGTGCAGCCGCCCGAGCACCGCCGGATGAGCCGCCTGGTAGTAGGTCGGGATCTCCAGGCGCGCGACGGCGGCGACGTCGCGCAGGCCTCCGTCGGTGACGATCCCGCTCGCGCCACGCGCGAGCGCTCGTGCGGCGAGGATGTCGCCGATCGTCCCGGCGTGGGGCTCCTGGCGGGCGTCGATCACCAGCGCCTCGTCGGGCCCGATCGACTCCACGGCGCGCTTCTGTGCGTTCAGCTCACCCGTATCGGCGTCACGGATGTCCTCGCGCAGCGGCACGTACCGCAGTGTGAAGGCGTACCCGAGCAGGCGCGTGGCCGGCCGAGTTGGGCGCACGCCGGCGATCACGGGGTTGCTGATCCCGCGGCGAGCCAGCTGAACCGTGAGCGTTGCCGTCGACACCGTCCGCAGAGCGTCCCGGGCGTCATCCGAGAGAATCGCCGAGCGGTGCCCGTTCAGGCCGAGCGCGGCGGCCCGCGTCGCGGGCGTGATCTTCGGCTGGGCGCCGAAGCCGGCGAGCGCCTCGTCGGCTTCGACGATCCGGTTTGACACCGTGCCGACGCCGTCGAGCTCGACCTCGACTTGGTCGCCGGGCTGGACGACGCTGGACCCCGCAGGCGTGCCGGTGAGGATCACATCCCCCGGCTCGAGCGTCATGAAGCGCGAGAGGTCGGCGACCAGCAGGCCGAACGGGAAGATCAGGTTGGCGCTGCTGTCCTCCTGCACGACGACGCCGTTGACGCGCGTGCGGATCGTCAACTGGGCCGGATCCAGGCGGTCCGACGCCATCGGCATGCCGATCGGCGTGAAGCCGTCCTGGCCCTTCGAGAACAGGTTCGACCCGCGGTCGGCCCAGCGCATGTCAAGCAGCCCGACATCGTTCGCCGGTGCGTACCAGCCGACGTGGTCGGCTCCCTGCTCAGGAGTCACGCGGCGCGCCCGGCGGCCGATGATCGCGGCGATCTCGCCCTCGACACCGAGCAGCTGGGTGCCGCGCGGCCGCATCACGGGATCCCCGCTGCGCGCCAGCGACGACACGGGTTTCATGAAGTAGGAGGGCACGTCGGGAACCCATCCGCGTTGCTCAGCGCGGCTGTGGTAGTTGACGTGAACGGCGATTATCTTGCTCGGCGGTGGGGACGCCACGATGTGCCCGGATCGTATACCTTTTGATAGAAGACCTTCACATGGCAGCGCGCCGACAATCGCTCAACGACCCGGGAACGCTCGTCGCGCAGACGCTCGAAGGGCGCGAGGGCTCGGATTCGGACATCGTCCGCCCGAACCGTGAGCCGAGCGTCGTCGAGTGCGCCGATGATGATTCGCGCGCGCGCGTGCCGTACACCGATGGGCCGTGGCGAGCCGCCGGCGCCGCGTCGCCCGCCACCACGATGGCGACCAGCGGCGCGGGCGCCCGCCGGCAGCGCAGCCAACACACCCGGACCTAGGAGGAGGGCTTGTCGATCCGCACCGTCCCGCCGTTTCGCGCCGACCATGTCGGCAGCCTGCTGCGCCCGAAGAGCCTGCTGGCCGCGCGCGCCGAGCACGAGGCAGGACGCCTCAGCGCCGAGCAGCTGCGCGCGGATGAGGATGCCGCGATCCGCGACGCGGTCGCGCTCCAGCAGGAGGTCGGCCTGCGCGCGATCACCGACGGCGAACTGCGGCGCGGATCCTGGCACATGGACTTCATTTACGAGATCGGCGGCGTCGAGCGCTCCCAGGACAACCTGCTGTCGAAGTTCCACAACGAGCAGGGGACGATCGAGTTCACGCCGACCAAGCCGGAGGTGCGCGCCAAGCTGTCGCTGGACCAGACGATCTTCGGCGAGGACTTCGAGTACCTCGCGCGGACCGTCACAGAGGGCACGCCCAAACTGACGATTCCCTCGCCCAGCATGGTCCACTACCGGGGCGGGCGCGCCGCGATCGACGCCTCGGTGTACCCGGACATGGACTCGTTCTGGGCCGATCTGGCCGCCGTCTACGCCGAGGAGATCCGTCGCCTGGCCGAGCTTGGTTGCAGCTATCTCCAGCTCGATGACACGAGCTTCGCCTACCTCAACGATCCCGAGCAGCGCGCGGCGTTCGACGAGCGCGGCGAGAGCGGCGACGATCAGCACCTCACCTACATCCGCACGATCAACGCGGCGCTGCAGGACCGTGCGGACGGGATGACGATCACGACCCACATGTGCCGCGGCAACTTTCGCTCCTCGTGGGTGGCCCAGGGCGGCTACGACTTCGTCGCCGAGCCGCTGTTCGGAGAGCTCGAGGTTGACGCCTTCTTCATGGAATACGACGACGACCGCTCGGGGACGTTCGAGCCGCTGCGCTTCGTCCCGAAGGGAAAGCTGGTCGTGCTCGGGCTCGTGACGAGCAAGAAGGCCGAGCTGGAGAGCAAGGACGAGCTGAAACGGCGCATCGAAGAGGCTGCCCGCTTCATCGACATCGACCAGCTCTGCCTGTCGCCGCAGTGCGGCTTTTCCTCGACCAAGGAGGGCAACAGCCTCACCGTCGACGAGCAGCGGGCGAAGCTCGCACTCGTCGTCGAGACCGCCGATGAGGTCTGGGGCACCGCGTGATGCTTCCTCGACCCCACACGCAGACGTCCGTGCGCGCACGCGCCAGAGTGCCGCCGGGCCGACGCGTGCGCGGCAGGCCGGCCGGCCGGCGCTTCGCTCCTCCTCGGCGCCGGCCGGCCCGCTCCTGCGCCGAGCGCAGCGGTCCGGCGCGATAGCCTGAGCGCGGATGGCCCGCCACGTGACCGTACCGCGTCGCCGCCTCGGTTCGAGCCGCCTCGAGGTCTCCGCCGTCGCGCTCGGCTCGTGGCGGACGTTCGAGCGCCTGCCCCGTGAACGTGGCGTCGAGATCCTCACGCACGCCCGCGAGCTCGGCATCAACTTCCTCGACGACGCGCGCTACAACGACGAGACCGGCAGCGCACCGCTGCCCACCGGCTACTCCGAGGTGCTGTTCGGCGAGCTGTTCCGCGCTGCGGAATTCCGGCGCGAGGACACGATCGTGTCCGAGAAGCTGTGGTGGGAGTTCTGGCCACGCGAGTCGGCGGCCGATGAGCTGGGCGCCTCGCTCGGGCGACTGCGCTTCGACTACGTCGATCTCATCTACTGCACCACGCTGCCCACGGAGCTGAGCGTCGAGCAGGCCGTGGCCGAGGTCGCCGCGCTGCTGGCCGCCGGAACTGCGCGCGCGTGGGGCGTCGCGATGTGGCCGCCGGCGGCGATCGAGGCCGCGACGCTGGCAGCTTCGGCGCAGGGAATCGAGCCACCGTGCGCGGCCCAGATGGCATACAGCGTGGCCAGCCGCGCGGAGGCGGAGAGCCCGCAGATGGCCGCCGCGCTGCGCGGCGCCGGCGCCGGCCTGGTTGCCTCCGCCGCGCTCGAGGGCGGGCTGTTGACCGGCAAATACGACGACGGGGCCACGACCGGACGGCTGGCCGGTGCCCTCGACGATCCCGCCAGGCGGGCGGCGCTTGATGCGGGCCGCGCGCTGCGTGCGCTGGCGGAGCAGTGGGGCACCTGCGCGGCCGCGCTTGCGGTCGCGTTCGTGCTCGATCACCCCGCGCTGGCGAGCGTGCTCGTCGGCGCGACCGCGCCCGCTCAGCTCGACGAGGTCGTGGCGGGCGTCGCGCTGCACGCCGAGCTGAGCGACGACGACCGCGCGCGGCTGCGTGGCCTGGTCGGCTGAACGCCGGATAGTCCTCGCGCAGCGCTGGCGTACACACCGGACCGGTCACTACGCTGCAGCGATGGCGGCGTTGCTCGGAGGCCGGCGCTGATGGATGTCGCGACGGTCGTGGCGCTGCGCCGCGGGCGGGTGCTGCTCGTCGCGCAGCCGGGCAGCACCGCGCTCGCGCTACCCGGCGGCAAGCTCGAACCGGGCGAGTCGGCGGCTGGCGCTGCGCTGCGCGAGTTGCGCGAGGAGACGGGCATCGCGCTGACGGCCGACCGGCTGTGCGATCTGGGTCTGCGGATCGAGCTGCCCGGCGGTCCGTCGCTGACCCCGTTCGCTGTGCTGGATCCCCCGCGGCCCGGCGCCCCCGGAGAGCTGCCCGTGCGCTGGATCGACATCGAGCGCCTCGGCAGCGTCCCCACGCTGGCGGGCGTGGCGCGCAGCGTCCACCGGGCGCTCGCGCAGCTCGCCGCCTCCCAGCCGGTGCCGGAGCGCCTGTTCGCCTGGTGGCAGTCGCAGGACGCGGAGCTGCCGTGGCGGAGCACGCGCGATCCCTACGCGCTGCTGGTCTGCGAGGTGATGAGCCAGCAGACGCAGATCGAACGCGTGCGCCTCTACTGGGAACGCTGGATCGCGCGCTGGCCGACGGCTGCGGCGCTCGCGGCCGCCCCGCTCGCGGATGTGCTGCGAGCCTGGCAGGGACTCGGCTACCCGCGCCGCGCACGGGATCTTCACGCCTGCGCGCGACGTATCGTGAGCGAGGGCTGGCCGGATCCCGAGCGTCTCACCGAGCTCCCCGGCGTCGGGCGCTACACGGCCGCGGCGATCCGCTGCTTCGCCCTCGAGCAGCCGGTGCTGCCGCGCGACGCCAACGTGCGTCGCGTGCTGGCGCGACGGTTCCCCGGGGGTCTCGCGGCCGGTGCGGATCCGTGGCGGCTCTCCGGCGCGCTGATGGACGTCGGTCGCCTGCACTGTCGCGCTCGGCCGCGCTGCGACGGCTGCCCGCTGCGCGAGGGCTGCCTCGTCGCGCTGGAGGCCGGCGGCTGGGATCCCGTCGCGCGCCGCCGGCGTCAGGCCGCCTATGCAGGCTCGCTGCGCGAGCGCCGCGGGGCGCTGCTGCGCGCCGCGCTCGCCGGCGAGCGGCCGCCGGCGGCGGCGGATCCCCAGGCCGCCGCGTCGCTGCTCGCCGACGGGCTGATCGCAGCGCGCGCCGGGTTTCTCGTCGCCCCCTAGGTATCGTGGTGTCGTGGGAGGTCGTGGATGCCCGAGCTGATCGCGAACAACCTGGTGCGGCGGATCGGGCGCACCCTGCTGACGGCGCTCGGCGTCGGGCTTGGCGTCGCGACGATCGTCGCGCTGCTGGCGGTCAGTGACGGGCTGACGCAGACCGCAGCCGGCTTCGCGCACCTCGGCGGCTCCGACCTCGGCGTCTTCCAGGCCGGGGTCTCGGACCCGACGGTGTCGGTGCTGCAGACCTCCGAGGTCGCGCGGCTCGAGCGAAACCCCGACGTCGCGAGCGCGACACCGCTGCTGCTGATCGTCGGCAAGGTGCGCTCCGACCCCTCGGCGTTCGTGTTCGGCGCCGACCCGAAGGGCTTCTTCGCGCGGCGGCTGGTCTTCGCGAGCGGCGGCCCGCCGTCGCGCGGCACGATCGCGATCGGCAGCGGCCTCGCTGCCAGCGTGCACCAACAGCCGGGCGGCACGCTGGTCGTCGACGGCCACCGCTTCACCATCTCCGGCGTCTATCACTCCGGGATCCTCTACGAGGACCAGGGCGCTGTGCTGCCGCTGTCGGTCGCGCAGGCGATCACCGGGCTCCAGGGTGAGACGACCTCGATCGCGGTCGAGCTCACGCCCGCGGCAAGTGCGACCGCCGCGACGCGATCGATCCTGCACCAGATTCCGAACACCACCGTGATCGCGACCAGCGAGGAGGCGGCGCGGGCCGGGGCCAACGGCGCGCTGATCCACAACGCCACGCTGGTGATCATCATCATCGCCCTGGTCCTCGGCGCGATCAGCGTCACCAACACGATGGCGATGTCGGTGCTCGAGCGTCAGGGGGAGCTGGCGCTGCTCAGCACCGTCGGCTGGAGCGCCCCGCGGGTTGCGGCGCTGGTCATCGGCGAGGGGATCGGGGTGAGCCTGCTCGGTGCGGCGATCGGCCTCGTGTTCGGTGTGCTCGGGAGCCTGCTGCTCGTCAAGCTGATGGGGGTCGGGGCCTACGTCTCGCCGTCGATCACGGCCTGGGGGCTCGGTCGCGGCCTGGTGGTGGGCGTCTCGATCGGCGTCCTCGGCGGTCTCTACCCCGCCTGGCGCGTCACGCGCATGGCGCCGCTGAAAGGCCTGTCGCGGGCTGCGTGAGAACCCCGTCGGTGACGGTCACCATGCGGTCGGCGCGCTCCCCGACCTGGGGGTCGTAGCTGACGACGATGACGGTCATCCCGCGGCGCGCGCGAACCTCGGCGAGCAGGTCGAGGACGCGCAGCGCGGTGACCGAGTCGACGGCGCCGGTCGGCTCGTCGGCGAGCAGCAGCCGCGGCTCGTTGGCGAGCGCCCGGGCGATCGCGACGCGCTGGCGCTCACCGCCCGAGAGCGCTGCGGGCTCGTGGTCCGCCCGCTCGGCGAGGCCGACCTCCTCGAGTAGCCGAATCGCGCGCTCGCGACGCTCGCGCCGATGCACGCCCGCGCCGATCAGCGCGACCTCGACGTTCGCGCGGGCCGTGAGATTGACCAACAGGTGGTGCTGCTGGAAGACGAAGCCGACCAGCTCGCGGCGGTGGCGCGGCGCCCGCGGCTCTCGCCACAGCTCCCGGCCGTCGATCAGGATCCGCCCGCTGGTCGGCTGATCGAGCCCGCCGATCAGGTTCAGCAGCGTGCTCTTGCCGGACCCCGACCGTCCGGTCACCACGAGCAGCTCTCCGGGTGCGACGTGCAGGCTCACGTCGCGCAGCGCCTCGATCGATCCGTAACGGCGGCCGGCGTGCTCGACGCGGACGTCGGCGCCGGCCGACGCGCTCACTTGTGTGAGGTGATCGAGCAGGGGAGGTTCACCGTGTGGCCCGCCGCCTTGATCACGACCCGCAGCGTGAGCGTGAAGCCGAGCGAGTCGGCAGGGAAGTTCAGCGTGTCGCTGAAGTGGCCGGTGAAGCTGAAGTGCTTGTTGTTGCGGGGGTATTGCGTCGGGGCGACGACGGCCCCGCCGTAGAGGAACTGGTAGGCGGCGGTGGCGTGGGCCGGCTTGCCATTCAGCGTCGCGGTGACGGTAATCGGCATCAGGGTGTTGATCTTCGGCGTGTGGGTGCTCGGGGTCAGCGTGGCGACCAGCGGGCCCGAGGACCCCTTGATGACCGTAGCGGCCGTCGCGGTCGAGATCGCGCCGATCGCAACCGCGACTGCGGTCAGTCCGCCGATCGTGAGTCGCATCGCCCGTGTCATTTCGCACGAGGAATGATACCGCCAGCCCCTGCCGGCTCGGCCGGGCGGAATCGCTTACAGCGCTTGGGCGGCGGCCTCGGCGGCCTCGAGGTTGCGCTGCACCAGGTCGAGGCCGCGCTCCCAGAAGCCCGGGTCGGCCAGATCGATGCCGACGATCTCGCCGAGCTCCTCGGGGCTGCGTGAGCCGCCGCTGCGCAGCAGCTCGAGATAGCGAGCCTCGAAGTCCGAGCCCTCGGCGAGGTAGCGGTCATAGACCGAGAGCGCGAGCAGCTGGCCGTATGAGTACGCGTAGACATACCCCGGGGTGTTGATGAAATGCGGGATGTAGGACCACCAGCAGCGGTAGTCGTCGGTCACCTCGACGGCGTCGCCGAGCAGCTCCGTCTGGGTCTGCGCCCACAGCTCGCCGAAGCGGGCCACCGACAGCTCGCCGACCTCGCGGCGCTCGGTGTGCACCAGCCGTTCGAAGCTGTTCATCGCGACCTGGCGAAAGACGGTCGCGATCGCGCCCTCGATGTTCTCGGCAAGCAGCGCAAGGCGCGTGGCGGGCGTCGGCGAGGTCTCGAGCAGCCTGCCAAAGGTCAGCGCCTCGCCGAACACCGACGCGGTCTCGGCGAGCGTCAGCGGTGTTCCCTGCTGGAAGATCCCCTGCGGCGCGGCGAGCGCGGCGTGCAGGCCGTGCCCGAGCTCGTGCGCGAGGATCAGTACATCGCGCCGGCGTCCGGTGAAGTTGAGCAGCACGTAGGGGTGAACGGACGGGACGGTGTAGGCGCAAAAGGCGCCGCCGCGCTTGCCGTGCCCGGGCGGCGCGTCGATCCAGCGCTCGTCGAAGAAGCGCCCGGCCAGCGCCCCGAGGCTCGGTGAGAAGGAGCTGTAGGCGTCGAGCACGAGCTCCCGTGCGTCATGCCACTCGACCTGCTCCTCGTCGACGGCGAGCGGTGCCATGCGGTCGTAGTCGGCGAGACGATCGATCCCGAGCAGCGTGGCCTTCAGCCGGTACCAGCGACGTGCGAGCTCGTAGCGGCCGCTGACCGCCGACACGAGCGCCGCCACCGATTCGTCGCTCGCCTCGTTGGCGAGGTTGCGGGCGGCCAGCCAGTTGTCGTAGGAGCGCAGCCGATCGTCGGTCGCCTTGTCGACGAGCAGGGTGTTGAAGATGAACGCGCGGGTTCGCAGGCCGGGCTCGAGCGCGCGCGTGACCGCCGCCGCGCTCTCGCGACGCACGTCGCGAGACGGCGACGCCAGGCGGGCGAGCGCGGTGTCGAGCGTGGCGGTCTCCTCGAGCTGCACCTCGATCGCCGAGGTCAGCTCGCCGAACAGGCGCGCCCACGCGGCCGACCCGCTAATCGTCTTCTCGGTGAGGATCAGCTCCTCGGGCTCGCTCAGCAGGTGCGGGCGGTAGCGACGGGCGGTACGCAGATGGTGGCGGCAGAAGTCCAGCCCCTCGTACCCGAGCAGCTCGTCGACGCGTGCGTCGGAGAGCCCCGCCCACTCGAGCTCGAAGAACAGCAGCTGGGTCGCGAGCACCGTCGAGCGCTCCTCCACGCGCGCCAGCAGGGCGCCCCGCGCGGGGTCCGTCGTGTCGGTGGAGAAATCGAGCGCCGCGTAGGAGTCCGCGCGACCGACGAGGTCGTAGATCGCCGCCAGCTCGCTCATCGCCTCGGCGAGCCCGGCGCCGTCGATCGTCGCCAGCGCGCCGCGGTAGCGCTCGGCGAAGGCGCCGGCGCGCTCGATCGCGTTGTCGAGCAGGGTTCCGATCGGATCGCCGTCGGTGTCCGCAAGCAGGTCGGCGAGATCCCAGCGGACCGCGTCGAGTGGCTCGATCGTGCTCATCGGACTCGAACCCTATCCGTCCGCCGTCGCTGCTCTGATCTGAGTGGTTGTGATCTCCAACGGAGGTGGATGCGATGGCCGGTGCCCAGACGGTGACAACGAGCGAGCAGGCGAGGGCGCAGGCCTTTACCGAGCTCGGGTTCGACACCACCCAGGCGTTGATGCTCGCGGCGACGCGCGACGCGGGCGAGTACGTCGACCTCGATCACGTGCGCCGGCTGCTTGACTCCGGCTGCCCGCACGATCTCGCATTGCGGATCGTCGTGTAGAGGGCGTTTTTGCGCCGCAGGCGCAAAAACGCCCAGCTCTAGCTCTGGGGTGGTTCAACGGCCGTGACCCGGAGCGTTGCGCCCGGTGGCTCGTTCGCGGTGAGCAGCGCCAGGCCTTCGATCTCGAGTGCCCGCTGTGCCTTCGTGGAGAGCTTCTCGAATGGCGTGATCTCGAGCGTGGCGGCCCTGGCGGTCCGCTTGACGCTCCAGGTGGCGCAGACCTCGCCGTCGTAGAGCGCGGTCGCGTTGACGCGCAGGTTCTTCGTCGTCAGGTGCCGGCGGTGCTCGTCGGCGATCAGCCGGCTGCGGTCGGCGTGGGCGAGGACGAGGCTGTCGAACTCCGGCAGGTAGCGCGCCGGCGCCGGCGCCTCGGCGCCGGGACGCGGTGCGTCGGGCAGGTCGAACAGCTCGCGACCCCGCTCGTCACTGAACCGCGCGAGCGCCGGCCGCAGCGCTTCGAAGGTCGGCGCGAGACCCACCAGGCCCGACCATTCCTGCGCGTCGGCGACGCTCGCCGGACCGTAGGCGGCGAGGTAGCGGCGGACCAGCTCGCCGGGGTCCTCGCTCGTGTCGGTCAGCTCGGCCAGCCGCAGCCGGGCGTCGCGGGGGAATCCCCAGCGATCCTCGGTGGCGACCATCACCAGCGGCAGGTTCGTGCGCACGGCGTAGCCGAGCGCACGCTGATCCTCGTCCGGGAACGCCTCATGCAACAGAGCACGCAGCTCGCCGGCTGTTCGCGGACGCTCTCGCAGCAGCCCGCGCGAGACCTCGGCGAGCCGCTCGAGGTCGAGCGTCTGCGCGCGTGTGCCGAGCACGCGCATCGCACGGCTGAGCGCCGGCTGGCAGGGCGCGCGAAAGACCGACCAGTCGGCCTCGGCCACCATGTGCAGCGTCGCGCGAAACAGCGGCCCGCGGAGCACCGCACCGCCGCGCAGCGCCTCGAGCAGCTCGTCGGGCCGGAAGTCCCGCAGCCGCGACCACAGCCCGATGAACGGCGGGCGCGGTTCCTGCGCCTGCATCCCAGCGAGTCGCGCGACCGCCTCGACGGCGCCGATCGGCGCACGCTCGAGCAGCAGCTGCCGCGCGAGCGTCGCGCGCCCGAGCTCGCGACGCGTGAGCAGCGGCGCCGGGGATCGCGAATCAGTCGCGGTGCGCCTCCCAGGAGAAGCCGCGTACCGCGAGCACGCTGCCGACGAGCGCCCAGATGCCGAGCACCCACAGCGCGGTGAGGTGGCTGGAGATCCCACCGTGGTGAGCGACGAGCCCGCCGGAGATGCCGGTGATCAGGTGATCGAGCGGCAGCGCCTGGGCGATGTCGCGCAGGAAGCTCGGCACGTGCTTGACATCGAAGAACACTCCCGAGATCAGGATCACCGGCACGAACACGGCGTTGACCACGGCGGGCGCGGATTCGAAGTTGGGGATCGCGTGCGACAGGGCGACGCCGAGCGTGGCGAAGCAGACCACGCCGAGCGCCACGAACAGGACCAGCTCCAGACCGTCCGGCGGCCAGCCGAGGCCGAAGAACACGCGGCCGGCGACCACGACGATGCCGATCTGGATCGCGGCGTTGGTGACCGCGTTCAGCGCCAGTCCGCCGAGGTAGATCCCGCTCGGCAGCGGTGTGCCCCGCATCCGCTTGAGCACGCCCTGCTCGCGCAGGAAGGTGAGGTTGTAGGCGAGCGCTGTGAACGTCGTCGACATCACGCTCATGCCGGCGATGCCGGGGACGATGATCTGGAGCTCGTGGTGGTTTCCGCTGACGATCGCGCCGAACAGGGCGAGGAAGATCAGCGGCAGCAGGAAATTGAAGAAGGCCGCACTGGGGTTGCGCCAGAACAGATGACGCTCGAAGCGGTACTGACGCCAGAGCAGCGCGAACGTGTCAGCCATCGGCGGTCAGCTCCAGGTAGATCTCCTCGAGACTCGGGCGCGTGACCGAGAGCCCCTCGAGGCGCTCCCCGCGCGAGAGCGCGTCGGCGGTCAGCTCGTGCAAGAAGCTCGTCGGGTCGTCGGTCTGGTGGATCACCGGCTCGCCGTCCCTGACGTAGGCGACGCGGTAGCGCGAGCCGGCGCCGACGCCGAGCTCTGCCGGGGAGCCCTCGGCGAGGATCTGCCCGCCCTTGATGATCGCGACGCGGTCGGCGAGCTCCTGCGCCTCGTCGAGGTAGTGCGTGGTCAGCAGCACGGTCTTGCCGAGGTCCTTCAGCGAGCGGATCGTCTGCCAGGCGGTGCGTCGCGCGGCCGGGTCGAAGCCCGTCGTGGGCTCGTCGAGGAAGATCAGCTCAGGGTCACCGATCAGCGCGAGCGCGAGATCGAGCCGGCGCCGCTGACCGCCCGAGAGCTTGCGCGCGCGCTCGTCGCGCTTGTCGCTCAGGCCGACCAGCGCGATCACCTCGTCGACGTCGCGCGGGTGGGGGTAGAAGCCGGCGAAGTGCCCGACCACCTCGCCGACGCGCACCTGGCTGTAGATGCCGCTGCTCTGCAGCACGATGCCGACACGGCGCCGCAGCTCTCGCGGGCGGGCCTGCGGGTCGTAGCCGAGCACGCTGACGCTGCCGGAGCTGCGTGCGCGGTAGCCCTCGAGGATCTCGACGGTGCTCGTCTTGCCGGCGCCGTTGGGCCCGAGCAGGCCGTAGATCTCGCCGCGCTCGACGCTGAACTCGATGCCGCGCACAGCCTCCAGCTCGCCGTAGGACTTGCGCAGATCGCGGACCTCGATCGCCGGGCTGCTCGCCATCGCTGGGCATCATGCCAACATGCGCGCCGCGGTCGGGCGCGCCGCGCGGGTACAGCTAGCTGGCCGCTCGGCGATTCGGGCGCGCCGGTGCGGCTACCAGCCGCGCTGCCACTCGGCGCTGTTGGCGCGCGCCTTGGCCGCGGCGACGCGCGCGTCCTTGCGCTTCTCGAGTCGCCCCTGGATCATGCTCGCGACGAAGACGAACGTCGGGATCGAGACGATCAGGATGAAGCCGGCGGCGGTGACGACCTTGTCATTGGTCTGGCCGTAGAGGCCCTCGCCGCCATCGTGGGCCAGGGCGACGGGCGCGAGCAGCAGCAGCGAGACGAAGCTGGTGGCGGTGAGGGCGATCAGGCGGCGCACCGCTGCGCACTGTATCGAAGCGAGTCGCGGCATACGATCAACGCCATGGCCGTCTGCATCGCCTCCAACCTCGCCAAGGACATCGCCGGGCAGCCGCTGCTGCGCGGCGTCTCGTTCAAGCTGGAGCGCCGCGAGCGGATGACGATCGCCGGGCGCAACGGCGCCGGCAAGACGACGTTGCTGCGGATGCTCTCCGGCGAGGCGG
>Ga0182024_10017799_pt1 | contig 13298 bp, 11 predicted proteins | sample P32metaG_FD_120480 | JGI IMG/M metagenome (GOLD analysis project Ga0182024, IMG submission 120480) | Permafrost microbial communities from Stordalen Mire, Sweden - P3-2 metaG (Illumina Assembly) | ecosystem: Environmental > Terrestrial > Soil > Wetlands > Permafrost | place: Sweden: Stordalen...
AGCTGACCTGCGCCAGCCAGGTTTTATTGGATATGACGGCGAAGGAGTTCCACCCATCGGCACCAACGGAAACGAATACATTGGTGACGCCAGCACTGCCCTTGGCCACGGTGCCGGTGACAGTATAGACGGCGTTGCTCCATTTGGCGTTGGTCTTGGGCGCGGTGATGGTCAGGGTCGGCGGTTTTACCGTGGCCCCAAACAACGAGGTGGCCATCAGCATGGCCAGGACCAAGATGGATGCCGGTGAAAGAAACAGATGTTTAGCGCATGTTTTCATAAGCAAGGTGATTTATTTTCTATCTGATTAAGGTTCCAGTTGTTGTTTTGCACGTTGGCATCCTTCCCATTTAGGAGCCAACTTCTCATTTTCTGTCGCTATTTTGTTCAGGCGACCGGGCATTGCAAGCTTTTTTCGTCCGGGTGGCCACAGGCGCAGCGTCAGGCGACGCAGCCCGGCGTAATTCCTATTCCAAACCTCATTCCTGAACCAGCCAGAGGAAATTTACAAATCTTCCATCGGCTTTCAATAGATTCAGGATCGGAAACTCACCAGCCTTATTTGAAGGTGAATGTGCCCCGGTCATATTTCTCAAAAACACCATTGAGGAAATCATTGACCTCATAGATCCCGCCCGTTGCGGTCAAGTAAGTCAACTGGACATAAATCGTCCCGGAATTTGCACCTTCAACAAAACTGAGGGGAACAAACTCACTCGTGGGGCTGACCACGTCAACCGAGTATTTGCCGTTGGGTATGGTTCCCGCAGATTCCTTGATGGTGACGGTGGTGGCCGTGAAACTGACCGTGGACGACCTCGAAGCGTTCACCGGCTGAATGGTGAACGTCTTTCCGGTCAGGCTGGCCGGCACCAGTTGCGCTGCGGGGTTGATGGTGAAGGTGCCGATCTCTGGTGCCTCAGTGCCGAAATAATTGGTGTAATAACCTATGTTGAAGTCGGTGAAGGCCAGGTCAATATTTGCCGTCCCATTGGTTGACGGCGGGCTGAAAGCGACTTGGACCACGCTGTAGTTTGTATCCACAAATTGATAATCATAGTCGCCGATGCCGGAATCATTGAGTTCATTGGTATCCGCATAGCTGAAAGTGCTGGAACCGAAGCACGCATAATGGGGCACACCGGGGACGGGCACGATGGGCATCATGGTGATCACCGAACCCGAAATGGTGGTTGGCGCCCAGGTGGTTTGGGGCGGCGGGATTGCGATTCCGGTGAAGCTGACCTCGTTCGTCTTGGAATAATTCCCGGCGGCATCCACGGCGACGGCGTCCACGGTGTTGTTGCCCGTCACCACCGGCAAATCGGCCGCTGACCAGTTATTTGTGCCGCTCGCCAGCACCCAGCCGCCCCCGTTGATCTGCACCCACACATTCGTCACGCCTACATTGTCGCTGGCGGTGCCAGTAACCTCGATGAGGGAGTTGCTGTATTTTTCACCAGATATCGGCGCGGTGATCGTGAGCGTGGGCGGCGTGATGTCCTTGAAGTTGGCGATGATGACGAGATTGCTCACCATCGTAAAGCTCAACGACGTGCTGTTGGACATGGAGTCGCCGACATCCCAGTAGTAAAAGCCAAAGCCCTTGGCCGCCGTGGCTTTCATGGTGTAATGGTCGCCGATGACCAGCAACGCATTGCTGTAATCGGGAGACACCTTGCCTTCGCCAACGATGCTGAATGTAAGCGGAGCGGTGACGATATAAACGAGCTTGACGGTGTTGGTCTTGGAAGGCACGCCATTGGTGTCCACGGCATAGGCGGCGATGGTGTTGGTTCCCACGGTCAGGTCAACCTGCGCCAGCCAGGTTTTATTGGATATGACGGCGAAGGAGTTCCACCCATCGGCACCAACGGAAACGAATACATTGGTGACGCCAGCACTGCCCTTGGTGACCGTGCCGGTGACGGTATAAACCGCGTTGCTCCATTTGGCACCGGTCTTGGGAGCGGTGATGGTCAAGGTCGGTGGTTTTACCGTGGTCACACGACCCGCCGGAGAACTCCATTCAACAGACGAATCCACATAGCCACCAACAGTGGTATTGCCGAGACTGGTATTGCCGGGGTTGGGCTTCGGTGCATCATTTGCCGAAACACTGCAAGCTACCAAAGTTCCGAGCAACGCGCATAATGTGATTAATCGTCGTGTTTTCATAAGCCAGGTGATTTTCGATCTGATTAAGGTTCCAGTTGTTGTTTTGCACGTTGGACTCCAATTTGGAGCCAACTCTTTTTTGATTTTCGCTAGCTTGTCCTAGCGACCGGGCATTGCAAGCTATTTCGTCCGGATGGCAACGGGGGCAGGCCGCGAACATGATCAAGCTCGCAGGAAAGTGCTTTGAATCATGGAACTGGGCGCAAGCCATCTGTCCTTGACCACCAGCGAACCACAGGCGGCTCTTTAGTTTTCGCTCAATAACAACCGCACGGCGTCCAGCAGTGCCTCCGGCGGGAACGGCTTGGCGAGGACCCGGTGCGCGCCGAGCTGTTCCGCGACGCGGAGGCAGTGTTCCACGGCAAAATGTCCGCCGGCGGTCATGGCGATGACTTTCGTCGGCAACGGCTGGCGGCGCAGGGCCATCAGCAGCTCGATGCCGTCCATCTCCGGCAGCAGCATTTCGGTCACGATGACGTGGGCGGGATTTTCCCCGTGTATTCTCAGGGCTTCCTTGCCGTTGCCGGCCTGGCGGACTTGATAGCCCGCGTCGCTGAACATCAGGCCCAGCATCGTGCGGCTCTCGTGGTCGTTATCTACTAGCAGCAGTCTTTTCATTTAATAATTATTTTTCCGGTAAATTCAGGATGATTGCGGCTGTTCGCGCATGACGCGGGAAACCACGCCGGGCAGTTCGGTGAGATTGTCCTTGGTCAGGCAGGCCGCCGCGCCCGCCGCCAGCGCCGACTGGCGCAGGCCGGCTTCGTCATGGCTGGTGACGATGATGACGCGGGCGCCGGGATGCGCGCGGCGGAGCGCGCGGGTCGCGGCCAGGGCGCACTGGCCCGGCATGCGCACGTCCATGGTCACGCAATCGGGACGGAACTCGTCGGCGACGCGCAGCGCCTCGTCGGCGGTGGCGCATTCGCGCAGCGGGTCGCCCGGCACGGCCAGCAAATCCCGGATCATCCGGCGCACGCCGGCATGGTCATCCACAATCATCAGTTTCATGCTCATCGGTTGGTTGTCCAACCGTCATAAGATGAATCAGTTTGCAAAAATTGTGAATTGTCGGTCCTGCATATATTGGCCTACGCAGATCCCGCTATTTTTTCTAGGTGGAGATACTTAGAACCGGTCTGAAAATTCCAAGGGGTGCTGGTTTTGGGGAAAAGGCTGGCTGGCGAGGCGCGACGAAGGAGCATACCCCAGGTGGGTCTTCGACTGAGGTGCAACGTAGCCAGACGGCGTTTTCCGCAAAAACCCTCCGGGAGGCGGGCCTTTTGTCTTTGTCCAGCGTTGGCTCGGTCGTTACAGTCCGCTGCGGGGAGGCTCCGCCCTCGCCGCCTTGGCCAAAGCCAAAATTCCCAGCCGCAGCACCCTTTGTAATTTTCAGACAGGCTCTTACGGGCGGACGCGTTTCAGAGGGCGTCGCGGTTTTCGAGGGCGAAGTGCAGCAGGCTGTGGCTGCCCTGCAGTTCGAGCTTGGCGCTGATGTTGGCGCGGTGCGCCTCGACGGTTCGCGGGCTGATGAACAGCTCCGCCGCAATCTGGCGGCTGGTTTTCTTTTCCGCGACGAGCTTGAGGATGCGGCGCTCCGCCTTGGTGAGGGTGTCGAGGCCGGGCTTATCGGCGGCCAGCGATTCGGCGCGGCCCCGCCGGCGCACCAGATAGCCGGAGATGGACGGGCTGAGATAATGTTCGCCCTTCGCGACGGCGGCGATGCCGTTGAGGATGTCCTCCACCGCGTTTTCCTTCAGCACAAAACCCTTCACGCCAAAGTCCATCGCGCGGTTGAAGGTCTCCTCCTCCTTATACATCGTGAGGATGATGACGCGGGTGGAATTTTTTTTGCCTTGCAGCTTGCGCGCGATTTCCAGGCCGGAAATGCCGGGCAGGTTCACGTCCAGGGCGGCGACGTCCGGTTTCAGTTCCTGAATCAATTGCAGCGCCGTTTCACCGTCGCCGGCCTCGCCCACGACTTCAAAGCGCGGATCACTTTCGACCACCTGGCGCAGCCCATGCCGGAACAATGGATGGTCGTCCACAATCAAAACCTTGGTCTTCGTGGTCATCGGCGCTTTGGAGGATAAATGAGGTTGGGCGGGAATGCGAGTTGGAAATGCCCGCGCCTCTATCCGGCCTCCACAATCGGCACCGTCACCACGATGCGCGTGCCCCGGCCGGGCGCGGAATCCACGTTCAGCGTGCCGTTCAGGATGCGCGTGCGTTCGGCGATGTTTTTCAAGCCCAGTCCTTTTCCGGCGTCCGCATTTTCGGTCGCCGGGAAACCGCGGCCGTCGTCCTCGATCCGCAGCCGGACCTCCCGCACGTCGCATTCCAGTTCGATGCGCATGTGCCTGGCGCCGGAATGTTTCAGGATGTTGTTCACCGTTTCCTGGGCGATGCGGTAAAGGTTGGTCGCGGCGTCCGGGGAAAAAATCTCGTCCGCCGAATCCAGCTTCCGTTCGAACTGCATTCCGCTGGCCTGCGCGGCGCTGTCAATCATCGCCTCCAGCGCGCGGGTCAGTCCGAGGTGGTCGAGCTGGTAGGGATGCAGGTCGTGCGATATCTGCCGCACCTCCGCGATGGCCTGCGCGGCGAGGGCGCTGATTTCCTCCAGTTGCGCGCGGGCGGCGGCGGCCGTGGTTTTGGGTTTCAGCGCCAGTTGTGCGTGGTTTTTGATGAGCAGCAGATTCTGGCCCAGGCTGTCGTGCAGCTCGGCGGCGATGCGCGTGCGCTCGGCCTCCTGCGAGGCGATGAGCTGCAGCGTGTATTCCGCCCGCGCCGCTTGTTCCCTGGCCACCGCCTCCTCGCGTTCACGTTCCGCCCGTTTGCGCTCGGTGATGTCCATCACGAGGCCGACAAAATAATCCGGCGTCCCGTCCGGACGGCGGACGCAGCGGACGGAAAGCGTGATAAACACTTCGTGTCCGTCTTTATGGAGATAGCGTTTGTCCATCGTGTAGGAATCAATCTCCTTCGCGAGCACGCGGTTGAACAGTGACAGGTCGGCGGTGATGTCGTCGGGGTGGGTGAGCTGCACCCACGTCATTTTTTTCAGTTCATCGGGCGGATAGCCGAGCATCTGGCAGAACTGGTCGTTGACGACGAAGATTCCTTTCTCCGGCGAAGAAATGACGCAGCCGACGGCGGCCAGCTCGAAGTAGCTGCGGAAACGCTGCTCGCTGTCGCGCAACGCCTCCTCCGCATGCTTGCGGTCGGTGATGTCGTGGATCACCGAGACGATGCACGGCTGGGTGCCCAGCTCCATGCGTTCCGCGCTGGCCAGGATGAGCCGGCTCTGGCCGTCGCGCCGGCGGGTGGGCAGTTCCATGTCGCGGACCGATCCCCGGGCCAGCAGGGCGTCCACAAAATGTTTCCGCGTGTCCGGGCTTTCAAACACGCCCAGCTCCACGGGCGTGTGGCCGATCAGTTCTTCGCGCGTGTATTGAAACAGCCGGCAGTAGCCCTCGTTCACCTCCAGGAAGCGGCCGCTGGCCAGTTCCGTGATGCAGATGCCGTCCGGGCTGGCCTTGAACGCCTTGGAAAATTTTTCCTCCGACTCGCTCAATTTCGCGAGCGTCCGGTCGCGCTCGCCGACGACGATGGCCGGGATCAGGGCGACCAGGCTGGCCATGGCCAGGATCACCTCCATCGGGAAAACGTATTCATGCGTCGCCATCTGCGCTTCGCTCAGGCCGAGGCCGAACTGCGTGGTTAAACAGGCCATGGACAACGAAAAAAACAGGGTGGCCGTCGTCGCCCCGCGCACGCCAAACCGCAAACCTGCCCACAGCAGCAGCGGGATCGCCCAGGACCGGTTCATGGACAGAATGCCGTGCCCCCGGGCGAGCAGGAACCATTCAAAAACCGCCACGGCCAGCAGCAGCGCCGCCGCCTCGGCGATTTTTTTTGGCGGCCAAGGAATGCTGCGCGTCCCGTCTCGTTTTGAAAACCACGTCAGGAGGAACGGCGTGAACACCAGGACCGCCATCGCACAGTCGCCCCAAACGCCCTTCCACGATTGCTCGAACGAACCGCTCAGACCGAAATGCACCAGCATCGCCGCCGTGACGACGGCGCCCAGCATCGTGCTGAACAGCGCCGCGAAGCCCATCAGCCCGATGAATTCCTTGAGCGTCGCCATCGTCGGACGCTCCGCCACGAACCGCCGCACCAGCCACGCGCCGGCCACTGATTGCAGCGTGTTCGCAGAATAAAAAATGAAGATGGGAATCACTTCGGTCCCGTGAATCAGGTCGAAGGTGAAATTGGCCGGGAACGCCGCGAGGCACAGCCACAACCAGTCCCGCGTTGGGTTGAGCAGCAGCACGGCCACATACAGGCCGGCCGGCAGCCAGAAGGTCATGAACGCGTCCTGCCGCACGGACAGCCAGTTGCTGGCCTCGGCACAGGCGAAATAGGCCACGGCGAATGCTGCCGCCTTCAACCACGGAACGGACCGGTTTTTCACCATGGCCGGCTCAGGCTTTAAATTTAAGCGGTTCATGAACGGGGTGTTTCGCATCTCCTTTTTGCAAAGACTCCTTCGCTTATAAAACAAACCGCAGATAAATCCAATCAAAAGGAATAATTGTGGCGTTCGGCCTGTGGTCGTCGCGCGCTTTCGTCGCTCGCAAAACGACGCACCGGCCGCTATCGCAGATCTCGCTGGTTCAAAAAAGCGCGCTCCTTCCACCACATTGGAAACATTGAATCCATCATGTCCGTCGGTTTTTTAGTTGAGTGCGGCCCAATTAACGGTAGGGTGCTGGACAGCATGAGCAAGCAATTCGCCATCAAATGGCTGCCTGGGCCGGATGAACACGATTATCCCGCCGCCAGCTCCTACTTGAACCTGCTCTACCCCAAAAAAACCGCCCGGGCCTTCGTCAAAAAACTGAAGCGCGCGGCGATGACGGAGTTCAAATCCAAGGATATTTTCCGGGCCTCGGGCCTGCCCCTGCTCGGCGGCAACAATTCCCACGTGCGCAAGGATCAGAAGCGAATTGAGGCGGGCCGGAAATTGTCCCCGCTCCTGCTGGTGCGGGATGAGGCGCACGGAAAGGTTCTGATCGCGGACGGCTACCATCGGCTGTGCGCGGTCTATACCTTCGATGAGGACGCGGTGATTCCCTGCAAAATAATTTAGCCCGCCGGCCGGCCGGCCATGGCCGGCGGATTTTCCAAAGCGGAACGAAAAACCGGAGCCGGACTTGCGCCCGGCTCCGGTGTGGTGATGAGGTTTAAACGCCTTCACCCAGACGCTCAGAAGGCGGCACGACCAACTAGAAGTCGCTGTCCGAGCCGTGCCGCAAGCAAAACCTCTCTGCCAACCCTAAACGGACAGCGAAATCTTCCCCCAGCTAATTTTAGTGACGCCGGGGCCGGACCGGTCGTTACAAAAAAATGATTTTTACCGGCCGGTGCGGCGATGGAAAATTTTTCGTGCTGCCCATCGCCGATGTCCTCCGCATCCAGACCGGCGAACGCGGCCCCGCCGCGCTGGGTCCGGCGGCCAGCAAGACGTCATTTGTTCAGGAACGCTTGACCTCGCATGGCTCCTTGGCAAGATGACCGGAAACATTCTTAGCTTATGCCACGCCCCATCACTCTCTTTTCCGGCCAATGGGCCGACCTCCCGCTGGCCGAATTTTTGCCGCTCGTCAAAAAAATGGGCTATGACGGCGTGGAACTCGCCTGCTGGGGTGACCACTTTGAAGTGGACCGCGCCCTCGCGGAACCGGATTACTGCCAGAAGAAATGGGCGCTGCTCGCCAGTCACGGCCTGGGTTGTCACGCCATTTCCTCGCATCTCGTCGGTCAGGCGGTGTGCGATCTGATTGACGAACGACACAAGGCGATTCTGCCCGCCGATGTCTGGGGCGACGGCAAGCCCGAAGGCGTCCGCCGGCGCGCCGCCGAAAAAATGAAGGCCACCGCGAAAGCCGCCCGAAAGTTTTTTGATGCGTCGCCGGCGAAACAAAAAGGTGGCCGTCCGCAAGGACCCGCAGTCGTCAACGGCTTCACCGGCTCGTCCATCTGGCATGCCATTTACAGCTTCCCGCCGACGGGCCAGGATTTTTGGAACCAGGGCTACGCCGATTTCGCGAGTCGCTGGCTGCCCATCCTCGACGTGTTCGAAAAGGAGAACGTAAACTTCGCGCTCGAAGTGCATCCCACGGAAATCGCCTTCGACATCGCCTCCGCCCGGCGCGCTCTCGACGCCGTGAAACAGCATCCGCGCTTCGGCTTCAACTACGACCCCTCGCACCTCGGCTATCAGGGCGTGGATTATGTCAGGTTCATCCGCGAATTTTCCGGCCGCATTTTCCACGCGCACATGAAGGACGTCTGGTGGGGCCACGGCGACGGCACGGTCGGCGTGTTCGGCGGCCACACGGATTTCACCGACCCGCGCCGCTTCTGGGATTTCCGCTCCCTCGGCCACGGCGACATCAACTTCGAGGAGATCATCGTCGCGCTGAATGACGTCGGTTATCAGGGTCCGCTCTCGGTGGAATGGGAGGACGGCCGCATGGACCGCGTTCACGGCGCGACGGAGAGCTGTGCCTTCGTCCGCAAGCTGGATTTCGCGCCGAACCAGGCGGCCTTCGACGCGGCGTTCTCCCGGAAGAAAAGAAAATCAGCCAACGCCTGAACGCCTCACCCGTTCCGCCCCCGCTGTGCTGACGGGCTGCCTGTGGCCATCCGCAAGGATCATCGCCGCGCGATGTCCCTGCCGAAGCTGGGTAGGGATGGCGCGCTGCGCCGTCCCCGTCGCCGAGCGCAGCGTCAGGCGACGGAACCCAAAGCATTCGCATTGCGAAACGCGTTCCATTTTTCAACCGTCATACCTGAATAACGTTTTCTTTCCGCCCTTTCAGGGCGGGGACATCGCCGCGCGAATGTCCCTACCATGCCCGTCCGCTAGGACCTTTTTCGCTTGTTAATTTTTTCGCGAGGTAGTATTAGCAACGAAACTCTAATCAAATAATATATGGGATCTATATTCTTCGGATTTGTCATCGGGCTGGTGGCATGGTTTCTTGTCCGTTATCTCGCCGCCGGCTTTTACACCGTCAACCAGAACGAACGCGCCGTGAAGACCAGCTTCGGCCGCGCCGAACGCGTCGGCACCGCCATGACCGCGCAAGACCCCATCGCCGAGCAGCTCACCGCCGAGGAGAAGGAGCGCTACAACTATCCCCAGGTCCGCGTCATCCCGCCGGGCGGCCCTTACTTCAAATGGCCGTGGGAAAAGGTCTATAAAATCTCCGTCGCCACGCAGACGATGAATATGGCGCTCGACCCGGAGAACAGCGACGCCAATTCCCAGGGCACCATGCTCGAGGCCGTCACCAAGGACCAGCTCAATACCGGCCTCAAGGGCCAGATCCGCTGGCACGTCTCCGAGCGCAACCTCTACGCCTACATCTTCGGCGTGAAACGTCCCATCGTCCATGTCATGGGCTATTTCGTTTCCGTGCTGCGCGAACGCATCGCCAACTTCGAGGCGCCCGCCAACCAGCACACCGGCGACCCCGCCGCATTGCACAATCTCGCCGCCACCGCCGTCACCGGCATCTCCATCAACGACCTCCGCAAGAATCTCACCGACATCAATGACCACATGGACAAGGAATGCGTCGTCTCGGCGGCGCGCTACGGCATCACGCTCGACGCCTCGCTCATCACCGGCATAGACCCGCCGCCGGAGGTCGAGTCCGCGCTCGCCGCCATCAACACCGCCTACAACGAGGTCTCCTCCAGCATCAGCCTCGCGCAGGCGAGCGCCGACCAGAAGATCGTCCAATCCAAGCGCGCCGTGGAGATCGAGACCCTCAAGGCGCAGGCCGAAGTGCAGCCCATCGTCGCGCTGGCCGACCAGTTGAGCGACCTGAAACAGAACGGCGCCGGCGCATTGGACGCCTACGTGCGCAACGTGCGGCTGAAATTATACAGCGAAGCCAAGACCGTGATCCTGGAGGCCAGCCATGAATAAACAGGTTGCGAAATCAAATAGTGGTAGGGCAGAGGTGCTCCTCTGCCCCAATCAACCCGGCGGCGCAGCAACGCCGCCCTACCATGGTGAGTCGTCCGGAAAGACTGTAGCGGCGGTCTGTGACCGCCGACATTTCCCAACCATTTCACGCTCCATCGGCGCTCATAGAGCGCCGCTACCAACGGAGGCCAGCCATGAATGATGACAATAATCTCCTCGCCTCCCCCGTCGCCCATTTCATCATCGCCGCCGTCATCACGTTCATCGGCCTGTTCATCCTCGTGCCGATCTTCTTCGGCTTCGTGCGGCTGTTCGGCTTTTACACCATCGTCGAGGAACGGCAATGCAAGGTGTATATGCTCTTCGGCAAAGTCGTCGCCGTCATTGACGAACCGGGGCTGCACCTGCTCATCTTGAAAATGGGCATCAAGGCGCCGCTCGTGAACTTCCTCGGCAAATGCCACACGCTCGATCTGCGGCTGGACCAGGAATACATCCGCAGCACCCCTGTCAATTCCGAGGAAGGCGCGCCCATGGGCATCGGCATCTGGTATGAGATGGTCGTGAGCGATCCCGTGGCCTACCTGTTCAAGAACGCCGACCCGCGCGGCTCCCTCGCCGCCAACGTGGGCAACTCCACCGTCCGCTGCCTCAGCAACATGAAGCTCGCCGACATGTTGCAGGACCGCCATCCCATGAGCCTGACCGTGCGCAAGGAAGTCTCCCCGCTCTCGCAGGACTGGGGCTACAACCTCGGCTCCGTCTATATCCGCAAGGTCCACTTCCGCGACACCGGCATGATCCGGCAGATTGAGGAAAAGGTTGTGAACCGGCTGCGGCAGGTGACCTCCGCCATCAAGCAGGACGGCACCAACCAGGTGAACATCATCGCCAGCACCGCCGAACAGCAGGCCGCCATCGAGTTCGCCAAGGCCGCCGCCATGCGACCCCAGATTGTGGGCGCGGCGCTGAAAAAGATTTCTGCCGACCCCGACATCTCGCACGCCCTGTTCGCCGTGCTGGAAACGCAGAACATCATCGCCGGCGAAGCCAACATCACGCTCATCCCGCGCAACTCCGAACTGCTCGGTCAACTCGTCGCCGCCACGCAGACGCCGAAGGCGGCGGGGAAATAAATAAAATGAGTTTTGAGACTAAAAAAATATTGCTGATTGGAGCCAAAGGCTATGACCGGGATAAAGATGGATTACGATTAAAATGTGTCCCATGGAATAAGCTTTCTACGATTTCGAATGTGCGTGATTATGATGTGCTCATTATCAATTTGTTGGGCATCAAAGACACCACTGAACATGAGAAGGTCGATTGGGAAACATTTGATCAACTTTTAGATTTTAGTGCAGCCTCCGATATTCTCAAACATGAAGGGAAAATCATTATTGTTGGCGACCCACGGTTTTCTATTCTAGATCCATTAATTGCTAAAGATTTCCTTGATTGGACTGGGGCAACTTTTATATGGGACGATCAACCTGGGGATACGATAAAATCGAACGATTTGCATCAGTTTAAGAATTACGAAAAACATCTAAGATCGTGGAATTATTCTTTAGCCTCATGCATTCTGAATAAGGAAACATTCAGCAAGCGGTGGGATTTGCGAAGCATTGAACAAAGAGGGCGGATTATTGAAACTCAGCTGCAAACAGCCTGTTATAATCGCTACAAGCATGCCCTCGCCTTTTATATTGAGCATGTAATTACAAACGGCGATAGAATTTTGGACAGATTTGGACGTATTTATTTACTGCCAGAAGTTTCCCTTGATGAAGATGAGACGCTACTAATGGTCCTTCGTGATTTTTGTGACGCGGCTTCTGAATTGCCAGAGCCGGAATGGGTTTCTGGTTATAGCGCTCCGGGACAAAAAACGATCGATGAAAAAATTAAACAAATCAGAGTGACTCTCGCAGAGCAACAAGCTGTTTTGGAAAAGGCAATCATTGAACGAACAACAGCACGCGCTTGCTTAAAGCTCCTCTATGAACGTGAGTTTGCCCTAGAACCAGTCGTTCGCGATATCCTCGGCCAACTTGGAGCCAAAGTTGAAGAGCCAGTTGAAAAGAACAAAGAAGATGGATGGATTGCGATTCAAGTAGCTGGAAAAAATTACGAGGGTGTCCTCGAAATTAAGAGCGCCAAATCTGACCAATTTACTGAAGACGGACGCAAACAGCTTCTCGATTGGATAGACCGCGGTCGAACGCTCCGTCACAAAAAATATAAAGGAATATTTATTGGCAACAGTGCAGTCACAAAGCCAGTCAAAGATCGTCTAAACGCCTTTAGTGATAGCTGGAAGAAATCTGCCGAATTAAGCGAGATTTGTGCAATCAAATCTGAGGAGCTTTATTACATTTATATTTTGCACAAACAAGGAAAATTGGAACTTGACGTTTTCTGGGCAAAACTTTTTGAGACAAATGGAGTTTTCGACATCAAACCATTTCTTCCCAAAAAACAATCCTAAGGGATTCTTTTGTGCTTAAGCACCGGGATTCATTTTGCCCCGCCATTCCCCAGCCCCTTGCGGCGTGCTGGTCTTTGCCACCGGCCACCTGCGGCCGGGCCAGACCTTCCGGTCGGGCATCTGCCTGCGCTGCGCTCCGGCGCGCCGAGCCATTTGCCACCGGCCAGCCTTTCGGTTGGTAGGGCGCGTCACTCCGTGCGCGCCGTTCGGTTGCAATCCACGCCCGGCGTGCAGAGGCCTGCCCGCCCTACCAGCCATCGTCATGTTGTAGGAGACGAGGTGACGAGACTCATTTGTATTATTCCGCACTCGCAATTCCGCATTTGAAATGAGACTCCTCACGTCGTCACCTACGATTCGTTGCCCCGCCATTCCCCAGCGCCTTGCACGTGCTGGTCTTTGCCGCCGGCCACTGCCTGCGGCAGGGCCACTGTCTCCAGCCGGGCCAGCTCTTCCGGTCGGGCATTGATGGCACTCCGCAAGGAGCGGCGCGCCGAGCCATTTGCCCCCGGCCAGCCTTTCGGTTGGTAGGGCGCGTCACTCCGTGCGCGCCGTCTTCGCAAATCAGAAAGCATTCGTTGGCAGACGGCGGCGCGCAGAGGACTGCGCTCCCTACCAGCC
>Ga0182024_10017800_pt1 | contig 13298 bp, 6 predicted proteins | sample P32metaG_FD_120480 | JGI IMG/M metagenome (GOLD analysis project Ga0182024, IMG submission 120480) | Permafrost microbial communities from Stordalen Mire, Sweden - P3-2 metaG (Illumina Assembly) | ecosystem: Environmental > Terrestrial > Soil > Wetlands > Permafrost | place: Sweden: Stordalen...
CTGAAACTTCGCTTCTTCTCCCGTGCTCTGGGCGAGCAGCGCCTCAAGGAATTCGGCGAATGGTTCGACAAAAAGCCCTGGGCAGCCATCATGGCCTGCCGGTTCCTGCCCGGAATTCGCGTGCCGCTCTATGTCTCGGTTGGGGCGCTGAGCCATCGGACCAGGGCTTTTTTCTGGTGGACGTGTTTCTTTGCCTTCGTCTGGACGCCCGCCCTGATCGGCGGCGTCGTCCTGCTCGGCGACGCCATCACCGGTCCGCTGGAATTCGTGTTCGGCAGAGGATGGTGGACGATCCCCCTCACCATCGGGCTGATCCTGGTGATCGTCAAACTGGCAATCCTGCTCAGCACCGGCGAAGGACGAGAAAAACTCAAAGGCTGGTTCCAGCACCCGTTTTCGATCCGAAAAGGAAACCGGCCTGACCTTACTGGCCGGTAGCGGTATCCGGATTACAGTAGAATGGGCCGGGAAACTGGTTGAGCGCGGATTGGTACGAGTTGAGATCATAAAACTCAACGTGCCCATCGAGAAACCCAACCGATGTGCCGGCGCCGTGGCGATTGCTGATGCTGTTCTCAGTGGGAAAGCTGGCCCCATCGTCGAAGTAGCCATTCGGCACGCTTGAACTGGCCAGTCCGGTGCTCACGTCTTGCCCGTAGGGGGCGCATTCAAAAAATAGGATGGACCCGGACGGGTTCCTGAAGCGCGTCATCGAGTTGGGCGGCTTGGCGCTCTTGTTGAGGGTCATAGCAGGGAAATAAACCTGGCGATTGACGATGTAACTGGTGATGTTGATCGAGGGCTGAGGGGACGAGCTCACCATCGGGTCCTGAGGATTCTGCTGGGGACAGTGATAGACCCGCTCGTCCTGGATGTACTTCCAAAGCGTGCCGGTTTTCATGTCGTCGGGCGTGTTGCCATAATTGGGCCACCGGTAAAGCCAGCCGGGATTCGTTGGATCATCCCCTATCGAACCGGGGCCGCCGTTTGTGGCCCCTCCAAAGTTGGGATATGGGAGCCTGGATTCGGCATCGTTGACGACGTACTGCTGCGTTGCCAATAGCAGCGAGCGCACATTGTTCTGGCATGTGGTGCGTTGGGCCAGTTTTTGTGCTGATCCGACAGCCGGGACGAGGATGGAGAGGAGCACAACAATGATGCCGATCACGATCAATAGCTCAACGAGGGTAAAGCCCCGGCGATGAATCCTGCCCATTTTCTTGCTCTCCGAATAGTCTCGCAGTGGTACCCGCATTCAGGCCAGGGCAGATGGTACTTCAAGCGGGCCCACAACTCGACGCGAAAATGAAAAAATCCGGGCGATTGCTCGAAGGAGCCACCCGGATTAGGCCCTGTCTGAAAACTCGCCGGGATTGCGGCGGGTCGGAAATGCCCCGGATGCGAGGCGTCGCGACGAAGCGACTCAACCGAACGAGTCGTTGAGGAGCGACAACGAAGCAGACGGGGCATTTCCGGCCCGCCGCGGCCCGATGAGTTTTCAGACACGGCCTAAAACGCTACTTCCCAATTCCCGCCGCTACAGGTTGGGTGGTGACCGGAGCGCTGGTCGGCGAAGTTGACGGGCTGCTGGTCGGCGACTTCAACAACTCATGGTAATCGAACTCGGGGACCATCTCTTTGCGGAGTTCCTCGAACTGGGTGGCCCATTTCTCGCCACCGGTTGATTCCTTGTAATTGGTGAAATCGTCCCTCAACGCCTGCTTGGCGCTGGCCAGGACCTGCTGCATCGTGGGGTCGTTGGGAAGCCCCTTGGACTGCTCGAATTTGGACTTGATCCATTTATAGGTGGCTTCCCAATAGGCCGGGTTTTCCTTGAAGCTCTGTTCTCCGGTGACCTTGTCCGTTTCGGGCAGTTCCGGCCCACCGAGCTTGCCGTCCTTTAGGAGGGTGCCAAGCGTGGCGCTGGCCTCGGCCCACTGACCCAGCGCGAACTGCGTGAGCCCCACGCCATAAGCCGCATTGGTGTCCTCAGGGCGGAGCAGCTTGATTCTCTGGTAGGCGGTCAAGGCATCGTTAAGCTTCTGGGTGCGGTCGGCGCCGAAAGCCAGATTGCCGGCGTTCAACTTCATCTTGGCGTCATAGAGCTGATAGAGCGGGGTGAGGTCTTTGATCTTCTGGTCTTTGCTGTTTTCGCAGAAGCTGACCATAAAGTTGGTCAGCTTGGCTTCGTTGGCGGCCGTCTCGGCCATTTCAGTGGCCTGGTGATTTGCTTGATAGCGGTCGAAGTCCTTGCCGAGCTGGTCGAGCAAGCTGGTCGCCAGGTCCTTGGCCGCGTCGGGCGATTTGGCGGACAGTTTGATGACTTCGCTCGTCGCGGCATCGAATTTCTTGTCGGCGATGTAAGCCTGGGCTCGGTAAAACGTGGCGCGCGGGACCAACTGGTCGGTCTGCTTGGGAATGGCCGCCGCCTCGGCATCGAAGTTGGCCAGAAGCTGCAGCGCCTTGGCCGGCTGCTTGGCCTGGATTGCAAAGCTTGCACCCAGGAGCGTGGAAGCTGCCAGGCGTGACTTGGTGGTGTCATTCTGGGCTGCGCTGGGAGCGAGTTGGCGGATCTGGTCCACCAATGCCGTCGCCTCGGCGATGTCCTTCTCACGGTCGGCGGGCGGGAGCTTGGTATCGTCCAGTTCCTGGCTGATGGCCACCAGCTCGAAGAACCGCGCCGGGAACTCCATCTTGTCGCCCGGCGGCACCTTCTTATAGAACGCCACCGCGTCATGCGGCTTGCCTGCGACCGAACGCAGGTAGTCGGCATAGAAATAAGCCAGCTCCGTGCGCGACCACGGCGGGTTGGCAGCCGTGGACAGCGCGCGGCCGTACAGCTTTTTGATCGGCGGGTCGTCTTTCTCGGCGCCATGGCCAAGCGGGTATGCCAGCGTGACGGCTCGATCCACCGCGGGGCCGGCGTTGGGGTCGAGGGCGTAACGGCCGGCGAAATCGAGGTAGGCGTTGGCGGCATCGACCGGCTTGTTCTGCTTGTCCAGGAGCATGGCGATGAACAAGGTCGTCTCCTGAACTTCGCGGGGCGTGACGCCTTCCTTGCGGGTGATCAGCACCTTGGCCGCCGCCAGGGCCCGGTTCACCACTTTTTCGTCCATCGGCACGGCCTCCGGCTTGAAGCGCTCGGCATTCCCCTTGGCGATCAACGCCTGCAGCACGGAAACGCCCTGCTCGTTGAGGTTGGCGGTTTCCGGGAGCCGGGTCACCAACTGCTCGGTGATCAGCGCTGTGAATTCGGGGTGGGTCTTTTCCAGGGCGGTCAATACGCCGTCGGCCTGCTTGTTCAGTTCATCCTTGTCGGCCTGGCTCTTGGCCAGGTCGGCCTTGGCCGAGAACATGCGGTAGCGCAACATGTCGGCGGCGGCGTCGACGCCGCTCTGGGCCTCGGCGGGCAAATTCTTCTTCTGCCAGGCATCCAGGTCGGCCAACTCCTTCTCGGCCACGTCGGGCTTCTTACCCAGCACATCGCAGAGGACCAGGAAGTAGCGCGCCTCGTAAATCTGGCCCGCGTTGGCCGCCGGGTCGATCGCCTTGCCGTCGGGCGTCTTGCCGATGATCATCGCGTTGAAGTAGGACTTGGCCGAGGAATAGTCGCCCTTGGCCATTTCCAGCTTGCCGATGCGGTTGTGCACCAGCGGCTGGACGCCGCCGCCATCCGACCCGGGTTGATCGAACGGGTCTATGAGGAACTTGATGGCCTTGTCGCAAATCTTGGCCCGCTCGGCAACGGCGGCCTTGTTGGCGCCGCCCGAAGTGTCGATCGCCATGGCCCGGTAGTAGGCGATCATGTTGTCATAGTATTTGGCCTGGTCTTTGAGCTTGTCGAGCTTGTCCCACAGGTCGGCACGGGGATCGTTCGCTCCATGAAGCGTGTTCTCGATCTGGTTGGCCTGCGTCTCGGCCTGGGTTGAAACCTGTTCCAGCATCTTGGAGGCGATGTCGGCCGCCGGCTTGACCCGGGCCTGAAGCGTGGGGTTTTCGCCCCAGTACTCCAGCGTGTTGATGTCCGGTCCGATGCCCTTGTCCACCAGTTGGCCCGTGTAAGTCATCAGGGCCGTCGGATCACTCATCGTCGGCAGCAGGGCGCTTAGACCGTCAACCGCTCGCTTGACCAGCAGGATGCGGCGGCCATTGCTGATGGCGTCGCTTGCGGCGAGCTCGCGCAACGCCCCCAGCGACTTGATTGACTCCTGCTTGTCCTTGGGGACGTGGTTGGCCTCAAACATGTGGTTGAGCAGCGAATCGAGCTTCATACCGCTCAATTCGCTCATGACGGCATCATCGGAAAGCGAATCCAGCCCGACAGCCGGGGGAGCGGCGGGCGCTCGACTCACCTGGGCCAGCGCCTCGGGCGCCAGCGCCCCGCTGGAAACAACCAATGCACAGGCCAATGCCGAACCGACTGACATCGATCGCGCCCGGCTGCCCAGTTCGGCACGCAGGCGCCCAAAGCGGTACTGATTCATCGTTTAACCCTCGTCCAATCGCAACAGCAGACCACGGCAGAGGCCTGGCACCCGCGCATGCAGGTAACGCTCCCCATTATATGACGGGGTGGGGAACAATTCATTAGAACGGATTTCCGCTGGCCGCTTGGGGCGCTGCGCCGCGCCCCTTTATCGCGCCGCGGGCGGGTCGGCCTGCTCGGTGAGGACCTTCAAAAAACCATCGAACCGGCGGAGCATCGCGTCCAGCACCCTGGGATCGAAATGGGCGCCGCGCCCCTCTTCCATGGTCTCCACGGCCTGCGCCGGCGGCATCGCAGGCTTATAGGAGCGGGCGCTGGTTAACGCGTCAAAGACATCGGCGACCGACGTGATCCGCCCCTCCATGGGGATCGCTTCTCCCGACAGGCCCTGGGGATAGCCGCTGCCGTCCCATTGCTCGTGATGCGTCAAGGCGATGCGGGCCGCGGTGAGAAGGATGGTGTTCTCGCCCGATGACACCAGGCCCATTTCAGTGCAGGTCTTGAGCGCATGCCAGTCCTCGTCCCGCAGCGGCTGCACGATGCGGTGCCCGATCTCGCAGTGCCGCTTGACAATCGTGAACTCCTCGGGCAGCAGCGGGCCGGGCTTGAGCAGGATCGCGTCGGGCAGGCCGATCTTGCCGACATCGTGCAGTTGTGCGGCCAGCCCGAGCATTTCGGCGTCGATGTCGGAAAAGCCCAACTCGCGAGCCAGCAGGCTGGCGTATCGGCCGACACGGATCACGTGCCTGCCGGTGGTGTCGTCGCGGTACTCGGCGGCACGGGCCAGGCAATGGATCACCTGGAGCCGGGAGGCCTCCAACTCGACCGTACGCAGCCGTACCTGGCGCTCCAGGTGCTCGGAATATCGCGACAGATGGTCGTGATGGGCCTTGACGATCAGGGCATTGCGGATCCGCGGGATGAGATCGCTGGGATCGACCGGCTTGGCCAGGAAGTCGGTCGCCCCCGACTCCAGCGCCCGGCGCTTGGTCTCTGAGTCGGTCGAAGCGGTCAGGATCAGGACCGGGATATGGGCCAGGGCCGGGTCGGCCCGGATCGCCTGGAGGATCTGGATTCCGTCGACCTGCGGCATCATCACGTCGAGCAGGACGACATCGGGCCGTTCCCGGCCGATCAGCTCCATCGCCGTGATCGACTCCGTTGTGGTAATGAAGTCGCGGTAGCCGACGCCCTGGAGGTACTTGCGGGCGACTTTGATATTGATGGGCTCGTCGTCGACTATGGCGATCTTTGCCGAAACCACCGGCCCGGGGGGTGCCGAGGCGGTGTCGTTTGGGCGCCCATTGACGGCAGCGGGAGAACCCTTGGCCGTATGCAGCCCAAGCGGTTCGTTCACATAGTTGATCATCGTTTCTCCCCGGACGACTTTTTATCGCAAACGGAGCCGCTTAAGGAACGGGAACTGGTTTGGCGGTCGGGCCCTCGATCCGCCCCACCAGGCCCTGGAGGTCCCCGATGGCCGTGGCGATGTCTTCCAGGCGGTGCTCCCGGGCCAGCCGTTCCAGCTTGCGGGCCGGGTCGGTCAAATCGCCGAACCCGGCGGTCCCACCCGAGCCTTTGAGCCAATGGGCCAGCCCCGCCAATTCGGCCATGTCCTGTTTTTCCCAGGCCGATTGCATCGCGCCCAGTTGCTTCTGCAAGCGGTCGATGAACTCCACCACAATTTCGCAGAACTCCGGGTCCTCGGTCGGCAGACTCGAACGGATCGGCGCGTTCGACGCGCTGGGCGGGTTCGACGGGTTCGACAAGCTCACCGCAGGCAAGCTCACCGCAGGCAGGCTCACCGCAGTCCCGGGGTCGATGGGGTCACGCGCCCCAACGCCTGTTTCCCGGTGTGACGGTGCGGGGCCGTTATTCTGTGCGTCAGTCTCCATGTGCTTCGCCGTTCCGATCGCCTCGCCCACGGTGCGGACCAGCAGGTCCACGTCGATCGGCTTGGTGAGAAAGCCGCTGCAACCGGCGGCGCGGCATTTCTCCTCGTCCCCGCGCATCGCGTGGGCCGTCAGGGCGATGATCGGCGTCTTCAGCCCGCGCTCCCGCAGCAGCCGCGCCGCCGTGTAACCGTCCATCACCGGCATCTGCATGTCCATCAGGATCACGTCGTAATCGCCGGCCAACGCCATGTCGGAGCCGCGCTTGCCGTCCTCCGCCTGGTCGATGGTCACCCCGGCGCGCTGCAACACCAGGCAGATCAGTTTGCGGTTGGACTCGCCGTCCTCGACGAGCAATACCCGCGCCGATGGGAGCAGCGGCGTTTGTTTGTCCGCCTTCTTCTCGCGCGACATCGACGCTCGCGCCTTCTCTGCCTGTTCGAGAGTCAGCAACCGCACTCCGTCCAGCGGCCCGGTCCGGATGATCAAGCTGAACACGCTCCCTTTGCCGTATTCGCTCTGAACGTCGAGGCTGCCGCCCAGGGCGTCAGCGATCTGCCGGCTGATCGACAGCCCCAGCCCCGTCCCGCCAAAGCGCCGCGTGATCGACGTGTCGGCCTGTGCGAAGGGCTGGAAGATCCGGCCCAGCGCCTCGGGCCTCATGCCCACGCCCGTATCCACAATGTCGATTCGAAGACGAGGCTCTGGCCCTTGCGGATCGACAAGCCGTGCCACCAGGCGTACCGAGCCGGTTTCGGTGAACTTGATGGCGTTGCCCACCAGGTTGGTCAGCGCCTGGCGCAGGCGTGTCGGGTCAGTCTCAATGGATTCGGGGACCGGGCCCTGCCACTCAAAGCCCAGCGCCAGCCCTTTTTGCCCGGCCCGCACCGACAAGATCTTGGCCACTTCTCCCACCAACTGGAAGGGTGAACATCGCGCCCGTTCGATCTCCAGTTTCCCCGCCTCGATCTTGGACAAGTCCAGGATGTCGTTGATCAGCTCGAGCAGGTGTTGCCCGGAGCCGTGGATCGTGTCCAGGTACTCCTGGCGCTCGGCCTCGCTCTCCTCGTAGCCGCGGCGCAGCACGTCGGCAAATCCCAGGATCGAGTTCATCGGCGTGCGGATCTCGTGGCTCATCCGGGCGAGGAACTCGCTTTTGGCGTGGTTGGCCGACTCGGCAGCATCCTTACTCTTGCGGAGCTCGACTTCCTTCTGCTCCAGCAGGCTGATGTCATCGAAGCTGATCAGCACGCCACGTTGGGAACCATCGTTGCCCATCACCGGGGAACAATTGACGGTGAAGGTCCGGCGATTGTGCTGCGAGTCGATCAGCCGCATCATGACGTCGCGTTGCGGCAGCCTGTCGTGAATGGCTTGTGTCCACGGATGGGTCGCAGGCGCCTGTGGGTCGTCCACCCAGGGCAATTGTGAAGCGCGTGAGCCGAGCAACTCTTCGGGCGGGCGGCCCACGATCGAGGCGAACGCCTGATTGGCCAGCACGATTCGCCCGTTGCCATCAACGACCAGCAGCCCTTCGGCCAGCGTGTCCAGCGCCGAACGGACCCGGGACGGCACCACCTTCGAGGGATCCAGGTGCTGGAGCATCTTTCGCAGGTGAAGGAGGAACAGCCCCATGCAACAAAACGCCACGAAAACCACCAGCCGAACGCGCGGGCTCAACACATAGCCGAGGACGCCGGGGTGCCCTATGGGCCTGAAGCGCATCTCGATCGTCCCCCACTGTTTCAGGTTCCTGTCGTAGATGGGGACGAAGACGTAGGAATCGGATGCCGAGTGGTCGGCGACCTGACCCCAGTTGCGGGCGTGATGATCGCCGACTTCAAGCTTGATGGTTCCGTCTGTTTTGCGAAGGGCGGCGGATAGCAACGTGGGATCGCGTGCGATCACCGATTGCAGGCACTTCTCCATCGTGCCCCAGTCCTGCCGTTCCACGAAAACCGTCCCATAAATGGCCACGGTCTCACACAAACTGGCCCTGGTTTTCCTGGCCGCTTCCTGTTCACTGGGCACCAGGCCCAGCGCGATCGCGAGCCAGAGCACACTGACGAGCCAGAAGACCAGCCCGATGGCGATCCGGGTCCGCGCGGAAACGCGGTTGAACGCAGCCTTCAGGAAGTTGAGTGGCATCATGGACATTCGCGGCCTCATGTTTTGCCGACCATCGCTTAAGGCGTTTTGTTGTCACCCGGCGCAGACCCGCACGAGCCCGCGGGTCGGGCCGGTCCCCTATAGCCGGCGCAATCGGCTCAATTCAAGTGCCTCTCAACTTTGTTCCGAATTTGCGGATGCCCCGGGGGCCCTGGCCGATAAAGCGGCGCCTTGGCACGCTGGGAGACGATCCGCCGGTTGGCGTTGAGGGGAGGTCTTGCTTAAATCCACTTCAGGCGCACCAGCAACATCTTCACCACCTGCGTCAGCGCCACGTAGCACAACAGAGTCACGAGCAGGATCGGCCAGTAGAGCTTCGGCAATCCTGTCAACCCCAGCGACCCGGCCATCGGTGAGAAGGGAACCCAGGCGCCGAACGCCATGATCGCCAGCGACGTCAGCGTCAGTGCCACACTGGCGCGGCTCTGGAGGAACGGTACCTTCTTCGTGCGGATCACGTGGATGATCAGCGTCTGTGTCATCAGCGACTCGACGAACCAGCCGGTCTGGAACAACATGGCGTATTGGAGGTTGCCGGGGGCGGGGGTCGTATTGAACATGTAGCACTTGAAGAAGTACCACATCACGAAATACGTCGTGTAGTCGAAGATGGAGCTGATCGGCCCGATAAAAAGGATAAAGCGGGTGATCTCGCCGATGTTCCAGGGCCGGGGCCGGGCAACCTGCTCTTCGTCCACGGCGTCGGTCGGGATCGGGACCTGCGAAAAATCGTACAGCAGGTTGTTGAACAGCACCTGCTTAGCCTCCATCGGCAGGAACGGGAATAGCGCGCTGGCCCCCAGCACGCTGAACATGTTCCCGAAGTTGCTGCTGGCGCCCATCCGGATGTACTTGAGGATATTGGCGAAGACCTTGCGCCCCTCGATGACCCCCTCCTCAAGCACCATCAAATCTTTTTCCAGCAGAATGAGATCGGCCGATTCCTTGGCGATGTCGACGGCCGTGTCCACCGAGATGCCGACGTCGGCGGCACGCAGGGCGGGCGAGTCGTTGATCCCATCGCCCATGAACCCGACCACGTGCTTGCGGTTCTGTAGCGCCTTGACGATCCGCTGCTTGTGGGCCGGAGAGAGCCTGGCGAAGAGCGTGGTCGCCTCGGCTGCCTCAGCGAGCTGCTCATCGTCCAGCTTCTCCACGTCAGCGCCGAGGAGCACATGGCCGGTGTCCAGCCCCACTTCCTTGCACACCTTGCGGGCGACCAGGTCGTTGTCGCCAGTAAGGACCTTCACGCACACGCCGTGCGAATGCAATGCCTTGATGGCCGCTGATGCCGTCTCTTTGGGCGGGTCGAGAAATGCCACGTAACCCTTGAGCACCAGATCGCATTCATCGGACTTGGAATAAGCCGCCTGATCGGGCACGTCGCGGTATGCGACGGCCAGCACCCGGAAACCGTCGGAACTGAGCTGCTCATATTCGCGCTTGAGGTCATCGATGAGGAGTTGCGACATCGGCTCGATTTCCCCGTCGATCTCGAAATGGGTGCAACGCCGGTAAATCTCCTCGGGCGCGCCTTTGGCGAGCAGCCGGTTGCCCCCTTCGGGCTTGCGGACCACCACCGACATCAGCCTCCGGACAAAGTCAAACGGGATTTCATCGACCTTGGCGTAGCGGTCGAGCGAGACCTGCCCGTGTACTTCCTTGTGGTTCAGGATCGCCCGGTCGAGGATGTTTTTCAGCCCCGTCTGAAAGTGGCTGATGAGATAGGCGTCCAGCAGTACGTCCTCGTTCTCCTCGCGGACCACGTCGCAGTATTTTTCCAGCACGACGTGGTCGAGCGTCAGCGTCCCGGTCTTGTCGGTGCAGAGCACGTCCATCGCCCCGAAATTCTGGATGGCGTTGAGCCGCTTGACGATCACCTTCTTGCGGCTCATGAGCATGGCACCCTTGCTCAACCCGACCGAGACGATCATGGGGAGCATTTCCGGCGTCAGGCCCACGGCAACCGCAAGGGCAAAAAGAAACGCCTCCTTCCAATCGCCCCTGACCAGCGGCACGAGGGCGGCCCGCACCCAATGGCCTTCATGGCACAGCGTAGTGATCTGGCTCCAAATCCAGTGGCCCTTGGCCAGACCGTTGATGAGGAAGACGAGCGGGACCATGACCATCATGAAGCGGATCATGAGCCAGGTGAAGCGGTTCACGCCGCGGTCGAAGCTGGTTTCGACGGGAGCGGCGGTCATGCTCTGGGCCATGCTGCCGAAATAGGTGCCCGCGCCGGTGGCCGCCACGATCGCCGTGGCCGTCCCGCTCTCGACGCTGGTGCCCAGGAAGCAGACGTTGGACAGTTCCAGCGGGGAGATGCCGGGGCGCTGGTCGGGGGCGTCGGCCTTTTCGACCGGCAGCGATTCCCCGGTGAGGCTCGCCTGGATGACGAACAGGTCCTTGGCCGACACCAGCCGCACGTCGGCCGGGATCATGTCCCCCGCGGCCAGCTTCACAACGTCGCCGGGAACCAGCTCGCGAAGGGGGATCTCGGCAGGCTTGCCGCCGCGGAAGACGGTGGCGGTCACGCGGATCATCGCCCGCAGCTTGGCGGCGGCATTGTCGGCGCGGTTCTCCTGGTAGAGGCGCAGGCTCAGCCCGAGAACGACCATCAGCATCATGACCGACCCGCCGGGCACGTCGTCGGTGGCGTAGGAGATGACCGCCAGCGCCGTCAGCAGCACCACCAGAGGGTTGCGCACCGCCGTCCAGAGCCGATAGCCCCACCCGTGCTGGGTCTCCTGGCCGACCTCGTTGCTGCCGTAAATCAACCCGCGGCGTTCGACCTCGTTCTCGCGCAGGCCCTCGGGGCTGGTTTCCAGCGCGGCCATGGCGTCTTCGGTAGGCCCGCGCGCCGTGGACAGCAGCAGGGCCGAGACGCGCCCCGCCACTGCATGCCCTTCGCCGGCCGTGCGCCGGCCCACGCCCGGGAACAGCAGCCGGCGGAGCCGGTCCTGCCAGGGTCCTTCGTCTGCCGCCGCATCCGTACGGTTCTGATCATCCAATGCCTGCGCCGGCTCCGCCTCCTGCTCGTCGGCGTCCTGCGTGGCCGGGTAGCGCGTGAACCGCACGTTGTGGACCAGCATGCTCCCTTCGCGTGGCACCGTCAGCCGAAGGCTGAATTCGTGCGGCCCCGGAACGTCGGCGGTCGATTCCAGGCAGTGCCCGTAGCGCACGAAGCGGAACGTCTGCTTTCGCCCGTCCGGCCGCCTCAACTCCAGCGCCACCCCCACGGGCGGCAGCGTCGGCTTGCCCTGGGCATCATAGAAAAACAACTCAAACCGCGGCGGCATCCCCCGCTTGTAAATCCCGATCTCAATCCCCCCGCCCTCGGCATCGACCCAAACGCCCCCATGGGGCCCGCGCCGCCCGACACCGGTGGCCGCCGCCGGCTTGCTCTCTCCCCGCGATTGCACCGTCGATGTCATGGAAAGTCGTCCCGGGACTCTTGGTTCCTCGATGCCGCGCCCAAGCGCCGGCCGGGGCGACAATGCCCCAGCACATCATTCCCCTTAACTTATAGGTAAGTGTTCCCCCCGAAGGAAGAGGCCACGACCAAAGAGCATCATGGAAACTCGCGATCTGAAGCGAGCCTCGCCGGAGGGTCCGCACCGTAGCTTGCCCTTCGTGGCGTCCCCGCCTTTGGGTTGCCAATCCCGTGCTTCAACCCACTCGACACGACGCCAATCAGCGATATAATCCCCGGATTGATCGCCCAGGTGGCGGAATTGGCAGACGCACTACTTTGAGGTGGTAGCGCCGCAAGGCGTGCAGGTTCAACTCCTGTCCTGGGCAGTGATATTCGTAAAGTGTTATTTGATAATATGTTACATTCGTTTCCGATGGCTCGTTGTAGGGCAGAACGTAGTGGAAAACGTGCGTTTGATCGGCGCTGGAGCCTTAGGGTGATCATCGAGACGGCGGTATCGCCCCCACAGATCCGTCGGGTTCATAACCCGGAGGTCGGAGGGGTTCCCCCATTTCCATTTACGTCATCAATCCTCGACGGCGATTTTGAGCTGAGCTCGCCGTAAAGCTGCGCGAGCAGGTGTTCGTCCACGACCTTACCGCCTCCATTCTGCCCGGTGCAGGGTATAGATGTGTCGCTCGAAAACCTCTGTTCCGCCGCATCATGCGGCGGTTTTATTCGCGCAATGTTCGCGAATTTTTCCATCGCTTCGATATACGGCGACGGATTGCGTCCGGCGGCCAGTTCGTAATGGGCGCGTTCGCCCGTCAAAATCGGCCAGCAGCGGCCTTCTCCAGAGCCGTCGTAGGCGCTGCCGTCGGCCTTTTGTCCATAGCCATCGTGGTTATAGCGCCGCCAACACGGGCCTTGGGGTAGGTCGCGCTTGAGCACTTGATCAATCACGGCGAGGGAATCGACTATCACCGGGTCATTCGCGGCACGGACTCCGAGCCGGACAAGATGAAGAAAATCGCCGCCGACGATGTTGCGGGCGGGATGCTGGCCGCTGCCGTTGGCCAGAAAAATATCGGCTTCATCCGGGTTCGATGTAGCCACGGCTTGTTTGGGATCAGCGGGTGTAATGCGTACGTAGTGTCGCGGTTTGCCCTTCACGAGTTCGCCCCGGCTCGTGACCGTCCATTCTTCCAGGTGCGTCGAAAGCCAGTCGGCTGGAACTGCTGTGATAGGCCGTGCCAATGCCGTCTTTGGCACTGGACGTCCAGCGCGGCTCAATTCCTGGTGCCCCGAAGGCATTGGAGTTTTTGTTCATAGGTGA
>Ga0182024_10017801_pt1 | contig 13298 bp, 10 predicted proteins | sample P32metaG_FD_120480 | JGI IMG/M metagenome (GOLD analysis project Ga0182024, IMG submission 120480) | Permafrost microbial communities from Stordalen Mire, Sweden - P3-2 metaG (Illumina Assembly) | ecosystem: Environmental > Terrestrial > Soil > Wetlands > Permafrost | place: Sweden: Stordalen...
CAGTCCCTTTATCATCCCGAAGCGCCCTTGAAGGAGTACCAGATCGCCACCGAAGTGTATGGGCGGCCCGCGGACTTCGATCCGCAGTCTGACTCAACCATCCGCGTGCAAGCTGGGCGCCTTCGCCTGAAGCTGGCGGAGTACTACGCCGGGGAGGGAGCGGCCGACCCCATTGTGGTGAAGATTCCGAAAGGAAGCTATCACCTTACGTTTGACGCGAGATCCGTTGAGCCGTTGCTCGGGCCTCAGGGCGTGGCTTCGCGGGAGGCGTCGGCGTCGAGCCTTAAGGTCGCTAGAGTTCCGGCCGGCTGGCGGATTGCCGTCATCTTGCTTCTCGCCGGACTTACCATCTCGTTGATTGTCTTGGGAAGCCTGCTGTGGAATCGCAAATTGCCCGAGCCCGCGATGGCGGCGCCGAGCGTTCCGAGGGCCGCCGGTTCTCTAGCTGCCTTTTGGAGACCCTTTACCTCCGGAGCCGAGGAACCCTGGGTGATCTTCAGCAACGCTGCCTTCGTCGGACGGCCGGAAACCGGCATGCGTTACTACAATCCGCGTCAGGATTCGAAGAGCGCGGTGTACGACCATTACACCGGCGTAGGAGAGGTGTTGGCCATCCACGCGCTCGATGATGCGTTCGGCACGCTGGGACGGAAGATCCTGGTGAAGCGTGGGAGTCTGTTCACGCTCGACGACGTGAGAAATAACAATCTGATCTTCGTCGGTTCTCCTTCAGAGAATCTTTCGTTGCTCGACATTCCTGGAACGCAGGAATTCGTTTTTCAAAGGGTGGCGTCGGGCCCCCGGCAAGGCGATCTGTCAATCGTCAGTAAGCATCCGAACCCGGGAGAGGCTGGGACCTATCTCGCCAGTCCTTCGAATATCCCGCTGACGGAAGATTATTCAGTTGTGGGACTGGTGCCGGGAATCGGGTCCGGCCGTTTCGTGATGATTCTGGCGGGAACGACCACGTTCGGGACGCAAGGCGCTGTGGAGTTTGTGTGCCGCCAGGAGTCGGTGGAAAAATTGCTGCATGCGATTCCGAATTCCAGCGCGGGACCGGTCAAGCCCTTCGAGGCGCTGGTCCGCGTGAAGATCGCTCGCGGCGTGCCCGTGGGAACTGAGCTGGTGGCCGTGCGGGCACGGTGAGAGCTGCCCCGACGACTTGCAAGCCACAGTCGTTGGTCGTTAGTCGTTAGTCGTTGGCAAACAGCGCATGGCGAGCGACCGACGACTAACGACCATCGACTGATTCTCTCCGATTCACGACTTCACCGCGACGGCATTTCCTGGAAGCGATCCGCTGGGCTGCCGCGCATCGTACAAATCCTCCACGCGTTGCGTCAACATGGCCGCCAGGATGAAGAAGATTCCGCCTGCTACCACCGCGGCAATCCGGTTGTTGTTCAGCAGATGGCCCATGACCCAGCCGAACCCAAGCGATGCGGTGATCTCCGGAATCACGATGAAGAAGTTGAAGATACCCATGTAGACGCCGGTTTTCCCGTGGGGCAGCGATCCGGCAAGTATGGAATAGGGCATGGAGAGCGTGCTGGCCCACGCGATCCCGACTCCCGTCATGGAGAGCAACAGCAGATACTTGTTGTGAATCACGGCCACGGAAAGCAGTCCCAGGCCGCCGCATATCAGGCAGAAGCTGTGGGTTGCCTTGCGTCCGTATTGCCGGGCGAGTGCGGGCAGCACGAAGGAAAATCCGAAGCACACCAGCGAGTACATTCCGAAACAGATGCCTGCCCACTCCACCCCCGCGGAATAGAGCGGAGAATTCGTGTCGGCCGCGCCGAACACGTTGCGCGCCACCGCCACCGGAAAATAAAGCCACATGCAGAACAGACCCATCCAGGTGCAGATCTGGACCCATGCGAGTTGCCGCATGGTGCGTGGCATTTCGCGGATCGACGACAGGATTTCGCGCGCGCTGGCGCCGATCCCTTTGTGTTGCGACTTTTCCCTCTGAAACTCCGCCAGATTGTCGGGCGGATATTCCTTCGTGGTGAAAATGGTCCACAGCACAGCGCCGAGAAATGCTGCGGCGCCAATGTAAAACGAAAGGCGCACGGTGAGCGGAATCGTTCCCGCGGCCCTGGCGCCCGACACGTGAAAAACATTGGTCAGCAGGTAAGGCAGTGCCGAGGCAATCACCGCGCCCAGCCCAATGAAAAGGCTCTGCATGGCAAAACCGCGAGTGCGCTGAAATTCCGGCAGCAGGTCGGCCACAAACGCGCGAAAAGGCTCCATGCTGATGTTGATGCTAGCGTCGAGAATCCATAGCAGTCCTGCGGCCATCCAGAGGGCGGAACTGCGCGGCATCAGAATGAGCGCGATCGAACTCAGAATCGCGCCGGCTAAAAAGTACGGACTCCGCCGGCCCAACGGGCCCCAGGTGCGGTCGCTGGCGTGGCCGATGATGGGCTGCACGATCAGGCCCGTGAGCGGCGCGGCCAGCCAGAGAATCGGAATCTGGTCGGCTCTTGCGCCCAGGTATTCGTAGATGGCGCTCATGTTCGCCATCTGCAATCCCCAGCCAAACTGGATGCCGAGGAAACCGAAGCTCATGTTCCAAATCTGCCAGAAGGTGCGTGGTGGTTTGTCCATAGATTTTCCTGCCTACGACCACTACGGGTAGCGCCGCCGTCCCGGCGGCTGTCCGGCGGGCGTCCTCGCCCGCCGCGCCAAGGGCGAGACGCCCTCGGGACAGCCGGCAAGATGCCGGCGCTACTCGTTTTGCAGCTTCTACCGATCGTACAGCGAAACCAAGCTGCGAAGTCTCGCGCTCAAGTCGCTGCTCAATGCGCCCGGACGATAACGCCATTTCCAGTTTCCGCTGACCTTGCCGGGAAGATTCATGCGCGCCTCGCTGCCGAGGCCTAACACATCCTGCAGCGGGACAATCGCAACATCAGCGACCGACGCCATCACCGCGCGGATCATGACCCAGTTGATCTCAGGATCGTCATTGGATTTGAAATTGAGGTAGGCGCGCGCGAAGTCGTGCTCTTTGCGGACATCTTCCAGAGTGCGCGTGCTGTCGCCTTTTCCCGAACTCGCCCACCAGCCCACGGTCGTGTCATTGTCGTGCCCGCCGGTGTAGGCGACCAGATCGCGACCGTAATTATGCGGACGAAACGATGGTCCCTGTGGATCGGCGCCGAACGCAAATTGTAAAAGACTCATTCCAGGCAGGCCGAACTGCTGCCGCAATTTTTCCACCGGCGGAGTGATCACGCCCAGATTCTCGGCCACAATCGGCAGCTCGCCAAATGTGTTCTGCAGCGCCGACAGAAAATCTTCTCCCGGCCCTTTGACCCAGCGCCCGTTGATGGCCGTCGTCTCATTGGCGGGGACCTCCCAGTAAGCTTCAAAGCCGCGAAAGTGATCGAGGCGCACCATATCGAAGAGCGCGAGCGAGGCGCGGAAACGGTCGATCCACCACTTGTAGCCGCTTGCGGCTAGCACGTCCCAGCGGTAAATAGGATTGCCCCAAAGCTGGCCGGTGGCGCTGAAATAATCCGGCGGCACACCCGAGACCACCGTGGGTTGGCCCTGCTCGTCGAGATAGAACAGATCGGGATGTGCCCAGACGTCCGCGCTGTCGTGAGCAACATAGATCGGGACGTCGCCCATGAAACGAATGCCGCGCTGCTGGCAATAGGCCTTCAGATGTTCCCACTGCTGGAAGAATTCGAATTGCCAGTACTTGAAGGCCTTCAATTCGGGCGCAAGTTTTCTCGACCACTCGCTCACCGCATGCGCGTTACGTTTGCGAATCTGCGCGTCCCATAACGTCCACATGGCGCCGTGGTGCGTATCTTTGCAGGCCATGAAGAGCGCGTAATCGTCGAGCCATGGACTGGCGCTTTCGCAAAAATGATCGAACGCGGCGCGGTCGGCGCGAGAAGCGTCGGCGAAGAAAACCTGCGCTGCCCGGCGCAACGCTGCCAACTTGAATTCGATCACCGGTCCATAGTCGACGAAGTCTTCGGGAAACGGCGCCGTCTGCGCCAGTTCCGATTCCTGAAGCAGGCCCTGATCGCGCAAGCGCTCAAGACTGAGCAACATCGGATTGCCGGCAAAAGCGGAGAAGCACTGGTACGGGGAATCGCCGTATCCGGTGGGATTCAGCGGCAACACTTGCCACAACTTCTGTCCGGCGGCGGCGAGGAAGTCGGCGAATTCATAGGCGCACGGCCCTAGATCCCCGATGCCGGAGCAGCCGGGGAGGGAGGTGAAGTGCAGCAGAATTCCACTCGATCGCGGAAATTTCACCTCGTAACAATACGCAGGTCAGAGGCGTTCGAGCAAGACTCGAACGAAAGTTCACTACGTTGCTGCCCTCATTGACTCACTTCGGCGATCAGCAGCCCAAAAGGCTCCAGGCTAACTTCATTGCCCTTAGCCAACGCATCAGACGAAATCACGCTCTTCAGCGAAGCACGGCCAAACCCTTGCTCAGAAAGATTGAACTTTGTTTTTTGCGGGGAGTTCGACATGTTCAGCGCCACCAGCACAGCCTTTCCCTTGTAGCTGCGCAGGTAGGACATCACGTTGGGATCGTCTTCATTGAGCGCGGTGTAGCTGCCTTCGAGCAACGCTTCGTTCGCGTGGCGCAGCGCGAGAACCCTCTTGTAGAGGCTCAGAACGGAGTTCGGATCTTTCGTCTCGCTTGCCACGTTGTGCGACTGGTAGCTGGGCGGCACGGGAAGCCACGGAGTTGTCGAGCTGAATCCGGCGTTGGGCGCGGTGTTCCACTGCATGGGAGTGCGTTCGCCGTCGCGGCCTTTTTCTTCCGGCCATCCTGTGCGGCCAATCGGATCCTTCACATCTTCTTTGCGGGTGGGGTCGTTGTTCTCCATGCCGATTTCTTCGCCGTAATACATGATGGCAGTGCCGCGCAGAGTCAGGTAGAAGGCGCCCATCATTTTGGCGATGGCGTCGTTGTTCTTGCCGTCTCCGTAGCGGTTGTAGGACCGGACGATGTCGTGATTGCCGATTACGAATACCGGCCAGCCGTGGGTGCCGTCGACGGCCGCGATCTGGCGCCGGAACTCGGGCGGAGAAAGTTTGTTGACCATGGTGAACATGAAGTCCATCGGCATCTGCAGTTCGTTGCCGCCCTGGCCGTAGTAGCGGTCCAGTTCGGCGGCGTTGGCTGTCCAGGTTTCGCCGATGAGCACAGCGTTCGATTCGTCGGCCACTTTGCGCAGCTTCTGCAGCTCCGTGTGAACCTCGGGGAAGTTCGTGTTGTATTTGTTCTGCAAGATAGGATCGCCCTGCTTGTTGGTACCGGGAAGGACAGGATTGTCGCGCAGTTCGGGATCTTCAAACAGTGTGTCCACTGCATCCAGACGGAAGCCGGCCACGCCGCGCTTGTACCACCAACGCGTGGTATCGAGCATCACTGTTTCGACCGCGGGATTGCGCCAATTCAGGTCCGGCTGTTGAGCGTAGAAGAAGTGATAATAGTACTGATTGGTCGCGGGATCGAGCTTCCATGCCGAGCCGCCGAAGATTGAGATCCAGTTGTTGGGAGGCTGGCCGGTCGCTTTGCCGTCGCGCCAGATGTACCAGTCGCGATGCGCGGATGTGCGCGAAGACTTCGAATCCAGAAACCAGGGGTGCTGGTCGGAGGTGTGGTTGGGCACGAAATCCATAATGATGCGGACATAATGCTTTTTGCCTTCGGCAACCATATGATCGAAGTCGTTGAGACTTCCATACATGGGGTCGATGTTCCGGTAGTCGGAAACGTCGTAGCCGAAATCGACCTGGGGCGACGGATAGCAGGGAGTAATCCAGATGGCGTCAACGCCCAGGTCGTGGAGGTAACTCATCTTGGAACTGATACCGTTGAGGTCGCCGATACCGTCGTTGTTGCTGTCCGCAAAACTGCGGGGATAGATCTCGTAAAACACGGCATGTTGCCACCATTGATGGCCTTCGGCATCGACCGGCTTAGCTTGGGCAGCGGCGAAAAAAGAATAAAAGACAATCAGCAGTAACGGCAGGATTAGCGACGGCATTCGGGATGATCGCCTAGACATGAAAGTGCTCTCCTGAGAAAACACAGTAAAGGGGTCGCGGAAAGTTAGCAAATCGAAATTCTGTTGGCGCAGTAGGCGACGCCGTGTCAGGACTAATTTTCTTCTCGGATCAACAGGAGGCTCGATGAACGAACTATCTGAATCCAGGCGCCGGTTTCTGAAAGCCGCGAGTCTAACCGCCGGGGCGGCTTTGCTCCCGTCCGGCGTTGTCGGGGCACCCGACGTGCCATCGGAGGACACGGATGCGCCCGTTGCATCGACGGAGTCCGCTTCCGCAGACTACACACTGCGCATCAAAACGTCCCCGGTCGAAATCGCGCCCAACCGCATCATTTCAGCGACTACATATAACGGGCAATTTCCAGGACCGCTGCTCCGCCTCAAAGAGGGCCAGCAGGTCACAGTGGACATCTACAACGATACGGATACGCCGGAGCAATTGCATTGGCACGGGCAGATGGTACCGGTCGAGGTGGATGGCGCCTCCGAGGAGGGTACTCCGTTTATTCCTGCGCGTGGCAAGCGGCGGATTGTGTTCACACCGAAGCCATCAGGCTTCCGTTTTTATCACACGCATAACCGTGCGGGTGCGAACCTGGCGGCCGGACAATACAGCGGCCAAGTCGGACCCGTGTACATCGAACCCAGGCACGAACCGGACCGATATGATCGCGAGGTGTTTCTTGTCCTCAAGGAGTTTGAGCCAACTTTCAGCCGCGGTGGAGACATGGCTCAGAATTTTCTGTCCCCTGCAAGCAAAGTGAAAGCCCTCGAAGAACAAGGCGAGTCTGCCATGAAGGCGTCGCTTGCCAGGGGTATGCCGCATGGTTATGAAGTCGGCTATGGGTCGTTCACGATCAACGGACGCATGCTCGGACATGGAGAACCGATCCGCGTGAAGCGGGGCGAACGAGTTCTGTTTCATGTTCTGAATGGAAGCGCGACTGAGATTCGCAGCCTTGCATTGCCTGACCATTCATTTCAGGTCATGGCGCTGGATGGAAATCCTGTGCCCAATCCGGCAGTGGTTCCGGTCGTCTGGCTGGGCACGGCGGAGCGTGTTTCTGCGATCGTGGAAATGAACCACCCCGGTGTCTGGATCATGGGCGACCTGGCGGATGACGATCGCCGCCATGGCATGGGCATCGTGGTCGAATACGCGGGGTCCACAGGCAAGGCTCAATGGATCGCGCCGCCGTCCCATCGCTGGAACTACGCGGTCTTCGCCAAGCCTGGGACAACTGCCGAACCGCCGGACGAAACCTTCGACATGATCTTTGCGAAGGACAATGCCGCGGAAGAGGGTTTCAACCGATGGACGATTAACGGAATGGCCTATCCGATGAGCAGCCTGCCCATGCCAACTCCATTTCACTTGCAGCAAGGAAAACGCCACCGCATTCGTATGCGCAACGCCAGCGATGACATCCATCCCATCCATCTTCATCGCCACAGTTTTGAGATCGCGAAGCTGGCGGGAAAACCCACGTCTGGGATTTTGAAGGACGTGGTCATGCTGGGCGGCTACCAAGAGGCCGAAATCGACTTTGTCGCGAACAATCCCGGACTGTCGTTATTCCACTGCCATCAACAACTGCACATGGACTTTGGTTTCATGACACTTTTCGATTACGTGTGAACGCCCGGACTGGTCGAGCTAGAATTTGGTAATAGGTCCGGAAAACTTCAGCACCGGGAAAACGGAGACCTGTAAATGAAAAGAAAATTTCTGCTCGCCGCAGCGCTTGTTCTGGTGGCGATGTTTTTGCAGGCCCTCGGCGCTGCGTCTAACGATAAAAGTTCCGACGATCAAACTTCATGGCAGCGCGATCTGCTCGCCTGGCGCGCCGAGCGGGCAACCAACCTCCAGGGTCCGGAAGGCTGGCTTTCTTTGATTGCTCTGGGATGGCTGAAGGAAGGGGACAACAGTTTTGGCTCCGCGGACGACTGCCGCGTTCAGATCGCGGGCAAGGGGCCGGCGCATATCGCGATTGTGCGCCTCGAAAAAGGCGCGCTGCGCTTGCTGCCTCCCGCCGAAGGTTTCCCGAAAGGTCTTTCGGTCGATGGCCAGCCCGCGAAGCAGCAGGAACTGCTCGCCGACGATGCCGACCAACCTTCGAAGCTCACGATTGGCACGCTCACAATAATCGTGATCCATCGCGACGACCAATTCGCTCTGCGCGTCAAGGATTTGCAAGCTCCCACCCGCGCCGCCTTCCACGGATTGCGCTGGTATGAGCCGAATGCCACCTACCGCGTGCACGCCCGCTGGATTCCCTATAACCGACCCAAGGTGCTCGACATTCCAACCGTCCTCGGCACTACGACCCATCTTCCGGCGCCGGGCGTCGCCGAGTTCACGCTGGATGGACAAGTTCTGCAGCTCGAGCCCGTGCTTGAAGATCCGAAATCAACCGATCTTTTCTTTATCATGCGCGACACCACCAGCAAAACGACAACTTACGGGGCGGGACGGTTTTTGTACGCGGAATTTCCCGACCATGGCGTAAGCCAGCCCGGTGAAATCTGGCTCGATTTCAATCGGCTCATCAACCCGCCGTGCGCATTCACCGCGTATGCGACGTGCCCGTTGCCTCCACCGCAGAATCGCCTCAGCGTGCCGATACCGGCGGGGGAGCGGCGGTACCACGATTGATGGCTGGAGATCAGATGGAGATCATTAAGATAAAATCTCTTAAGGAAATCATCTTCGTTTAATGTGCGGGAGTCCTGCATGAGATGGGTGCTGATTTTGCTTGCAATCGCCGGTATCGCCGCTTCTTCCCTCGCGCTCCGCGAACACTATCGCACCGACCCCTCGCCGTGCAGCATCAATGAGCGCTGGGACTGCGGCATCGTGAATCACAGTCCATACGCCATGCTCTACGGAATTCCCGTGGCTGTAATCGGCATCGCCGGATATCTGCTGCTCGGCGTCCTTGCTTTTATGAGATCGTATCGAGTCATGCTGGTGGCGGCGTTTGGCGGCTTGGGCTTTGCGCTCTATCTCGCGCACATTGAGTCTGCGGTGCTGGGCGTATGGTGCATCTACTGCGCCATATCGCTGGGAGTGATTTCTCTTTTGAGCTTGCTTGTTCTGGGAACGGTGATCGCCGGCTCGATCGGCCGACGGCAAGAAACCGCCTGATGGATGCCCAATATCGCGCCCCGTGCCAATTCCCCCTGCTGCCGCCCGCCCTGAGCGCAGGGCTGGAAATGCTCAATTCCCCTGTCAACCCCCGTTCCCCCGATTTTGTCGCCAAGCCGATGAATTGTCAGGGAAAATAAAGTCGGCAAACTTGGCGGGCCGGGTAGGTCAAACTTGATATAATAGAGTTATAGATGAAGAGTAAGGGTGCGGATCCATTCCCGCACCTTTTTTCATTGTGGCCGGAAACGAGAAAGGATCCCAAGCTAAGTCCTTACTCCGGAATATTTTGCATATAAGCCCTGTTAACTCAAAAATTTGGAGCGAATTTTTCGCCAACTCTGTGATTCTATTAGATCAGCAGACAAGTTTTTCATCAGGAAAACCCGGAACTTGGGAAGTGAGTAGCTAAGAGCAGCTACCTCTGATTCCCGCCCTCCGTGACCAACTGAAATCCTAAACCCGTACGAGAGTGCGCTTGTTGTCGTACGCCTTCGTTTTTGCCATGCGGTAGGGATTGTGAGTGTAATCGCGACGATTTATCAACAACCGACCTGTTGAGCTACCGACAACTCTCAGCCTTTCATTGACTTGCTCGTTTCACGGACGCAGGATTCTGCTCCAGTGATCGGCCAGACCATTTCGCACTACCGCATCGTGGAGAAGCTCGGCGGTGGCGGGATGGGTGTGGTCTACAAGGCCGAGGACACTGAACTCGGACGTTTTCGTCGCGCTCAAGTTCACGCTTACTTGACGGTAAGTATCTCTTTAATAGTGGAATCGAACACGGCGAAGGGTACGGCGCCGACGATGCGGACTCCCGCGATTTCATCTTTGGCGGTTTTTCCAATGACAAAGCTAGGGGTTCCGCTGATGCCGAGGGTGCCGGCATCGGTCGCGTCTTTCTTGATCGCATCCGTGTACTTTTTGTCCTTGAGACAAGCGCTGAAGGCGGTCATGTCGAGGTTGGTCTTCTGCCCATATTTCAGAATGGACTCAGAGCCCAGATCAGTTGCGGTGTCGAGCATCATGGCATCGCGCATTTCCCAGAACTTGTGCTGCTCTCCGGCGCAGCGCGCGGCCACGGCGGCACCGGGGGCATTGGGATGAAAATCCAGGGGCAGGTCGCGGCTGACGAAGCGAACTTTGCCGGTGTCGATGTATTCCTTCTTCAACTGGGCAAAGCTGTCGGCTTCAAAGCGGCGGCAGAAGGAGCACTGATAGTCGGCGAACTCGACCATGGTCACGGGAGCGTCGTCGCGTCCCATGGAGTACCAGCCGGTGCCCACGCTCATCTTTACTTTCTCATTGGGCGGCGCGGCGGGAGCGGTCGCGGCGGCACGCGTTGCTGGCGGGTTCAGCAGCAACTGATGGATGGATTTCAGTTCGTTGAGGATGGCGTCGGCCTGATCGCGCGTCATGCCTTCGGGCATGTTGATGGTAACTGACTCCGCCTTCACGGTTTTCGACGCAGTCCCGGGCTTCGGGCTTGCGGGTGCCGCGCTGGGGGGAGGCGCTGTCTTCGAGGAGCTGCCGCTTTGTGGCGGCGCACTTTGCCCTGCCGCCACTAAACTGCTCGCTAATACCAACCAAGCGATACGACTACTGCCCATTTTTCTCCCCTTTTGTTTGTACTTGGTTGCGTCCCCACTCACCCCAGGCGCGGGGATGAGTGGGGCGCCCGGCCATGGATCGACTACTGACAGACGCCATTGCAGGTCCCGCTCGCGCAATCGCTATCGAATTTACACGTGAGCCCGCTGGCGCAAGTCGGACAAGTGCCGCCGCCGCAGTCGACGTCGGTTTCATTGCCGTCTTTTCTATGGTCGGCGCACTGATTCAAATCGCACTTGAACGATATGCCGTCGCAGGCTTTGCTCGCGCAATCGGTATCGACGTTACACCCCAGCCCGTTGGCGCAAGCCGGACAAGTGCCGCCGCCGCAGTCGACGTCGGTTTCATTGCCGTCTTTTCTGTTGTCGGCGCACTGATTCAAATCGCACTTGAACGATATGCCGTCGCAGGCGTTGCTCGCGCAATCGGTATCGGCGCCGCAATGCTGCCCGAAAAGTGTTGCAAATTCGTCTCTCCTCAAATGTGAGCGGTTTGGAACAGACAGCCAGATTCTTACCGAACTAGGATTGGTTGGTTTCACCTGGATGCTCCAAGTTCTCAAGCCGGAGCCCGAAAGCCACAGGGGCTCGACATCGGAATCGGAAGCTGAATCAAATCCCAAGCGAAATTCCAGACCGCCGCAAGGCGAGAATCTTCGGAGGATTCCATGAAGAGAGCATTCCTGCTGATCGTTGTACCGGCCCTGCTGGTTGCGCTGGGCTTTTCACAAACTCCCGCGCCGAGTGTCAATACAGATCAGACCAACATTAAGGGCTGCCTGGGTGGCTCGGATGGTAACTACACAGTTGTGGAAGACAACACTGGCCACACTTTCAAGATCACATCCAGCGATGTTGATCTCAAGCAGCATCTGGGCCATGACGTAACCCTAAGCGGGCACAGAGCAAGTGGGGCGAGTTCCGCCGCTGCTGATAACAGCTTTGCTGTCACCGAACTGACCATGATCTCCGACCGCTGCGCTGCCGCCGCTGCACTCAGTGCGACGGTCAGCACACCTTCGGAAACTGCCAGCACACCAGCCTCGCCCCCTGCGCCAGCCATTGCCGCTGCTCCCGCTGTCGCTCCCACAACTAGCACCAGCACGCTTCCCGAGACTGAGGTCGCACCCGCAGCCGACGCCGCTGCAACCGCTGCGACTGTCGCCACACCAGCGGAGCCTACTCTCACACCCGTTCCATTAGCCACTCCACCTGCGGAGATGACGGAGATGACCGTCACACCGGCCGTTGCTCCTGCTGCCTCCGCTGCGACTGCCAGCACCGTCTGGGACAAACCTGCGGCGGACGCTGCTCCCCCAATGCGACGCCCAGAACGTTTTCGGAGCCCCTCGGCGGCGCCTGTTGCAGCTGCAGCCGCGGTCGCACCCGCTGTGGCTGCCAGTACTTCCTCGGAGCCTGCCAGTACTCCCGACGTAACTGCTACTACACCGGCCGCGACCGCCAACTCGTCGGAGACTGTCACTACACCTGGTGCAGCCCCCACTACACCCCCCGCGCCCGCTCGGCACGGCACCCTGGCGCTCTTGATTGCGTTTGCCGTGCTCGTAATTGTCCTTGGGATATTCGTCCCGTTCCTCAGCAGGTGGCGAAAGCAGAAGAATATGGCACGGACCGACGCCCCAAATCTTTCTTTTATCCGCGAAGCGAGCACCGACCAAGACAACAAAGACTCGCAGGAACCACGCAAAGCTGCCTAGTCTGAGTCTTCCGGCTTGAGGGGCGGTAAGGCGATGGCTGAGTATCTTCGTTCTGCCGCTAAGAAACGGCTGGGAGTTTCTCCCGGCCGTTTGGTTCTTCGCTTCAAATGACAAAAGAAAAGCCTCAGCGAGCGTGATGACTGCTGAAATCAGGCGTTAGCACGTAGAACCGGGTCAGTGAGTGTAATCGCGATGTTTCGCCAATGACCTCTACTCTCGGCTAGACTGTTGTCGAGTTGTTGGCCACCTACTAACGGAAAGGTTTGTGTCATGCGATCCGAGGGCGCAGTTCCAAGCCACAGCAGAGTGTGGCGGGTGCTCGGCTGGTGCCTTCCTGCTCTGTTGGGCTTTTCGGCCTTCCTGCTCGCATTTCCGATTGATCGCCGTATTCCGTTCTGGCCCCATTTAAGCCTCGCTGAGGTTTTCGGCGTTTGGTTCTTGCTGGTTTCACCTGTTACCACAATGGTTGCGATTGTCATGTTCGCTAGGCCGAGGAAGCTATTCCCTTCACTGCGCAAGTGGCTCTTGGTAGCAGCGGTGACCGTCTCAGTTTTGCTGAATCTGTTTGTCCTGCTTGGTTTATACGCCGCCGCCGCGTTCTGACGCACTTTGTTGCAGTCAGGTGTTGAAACCAGGCGTGGGTGTTGAAAAAGGGCCTCGTGGAATCGAGGGTTGGTGGGTCTGAGTACCGCAGCGAGGAAGAGTTCTTAGGGGATTAGAAGACTAACCGGTTACGGTGAGCGGTGGCCTTGGTCCTTGG
>Ga0182024_10017802_pt1 | contig 13296 bp, 11 predicted proteins | sample P32metaG_FD_120480 | JGI IMG/M metagenome (GOLD analysis project Ga0182024, IMG submission 120480) | Permafrost microbial communities from Stordalen Mire, Sweden - P3-2 metaG (Illumina Assembly) | ecosystem: Environmental > Terrestrial > Soil > Wetlands > Permafrost | place: Sweden: Stordalen...
AACTACGGCTTGCCGCAATTTCTCTTTCATGTCACCACCGCCTACGCGATTTTGCGCCACAACGGGCTAACCATCGGCAAGCGTGATTTCATGGGGGTGTACTAATCCTCCCGCCCTTGTCGCTCTTTCAGGGGACAGATAGGAGAGGGTTTAATGGATTCGCCATTTCGATGCGGCCGACTACCAGCGTCAACTGAAGGCCAGCGGCAAGAGTCCATGAGGACCGTCCATACCGAGGTAGCGGCTATCGCTGGTCCGTCTCTTATCTTGGCCACTGCCTGCACAAATGCCGCCAATTCATCGGCGTCTAACTCGCCGTCGTGATCCCTATCGGCCCGCGCGAACTGCATTTCCCGAAACCGAAACACCTGATCCTTGGACGACTCAAAACGATACGCTTCAACCGGTGGTTGAGGCCTCACTCTGCGACGCACGCGAAACTCTTCGCGTCCGCGACATCGCCGGATCCTAAGTACTTGGCCATCTGCGGGAAGGGACACAGTGGTCGGGTCATGGCCACGCCCTTGGCGTGGTCGTCGCCGTTGAACTTCGTGGCGATGATGCGGGCGGGCGCGACGCCCTGTTCCACCCAGCGCTGGAGTGCGACAACCATGTCATGCTCTGCATCGCCGGCACCGCCTGCCTGACCGAATTCATTGGGACCCGGGCCGCCGCCGCAGTGACCGACGCCCGGCGCCAGGAACAGACGATAGAATTCCTGCGTCTTCGCCAACGCCGCCGCCGGCACCTTGTCCTGTGCGGCCACCACGGATTGGTAGTAGTGCACAGAACTTAAGGGCGTGACGATGGGATCCGCCAAGCCGGCGTAGGCGATGAACTTGCCGCCGCGCGCCTTGAATCCTTTAAAGGTCACATCGGTGGCGTTCATGATCTTGCCGATTTCGCGCGCATCATTCAGCGTCTTGTCGAGATCGAGGTTTTTAAAGCTCCACTTGCGATCCTGGTAGACGAAGTTGCGGAAGAAATTCCCGCCGTACATGCTCATTTGCGCCTCGGTATCCGCCGCATCGAAACTCGCGGTGCTGACGACACCGCTCCAGTTCAGCTCGCTGCCGTAAGGCTGACCGGCGAACACCTGCTGGCCCGCGTGGTCCTTGGGGCCCTGGTGAATCAATTCGTACGTGTGCAACTTCTTAGGCTTAAGACCGAACGCGTCGCGCTTCACGTTGCACTGAAGAGGGTCGCTCAAGAACCCGTGCTCGGCATCTCCGGCCTTGGCGCATGCGTCCGTGACGACCTTGTCGATCTTCTTGAAATCCTCGAGGGTCAGGTAGCCTTCCTGGCCGGCAAGATTGACGCTCTCGTTCCAGACGAAGCTCGTGAACAGGTTCACCCAGTCGTTGGCCGCGGCACCGCTGACGATGCCGTCGAAATCCTCAGGATAACGCTGTGACTCCATGTAGCCTTCCTGGCCGCCCTTGGAGCAGCCGACGAAGTAAGAATGCACCGGCGCCCGTCCGTAAAACGTACTGGCGATGGCCTTGGCGGCCACGGCCGTGAGATGCACGGCGCGGTAGCCGTAGTCGATGATCTTTTCCCGATGACCCAGCGCCCAGTCGGCCGCAGTGGGTCCGACGGCCGGCGCATCGTGACCATCGTCGGTGGAGGCCACCACCGATCCCCCGAGCAAGGGATTGACCATGGAGTCATAGCGGATGAAGCCGGCGAAGCCACCGTTGCCGACCGATTCATAGCGCCCGCTCCAGCCGGAAGCCGGCAGCCACACTTCAAACTTGATATCCGAGTCGCCGGTAGGATGGAGGTGCCCGACCACGCGGCAGAAGGCTGCGGGTACGGGCTTCGGATGCATGAACGCCTTGGCCCAATCCGGGACCGGCGGGGTGAATGTGTCGGCCGCCGTCGACTGCGCCAACGTAATGCTGGTTTGCGGCAGCGAAAGCTTAGCGAGTGCCTCGCAGCTTAAGGGTGCCGCACGTGCGAGAGCAGCAAGTAAAATGAGGTTCGCGCAAAGCGTCGCGCGAAATATCTTTCGAGTCGGCATAATTCCCCCTGCCATTGCTTGTTATTGAAGACTGTTCGTAACAAGATTTGCCCGAGATCTTATTAGTGTCCCCGTGCCCTGGCCTAAGTTTACGTGAAGGCGTTCTTCGCAGCGTAATTCTGTTCGCTCCGAGCGCTCCAGCGATACAGATTTTCGTCCGCACAATGAGGGCATTTGAGAGACCGGCGAGAAATCCGCCGGCCTCTTCACATTAAGCTTGTGTTATTGGTCAAACGAGCTGAAGTACCAGTGCGTCGCGAGGATCAGACCGGACGCGTCACCAGCCACGCATGGACAATTCCAACGATCGACAGCACCAGCAATCCCAGTAGCGCGACTCCAGCTATGAGAAACCCCGAACTGCGCTTCGCCGGATCCGCCATATAGCCTGAAGCATACAAGACGCGCCCAATCAGCCAGATCAGCCCTAAGCCAGGGGCCAAGTATCCTGATACGACTGGATAAACGGTCGCAAGCCAGAGAAGCGGCAGAAATAGCACGAACTGCTCGAGCGTATTCATCTGCACACGGAACGCCCGCTCGAATTCGGGAGCGCCGGTCACTGCCGGGGCATGCACCGCGTGCTTTGAGCGCATACGACCCACGAGCATCATCGTGTAGATGCCGAGAAGTACGGCGAGTATCGTCACCGCGGCGCTCAATAAAGTCCCTGCTGTTGCCATCATGAAATTCACCTCTCCATGTACCCGGTAAACCGCTCAATGGTAGTCTTGTGCGAATCGCAATCCAAGTCACAAACTAGGTGACTGCCTGCGAGCTACGACGCCTTCAAACCGGCTGACGCCGCTCAACTGCGCGCCCGCGTCTGTGCCAGGCGCCCGGTCCCCAAGTGCTTCTGCTTCACTTCTATCAATCGCGGGTCAGTCATTTCATTGGTTTGAGAGACCGCTGCTACCCAGCAAATTTAATGACCGCAATCTCTATGCCCACACCGACGAAAATATAGACCAATAACACGACGAGACTGATCCAAAAGCACGCGGCGAGACGCCTTGTCACGGCTTGCCGAGCGAGATCCAGAGTGGATTGTGGAGCCGTTTCAATCGTAAGCATAACCACGTACCCATTACGAGCAATGCAACTACTAAAGCGACGAATCCAAACAGCAACCCAACCAGTACTACTTACGTTGAAGCGAGTCCCGCGCACGCTCATTCAATTCGTTGAAATTGGCTACCAATTTGTCGCAAGCATCCTGGTTCGACTCGCACAGGATATTCATGTTCATGGTCACGCTGCCGCCGGCCTCTTGCACAGCGGTTCTCTTCACGGCTGATGGATACGCCGGATCACCTTCTGTCGCGAACGACCACAAGGTGTAATGACTCCTATCTTCAGCAATGATCCATCCGCCTTCCTCGCGAAATATCACCTGCGGTTTCGAGTGCAAATCCGCAAGAGCTGCTGCAACCGACGGATAGCCAATCCCCGATGACGCCTTAGGATCTGTTACCGGATATCGGATGACCAACTCACCACTCGTATGGGTGATGCCGCTGGGAACCAGCGGAATGAAGAGGCGAACCTCATTGCTGCCCGCTGGCACAACTAAACTCTGCGTCAGCGTCACTGTGCCTTTGCCGCGATCCACGGATGGACTCTGCTGTTTCTTATCAGTCAACAGATTCTTATCCGTCTCGTCTTGGACGAGAAACAGGATCGAGCCCTTGTCCGCGATCGACAACTGATATGAGACCCTGATCTTGAATTCCACCGTTTGCCCAACGGTTATGGGCGTTCCGGCTGCCGGTGACGCCGATTCCAGCTTGATCGAATATCCGTTTGCCGAGCCATTCACGAATGCCCACGGCATGGGTGCGTCCACTGATTTGGCTAAGGAAGCGAAAGCCAGCACTATCAATGCGAACAGAGCTCGAATCCGCATATCTCCTCCCTAAGCTGCCGTCCCCGCCACTCTCCCTCTCTTGTCCATCCGAGTGCCACAATGAGGACACATCCATACGCCCCCGAACATCAGCGATTGAGGGAGTGAACCCCGCCGCAGCGACATTGGCGTCTCACAGTTTGGGCAGTGACTTGATTTCTTGACCCCAGAGGGCCGCCGGCGAAGACCCACCAGCACGGCACCGAGCGCGACCAAGGCAACGATGAGGGCCAGAAAAGGCCAAATAATGCCCTACAATGTTCGTTCGCCCATGTCCGGGCGTTCGCCGGCGTGCGGCTCACCCATGTACTCGTCCGGCATCGGCGAGTCAGACGCGCATAGCAGGCGCGTCGCGACGCGTCGTAAAGCGCCCCGGCTCAAAAACGTATGCCGAATCGGACGGGTACGAATTGCAAGTCGCTGTCACGGGACGAAATGCGCTGATAGCGCGCTTCCACGAAGAACGAAGAGCCTCCCGGCATGGCGAACTCGCCGCCAAAGCCGGCATTCCAAGAGCTTCGCCATCCCGTGGTGGTGCTCGATTGCTCACCCCCATAGACCGGACCGCAATTATAGAAGCCGCAGCCTCGTGCGAACTGATCGAGAACGGACTGCTCGCGGTACCAACCTGCGCCGCCTAGCAAGTAGAACTGATAGCGCGAGGAGGGACGCGCCAAATTGAATTGCAGGTCGGCATCGCCGCCGTAGATGTTCTCGTGGCTGTGCAAGTAGGAGCCAGTGCTGGTATCGAAATAGGCGTGGCTCGCATCGAACCGGCTCCAGCTGCCGTCGATGCGCAGTCCGACGGGCAACGAGCGAGAAGGAAAGAAACTAATCCCTGCACCGATATTGCCGCCGTCGTTCAAATTGTCGCCGGTCGATCCGGCAGTCGCGGTATAACCCCCTTCGATCGCGAAATGAACAGGGCGGTATACGAGTTCAGGCGACTCCCACCAGTACTGCCTCATATATATCGGCTGCGCCGGAAGAGGCGGAGCGGCCGGCGGGGAGGAACTGGGGGCTGCTGCGCCGTAGCTCACCGTGTACCCGCGACCGCTCATACAGGCCGAAAAGGCCCGCCGATAATTGTCCTGGCTCATGCGATTACCGGGTTGCGAAGGATCGTAGCCGCTCTGCCCTTTCGCCCAGCCGTAGCATTCGTACCTGTCGAACTGCATCTGATTTTGGTCCTGGCCGTGGTTCGGCAAAATCGCGGGCTCGCCCGTGGGGGCTGCGGGCTGCTGTGCGTACTGTGCGACGGCCGATACGGACACGGTAAACAGCAAGCATGCGCATAAGAATTTGGACGGCATTGATGAGTCCTCGAAAGTTACCCTATCGACCAACGCAGCTCATTTCAATTGACAGCGCCCAGTGGAGTTTGTTCACTTGCCGAAAAACGCTGCAACAATCGAGACTTTTGTAGGGTCTTCTTCGTCGGTCGGGCATCACGCCGTCCATGGCTAGTCTACCCAGTTCGGCCATCCTTGGCCGATCGTTCGATCGGTTCGACGAGATTACTGATCTCGTCGAAAAGGCATCCGCTCTCACCCTCGCCCGACACCGGCGAATCAAAACGGGCGTAGCAGGCGTGACTTTGACTGCGACGCTGCGCTCCACGCACTTGCCCGGGTGAGCCCGCCGATGCGAGGGTCTATACTCAGTCGCTTCTTTCGCACGCTGGCGGAACCTTCCATGGAAATCTCAAGAGTCGCACTCGCGTTTTGCTCCCTGCTATTAGCCCTTCCTGGCTCTGCACAGGTGGCACTAAAATCCGATACACCCAGCCTCTTGTTCTGGACGCCGGAACAGCAGAGCACGGGATATCGCAGCATCGAAAAGATCTACAAGGTCGGCACAGTAAAGCGCGGCTCTAAGGTGCATCCCTTGCCCAGGGCTCCCAAGCAACTGTCGCCGACTTGGGACTATGACGATCGTCAATGGACGGTCGCCGACTATATGAGCGCGAATCGAACCTCCGGTGTCCTGGTCTTGAAGGACGGCAAAATCGTGCTCGAGCGCTACGGTCTGGGTCGCACGCCAAAAGATCGCTGGACTTCGTTCTCCGTGGCTAAATCCCTGACCTCGACTCTGGTCGGCGCTGCCATTCAGGATGGCAAGATCAAGGGGCCGGATGCCAAGGTCACTGACTACGTGCCTGAACTCAAAGGTTCAGCCTACGACGGTGTCACGGTGAGACAGCTACTCATGATGAGCTCGGGGGTGAAGTGGAATGAGGATTACACCGATCCTAAGTCAGACGTAGCCCAGGCAGGCTTTAGCGGCAGCGAGCCGGGCATCGATCCTTTGGTGAGTTACATGCGTCATTTGCCGCGCGCCGCCGAGCCGGGCACGAAGTGGCATTACGATACGGGCGAGACGGACATGGTAGGCATCATGGTCTCCAATGCCGTCGGCGAACCACTCTCGCAGTATCTCTCCGAGAAGGTCTGGACCACCTACGGCATGGAGCAGGATGCGGTGTGGATGGTGGATGCATCGGGCAAGCAGGAACGCGGCGGCTGCTGCATCTCGATGACCCTGCGCGACTATGCGCGCGTTGGGCAATTCATTTTAGATGGCGGCAACGCTCAAGGTCGACAGGTAGTTCCTTCATGGTGGATCCCGCAGGCCACCGCCAAAGAGATCGACAACGGCGCGGGTGGCTACGGCTATTTCTGGTGGATCCGTGAAAATGGCAGCTACGAAGCCGTGGGCATCTTTGGCCAATCGATCACTACGTTCAAAGACGACCGATTGATCATTGTCATCAATTCGGCATGGCCGGCCGCCACCAGCAAGGAGTACAGCGCGGCCAGAAATGCGTTCGTCAACGCATTGCACGAGGCAGCCAAATCAATCTCACGGTAATTCTCCGTCAGCCGGGCCGTTCGGGCATCCGTGCCCTCGCCCGGCGAATACCACGACCGCTGATAGCTCCTACCCTGGTGGCCGTCTTCTCTTGGCGCGGCAGCGCCGAGCCGCGCTTCTGGCCTCCAACTTAGATCAAAACTTATTTGAATTCTCGCGATTGAGTGCGGAATAGAGATACCCAAGATTGATAAAGCTTCGTGACATTACGATCCGCACGGACTGCTTCGAAATGCCCAGCGCCACCGCGATAAATTCTACCAACGCCAAATTGGCCTCATTCCCAACCGTCGGCGCCGCGATTCGAATCTTTATGACGCCATCGTGCATCCCCGTTGCTTCGTGCCGCTGCCCGTGCTCGCGGTTATACTGCGCGAAACCAGGAGTGCATATGGTCCAGCAGCCATCGGTATCGGAGCGCAGCGCTGCCACCCTCGCAGGATTGCCTCGCTGGCTGGCATTCTCGCTCTTGACGATTCTCTGCTGGGGCGCGTGGGGCGCCGTATCGAAGGTGGCCTCCGACGGCGTCGATGCCAACACCAACCAGATTTTCTTTACGCTCGGGCTCCTGCCGCTCATGGTCTATGTCGCGCGATCACCCAGGCTCAAGGGCGGTAGCGAGCGCAAAGCCGGGATCGGCTGGGCATTCTTGACCGGCATCCTCGGCGGAACGGGAAACATTGCTTTTTTCCACGCGCTGGTCGTGGGCGGACAGGCATCCGTTGTCGTGCCCGCAACAGCGCTCTTTCCGGTGGTGACAGTGATCCTTGCGCTCAGCTTCCTGCGGGAACGACTCGGCCGGGCGCAGAAAGCGGGGCTGGCCATCGCGCTCGTGGCGATTTACCTGCTCAGCACGGCATGAACATGTCTTACTCCTGGATATTCTTTGCCGCCATCGCGCTCGTTTTCTGGGGGATCACCGGGGTGACCCAAAAGCTTGCGACCAATCGCATCTCGAGCGAGCTGTCGTTCCTGTGGTTCGCGTACGCGATGATCGCGATCTCGCTGGTCCTCGCGGCGGCTGTCACCTTGCATTGGCAAGTGCAGCCGTTAATCTTCTGGCTAGCCGTGGCGGGCGGAACCTTGAATGGGCTGGGCGCCCTGACAAGCTTCAAAGCACTCGAGTCCGGCGGGAAGGCGTCCATCGTGATCTCGCTGATCTCGCTCTATCCGCTCCTCACCGTTGCCTTCGGGGTCCTGGCGCTGCATGAAAAACTATCGCTCGGCCAAGGCGTGGGCGTCCTCCTTGCCATCGTGGGGGCGATCCTTTTATCACTTGAGCCGGCTGCGGTCTAGCTGCCGACGATGGCTCCATCTGGATCGATCCGCGTGACTGCCTGTATGCCTTCCTGCGTCACGAAGAGGACGTCCGTGTCCAGACTCTCGCCGGGTGCTAGCGTCCGATGCCTGCCTGCCGCGCGCATGGCGTCAAAATTCACCGGATAGCCTGTGCATGGCTCGAGCACCGCGACGTTATGATTTCGCCAACCGCCATAGCTCGCGAATAGCCAGCAACTGGGGAATACCTGTTGGTCGAAGACCAGACCGCACGCCACGCGAGTGGTGGTGTTCGTTAGCGCGCACCAGCCCGCCTGCATCTGCGTACCGTAAAAAAAATACAGCTGGCGCGCGGATGCGGGAGGTATGCAGCGCAAATCGATTGTCGTGCCATTGAGCTGCCGCGCGTAAGGCCAATCAAAGACCGGCGGCGCTCCACCCAGCGTTCCGGGGAACCCCGGTTCCATAATCACTTTCATCGCAGGGAAGTCGATGCGATGTTGCGAAGTCACCGCCAGCGCCGGATGAAGTTTCCACAGGAAGTGAAACGGCGCATAACTGGGGTTACTCAAGGTGTGCCGAAAGGCGATACGGGAACTGTCGCGTCGAAGGCGGATGGTTTTTTCCACGTGAATGGCACTGATCGGTGTCACCAGCCGCAGGACTACCCCGATTTCATCGGGGGTGGTGAACGGCTCGGAGCGCCACGGGCTGTTCCAGATCTCACCGTGGTCGGGATACGTCTCTCCGTCTATGCGCGCTGCCTCGTCATTGGGAAACAGCTCATCCCAGCCACCGCTCCAAACATCGTCGTAGCGGGAATTCATCGGCAAATGCCCGGGAGGCATGCGCGGATTGTTCCAGAGCAGATCCGTGTCCGTCGGTTTATGCGTGATCTGCCAGATTTTGGCGCCTGCTTCCGGAAGGATCACGACGCGAAGGTAGCGATTTTCCAGGACTACGGCGCGCAGCCCAAGGTAGTTCCAGTCGGTGCTCACGCCTAGTTTCATCGATGCATCCTCCCGCGGTTCCGCCTTGAGGATATATGCGGTAGGCGCCTGTGCACAGCGGGACGCACTCGGGCTGGTGCGAGGTGCCCGAGGAACGTATATTCGCCTCGGTATGGATCCCAAGGAACCGCTCGGGCCGCTAAAAGATCGAACAGCCGTGGTCAGCGGCGGGGCCCATGGGATCGGCAGGTCCATTGCGCAGCGCTTCCAGAGAGCCGGCGCGCGGGTGTTCATCGTGGATCGTGATGCGCCCGCGGGTCTGCAGACGGCGGCCGAGTTGACCGCGTCGGACCTTGATCGACCCGTCGAGTTTCTGGCGGCAGACCTGTGCCGCGCGGATCAGATTCGCGATGCTATGGGGCGGATCAACGACCGGCACGGGCGCGTCGATATTCTCGTCAACAATGCCGGAATTGAGATTGAGAAATCGTTCGAATCGACCACGATTGAGGACTGGGATCAGGTTCTGGGTGTCAATCTTCGTGGCGCGTTCCTGTTAACCCAGGCCGCGCTCGCGTTGTTCTCATCGGACGGAGGCGCCATCGTTAACATCAGCTCGATCCACGCGACGCACGCCTTTGCGGATTCTCTGCCCTACGCGTGCTCCAAGGCGGGGCTGATCGCCTTCACACGCAACCTGGCGCTCGAGCTTGCGCCGCGTCGCATCCGCGTTAACGCCATATGTCCCGGCTATATCGACACCCACCTTTGGGAGGCATACCTGCGCCGTGCACCGGACCCGGTGGCCCTTGACACCGCGACCACGGCGCTTCACCCCTTAGGTCGCCGCGGCTTACCGGTGGATGTCGCCGAAGCTGTGTTGTTTCTCGCTGGCGACGGCGCATCCTTTGTCACCGGCACCACGCTGGTCGTGGACGGTGGCCTGACCATCCGGGCTCACCCGTAGGTCAGGATTTATCCGGTCCGCATGAAAATTGACACCGTCGATTTCTTTTATCTGTCCATGCCCCAGGTCACCAAGGAGGGAGATGGGAGTCAGGATGCGCTGCTCGTCCGAGTATCGGCCGGGGGCGGCCATGTGGGTTGGGGAGAATGCGAGGCATCTCCGCTGGTGTCGATCGCAGCCTTTGTCTGCCCCATTTCGCATGGCGCCTGCCGCCCAGTCGGTGATTCGGTTCTCGGGCAAGAACTCGACGGGCCCGCCGACATTGCGCGCATCGCCGCGCAGATCGATTACGACAGCATGGATCTGCTGCAGGCACCGCATATTTGGTCCGGCGTGGAGATTGCGCTGTGGGATCTACTCGGACAGGTTCGCGGTGAGCCGGTTTGGAGACTGCTCGGTTACCGGGAGGCGTTTCGCAAGAATCCGTATGCCTCGCAGTTGTTTGGGGACACGCCCCAAGAAACCCTGCAGCGGGCCCAGCGGGCAAGAGCGGAGCAGTTTCGGGCGGTAAAGTTCGGTTGGGGACCTATCGGGAAATCCGACCTCAAGAGCGACATCGATCAGTTCATGGCCGCGCGCGAAGGCCTGGGCGAGGACGGCATCTTGCTCATCGACGTGGGCCAGATTTTTGGCGAGGACGTGGACGCGGCGGCGGCCCGCCTACCGGCGCTCGAACGGGTCGGTGCGCTCTGGATCGAAGAGCCGTTCCACACTGACGCCCTCGATGCGTACGGAGCCCTGGCGTCGCGCAGCCCCAAGGTCAGACTCGCCGGAGGCGAGGGAGCGCACAATTTTCACATGGCGCGCCACCTCATCGACTATGGAAAAGTGGGCTACATCCAGATCGACTGCGGTCGCATCGGCGGCATCGGTGTCGCAAAAAAGGTGGCCGACTACGCCGCGCGCAAGCAAGTCCTGTTCGTCAACCATACGTTTACATCGCACCTGGCATTAAGCGCATCGCTGCAGCCGTACGCGGGGATGCCCACGCACGAGATCTGCGAATTCCCTTTTGCATCCAAGCCACTCGCACGCGCGTTCACCACCAATCACTTGGATCGCGACAGAGAAGGGTACGTATGCGTGCCTGACGCACCGGGACTCGGCATTGCCATCGATGCGCGAGGCGCTCGACAATATCTCGTAGATGTCGAAATCAAGGCCAAGGGCAGAGTACTGTTTGTCTCGACAGATCAATTCTAGGCCACGCACAATCTTATGAAACTCCTTCGCTACGGTCCATTCGGTCAGGAAACGCCAGGCATGCTGAGTACGAGTGTGAGACTTTATCCGGGCGAAGGCGGGGAGGTCACGTCATGAAATCGTTCAACGAGCGCTTCACAGGTCGCGCAGCGATCATTACGGGCGGTGCGTCGGGCGTCGGATTCGACACGGCCAAGCGCCTCGTTGCCGAAGGCGGATCCGTGGCGTTATGGGACCGCGATCCACAGGCGCTCGCCCGCGCCCGCGCCGCGCTCGGCGACGCCGCAGCTTTTGAAGTAGATGTCACGGACTGGAATCAAGTGCAGCGTGTTGCACAGCAGAGTTTTGCCGCGTTGGGCCGGATCGACATCCTGGTCGCGGGCGCCGGCATTACCGGCCCCAACGCGCCGCTGGCGGACTATCCGATCGCCGACTGGGCACAAGTCATCAATATTAATCTGACCGGCGTATTTCTTAGTTGTCGCGCGCTGGTTCCCTACATGTTGCGCAACAATTACGGCCGGATCGTCAACATCAGCTCCGTGGCCGGGAAGGAAGGCAATCCCAACGCGTGCGCTTATTCCGCTTCGAAGGCCGGGGTGATAGCCATCACCAAAAGCTTGGGCAAGGAACTCGCCAGGACCGGCATCCGAGTCAATGCAGTCACCCCCGCCGTATTTCGCAGTCCTCTTCTCGCCCAGATGAAACAGGATTTCATCGACTTCATGCTAGCGAAGATTCCTATGGGACGGTTCGGGGAAGTTGAGGAAGTCACGGCGCTGATCTGCTGGTTGGCGAGCGATGAGGCGAGCTTCAGCACGGCGGCAATCTTCGATATTTCAGGCGGCCGGACTACATATTAATAGGAGTACCGCCAGATCGGGATCGCTCGAATCCACTCGGTTCAGATGAATCCGAGATTGACCGGGCTGAAGGCCGAGAGGTTGGGCAGGATCGCCGCGAGTGCCGTCGAGTCGGCGCCGAACCAGCTCGCGAGCGTGGCGGCGAACTGATCGACGGCGATCGTGGGAATCCAGCGGCCGAGGTCGCTCGCATCGTCCGGACCGGACAGCGCGAGTGTGGGCATCGTGCCATAAATCTGGCTGCCCTTGACGGCACCGCCGATGACGAGGGGATGACTGCCCCACGCGTGATCCGTGCCGCCGCCGGTGTTGGGCAGGAAGTTCCGCGAGAAATCCGACAGGGTGAATGAGGTCACGCTCGAATCGGTACCGATGTCGCTCATCGCGCCATGGAACGCTGTGAGGCCGGCGTCGAGCTGGGTGAATAGGCTCTCCTGCGTATTGAGTTGGTCCGTGTGGGTATCGAAGGAACCGAGGGTGACCAGAAATACCTGACGGCTCGCGCCGAGCGCGCCGTTAGCCTGGATTACCTTCGCGATTGCGAGCAACTGCGCGGCGAAGTTTCCGCTCAGCCCGCCGAAGCGCGCCGTCAGCGTCGCATTCGTGCTCGTCAGGATCGGATTCAGCACAGCGCTGCTCGCGAGCGCACCGGTCATCACCGCTTGCGCGGCCTGCACAAGGTTGTCGCTCTGATCGACGTTCAGGAGCTGCTGCAAAGCGGCGAGACGCGCAGTATCGGTCGCGTTGCCTGAGTAGCCGTTCAGCCCGAACGATCCGCTCGTCGGTATCACGAGCGCCTGCGAGGCGGCACCAGTGACGAAGAGGTTGTTCCCGCCGGTTGATATCATCGGCGGCACGCTCGACCCGGAATTCAGCGACGCGAGCTGGTCCGTAAGCCGTCCACCCCAGCCGCTGTTCGATGAGGATGTGCTCGAGATCGAGGCTTGCCACTGGTGCTGCTGGTCGATGTGGGAGAAGAGGCTCTCGGGCTTGATGGTCGAAGTCGACAGGTACTGAGTCTTGGTGAGCGGTTGGACGAGCGTCCCGACATTGGCGACGATGGCCATGTTACCGGCTGCCCAGAGCGCCTGGAGACCCGGAAGCGCCGGATGCAGACCAAAGACCGGCGCGCCGGCACTCACCTCCAGCGGTAGGAGCTGCGCCTGCGGGAGCGCGAGATAGCTGCGGGTCGTCGCGTAGTTGGCGTAGCCGGCCGTATCGAGCGGCACGATCAT
>Ga0182024_10017803_pt1 | contig 13296 bp, 13 predicted proteins | sample P32metaG_FD_120480 | JGI IMG/M metagenome (GOLD analysis project Ga0182024, IMG submission 120480) | Permafrost microbial communities from Stordalen Mire, Sweden - P3-2 metaG (Illumina Assembly) | ecosystem: Environmental > Terrestrial > Soil > Wetlands > Permafrost | place: Sweden: Stordalen...
CAGCTACAAGAAGCGGGACCAAAAGCAAGATCAGCCAATCGGATGTGTCCACGCTTTCAGGGGAACCCCGCCATGATCAGGTTGCGGGCCTGCTGGGTGGTCCAGTCCCCGGTTGGATGCAGGGTGACGCCGAGGATGCGGATACGCCTGGTGGCGTGCTTTATCACGGCCAGCACATAGGCCTGGGTGCCGTTGAGCAGGTCGGCCGTGAAGAAGTCGCAGGCCAGGATCGCCTCGGCCTGGGAACGCAGGAATTGTGACCAGGTCGGCCCGGTCCGTCGCGGGGCGGGGCCGATTCCGGCATCCTTCAGAATCTCCCACACCGTCGACGCCGCCACCTGTACTCCCAGGCCAGCCAGTTCCCCGTGGATCCGGCGGTATCCCCATTCGGGGTTCTCCCGGGCTAGCCGGAGGACCAGGGCCTTGATGTGGCAACGGGTGGTCGGCCGGCCGGTCTTGCCGCGCATGGACCTAGCGGCCCAGCGGCGGCGGACGATGTCGCGGTGCCAGCGCAGGATCGTGTCTGGGGTGACCAGCAGCCGCAGCTCCTGGCGCCGCGCTTTCGGTATCACGCCGAGCAGGGTAGCCAGGAGGGCCCGGTCCGCCCAGGTCAGCTTCGAGCGGCGCGGCTGCCCCCGTTGCAGGACGGCGAGCTGGTGGCGCAGGATCAAGATCTCTGCGGTCTGCCATGCCTCCTCACGCCGGGACAGCCGCAGCCACGTGGTCACCCGCGTGATGAGAAGGAAGACGAACCGAAGGCACATGACCGGTGATCATCATGTCTGGATGGCTGGGAGGGCAACCCTGCCGGTCAGAGCCGCGGACGAGATTCCCGGCACGCACAGGCGAACGAGCAGGTAGACGACCGAGAAGATCACTCAGCGATGATCCCAACCCGGCTGCCCGCCCAAGCCAGATCCAGTAATCGAGCCCCACAGGAGGTTCTGAGGTCAGGGTTTCGCTGTGTGTGCCTCGAGGTACGAAGCAAGTGCCCCGATAAACCATACGGCCGTTTCATGGCAGGCCCTCACGACCTGGTCGCCGCTAATACTTTCTGGATATTCGCCGGGAATCGTGAGTGTAAGTTTGTCACGCTCTCTATAACAGGGGAGCAGCCCCGGGCTAGGATCCTTCCGGCTCCATACGTAATATCCGTCACCATGGAGGCGGCCCCCTGTCTTATCGAAATTGACCCCATAGCCATTAGGGCGGCGGCCAGGGGCTCTCGCTAGGTTTCTCTCTCTAAAATAGGGGTCACCATAGTCATTTATGTCCAGGAAGTGAATCCGCCCGTCAGGCAGCATGAATAGCGTCCAGTTAAACCGGCGCCCTCCTTCGGAGTTGTCATTCATGGCATGATAGATGACGTGCGCTTCTAGAAAAGCCGTGTCCCACCTGGCTTCAGTTACCAGTCTCCCGAATCGCCGCTTCTCCGGGATCCATTCGTTGTCAGTAACAATCCTCTGAAGTTCGATTCCTGCGGCCATCGGCAGGAATGCGGTGGTGGCCTCGCTGGTGCGCTCGTCCATCTGGCGGAGAGCCTGCGCCACAGCCAGGTCCGTCGCCTGCTGGCGACTCTCCTTGTCCTGCGCGCTAGATGCCGTACTGGCGCGCGCTGCGGTGAGGTCAACGTAGCGCTCCCCTTTACCGGCATCGGCCAAGGGATCTCTGGATGCAGTCAGAGCCTCCTGGCCGTCATGCTGACGGCAGGCCAGGCAACGCGGCGATCCACCCGCGAACGCCGCGAGGTAGGCCCCGCCGGGCACTGACGTTGGCGTCTCGCCCTGCGGGTGAACCAGTGCCACCGGGGTGCCGCTCCAGTCGACTTGAGTTACCGAGGCGTATTGATTCAGGCTCCCGACGGATATAACCAGATGGCGGTTGCACACCCGCTGCTGACAGGCTAGACAAGTCGCGATCGAGTCCACTCCGCAAAGAAAACATGGCACCCCAATCATCAGGCGAGCATAGTCTGACTGCAAGAGGTGAAGGGGCTGTTTCGTAATTTTCGTAGATGGTGTGATCTGGTAGCGGCCAGGAAAGCTCCCATCCTAATGTCAATGGATCAGAGGCACTCGCCACGTGGTTATCCGCGTGATGAGACGGAAGGCGAAGTGCAGGCACATGACCGGCGATCCTCACGGGCAGGGCGTCGGGTGCGCAACTCTGCTGGTCAGAGGCGTGGATGCGATTCTCGGCACGCACAGGTGTCACCGGGAAGACCCGGGCCCACCGCCGCCGCGGGATGAACAGGGCCAGCGCGGCGAACCAGGCCCGGTCGGCGGCGTCGTACCGCACCCGGCCGGCGTTCCGGCGCAGTACTGCGTTCTCGTGCCGAAGCACCAGAAGCTCGGCGTCCTTCGCGCGGTCCCCGCGGGACACCAGCACAACCAGCCCGAACAACCAGCGCATCAGCCCGTAAGCGATCTTCAGGGGCACCCCGCCAGCCAACCACCACAGCGCCAGGCAGGCAGCCAGTAACGGCAGGTCAGCCTGCCAATCGAGTATTCGGGCGGCACAGGATCGCCGCTCCGGCATCGTTACACTAGGTGATGTTACGATCACGCGGAGCTGGGAGCGGAGGGGGAACTATGAAGGCGCGGTTTGCTGCGGCCCTGGCCGTTGCGATCATGGGGATCAGTGCTGCGGTACCGGCCCAGGCATCAGCATCGACGCTTCCTGTCGTCTACGGCATGCCGGCTGGGCATGACGGCAGCAATTTCGTCCACGGGAAGATCAGGCCGCTCGGCGTTTTGCTGTGGGCCGCGGATGGCAGCGCCTGGTTCGTCATTCACTCTTACAACTGGTGGTCAGACAGGAGCGCATGGGGATCGGCGACGCTACATGCCCGGTCCTGCTGGGGTCCATGCTTCCGGTACGCGACGGAACAGGCGAAGCTTCACTTCTTCCGCGTCAGGATCCACGACGGGCAGCGATACTTCACCCGGCTCCGCTTCATCCTCCGGCACAAAGTGGCCGGCCACACCTCGGCTACGCTGAGATTCGGCTCACGCGGAATCCCGGCGTGGTTCATCTAACGGGCTGGCGCAGTCGTCAAGCCATCAAGCCTCCACTCGCACTGCCCCATCTACCTGGGCGACCCCGCGCATTTCTAGATGATGGCCACTCCGCCGGGCCACAGCGAAACCCATGCGCGAGGCAGTGGGACCGCCGCCGTACCTGGTCCCGGCGAGCACGGTCCCAGCGATCAGCGCGATGGGTATCTTCGTCGGCCCTGGCCTTCCTGCTCTGGTAGCCAGACGCGCGACGGGCACCAGCGGTTGGTGGATCGGCAGATCCCTGGCCGAAGCAACCGGCTCGCGGCCCCAGGCCGCGCTCACGCGGAGGCTGGCGGCCTCGGGACTCCCGGAGCCTCATGCGCGACGATGTCGGCCGCCGCACGGCGCTACCCCTCCGGCATGAGCCAGAACTACCGCCGCCGGTCTTCAGCTTGATGGCATTGGCGCGAGACCGGCCCGCGGGCCCTTCCCAGGGAGCTGGGCACGTTCAGATCCCTCTGATGCGGTCTCCTCGTTCGATCAGCCGCGGGCAGGCGGCCACCAGTGGGCAACTTGCGCAGTCGGGATGGCGCGGATGGCACCAGCCCCGGCCAATGTCCCACACCGGGTTGTCCAGCTCCCCGGGGCGCTGGGGGTGGAGGGCCCGGGCAACGGCCACCATGTGTCCGACGTCATCGTGCTCGGCCAGCCCGGTCCGCATGAAAACCCGGCGAAGATGCACGTCGTAGGCGACGTCGCTTCCGGAAAGGTCAGCGACCGGGACGCCGAGGGAACGCTCGAGGATCTCCACCGCCATCGCGGCCTTCTTCTGCGCGATGCCGGGGAATGCGTCGAAGCGGGCTCGCAGCTCGCCGGCGGCTGGGATGTCAGACCAGATCTCCGCGGCGTCTCCGCCGTACCTGTCGGCCACGATGCCTGCGGCATCGACAACCCAGTCCGCGACTTGGTTGACGAAGCGATGGAGCTTGGGCGGTTGCGCAAACGCTGCCAGCACGTCAGCTCTGCGGTCGCGAAGCTGTGCTGGGTCGAGGGTGCCCAGTCTTTGGGCCAGCAGGTACGGGATGCCCCATGCTCTCTCGGCGAGAATTCCCTGATCACATACGACCGCGATGAGAAAGGCGAACGGGTCCGTGAGGATGAGACTGTTCGCCTCATCGCCGGCGGCCAGCCGAGGGTTCCCCCCGCCCAGGGCGGCTGCCAGGTTCCGCCCATGGGCAAGGATGGCCTCGCAGACTGCCCGCTTTTCCAGCGATGGCGGAGCCGGGAGCGGGGCCACGTGTGGTACCTGCGGGGGAGCCGGAGCCCGATGCCGGGACTGGTGGCGCAGCCATGCGTGGAGGGCCCAGGGAAGCAGGTCGTCTTCGCGGATCTTGACGGCCAGGCTGTGCCGGCTGAACTTGGCGTCGATCTCCCGACGATGATCCACGATGTCGAAGGCGTCGTAACCTGCTGGAACTTCGGGGAGCGTGCGTACCAGGGTCTTGTCGGGATGGCGGAGCAGGCTGACAAGCGCCTGAGTCGCCGGGTAGTCGTCTGACTCGACACCCTCGACCTCGACGTTGCCATCAAGCCAGGTCACCGTGTGAACGCGCTGCTTACCGTACACAAGGCGGCCACCTATCCCGTGACGCACAACGTGGGTCTGGCCAGACCCCCTCAACCGGTATGACCAGCCACTTTCGAAGTCCTCACGGCCATCTGGCCACTTGAACGTGAAGGGCTCAATGTCCAGGACGTCCGTGATCTCGGATGCGCTCATCGCTGGGCCAGCGCGCCGGCCCGTGGCGGTCCCGGAGGAGTCTTCGTCATCGAGTGCCACGGTGTGCCCGCCTCCCTGACGCGGCCGGGCGGCCCGGCCTGCAACAACCAGACGTCCAACCCTCGGCCGCGGTGCACAACGGGCCCCGTTACGGAAGGCTCGGGACAGTGACTATTACGCCATCCGGGGCGGAGCGTTGCGAGCCAGCCGGTCTGGACGCGACATCCCGAGTGGTACCGCGACCGGCAGGACTGTGGGCGCAAGGTGACAGTCCCCAGCGTTTTACAGGGCAGGACTGTGCGGCACGGGATTGGCGCCGGAGGTGAGCGCGGGGGCATCCCCGATGATGGTTCTGCTGAGCAGTGCCACGCCGAGGTCCTGGCACAGGTCGTTCCAGGACTGGTCGCGTTGGGCTGCGTTCGGGGACCAGGATCCGCGCACCTGGGGATTTGCCATGTACCGGGCCAGCCACGACGACTACGAGCCCAGCATCCTGCCCAGCGGCCACCCAGGCGGTAGCCCGCAAGAAGCCCTCGACTACGCCTGTGGGCTCTACCTCGCCGACCCACCGCCTGGCTCAGCCAGCCACCCCCGACGAATTAACGGGCGCGACCACTAGTTCTCCTGACCCCCCTCGGTTGCTCCAAGAGACTCATGGGCGGCCGGTTCAGAGGCCGATCTGCTCAGCGTTACGACGTGCAGCTTCCGCCCCGGACAACGACCCGGACGGCTGATCGCTGCCGGGTCAGGCGCTCGCACCGCCAGTCTCCGTGATGGGGATGCGGTCCGTAGCGAACGTCATTATTATAAAATTGGCAGTTCTTTTGGCATTCCAGTGATTCGGGGGACCTCGGCATGGCCGACCCAGCCGCGCCCTGCGCCCCGCACGGGGGATCCATCGTGCCGGGTCAGCCGATCGAGCCGAGCGAGCGCGTGGGCAGCCTATGGATCACGCTGATCGCGCTTTCCAATCTCGGCCTTTTCATGGCTTACTTCGGCGTGCTCGGCGTGCTTCTGCCCAACCAGGTGCAGGCGGTCGCTGGGTCGGCCCACAAGTTGATTACTTTCGGCTGGGTGGCGGGCGTAGGCGCGGTCTTCGCGATGATTGCGAATCCGGTAGCAGGCGCATTGTCCGACCGGACGACCGGGAGATTCGGGCGCCGCCGCCCTTGGATCCTAGGGGGCGCCCTGGTCAGCGCAGGAGCCTTGCTGTTACTCGCCCAGCAGCGCAGCATCCCTGGTATCGCCGTGACGTGGTGCCTGGCGCAAGTGGGGCTGAACGCGATGCAGGCAGGTATCGTGGCCGGGGTTCCCGACCGGGTGCCCATAGCCCAGCGTGGCGCCGTGTCCGGCTGGTTCGGTATTCCTCAGGTCGTTGGCGTGGTGATCGCCGTCGCGTTGGTCACTAAGGTGGTCGCCGGAAACGCTGGGTATGTCCTGCTCGCGGTAACGACGGTCGGGCTGGCGCTGCCCTTCGTGCTCTTCACGCGTGACGCACCGTTGCCGCGGGAACACCGTTCGGCTTTTATTATGCGGGCATTTCTCCGCGAGTTCTGGCTGAGCCCGTCCAGGTACCCAGACTTCGGCTGGGCGTGGCTCACCAGGTTCCTTATTGTCCTCGGCAACTCGATGGCTGTTCTCTATCTGCTTTACTTCCTGCGCGACAAGATCCGGTACAGCCGGTTGTTTCCAGGCCAGGTGGCTGAGGACGGCTTGGTGATCCTCTTGCTCATCTACACGGCCGTTGTCGTGATCACGGCGGTGCTTGGCGGAATGGTTTCGGACCGCACTGGACGGCGGAAGCGACTGGTCGTGCTTTCCGCCCTGGTAATGGCGATTGCGGGAGTAATGCTGTCCTGTTGGCCGACCTGGCCTATGACGGTCGCTTCGGCTGCCATTCTGGGAGCGGGGTTCGGTATCTATCTCTCTGTGGACCAGGCTCTGGTCACCCAGGTACTGCCGTCGGCGGCCGGGCGAGCCAAGGATCTCGGCGTCATCAGCGTAGCCAGTTCTGCGGCGCAGGCACTGGCGCCGGCGATCGCCGCGCCAGTTGTCGCGCATCTCGGCGGATACCCCGCTCTGTATCTTTGCGTGGCTGCTATCGTCATCCTCGGCTCGGTGGCTGTCTCGCGGATCCATTCCGTGCCGTGACAGCGGCCCGGAAAGTCAGCGCGCACACGAGGATACCGTCTAGCGCGGGGGAGAAATGCGGAGCCTCATGGTATCCGCGCCGGGGGGTTGTACCCGATATAGTTTGTTCGCATGTGGCGTGAACAGTTGGCGGCTCGCGGTGCCAGGTGACGGGCGCTGGGATCACGGCGGCTGATCTGTTCGCCGCCCTTTATCGTACAGACGGCGGCCCTCCCGATCTATCCGACGTCCGAATCCACCACACCGGGGTGGACGATCTGTGCCGTAGCTGGGGAGCGCTGGCCCTCACCGTGGGATCCGATATCTACTTCCGGTCCGACTGTTACAGTCCACAAACATCGGCCGGGCTCTGGCTGCTAGCGCACGAGGTAGCGCACGTCATACAGCAGGGAGGGGGGCGGCACGCGCCTGCCAGCCCGCGCTCTGCCGTGATCTGGCCGGTCGCGGGGCCGCGGGTAGTTGGTGTGCGCGACCAGATCCCGGTCGGCCTGCCGGGCGGTCCCCTGGAGAGAGAGGCAGACGCCGCGGCGAGCGCCGCGCTGGCTGGTCAGCCATTCACTTTCGGTCACGGCACCAGTCGGTGGGTGCTGCAAAGGTACATGGCCTGGGAGCATCTCCTGCTTGGCAGCCTGGACCCGGCAGGTTTGCAAGCAACCATCCCTGGACCGGGTGACACTCGCGGCAAGAAGGCGACTGACGCACTCGGCCATCTCGAGGCGCAGTGTGCGCTTCTGGATGAACTGGGCCGGGACCCTAGGAAGAGTCAGGAGCGGTTCGAGGCAGAACACCCGGGCGTGCCGGTCGTGCGCCTGAAGGGCAGCGGCCTGGTTGTCACTCTTGGAGAACTTAACATCCTCCCCGACTACCTGTCTCACCCCACGCAGATCGATGCGGCCCCCAGCTCGTACATGACCCCGCTTGTTCAGGCTGTCCGCGCCATGAACTGCCGTGAGCTGCAGCGGCTGACGGGCCAAGTGGACCCACCCCGGCTGCCGTGGAGCCCGCTGCGCTACCCCAACAGGCGGGTGTTCTCCGAGGTCCGCGAGGCCATCGAGGTCGACGCACTAGGCCGGAAATGCGCTCGTCCCCCCTGGGAGCGCTACTACTCGGTGGTAGGCCGTAACGCTAGCCATTTCGCTCCGTTCTCCTGGTATCGCTGGCAGGCATTCCACCGGAGGGCGCGGGATCTGATCAAGCGCTCTGCTACTGAATCTGGCGAAGAAAGGGCGCAGCTGCGGCGCACGGCGCAGATCTACGCCGGCTATGCGGACCACTTCCTGCAAGACTCCTTCGCGGCGGGCCACCTCATCAACAAGACTCTCATCATGCAATGGTATGTCGAATGGCTGCTAAGAAGCCACCTGCCACTGGCTGACCGTGCACTGCTCGCACCCATGACATGCCAGCGTCAGCCGACGCTGCACGGCCCCGATCTCTACCATCCCCAGCCAGGAGAGGACGGGGAGCAGTTGTACCCGGGCGGGAACACCGACCCGCTGGTCACCACCGACCCGCAGACGGCGCTTGAAGGCACGACGCTGGAGGAACGCGTCATGGCGAGTGGAGTAATGGGCGCCACCCCTGCGGACAGACAGACCGCATATGTGCGGTATCTGGCCCTGCTTGGCAGCGGCGTGGCTCAGGTCTCGGCTGGTGCTGTACACGCCTACTTCAACCAGAACTCGCTGGTTGCTGCGAGCCAGCCCGGCGGCCCACGCTACCGGCTCTGGGGTGATCGCACCCTTTTCGCCGGAAGGGAAGGCGCGGCGCAGGCCGTAGCCGCCGCGCACGCCTCCCGGCAGGCGATCGCCGACCTGCTGGAGAATGGGCATACCGACATCAGCAGCCGCCAGATCTTTGAGCGCTTCCCCAGTCACGTCGAGGTGGACGGCACCCTGCTGCCGCTCCATCGGTGGCATGAGACGACCTTGCGGGAATTGTGCATGCACAGCCTCTTCAGCCTCAGGAGCACTCAGGCCAGGCGGCTTCTCATCACGATCACGTCACGACGGCTGGGGGTCCCGGCTAAGGATTACCAGCGACTACGGAATCTGCTGACGACTGGGCAGGCATAGGTTTCCCGGCAAGCCGTTCGTGCAGGAGGCGGTGCCGGAACCTGTAGTGGGGGCCCTCCTGCCGCAGCACGCCCCGTTCGTGCGCCTCGTACAGAAAGCCCATGATGTTCAGTGGCAACCCGCACTTGGCCGCAAGCCACACTCGGGCCACCATAAATGTCCCCCACAGGCTCACCACCAGCGTGACGACGATCGTGAGCGCGACCACAGCTATGACACCGATCCTCAGCCCGAGCGCGAGGCCGAAGATCACTCCGAAGGCGCTGCCAGCGGTAATGCCCACCACGATGCAGCCCCGCCTGTCGTCTCTAAGCAGCGATTGCGGGCTGACCGCGGTCTTACTGGGTGCAGGCTCATAGGCGGCGATCCAGACCCACGAGCCGATCATGAACACCAGCCCAGCGATCGGCCCGGCGATCAGCGCGGGAGGATGGCCGGACGCCAGTCCGGCCGCCAGCCCAATTGCGAGGGCAGCGGTAATCCCGGCGGTGAGTCCAGGCCAGAACCCGAACGCCTTCCTAGCCGCCCAGGCGGCAGTCGGCCCGACGATCACCGCGGCGATCACCGCGGCTATCAGCCCGCCGTGACGGCCGGTCGCGTACCCAAAGGTGACTCCGACCGCCAACCCGAAGACGAGACAGCGGGGCAGTCGCTTGGTCAACCTCTCCCAGTTGATCACGAAGTGGACTGTGCGAGGATCGGGCTGCTCCCGTGCGCAGGTAATGCCGGCGAGCACTCCGGTCGCGATCCCGAACGCGACCCCTGAAGCCAGCCCAGCCGTGAAACCTGCCTTGACTGTCACTGCTAGACCCGCCGCGACACCAAGCAGTGGACCCACAATCAGCCCGATCTGCAACCCGATCATTACAGGAGGACACAGCTCGTACAACCGCCACCAGTCTATGTCCTGAGGGTCATCCTTCTGCTTGAACATGTGCTTGGCCAGGGCGACCATCTGGTTGTGGATTTTGGACCCTTCGGGGGCCTCGCGTTCCGGGTAGCGATCAGCGATCGGGGGGTGGTAGGCGGCTTCAACTAGCCCCCCGAGCAGTATGTGCCGGATCTCTTCCTTCGTTTTCACTGTGAACAGGTCCGTAAGCGATGTTGACGACTTGCCGCCGGACTCGCCCGCGCCATCCTTGCTATAGCGAGCGGCCGCTGTATTCATGCCCTGTCTAGTGCCCGAAGTCCCGTATATAGTCCTGGTCAGCCAGATGTCAAGCGGGGTGGACAAGGCCTCGGCGAGCACGCCCCTGGGGTCTTGCCTCAGATGCTCAAGAAGATCATCCCAGTGACCGGCCGGAGCCCGGTCCTCGTGCAGGTAGTCGCGCACGGCGGACATCGGTAGCGCGCCTAGCTCTATTACCGGAGTTTTAGCCAGTGGTCCCCTCTCGGCGACGAGGTGATGGTATTCCTGGGTACGGCAGGTGACCACCATGCATTGGTCTTCTTTAACGGCGGCATCGGATAGTCTGTCCAGTGCCTCTTCCTGACACTGCGGGGCTATCTCATCCAGCCCATCCAGGATCATCAGCACTCGGCGCTGGGCTACAAGTTCGCGTGCCAGTGAGCGGTCCGGGCCGTGCTTTGCTGCGAGGGTCTGGCCGAGCGGGGGGTATGTCTCGATCATCTTAGCTGCGGCCCAATCATCCAGGGGTTCAGCCGGGTCCCACGTGGCCAGTGGCAGGAAGAACGGAACACTGTGTTCCCTTCCGCTGCCTGCCTTCCCGTCGGGATGTTCAAGTAGTTCCAGCATCAGCCACTGCGCGATCATGCTCTTACCCGTGCCTGGCTCGCCCAGCACTACCAGTCGCCGGGGGATACCTGGCCTGGTGAAGATCTTGGCGATTTCGCGGAAGGTGCCCTTGATCTGAACCGCCGAGGCTTTCTCGTCTGTGCGAATCGACTTCCACCCGGCCATGAACTCCGACTGCCTGGTCACCGCGAAGGGCACAGGTAGCGGGTACGGGTCCTTGAGTCGGCTGTTAATCTCGCTCCGCCACTGTGTTACCAGAGCCTTCCTCAGCGCGCCCGCTTCGGTTTCGAGTCGGTTGTCTAGCTCGGCCGCCTGTTCCACCTGCCGGAGTAGCCTGCTGAAGATGGGGGTCATGACGGGGATCACCACCCCCGCGCCGGCAAGCCAGTAGCTGACAGCCTGGTCGGATTTCACGACCCACAAGGCTGCCCCGGCCCCCACGCACAGCACTGCGGCTAAAAGCGCGAACGAAAGCTGTACCCTGTATTTTTTCCCTCCCATACAATCATTGTGACTCATGCCACTAGCGACGCGGAACAGTATGACGAAGACATGACCGTAACCTATGGAAACACCTCGACGGTAACTACGCCTGATTTTGTACACTTTTAGGCATATAGACGTATATGTTCCGAGTTGTGCACTATCGGTTATCGACGATTGGGCGCACGAGTCAACAGCGCGACAGAATGTTGATGGTCTTGATCGTTGGCCTGAGCTTGAGGGCTGCGGGAGTCTTGTTGGCTGGAGCAAGTTGCCTCTTATGCGCATGCCCGCGCTCCTAGAGGGGTGGTACTTGTAGCGGGTCGAAGGGGTTGACGACCCTGTGGGTGCCGGAAACCTATGCCAGCAAGCGGTGCTCATGAATCACGCCTCCGGCGCGGTCGTGCCGCTGGACCCGGAACCGATCCAGGTCGGTGACGCCATCGGGCAGCGGGCGCAGCGGCGCGACCTGGTTCAGGGTTCGGTGCGGCCGGTGCCTGTTGCCGAGTCCTCGTACTCGCGCAGCACGATCATCAGATGCCGCTGATTCCATACCAGGGTCCGGTCTAGCAGCTCACGCCGGCAGTTGCCGATCCGGCGTTCCATGACCGAATTCATCCGCGGCGCCTGGACCGCAGAGCGGATAACCCTGATGCCCGCAGCCTGGAACTCCGAGTCGAATGTGCGGTGAAGCTGGCGTCCCGGTCGTGCAGGATGAACTCTGCCCGTGTCCTGTGCCGCTCGAAAATAGGATTCGGCTGCTGACCTGTGCCACCGGGCTCTCAGCGGTCATCGAGCGGCGTGACGGAGCCCGCTCTGCCGTGAGCGTCTTATGGTGATAGCGGCCAGAACGACTTTCCTGCCTGAGGTGGGGGTGACCCGGAGGTGCCTGCAGCCCTGCAAACGTCGACTAGAACCCGCCTGGGCGGGAGAGCGTTGCTTGCCCAACGGCGCGCCTAGGCCACTATGTACGAATGATGGCGGTCTGCTTGCTGGCGTGGCAGCGGGCGATGCAAATCGTGGCGGCCGGGTGGCCTTCTCCTGGGGCCATGCGCACCACACCATCACCCAGAGAAGCTACTGAGGTTCTTCATCGGCCCGATCCGGCTCCGCATCGCATCACCCGATGCCGCAGGTGGCCGTCCTCCCGGGCGCGTTCGCCGCGCTTGACCAAGCTAAGGGGTTTACGCTCATTGCCGGATATGAAACACTCGGTGACGGACGTCAGTTGTGCGCCTTTTCTTCAGGCGCGAGGTGATGTACAGCCGCGCGCCTTTCGGGTGCTATCCCTGCCGAGGGATCTAAGGGGTTTCGGGATGAGCAGTAAAGAAAACGATCTAGACAGGTACCGGGACCTGCGCGACCTGGAATATTCAGGCGACCGTGAAGAGGCGCGCCGAGCCACCGCGGAGCTGCAAACTCTGAAAAAGAGTCTGTACGAAGATCACCATGTCGTGTCACCTGACGCTGAGGCCCCGCCATCGCGCCGGCCCTGGCTGGAGCCAGAGGATCGCGACTGACCTCCCTAAACACCCAGTCCGTGACCATCGCTGTACGCCGGCAATGGTCCAGTAGCCAGTTCGGTACGCCCCCGCAGGGAGTAACTTGCTGAGTTGCCACCCTCCGTATCAGCAGCGCGGTGTCCTTAGTGGGCGTGGCTGGTTCGTTCGCGGATAGGGATCCGGTGCTCGATGGTGATCTTCTCCGTCGGCGAGGACGTCTTTGGCGAGCAACCGCAGGACGCGCCTGCGGGGTCCCAGAAGTCGACCTCCAGCCCTGACCTTGGCATCTATGCGGTCCGCTCGTATTCGTTGAGGAGGCCGCCGAGAACGGGCCGGCGCTTGATCCGCTCCCGGGAGAGGTCGGCGATAGGGTGGTCGGGCCGGGGTGGGCGGAGCTGCTGACTGCGGTGAGGCCGCTGTCCGTTGTAGTGAGCCTGTGCCGCTCAGAAATAGGATTCTGGCTTTTGACCTGGATCTTCCCGATCCTCAGGCGGCTCGCTCGTACTCGTTGATCAGGCCGTCCAGGACCGGTTTTCGGCGGATCTGCCAG
>Ga0182024_10017804_pt1 | contig 13296 bp, 19 predicted proteins | sample P32metaG_FD_120480 | JGI IMG/M metagenome (GOLD analysis project Ga0182024, IMG submission 120480) | Permafrost microbial communities from Stordalen Mire, Sweden - P3-2 metaG (Illumina Assembly) | ecosystem: Environmental > Terrestrial > Soil > Wetlands > Permafrost | place: Sweden: Stordalen...
CCGATTGGGCCGTCAGCAAGGGCGACGAGATCAGGGCCGCCATCAAGGAGGCCACCGGGCGTGCCTAGGTCCAAATCGCTGCGCGGGCTGGGCGCAAAGTATGGAGGTACGGTAAGAAAGCGCTATTCGAACGTCCATCGATTGCTGAAGGCGAAGAAGGAGTGCCCGTCCTGTTCCAGCATGAAGCTGAGGAGGCTCTCCGCGGGCATCTGGTCGTGCAAGACCTGCGGGTTCACCGTGGCCGGAGGGGCGTACGACGTCTCGCAGTCGAGAAACACCTAGTCCAATTACGCGCGTTAGCCTAAAAGCGAAGGTGGAAGGCGACGGGGCCGAGCTCGGCCTGCTTCAGGAGAAGCTCGCTCGGGCCAAGGTCTCGCGGGGTGCCCTTGTCCAATCGACCCGGGCCGCCGACCCTCTGAACGCAATAGAGGAACTCCGTAGACTCGGCGACGCCATCAAGGCGGTCGAGAAAAAGTCCGAAAGGCTTTAAGTAGTCACAGGCGAGCCGTGAAATTAGTTTGAGTCAAGAGATACCTCCCTGGCTGCGAGAGCAGCTTACGAGGCTTGACAGCCTCCAGCAGAACCTCCAGTCCGTCACCATGCAGAAGCAGCAGGTCGAGGCGGAGCTCGCTGACGCCGAGAAGACGCTCGAGGAATTGGTCAAGGCCCAGGAAGGCGAGCAGATCTACAAGTACGTCGGGAGTCTGATGGTGAAGGTCTCGAAGGAGGAGATTACCAAGGAGCTGGAAGAGAAGAAGGACCTTTCGAACACGCGCACGCTGGTCCTGAACAAGCAGCAGGCAAGGCTGAAGGACAACATCAAGGAACTCCAGGTCAAGATTGATGACATGATCAAGGGAAGGACGCAGGGCCAAACGCAAGGCCCCCAGTCATAAAGGCGCGTTCTTCGGCCGCAGGTTATAAGAAAGACACGATCCGCTCGAGGCTTGATAGCGCTCCGTGAGAGAATGGACCTAATCCTTCCCGAACCCAAGAACGTCAGAAACGTGGCCGTACTCTGCCACAGGCACGCCGACGCGGACACCTACCTCTCCGCGTATGTCCTATCTTTCATACTCCAGAGGGTCATGCCCGACGCACAGATCTCGATAATCGTCCCAGACGGCATGAGCACCCTGACGAAGAAGCTTGCCGAGTCGTTCCCCCGCGAGCGGAGGGACGAAGCTCCAGACTACGACCTCCTGGTCGCCGTCGACATCGGCCACCTGGAGCTTCTGGGTGATTGGAGCGAGAAGCTGCGCAAGAGCAGCGGGATGAAGATACTCATAGACCATCATCCTCCCCAGCAGGACTCCCCGTACGATCAGACCCTGATCGACACGGCATCATCGTCCGCGGCGGAGCTCGTCTACGGCCTTTCGAAGCAGCTCGGAGTGAAGCTCGAACCCAAGGTCTCTCAGGCCCTGCTGCTGGCCATACTCTTCGATTCTCAGTATCTCTCGATCGCGGGCGCGCGGACGCTGCGGGTCGTCCTGGAGCTCATCGAGCAGGGCGCGAACCTCGAAGAGGCGCGGGCATCGCTGCGTTCACCGCCGGACTACGGAGAGGTCATCGCCAAGCTCAAGGCGGCCAGGAGGTCCAAGATCTACCGGTCGAAGGGCTGGGTCATAGCTGTGAGCACCGTCGGTTCGTTTCAGGCTAACGTCGCGAGGAGCCTCACGCAGCTAGGGGCCGACATAGCGCTCGTAGTGGGCGACGTTGGCGACGAGGTGAAGGGCAGCCTGCGTGCGCATCCGCGGTTCCACACAGAGACGAAGATCCATCTCGGCACCGACATCGCCGAGACCATCTCCAAGGGAAGGGGGTACGGTGGCGGGCACCCGACGGCGGCGTCGTTCACGCTGAACTCTGGTGATGAGGCGAAGACCATCTCGGATTTCCTCGTGCTGATCGGCGAGCTTCTCAAGGAGAAGACGACCGAGATAACCTGAATCACTCCTTCTTCTTCTTGATGTACGAGGATATCCAGGGACCTCGTCCCGCAGCCCTGGTGTTACGTACCTGCGGTAGCCTGACTATGGCGAAGGAGACCCCGGCTGCGAAGAGCAACTGGAGCGCATTGAAGACCGCCGTTACCCCGAGGATGACCTCCAGGCCGTTCGAGGCGTTTACGGTGAACCCCAGCGGCTGGAGGGAATGACCGTAGTAAGCGAGTATTGCAGTGAGCGAGTAATAGCTGAAGTAGCTGCTGAGGAAGACGATGAGATAATAGTTGGCCACCGTCATCGCGCCCATTCTGGCGAGTATCCCAAGGAAGGTACCCAGCTCCGCTGCCTTGCCCAGTGTAGGCTTCCGTAGCCGTGAAATCAAGAAGGTACCGGCCCATATGCCAAGAAGGGACGAGAGTATGGACGCCAGCTTTAGCGGCGGACCTATCGGGGTGTTCTCTCCTATGGCCAGCAGCGTCCCGAATTCGATGAAGGAGGCAACTACGGCGGGTATCGGGCCGAAGATGAAAAACGCCAGGAAGATGGCGATCTCTCCCAGGTCGAACTGAAGGTAGGGGAGCAGAGGGAAGTTCAGCCCGAGATACTGCGACACTGTGGTCAATACGACCGCTAGGGCGCCGAAGATAGCGATCCCCGCAAGGGAGACGCTGTCGATCCTTCCTGCACCTCTGCTGCTATCCATGCCGCAGCGTCTTTCGAGGGAGTCTAATAACAATTTAGTAGTAACCAAATATTTAGTAACTCCCTTCGGAGCGACAGGATTTAGCGGGTTGCCTCCTTCCAAACTGTTATCTTGCGTCGTCGGGCGAGCCGCACGCCCAGGGGACAGTAGAACTTGAAAACTCTCGTCCGCGTCGACAATCTCTCCTACCGGTACCTCGATTCGGAGAAGTGGGTACTCGAGGGCGTCAGTCTCGAGATAAACGAGGGGGAGGTGGTCGTTCTCGCAGGCCAGAGCGGTTGCGGCAAGTCCACTCTCCTCAGGTGCATGAACGGCCTCATCCCACACATGTACCCCGGTGAGTACCGCGGCTCGATCACCATGGACGGAGAGCAGGTCGACAAGACCCCGATGCGCACCCTTGCTCAGAAGGTGGGCCTCCTCTTCCAGAACCCGGAGAACCAGATTTTCATGTTCTCCGTGGAGAGGGACATCGCGTTCGGCCTGGAGAACCTGGGAGTCTCGCGAGCCGAGATGAGACGGAAGGTTGACGAGGTCATGAATCTGCTTGGCATAACGCCGCTGGCCCTCCGCGCCCCTCACGAGCTCTCGGACGGGCAGAAGCAGAGGGTCGCGCTCGCAGGCGTCCTCGCGATGAGGCCGCGGCTGATCATCCTCGACGAACCAACTTCCCTCCTAGACCCGCAGACGGCGTCCGAGCTCGTCGCCCTCATCCACACGCTCAACAAGGAAGCCGGACTCACCTTCGTCGTCGTGGAGCACCGGCTCGAACTTCTTGCTCCCATTGCCGACAGGATCATCGTCATGGACAGCGGCCGGAAGGTCCTGGAGGGCACCGCTCCGGAGGTACTGGCCGACCCAAGGTCACTGGATTTCGGCATATCGGTGCCCCCGATATCGAAGCTCTACTCCCAACTCACTAACGACGGGCTCGTTCTGCCGCGATACCCGTCCACCCCTGAGGAGTTGGCCGACGAGGTGAACGGTCTTTGACGCTCATCGAGTTCAAGGACGTAACCTTCGTGCATCAGACGGGTGTGAAGGCCCTCGACGGGGTGACCCTTGCAATCGACAAGGGCGAGATGGTCGGGATAGTCGGGGAGAACGGCGCCGGAAAGACCACGCTGGTGCGGCACGTGAACGGCCTGTTGAAACCGCTGACCGGGTCTGTTATGGTGGACGGAGAGAACACCCGCGCCGTGAGCACCGCCGCTCTCGCGAGGAAGGTCGGCATCGCCTTCCAGAACCCCGACCATCAGCTGTTCTCCGACAGCGTGGAGAAGGAGATTACCTTCGCGCTCAATAATTTCGGGTTTGAGCAGCCGCTGATTGAGCAGAGGGTCAGCTGGGCCCTAGAGTTCTTCGGCTTGGAAGAATATCGCAAGTCCTCTCCGCTCATCCTGAGCGGAGGAGAGAAGAAGCGCCTCACCCTTGCGTCGATTCTCGCGTGGGACCCGGGGGTCGTCATCCTCGATGAGCCGACGGTCGGCCAGGACGCGATCCAGAAGGCGAAGCTCGCCGAGATAACGAAGAACCTCAAATCGACCGGCAAGACCGTCATAATAGTCTCTCACGACGTCGAGTTCCTGTGGTCCCTCCAGCCCCGGTTGGTGGTGATGAGGCAGGGGAGGGTCGCCGGAGACGGGCCATGCGCCGAGGTGATGCTCGATCGCGAGATGCTCAAGACCGCTAGGGTGTCACAGCCGCAGCTGGTCCGGCTGGAGGAGCGCCTTCATTCGCGCCCGGAGAGGCCATTCCTGGACCTGTCGGACGCCGCGGCGTGGATCACGAAGGAGGCCCAATAGCATGTACTGGATCGCCAACGGTTTTCTGTTCCGGAGGGTGACTTCGCCGTTCCAAAAGCTGGACCCGCGGGTCAAGCTCGCCATCTCGATCGAGTTCTTCATCCTGTCTCTGTTCGCATCTTACGTAATAGCGGTCGGAGCTGTCCTGATCGCCATCTTAGCGGTCGCCGCATTCGCAAGGTCGCTCAAGCGCGTGGGGAGGACCATGGTCTTCTCCCTCCTCTTCGCCGGCATCATCTTCGCGATCAACGTCTTCTTCGGGCTCGGGCTGCTCCACGCCCTCGTCTACGCGCTCCGCTTCCTCGCCATAATCAGCTCCACGAGCCTCTTCTTCGTCACGACCTCACCGGACGAGCTCGAGCACATAATGAAATGGATGAGGGTGCCCAGGGACGTGGTCTTCGCGTTCGTCACTGCGGTCAGATTCATCCCCGTGGTCATGCTGGACGCGTTCCAGATAATGGACGCTCAGAAATCCAGAGGGCTGGAGCTGGACAAGGGAAACATCCTAGTGCGCGTCCGAAACATGATACCGGTCTTGATCCCGCTGGTGGTGAACTCGGTGATAAGGAGCGGCGAGCTCGCGGAGGCGATGGAGTCTAGGGCCTACGGGGCGATTCCGAAGCCGACGTCCCTGTACGGCATGAAGCTGAAGTGGTACGACTGGACCGTCATGATCCTGAGCTTCCTCGGGTTCGTCATAGCACTCTATATCTACCACTCCTTCCGCTTTCCGTTCTGATGATTCCCCCGAGGGTAGTGGTCGACGAGAGGGAGAGGCAGAGCGGCGTCCCTGAGGCGCTCTCGAAGCTCAACGTGAGGGTCTACTTCAGCAGGCTGCGGGTCGCAGACTACGTGATAAGCCCGGAGATAGCCGTAGAGAGGAAAGCGCTCCCGGACTTCGTGTCATCGGTCTACGACGGCAGGCTCTTCGTCCAGGCCTCCGAGATCTCGAGCTCGTACAGGAAGCCGTACCTCATCGTAGAAGGAGACATCAAGGAACTCAGCAACCTCACTAGGAACGTCAACTCGTACTACGGAGCGATCGCCTCGGTGACGCTCGCGTACGACCTCAGGGTGATCCACACTAGCGACCAGGTGCAGACCGCCGCCGCCATAGCCGCCCTCGCCCAGCACAGCCGAGCGCGCCCGCTCCCTCCAGGTTCGATAAGCGCGGCGCCCAAGGGGAACGACGAGCCGCGGCAGCAGCTCTACCTCGTGTCTGCGCTTCCCGGGGTTGGGGTCAAGCTCGCCAGAAGGATGCTCTCCAGGTTCGGGACACCAAGGAAGATCATGAACCTGACCGAATCGCAGCTCGCGCTCGTCCAGGGTCTCGGCGGCAAGAGGGCGGCCAGGATCGCGCACATGCTGGACACGGTACACACCACGCACGGGGGCACCCCGCCGCAGCAGGAGAAGCTGTTAGAATGACCCAGAAGATAGCGATAGTGGGCGGAACGGGAGACCTCGGACTCGGCCTCGCGTCCAGACTCGCAAGGTCTTACGAGGTGATAATCGGTTCGCGCGACGCTTCGAGGGCGGCCGAAGCAGCGTCGAAGGCGTCGGCGCTCTCCGGCGGGACGGTGACCGGCAAAACGAACGCCGATGCGACGGCAGCCTCAGACATTGCAATACTGGCCATCCCCGACCTGCCCTCAGATGAAGCGCTGCTCTTGCTCAAACCGAACCTGACAGGGAAGCTGGTGGTCTCGCCCATAGTGCCGATGGAGTTCCGGGATGGCCTCTTCTACCCCCTGCTCGCCTCCGGCTCCGCGGCGGAGAAGGTGGCTTCCGTCCTGCAGACCCGGGTCGCGGCGGCGTTCCATAACGTACCCGCAGCGCGCCTGATAGAGATGGACAACGTGCTCGATTACGACGTCCTCGTCGCGGCGGAGACGCGGGAGGTCTTCATGGAGGTCTCGGGCATGGTCTCGAGCATATCCAAGCTTCGCCCGCTTTACGCGGGGCCGCTCCAGACCTCTCGGACGCTCGAGTTACTTACTCCCACCCTCCTCAACGTTGGCAAGCTCAACAAGATCAGGTCTCCCTCGGTCAAGGTCGTCTGAGCGCGCGGTCAGGAAGGTCCATGGTGGGCCTCCCGAGACCCGCGTAGAGGATCGGCCTGTAGCTCTTGAACGCCCAGTATTCGTTGAAGTCCGCCTCGGCCTTTGCTTCCCCGACGCGCCCGACTATGAGCTCGTGGTCTCCATAGCTCCGCACATCGTCGACCGAGCAGACGACGAAGGCGGAGGACTCGGCTATCACCGGCACCGGCGGCGAGCCTTTCACGCGGTGATGGAGTCCCGAGGCCGTCAGCTTGTCTGCGAGCTCCCATCCGGAGCTGGTCCCCAGGGATTCGACCGCGCGCTGGTACCTCCTCCCCAGCCACGAGACCGAGAAGCTCCGCGCTTCCAGGATCGTGTGGAGGGTTGCGTGCGAGGGAGAAGAGGAGATGCCGATGAGGGGCGGGTCGTTTGAGAGCGAGATTATGGAGACTGCCGGCATCGCAGAGGTCTTCCCTCCGCGTGTAGCCGCGATGACGGCGGGGACCGAGGGATAGAGCAGACGGTAGACCTTGGAGGGCTCGACCTTTCTCATGCGGGGTCGAGTGCATCGGGCGCTTAATTCCTTGACGGAGGCCAGCGTCGGGCTAGGATTTCCTGCGGGATCAGATCTTCATGAAGAAATTTTCTGGGTGGTCCAGCACACCCGCCGCATGCTTGTGCTGCACGCCGCATCGCTTCAGGTGACGAGCATAATTCTTCGCGCTTATCTCCTTCCTGCACTTCGGGCAGATTGGCATGGATGGAGACTGCCCTGCTGGTAATTATACGTTGGCGACGACCTGCTGACTGATGCCCTGCGTTGCCGACCTGGTCGCGAGCAGGGCGATCACAAAGAAGCCCAGAGAAAGCGCGAATACGATGGCCTCGAATTCCCATACTGGCAACTCTTGCGCGAACGGGACGAGCGCGTCTATCATTCCCATCGGCAGTGCGATCGCAAGGTACACGGGTTTCCTGAGGCAGACAGACAAGACACAGAGGTAGCCCCATGCGAAGTGAGCGAGGAAGGACGAGACTCTCTCGAGGGTCGCAAGGGCTACCAGGGGGGCCAGCTGCTGTGGAGGGTAGAACAGCCCAGGGCTCGAGCTGAGCAGGCTCTGATAGATAGACTGCGGCAGCAGCCCCTCGGCGATCATCACGTACGTCGCCGTGAGATCGACCAGAGAGAGGGCGCCCAGGAGGATGGCGTTCTCCCAGAAGGCGAGCGAGACTCCGTATCCCTCAGCGTCAGAGACGTCCATCATCTTCCTGGCGACCGCGTACTTGGCCACGAGGTAGGCGATCCCGACCTCGAAGAAGCAGGTCTGCAGCCCGTAGTATACTCCGGTCTGCCAGCTCACGGCCCCGAAGTATGCAACGACCCCATTCGCCGTGTATGCCTGTAGAACCTCCTTGAGAGCGATGGCACCAGCGTATGCGATGAGTGAGAACAGGAGTATCATCCCAGCCAGCTTCCTCCTGAGCCTCCAGTAGATGACGGGCAGAGCGCCAACGGCGATGAAGAGAACGGGCTCCAGCAAGAGGACCGGGTCGATGTCCTGCATGACGGGTAGACGCGCCGCCTCGATAGATAAGCGCCTCCGAGCTTCGAGAGGCGAAAGAGTTTTGTGCATGGGCCTACAATTACGCCCAAACACACATGGCAGAAGGCGTCGGCTTCCTGCTCAGCCTGGGTATTCTTTCCGCCGTCGCTCTTGCACTGGGTCTTATTCTCGCACGCCTTCGCCTCCCGATAATTACGGCCGAGATTCTCGCAGGCATGATAGTCGGGCCCTACGTACTTGGATGGGTCGCAGACACGACCGTCATCGGAGACATAGCGAACGTCGGGATCGTCGTACTGCTCTTCCTGATAGGCCTGGAGCTCGACCCGGTCAAGTTCGCGAAGATGCTCGGGCGGGCTGGGTCTCTCGCCGTCCTGGAGATGGGGCTGACCTTCGTCGTCGGAATCTTCTGCGCATATGTCCTGGGGATGAGCCTCGCAGAGACGCTGATATTCGCGCTCGCCGGGAGCGTCACGAGCACCGCGATAGTTGGGCAGGTCATCCTCGCGAGGGGAATGCCAGCGGAGACCTCCAGGCTTCTCGTTGGCATGCTGGTCGTGGAGGACATCGCCGCCGTCGGCGCCTTGATCGTCATATCGTCGCTGCCCTCCGGCGGGACAATATCGCCTCAGGCGGGAGCCGTCTCCATCTTCGAGACTGCTCTCGGAGGCTTCGCGCTCCTCGGGCTCGGCTTCTTCGTGGCTAGATATCTCGCGCCTCCCGCGATAAACTATCTCAGCAGCTTCGAGGGAGAGTTTGAGGAGTTGCCGTTCCTCTTCGCCCTCGGGCTCGGCTTCGGCTTCGGCGTCCTCGGGTCGTATCTGGGATACTCGGCCGGCGTCGGGGCGTTCATCATAGGCCTCGCGATGCGGGGCAAACACTCCAGGTTCCTATCGGGTAAAGTGGCCCCCGTGAAGGGTCTGCTCGTCTTCGTCTTCTTCGTCTACATGGGCAGCCAGATTGACCCCTTCCCCGCCCTCGCGATCTGGGAGTCGCTTGTCCTGGTGCTGGTGCTGCTGGTCGCCGCCAAGTTCGTGGGTGGGGCGCTCGTCGGCCGGATCATGCGGGCCGGCAACGCGCTGAAGGATACGGACCCTCAGATGGTGGGTGCGTGGCTCGTCCCGAGGGGCGAGTTCTCGTTCATCATCGGACAGGCTGCGCTGGCTTCGGGACTGATCACGGGGTCTATCTTCTCCATCCTGGGGATAACCGTCCTCGTAACTGCCATAGCGGGACCGCTGTTGCAGAGGCTGAGCGAGCGGGGCGTCGCGCGGAGCGAACATCCGTTCAAGCCGGAGAACTCCGACTGACCGAGAAATACCCACCATCCATGCCGTTGAGAATAATTTTCTCAGAGAATTATATATATTAGGAATATCGAGCTACCCCGATGAACCCGCTGATACTCGTCGTCGCGAGGAGTAGCTCGGCCCTTAACAAGTTCGAGCAAAGTTCCCTGCAGCGCGCCTTCAACATCAAGGACTTCCTTGAGGAGACCGGTGAGTACGATGAAGTCTCGATCTTCCAGCTATGCTCGACCGACGGACCCCTGCGGGAGTGGGTCAAGCTCAACGAGCTCGAATGCTGACTATCCTCCTTGCAGAAAATCTGCCACGAGACGATTGAAGACGTCCGGCTCTTCCCAGTGGGGGACGTGCCTGGCACCCTGAACGACCTTCAGTTCGCTCCCAGAGAGTCTCGAATGCAGGCCGCGTCCGTCGCTGACAGGGAGGATGTCGTCATCCTCTCCCCAGACTATCAGGACAGGGGTGCTGGTGCCTTCCAGAGATTTCGCTTCCTCCGACTTCGCGCCGGCCGTGTCCTCCAGGACGAGGCGCGAGACGATTCCCCCGCCGAGGGAGACGAGCCGCATCCCAATCCAGCCTCCCATGGAGTTTCCGATCACGGTCGCGTTCGTTATCCCGAGTTGTCGAGAGATTGCCTCCACGTAACCTGAATAGCGCTCCACCAGCGCTGCAGAAACCTCACCAGTATGCGGCGGCAGGCTCGGGGCCACCACCGAGTACCTGTGCACGAGGGCCGGGAAGGTCTTCCTCCACGTGCCGGAGTGCGAGTTTCCCCCGTGCAGCAAGAGAATCTTCTGTTCCCCCGCGCCTTCGGCCCTGTACCCAAACTCTGCGGGCCCGACCCTGGCCACCCCGTTGTCGTAGTTCATCCTCGCCCGTCCGCTCGCCCCGCTAGGAAACTGAAAAGGGTTCACCGCGCCCTTCGGATGGGCCGGGTCAGGGGATGGTTATCGACTTTGGGTCGCGGCCCAGACTGGGATACTTCATGTTCAGCCCCTTTAGCTTCTTGACTATGACGCTCGAGACCAGGAGGTCCCTGAACCACTTGCGGTTCGAGGGCACCACGTACCAAGGGGCCCACTCTGTGCTGGTCTCCTCCAGCGCCTGCTCGTATGCCCTCATGTACTCGTCCCAGAACTTCCTCTCGGCCAGGTCATCAACGCTGAACTTCCACTGCTTGTTAGGGTCGTCCAGACGCGCCTGCAAGCGCCTCTTCTGCTCTTCCGCGCTGATATGGAGGTAGAACTTCAGCACCATAGTGTCCTCTTCGGTGAGCATCCGCTCGAAGTCGTTGATCTCCCGATAGCGCGCCTGCCAGACCTCCTTCGGGACTATACCGTGGACGCGCTCGACGAGGACCCCTTCATAGTGCGACCTGTTGAATATCGTAAGTTCTCCCTTGCTGGGCACCTGCAGGTGCGCTCTCCAGAGGAAGTCATGGTCGAGTTCGTCTACGCTGGGTTCCCGGAAGTGGGCGACCCGGACGCCCGAAGGATCGACACCCTCAAAGATGCGCCTAATGGTCCCGTCCTTCCCCCCCGTATCCATCGCCTGAAGCACGATTAGGACTTTGTGCTTGTGTTCCGCGAATAGCTTCTCCTGCAGCTGGTCCAGGGTCTTGTCGAGCGCCGCCGATTCCTTGAGCGCCTCCTTCTCTCCTCCTTTGAACCCCGACGTGTCGTCAGGGTCCCATTGCACGTGCCTTACTTTCTTCCCTGGTTGCACCATGTATCGCTTGGTGTGGACTCCGTCTGGCAAGACGATGTCCGGCGCCGCTGGAGAGTTTTAGCCGTTGCGCTTCTCCCCCGTGTGCGCCCACGCCGCGCACTTATACTGGCAGTCTCGCACGCCGAGCAATTATCATGGCAGCTCAGCGGAGTGCAGAAGTTACGTGGGAGAGAGATCTACTAAGCGGAAGCGGTAAGGTCAGGTTCGGAAGCAGGGCGTTGCAGGAGACGTCCGTAACCTGGGCGTCGCGGACCGAGCAGCCCAACGGAAAGACGAGCCCCGAGGAGCTGCTGGCAGCCGCACAAGCGAGCTGCTACGCGATGGCCTTATCGGGCAAGCTGGCCGCGAACCGGACCCCGCCCACGCGACTTGACGTGAATGCGGTCTGCACGTTCGACAAGGTGGGCGACGGCTGGAAGGTCACGAAGATGCAGCTTACCGTCAAGGGCTGGGTCTCGGGACTGGACAACGCCAAGTTCGTGGAGCTTGCGAAAGCTGGAGAGGCGGCATGCCCTATCTCGAACGCTCTCAGGAACAACGTCCAGATAGAGCTGAACGCGTCCCTGGCGTAGCGGTCAGTGCCAGCCGCTTAGTCTCATGGCAGCCGTCACCTTCTCGACGGCGATGGCCAGCGCCCCCTTCCTCAGGTCTATGTTCTCCTTCTGCGAGAATCTGAGGACGTCGCCGTAGGCCTTCTTCATCTTCTGCTCCAGCCGCGCGTTCACCGCCTCCTCGGTCCAGTGGTCCCTGTTCAGGTTCTGGACCCACTCGAAGTAAGAGACGAGCACACCTCCGGAGTTTGCCAATATGTCGGGGATTACGGTTACCCCTCTCCTGTTCAGGATCTTGTCCGCGTGCTGAGTCGTCGGGCCGTTCGCCGCCTCGACGACGAGCTTCGCGTTGATCGAGTCGGCGTTCTTCTCGGTTATCTGGTTCTCCATGGCGGCGGGTATTAGGACGTCGACCTCCATCTCGAGCAGCTTCTCGTTCGAGATCTCCTCCGATCCGGGGAGCTTGCTCACCGAGCCCTGCGTCGTCGACACCTCGAGTATCTTCTCGTAGCTCACGTCGAACCCTCTGTCTCCCCGAGACCTCGCGCCTCCGCGCACGTCGCTGATGGCGACCACTTTAGCCCCCATCTCCATGAGGGTCGCGACCGTGTTGCTTCCCACGTTCCCGAATCCCTGCACCGCGACGGTGGCCTCCTTGATACTCTTGTGAAGGAAAGTCTGCACCGCTTCGCTTGCGCAGATAGAAACACCCCTTCCCGTCGCCGCAACCCTCCCTTCCGAGCCTCCGAGCTCGATGGGCTTGCCCGTGACCACGGCGGGGACGTTCTGCGACTTGAGCTTGGAGTACTCGTTCATTATCCAGGCCATGGTCTGGGGGTTGGTGTTCATGTCCGGGGCCATGATGTCGACCTCGGGCCCTATGTCACGTTCGATGGCGTCGACGTACTTCCGCGTGAGGCGCTCGAGGTCGTCCTGTGCAAGCTTCGACGGGTCGATGGTAATCCCTCCCTTCGCCCCTCCATACGGTACGTCGATCACGGCGGTCTTCCACGTCATCCACATGGAGAGGGCGCGCACATCGTTCAGGCTCGCCGACGGATGATACCTAAGCCCACCCTTGTAGGGACCTCTAGCGTTGTTGTGCTGAACTCGGAAACCCATGCAGGTCAGCGGGTCGCCTCCGGCGAGTTTTAGCGGGAGATAGACGACGACTTCTCTGCGCGGATGCTTGAGCATCTCAAAATATTCCGGTTCCATCTTGACTACCTCGGTTATCGACGCAAGTTGCGCGAGCGCGTTGTCATAGGGGTCTTCGTCGCTCATCTTCGTTCTCCGTAGACTCCACTAAGCGGTTCTGTAAGAGTCTTGCGTAGTCCCCACGGTGCGGCCGCCGCTTCAACGATTATATCGTCCAGCGAGATTGGCCGTCGGGAACCGCCTCGAACCGATGGATGGTACTTCTCATCGCATCTGTCGCTTCGTTCATGGCGGCGTTCGACGGGAGCATAGTCAATCTGGCACTTCCGGCGATCGCGCGGTCGCTCCAAGCGACCTTCGCCGACCTCATCCTGATATCGACCGTCTATCTGGTCGTGATCGCGTCCTTCCAGACCTCCTTCGGCAGACTCGGAGACCGTAGCGGAATGAAGCGCGTCTTCGTGCTGGGGGTCGTCGTATTCACG
>Ga0182024_10017805_pt1 | contig 13295 bp, 9 predicted proteins | sample P32metaG_FD_120480 | JGI IMG/M metagenome (GOLD analysis project Ga0182024, IMG submission 120480) | Permafrost microbial communities from Stordalen Mire, Sweden - P3-2 metaG (Illumina Assembly) | ecosystem: Environmental > Terrestrial > Soil > Wetlands > Permafrost | place: Sweden: Stordalen...
CCTTACGAGCACGTGGTCAACCGCGACATGCTGCTCTGGGGGACCTTCCCCATCCTCTGCCCGCATGCGCAGGACACCGACAAGCTGGTCTCCATCGCCGAAGAGATTCTGGAGGCCCGCGGCTTCGTCCAGCGCAGCCAGATCGTCGGCATCGTCGCCGGCACGCGCACCAAGTCCGGCGCCACCAACTTCATGCGCCTGCACCTTATTGGCGACCGCGACGAGACTGCAGCCGTACCGCCCGCAAAGCTAGAGAGCTAAAGAAGTCCAGGGCAGCCGGAAGCAGCAAGTCCGCTCCAGCCACGCCCGCCTGCGGGGCGGACCGGTTTTCCTCGACCGCGGCGCAGCCTACAATCGAAGCTCATGGGACGCATCCGCATACTCTCCGACCAGGTGGCCAACCAGATCGCCGCCGGCGAGGTGGTGGAGCGTCCCGCCTCGGTGGTCAAGGAACTGCTGGAGAACTCGCTCGACGCCGGCGCTACGCGCATCCGGGTGGAGGTCGAGGGCGGCGGCCGCAAGCTGATCCGCATTGTCGACAATGGGCATGGCATGGTGCGCGACGACGCGCTGCTGGCCTTCGAGCGCCACGCCACCTCGAAGCTGCGCACCTCAGATGACCTGCTCTCCATGCGCACGCTCGGCTTTCGCGGTGAGGCGCTGCCCTCGATCGCCAGCGTCTCGCGCCTCACATTGGAGACGCGCGCAGAGGAAAACGCCGTAGGCACCGAGGTGGAGATCGCTGGCGGCAAGATCCTGCGCGTGGAAGACGCCGGCATGCCCGCGGGAACCACCATCGCCGTACGCGACCTGTTTTACAACACGCCCGCGCGGCGCAAGTTTCTCAAGTCCGAGCAGACCGAGCTGGCGCACATCGCCGCGCTGGTGACGCACTACGCGCTCGCGCATCCCGAGCTCCACTTCGAGCTGCACTCGGCCACGCAGGCGCTGCTCATCGCGCCCGCGGTCGCCTCCAGCGGCGATCGGCTCTATCAGATCTTCGGCCGCGAGACCGCCGCGTTGATGCTCCCGGCCGCCGCCGAGATTGACTTCACCCGAGCCGGTCTGCCTGAGCCGCCGCCCTGGAAGCGCGAGGCCGACTACGCTCCGCCCGAGCCCGGCTTTCTGCGCCTCTCCGGCTTCGTCTCCAAGCCGGAGCTGCAGAAGCTGAACCGCAATTCGATCTACGTCTTCGTCAATCAGCGCCTGGTGCGCGACCGCGTGGTGCTGCACGCGTTGGCCGAGGCCTATCGCAACATCATTCCGCCCACCTCATCGCCGGTAGTCCTGCTCTTCCTCGAGATGCCGCCACAGGAGGTCGATGTCAACGTCCATCCGGCCAAGACCGAGGTCCGCTTCCGCCAGTCGGCCTTCGTGCACGACTTCATCCGCGACACAGTGCGCACCGCGCTGATGACCGCGCGCCCCGCGGCCAGCTTCGCCGCGGCGCTCACCTCCGCCCCGCACGCCAGCGCATCCTTGCTGATCGATGTCAGCCCCATGCCCGGGCCGCCAGACGATCCGGTGTTCTCGCCGCGGGCAGTTGCGGAATCGGAGCCAGATCCGTCTGCGGCGGACGCAGCGGAGTTTTCGCTCGCGCCGCCAATCGTGCCGGAATCGCCGGGCCGCTTCTCCTTCTCCGGCAACGGCATCGCGGTCGGCTACGAATCCGCGAACGGCGAAGCAGCCGCCTTCGCGCCCGACTCGCCCGCCGAGACGTTGAACGCTCTTGCCACGCTCCGGCCTCTGGGCCAGTTGCGCGACTCGTTCATCCTCGCCGCCAACGACGAAGGCCTCTGGATCATCGACCAGCACGTCGCCCACGAGCGCGTGCTCTTCGAGAAGATCATGCGCGATCGCGAGGTGGAGAAGGTGCAGCGCCAGCGCCTGCTGATGCCGGTGCTCATCGATCTGCTGCCCGCCCAGATGGTCTCGTTCGCGGCCATCGCCGAGGAGCTCGAGCGCAACGGCTTCGAGGCCGAGCCCTTCGGTCCGCGCACGCTGGCCATCAAGGCTGCGCCGGTCGGGCTTGAAGGCCGCGAACTGGAGCGGATGCTGGAGGAGGTGCTCGCAGTGCCCGAGCGCGAGCAGCAGGTGGAGAACGCCGCGACGCGCCGCACCCGCATCGCCGCGTCCATCGCCTGCCACGCGGCCATCAAGGTCAACATGCCGCTGGAGGCGAAGAAGATCGACTGGCTGCTGACCGAACTGGGCAAAACGGAGCACCCCACCAGCTGCCCGCACGGCCGCCCCATTGCGTTGCGGTATTCTCATAAAGACATACAGCGCGCGTTCCAGCGCATCTAGCAGCGGGAAATCTCCCGTCCATACAGGATTATTGCGACCTCCCTCGCCTGGACTCCAAGCGCGCATCGCAGGAAGGCATCACCCTCTTGAATCACTCTGGCCATAACGAGACCTCGAACAGCACTGCGCTCCCCAGCGCAGCGCAACTCGCCGACGCGCGCTTGAAGCAATGGCACCAGCAGGGCGAAGCGCTGCTGACGCTCGAAAACGCGCGCAGCTGGATCAATGCGGCAGGCCTGGCTCTCTTCGCGCCGCGGCCACAGATCGCCGCGCCAGCGCCGTCGTTCGTCGAGGCCGTGCTGGGCGCGGCGAATCCGAGCCCCACGATTGAGCAACTCTCGCAGGCACGCGAGTTGCTGGCCCGCCTGGTCGCCGAAGGCCTCGCTGTTCCGCTGAATCTGCTCGGCATTGGTTCGATCGTCGGGACGGCAGGCGATGCGCCGGACTTCGTCGCCTCGACTGCGGTCTTCTCCTACATCTTCACTCTGCGCGGCGACAAGGCCTGGAAGCAGCCGCCTGCGAGCTCCGGTGCGGCGAAGGTCTCGCACCTCGCGCTGGCGGCGCATGAGGCGCTCGCGCAGCGCGGCGCGCTCTCCGCTTACGACCTCACCACTGAGCTGGGCAAGGAGGTCACCGAGGCTGCTGTGCTGCGTGCGCTCGGCGAGTTGTGGGCGCACCTGCGCGTGTTGCCGCTGCCGCAGCCCGGGGCTCTGGGTGAGGCGGGACACGCGACCCTGTGGGAGCTCAGCAGCGCGCGCTTCCTCAAGCAGATCAAGGCTGGCGCCAACGCCGGGCAGCCGACGGCGCTCTCCGCGCTGATCTCGCTCTATCTTGGCCAGGCGATGGTCGCGTCGGAGGACGAGGTCGAGAGCTTTCTCTCGCCGCTGGCTGCGCGCTCCCGCATTCGCGACGTTGTGCACGCGCTGCTCTCCGCGCGCCAGCTCGATACGGTTGCGATCGAAGGGCGCACCCTGCTGCACGTTGCCGGCGCGCCACCGGCGTTTCTTGCGCTGGAGCCGCAACTCGCCATCGCCGCGGCAGAGACAGCTCTTGATCCCACGTCTCATGAGATCGCAGCCGGCGCATCTGCAGGTGAGGGCGAAGGCGACGAGGGCGTGGCGGGCGATGCTGTGTTCGCAGCCGACGAACCGTCATCGCGCATCGCCAAGTTTATTCCCCCGCCACGCAAAGTTGGCACCGGTTATCTCGCCAAGGCCAAGCCGGCGAAGTTTGCAGGCAAAGCGAAACGGCCTGAGGCAAATGGCGGCAAGCCGCCTTTTGCAGCGCGCGAAGGCGCCAGACCGAAGGACGATCGCGAGCGCCGGCCGTTTGTGAAGATGAATGCTGGCGATCGAGAAGGAAGCGAAAGGGTAAGTTCGCTCCGCAAGCCCTTCGCGAAGCCGGGCGCAAAGTTTGATTCAGACCGCACGCCACGTAAACCCTTCGCGAAGTTTGACGGCAGCCGCCCGCCGCGCAAGCCCTTCGGCAAGCCGGGTGAGGATCGCCCCACACGCAAGCCGTTCGGCAAGCCGGGTGAGGATCGTCCTGCGCGTAAACCCTTTGCGAAGTTTGACGCCAGCCGTCAACCGCGCAAGCCATTCGGCAAGCCCGGTGAAGATCGCCCCGCACGCAAGCCCTTCGCAAAGTTCGATTCCGATCGTCCTTCGCGCAAACCCTTCGCAAAGTTTGATTCCGATCGCCCCGCACGCAAGCCCTTCGCGAAGTTTGATTCCGATCGCCCCGCGCGCAAGCCCTTCGCGAAATTTGATGCCAGCCGCCCGCCGCGAAAGCCATTCGGCAAACCCGGCGCAAAGTTTGATTCCGATCGCCCCGCGCGCGGAGACTTTCCTCCACGTAGGCCGCGAGCTGCGGGTGATGGCGCCGGATTTGCTCCGCGTAAATTCGCGGGAAAATCAGGTACGTCTGCCGGCAAGCCTAAAAGCGGGCCCGGAGGATTTGCCGCCAAGAGGCCCTTCGCAAAATCGGGCAAGCCGTTCGCGGGAAGGCCGAAGGGCGCAGGCACGAAGTTCACGGGTGGAAAGAAGCCATTCGGCAAGCGGCCCGCTGGCCGCAAGCCAGATGGCAGGCCTGACGCATGAGCAGCGAGACGGCACAGCAGGGGCAGTTCGGCGCGCAGCACACGAGCGCGCGCACGCACCCTGTCATCGCGATCGACGGGCCGGCGGGCGCAGGCAAGAGCACGTTGGCCGCGCACCTGGCGCGGCGCTTCGGCTTTCTGAATCTTGAGACCGGCGCGATGTATCGCGCGCTGGCGCTGAAGGCGATCCAGAATGACTTTGCCTTCGACGACGAGGCCCCGCTGCTGGCGCTGGCCGAAGAGACACGCATCGATCTCGCGCCGCATACGGAGGGCAATTGCGTGCTGCTGGACGGCGTTGACGTGTCGCGCCGCATCCGCGAAGCGGATGTCACCTCCGCCGCCTCGCAGGTCTCCGTCCATCCTCACATCCGTGCGTGGATGGTCGAGCGGCAGCGCGCACTCGGCGCCGGAGGCGGCGTAGTGATGGAGGGCCGCGACATCGGGACGGCGGTCTTTCCCGACGCCGAGGTGAAGATTTTTCTTGACGCTGCGCCAGAGGTGCGCGGCAGCCGTCGCTTCCGCCAGGCAGCGCCCGGCGATCTGGGCGATGGCCGCAAAGAGCCTGTCCTCGCGAGCGCCGGACCCGGGTCCGAGTCCGAAGAGGAGCGAATCGCACGCCAGGCGATTCTGGACGAGATGCGCGAGCGCGACCGCCGCGACCGCAGCCGGGCCGAATCGCCGCTGCGCGCCGCCGATGATGCCGTCATCATCGACTCGACCGCGATGACTCTGGACGAGGTTCTGGCGCGCGCGGAGGCGATTGTGCTCGCACAGCTGCCGACCGCCTGACCGGGCGGGGGCTGGTGGGCCACAGTTTTTTGCGGCCAGGGGGCCGGAAAGCACAGAAAATGCACCACTTCCGGTGCAAACGCCTCGTGTTTACTTTTTTTGTACACATTTTCTTGCCAACTGTGCTAACCTTCATCCATCGTTTGAAACAGATTGGTTTCTGCGACGATTAAGCATTGTCGACCCCGATTTGGATCTAGCGGCAAATTCATCAGTACTAAGGAAATCAACACAATGGAACAGGGAACAGTGAAGTGGTTTAACGATGCCAAGGGGTTTGGCTTCATCAGCCGTCAGAATGGCGAGGACGTGTTCGTGCACTACTCGGCGATTAATTCGAACGGCTTCAAGAGCCTCCAAGAGGGTCAGGCAGTGCAGTTCAACGTGGTCAAGGGGCCGAAGGGCTGGCAGGCTTCGGACGTTCAGCCTCTCTAGTCTTTCGACGTTGGACATTTAGACCCGGGCCACAATCTTTGTGCCCGGCTTTCAACCAGGCTTCGCGGGAGGGACGGCTTCGGCTGTCCCTCTTCGCCGTTAAGGTCCAGGGCTGCCTGCGTTGCCGGCCGGAGCCTTTGGCTCCCCCGCATGCGGTGTTGCCGGCAGGACCGTCGAGCTAGTCCGGAACTTGCGATAGTCGGAGTTGCTGACCTCGAGCCTGCCGTCGAAGTTCCAGAACAGCAGCACCCGCGCCGCGCCTTCGGCATCGATCTGTGCCGGCAGCCAGGCCTCGTCGTTGATCTTCGTCATCTGCGCGGTGAAGTGCGTGCCTTTGCGGATGTTGACGACGAGACCTCCGCCGACCTTGAATGAGTTGACGAAGCGTCCCTCGGCGCGGACCAGCATGCGGTCCTGCTCGTCGATCCACGCGGTGCCGACCATGTCGCGGATGATCTCTTCGGCGCGGTTGCGGGTGTGGGCCCTGGGGTCGCCGGCGTAGTCGACGGCGATGGTGTCGCGGCCATTCAGTTCGACGCGGCGCGGGTTGGTGAAAGCGCCGAGCTCAAGCAGGCGCGATACGGTAACCATATCTTCGCCGCGCGGGCCGGTCGCTTTGCCCGCGGCGTCGGCTTTGGCGCGGCGGTCGCGCGCGCTGGCGACGTCCTTGTCGATGCGGGTGTCTTCCTTCCCGAGCTCGCTCGCGCTCAGCGGCCTGCCATTCTTCTTCACTTCGCGGCGCACGGGCACGCCCTCAAGCCAGTAGCTGTCGGACTCGGTGACCGTAGTCTTCTTCACTGTCCCGCGTGAGTCGAGTTGCTGCTCGGTCTCGACCGAGTGATAGATATAGTCCTTCTCGGTGGCCTCGGCCTTGCGCTGGTTGGCCTCGACATCGCGCATCAGGCTGGGAATGTCAGGCAGCGGGCGGTCGGCGGCGGCGCCTGGCGGACTGCCCGCGGAATCCTGCGCATGCGCAGCCGCGCAGGCAAGCAGCAGCAACGTCGCGGTGCGAAGATAGCGCCGGCACGCAGGCATCAGTTCTATCTTGGACGCTCGCGCAGCGGATTCGGCCTTCAGAATCGACGGGTCGTGCGTCAAGTGGCGACGGCCAATTCTTCCTCGAGTTGCTGCTTTTCGGCCAGCGCGGTGTAGAAGCCGTTGCGGGCGAGGAGTTCGTCGTGCGTGCCCAGCTCGGCGATCCGCCCAGCGACGAGCACGGCGATGCGGTCGGCGTTGCGTGCGGTGGAGATGCGGTGGGAGATGAAGATGGTGGTGCGGCCGCGCATCACCTCGCGCAGGCCGGAGAGGATCTTCTCTTCAGTGTAGGTGTCGACCGAGGCCAGCGCGTCATCCAGGATCAGAATCGGCGGGTTGCGCACGATGGCGCGGGCGATGGCGGTGCGCTGCTTCTGGCCGCCGGAGAGCGTAATGCCGCGCTCGCCGACCGCGGTGGAGAAGCCGCGGGGAAACTCCAGGATCTCAGCGGCGATGTGCGCGGTGGTGGCGGCGTCGAGCACCTCGGGATCGGTCGCATCGGGGCGGCCGAATGCGATGTTCTCGGCGATGGTCGAGGAGAAGAGGAAGGTCTCCTGCGGGACGAAGCCGATGTTGCGGCGCAGCTCCTGCAGCGCGTGCTCGCGGACGGGGAGGCCATCGATCAGCACCGCGCCGTCGGGCGCATCGTAGAGGCGCGGGATCAGCGAGACCAGCGTCGATTTGCCGGAGCCGGTCGGCCCGACGATCGCGAGCGAGGAGCCTGCGGGAATCTCCAGATTGATGTTGTGCAGGACTTCGGCACCGCCGGTCGGATACGTGAAGCTGAGATTGCGGAAGGCGATGGAGCCGGCGATTGCGGGCGAGGCGGGCGCGAGGTTTTCTCTCGCGGCAACCGCGGGCGCATCGGCGATCTCGGGCTGCTGCTTTAGCAGTTCGTCGATGCGGACGACCGAGGCGGTGCCGCGCTGGAAGAGGTTGACCACCCAGCCGATGGCGATCATGGGCCAGATGAGCTGGACCATGTAGTAGCTGAAGGCGGCGAAGTCGCCGACCGAGATGCGATGCGAAGCGACCTCATGGCCGCCGACCAGCAGCGTGATCGCGAGGCCGAGGCCGAGCACCAGCTCGAGCGAGGGCCAGAGCATGGCCATCAGGCGGACCAGGTGGAGCGAGCGCGCGATGTATTCCTGATTCGCCGTCTCGAAGGAGGCGATCTCGGCGTCTTCCTGGGCAAAGGCGCGGATAAGGCGCGCGCCGGAGAAGTTCTCCTGCGCCTTGGCGGAGATGTCGGAGAACATGGCCTGGATGCGCTCGAAGCGGCGGTGGATGCGCTGGCCGAAGGACTGCACCAGCACCGAGGCGAGCGGCAGCGGGCCGACCGCGCAGAGCGTGAGCTTCCAGCTGATGTGAATCATGAAGGGCAGCGCGGCGGCGGTGAAGACGATGCAGTTCGCCGAGTACATGATGGCCGGGCCGAGCAGTTGGCGGACGGCGTTGAGGTCGTTGGTGGTGCGCGCCATGATGTCGCCGGTGCGGTGCGTGTGGTAGTAGCTGGCGGACTGGCGGGAGAGGTTGGCGAAGAGGTCGTTGCGCAGGTCGAACTCGATCTCGCGCGAGACGCCGATGATGACCTGGCGCGTGATGTAGAGGAAGATGCCGGCGAGCGCGGCGAGGCCAAGCAGGCGCACCGCGTGGTAGGCGATGCGCGCGCCGGTGACTCCGTTGTGCTGCATGTCGTTGACCGCGTGGCCGACGATGAGCGGAAGCAGCACGCGGACGACGTTGTAAGCGATGACCGCGAGGCCGCCCCAGGCGAGGCTCTTCCAGTAGCGCTTGAGATACGGGAAGAGGGGGCGGATCTTGTTCATCGGTTCTCGCGTGTCGCTCGCGTTGGGGAGGGCTGCGGCTTTTTTGATGATGCGCGTGCGGCCGCGGATGCGGATCCTGATGCGTTATTGCGGCTTGGGTGCGGCGGACGCAGGCGACTCGGCAGGCTTGGGTGCAGTAGCTGCAGGTGGAGCTGCGGGAGCGTGAGCCGACGGCTCGGCAGCGGCGGGTTCAGGCTTGGGCGCGGGCGGGGTATCGCTGACGGAGACGAGTTCCATGTCGAAGATCAACTCCGCGCGGGCGGGGATGGCGGGCGGGCGGCCCTGGGCTCCGTAGGCGAGCTGGAAGGGGACGAAGAGGCGGCGCTTGCCGCCGACGTGCATGCCGGCGAAGCCGGTGTCCCAGCCGGCGACGACCTGATGTTCGCCGGCCTGGAAGGTGAAGGGCTCCTTGCCGGGATGGTCGTCGGAGGCGTCGAACTTGGAGCCGTCGGCGAGGTAGCCGGTGTATTTGACGGTGAGGTACTTGTGCGGCAGGGCGAGTTCGCCGCTGCCGGCGTGAGTGTCGATATAGGCGAGGGTGAAGCTGACGGGCTCGAGGCCGAGTTCTTTCGCGAGGTCGCCCTCGGCGGGCGCGACGTAGTCGAGCTTGACGTCGGGCTGCGTGGTGATGGTGTAGAGCGCGCGGGCGCAGGGCGCGCTGGCCGGCAGCGCGGGAATTTTTGGCGAAAGCTCGGGGAGCTTGACGCACCGGCCGGATTCGTGGGCCGTAGAGGCGTGAGTGGCGGTGGAGTGGGTGGCGGCGTGGGCGGAGGGTCTGGCGGTCTGGGCTGAAAGAACGGTGCTCTGGGCGAGCGCGAGGGAGGCGAAGAGCAGAGTTTCGATGAGCTTCATGATGGTCTCCATGATACTTGTTTGGCTGCGCCGATACTTGGTTGGCCGCGCCCGATGCCTGGTTCGATGTGCCTAGAGCGAAGGGCGGGACTGCGGACCAAGCACGGCCTACCCCCTCCCTCCCGTATTTAAGTCCTAAAGTACCCCGAATAAAGGAGTTAAGTCTGGAAAGTCCGGGGCCAAGTCTGCCGGACTTTTCCCTGCAAATGGGAAGGCCCGGCGATGAATGCCGGGCCTGCTTTGTTTTCCTTGACTGCTTCTATTATACGGCGTGGAGAACTAGTTCCGCGCCAGCCCCACCACCATCTCCGCAATCCGCTCCAACGCGCCCTCCCGCGCCAGCCCGCGCGCCTTCGCCGCCATCTCCGCTCTTCGCGCCGGATCGTGCAGCAGTCCCAGCAGCGCATGCAGCAGGGAAGTGGGCGTTACGTCCTTCTGCAGAAGCATCACCGCCGCACCCGCGTCCACCAGCACCTCGGCGTTCTTCCGTTGATGGTCGTCCGCCGCCGCCGCGAACGGCACCAGCACCGACGCCCTGCCCGCCGCGCACAGCTCGGCCACCGTGCTGCCCGAGCGCGCCAGCACCACATCCGCCGCTTCATACTCCGCCGGCATGTCTTCGAGGAACGCCTCCACTCGCCAGCGCGCGGCCTCACCTGCTCCGTCGGCTCCACTTGCCGCATACGCCGCCCGCGTCGACTCCACATGCCGCGCGCCCGCCTGGTGCACGATGGTCAATCCCGGCACAGACTCCAGCAGCTCCGCGGCAATCTTCGGCATCGTCTCGTTGAAGACCATCGCGCCGTTGCTGCCCGCCGTCACCAGCAGGCGTCGTGCAGATCCAGCCGCGGCGCCCTCCGGCCCGCACTTTGGTCTTGGCGCGATGGCAGAGATCTCCCGCCGCACCGGCACTCCCGTCACCTGCGCATTGCGGAAGTACTGCGCCGTCTGCGGAAAGTTCACCGCCGCCGCGCTCACCCATCGGCCCAGCCGGCGATTGGTCATCCCCGGCACCGCGTTCGGTTCATACGCCAGCGTCGGCACGCGTTTCAGCACCGCCGCCAGCATCCCCGGCCCGCTCGCGTAACCGCCCACGCCCACCACCACCTGCGGCTTGAACTCGCGCAACAACCGCATGCACGCCACCACTCCCAGCGGCAGGTCCATCGCCGTTCGCAGCCGCGTTGCCAGGCTGACGTTCTTCCACTGCCCGCTGCGCACCAGCTCCAGCTTGAATCCCGCCTCGGGCACCAGCCGCGTCTCCAGCCCTCGCGCCGTCCCCACTAACCGGACTTCAGCGCCGTGAGCATCGCGCAGCTCGCGCGCAATCGCCAGCCCGGGAATCACATGCCCGCCGGTCCCTCCGCCCGCAATCAGAACCCGCAGCGCGCTCATGTGCCTCGAACCTTGAACCCTGAACCGCGAACCTGGCTTCTCAATCAATCTCGCGCGTGATGTTCAGCAGTACGCCCAGGCTGGCCAGCGTGATGAACACCGACGTGCCACCATAGGAGATCAGCGGCAGCGTGATGCCCTTGGTCGGCAGCAGCGCCAGCACCACGCTGATGTTGAAGAACGCCTGGATCAGAATCGCCGTCGTGATCCCGAACGCCAGGAAGCGCGCGAACGGGTCAGTTGAGAGCACCGCCGCCCGCAGCCCGCGGTACCCCAGCACTACAAACAGCGCCACCACCGCCAGCGCGCCGATCAGCCCCAGCTCCTCGCAGATGTTGGCGAAGATAAAGTCGGTGTGCGGCTCCGGCAGGTAGAACAGCTTCTGTACGCCCTCCATCAGCCCGCGCCCGAAGACGCCGCCCGTGCCCACCGCAATCAGCGACTGCAGAATGTGGAAGCCTTTGCCCAGCGGATCCATCTCGGGATGAAAGAAAATCTCCATGCGTGCATGCCGGAATGGCACCATCCAGAGCATGTAGTACATCACCGGCGAAGCCGCCAGGAACGCCACACCGATCCACTTCATCTGCATTCCGGCGAGGTACATCATCGCTATCGTCACCGCGGCACAGACCAGCGCCGTACCCAGGTCCGGCTGCCTCAAAATAAGCGCGATAAACACCAGCGGCGGCAGCGCCGCGCGCAGGATCGTTCCCTTCCAGTCGTCCATCGCATGCACCCGCGTCTGCAGAAAGTACGCGAGGAAGAGCACGATCGCCGGCTTGGCCAGCTCCGACGGCTCAATCGTCTGGCCCGCCACGCGGATCCAGCGATGCGCGCCGTTCATCCCATGCATCGCGAACACGCCCAGCAGCAGCAGCGTGGTTATCGCCACTGCGCCCACCACCACCAGATAGCTGTTATATCGCCGGTAGTCCACGCGCATCAGCAGCGTCAGCGCAATCATTCCCAGCAGCGCCCACCCGGCCTGCTTGGACACAAACGCGTACGGCGACCCCATCGTCTCCTTGGCCATCACGGCCGACGCGGAAAACACCATCACCAGTCCGAATAGCACCAGCAGCAGCACCGTCCCGAACATCCACTTGTCCACCCCAACCCGCTTCGCCATCGAAATGCAGCCTCTAGCTTTTAGCCTCTGGCCTTTAGCTAAAAGCTAAGAGCTAGCAGCTAAGAGCTCGTTTACCAATCCCTTGAAAACCCGCCCTCTGTGTTCATAGTTCTCAAACTGATCGAAGCTGGAGCACGCCGGCGCCAGCAGCACCACATCGCCCGCAACAGCGCTCTCGGCGGCCTCGCGCACCGCCGCATCCAGTGTGTGCGCCTGCACTATCTTCACCACTCCCGCCAGTTGCCGCTCGATCTTCTCCGCCGCTGAACCAATTGTGTAAACATTTTTCACCCGCGCACGGATCAGATCGGCCAGTTCCGTGTAGTCGGAGTCCTTGTCCTTGCCGCCCAAAATCAAGTGCACGCGCAGGTGAACGCCGTCCGGCGGAAATGCCTCCAACGCCTTCTTGGTCGCGTCCACATTGGTCGCCTTGGAGTCGTTGTAGAACTCGACGCCGCCCACCGCCGCCACGAACTCCAGCCGGTGCTCCACCGCCTTGAAGCCGGCCACCGCCGCGTGAATGCTCTCCGCCGGAATCCCTGCCAGCCGCGCCGCGCACACCGCCGCCAGCACGTTCTCCACGTTGTGCGCGCCCTTCAGGGGAATCTCCGCCACCGGCATCACCGGCTCTGCCCGCCCGCCTTCGCGCGCAAGAAACACCACGCTCTCGCCGTGGACGAACGCGCCCCGCTTGATCGGCCGGCGCGGGCTGAACCAGAAGACCTGCGCGCCGCCGTCCGCGTGCATGGCAGCCTTGCCTGCGATCATCTGCGTCGGCGTGTCCTCGCCGTTCAGGACGAGAAAATCATCGGCCGTCTGGTTCTCCGTAATGCGCGCCTTCATCGCCGCATAGTTCTCAAAGCTGCCGTGCCGGTCCAGGTGGTCGGGCGTGATGTTCAGCACCACGGCAATGTGCGGGCGAAACGCCTCAATCGTCTCCAGCTGGAAGCTCGACACCTCCAGCACGCTCCACACCGAAGCCTTGTCATCCTGAGCGGAGCGCGGAGCGTCAGCCGGGGTCCCCAGCGAGCTTGCTCGCTGGGGTGGAGCGCCGCGCGCAGTCGAAGGATCTGCTTTTATCTTTTCCGTCAGCCGCATACTCTCGCCGATCAGCTCAATCACCGGCGTCCCGATATTGCCGCCCACCAGCGTCGCGCGGCCTGCGTCGCTGAAGATCTTGCCGGCGAGAGAGGTCGTGGTGGTCTTGCCGTTCGAGCCGGTGATCGCGACGATTTGCCCCTGCAAATACCGGCTGGCCAACTCCAGCTCGCCGATGATGGGCAGCCCGAACGCCCGCACCTGCTTCAGCTCCGGCGTGTCGTAGGGAACGCCAGGGCTTACCACGATCAGGTCCTGCCGGCGGAAGGTCAGCAACCCGTGGCCGCCCGCCTCCACCATAATGCCGGCATCCAGCAGCGCG
>Ga0182024_10017806_pt1 | contig 13295 bp, 10 predicted proteins | sample P32metaG_FD_120480 | JGI IMG/M metagenome (GOLD analysis project Ga0182024, IMG submission 120480) | Permafrost microbial communities from Stordalen Mire, Sweden - P3-2 metaG (Illumina Assembly) | ecosystem: Environmental > Terrestrial > Soil > Wetlands > Permafrost | place: Sweden: Stordalen...
CGCGGCCGCGTAGGCGCCGGGTGTCAGCGAGCTGCTGGCGCCGTGGTCGAACGTCAGCGCGCTCAGCTCGCCGCCGAGGTCGGCGAGGTCGGGCGCGTAGTGACTCGACGGAACGCCGACGCTGGCGTCGAACCGCGAAGCGTCGCCGATCACCTCGCCCGACAGCCGGCGGATCCCGTCGCGGGCGACGAGCTGCGTGACGAGCTCGGAGACCGTCGACCCCTGCCCGAGCTCCCAGACGCGGTTGAACGCCGGCGAGCCGAACGTCGGATCGCCGCCGCCGCGCAGGTATAGATCGCCGTTCCAGAGCCCGCCCGGCGCCGGCGAGCCGGTGCCGAGCACTTCCGTCTGGAGCCGCATCGAGGGGCCCAGCGACGCGAGCAGCGCGACCGACGTGTACAGCTTCTCGACCGACGCCGGCGGGCGTGGGACGTCCGCGCGCAGCGCGAACAGCGGCCTACCGCTCGTGAGGTCATACGCGTAGGCGCCGGACGACGCGCCCGCGAGGCGCATCCAGTGCGCCAGAGCCGAGCGCAGCTGCGCCAGCCCGCCACGCGGCGGCGGCGCGGGCCGCCCTGAGCCAGCGGCGTCCCCGCGCGGCGCAATCGCCGGCCGCCCACCCGGCGCCGGTCGGTGCGTGGAGCCGCCGCAGCCGCCGAGCGCGACGGCCGCGAGCGCGGCTCCAATTGCAGCTCGATGCGGCCTCACAGCGCCGTGGAAGCTAGCGGCCGGCGCTTACGTTGCGAATAATGATCGGATCGCGCCCGGGGACACAGCACGCGGCCGGCAAGCGCCGCTGACACGAGCGCTCGACTGGCTGGGGCCCGGTGACAACCCCGCGGGGCTCGTCTACGGCACGCTCCTGATCGGCACGCTGCTGGCCGCCGAGACCGCGAAGCGCGAGACGTTCGCGGACACCGTCTGCGCCGTCACGATCACGCTGCTGGCGTACTGGCTCGCGCACTCCTACGCGCACGCACTCGGCAACCGCCTGCGCGACGCGCAGGCGCTCACGGCGGCGGCGCTCGGGCACGCGATCCTTGCGCAGCGAGCGATCGTCAAGGGTGCGGGCGCGCCACTGCTGGTGCTGCTGATCTGCTGGGCAGCCGGGGCGTCACTGACCACCGCATTGAGCGCGGCGCTGTGGACGTGCGCAGGCGCAATCGTCTACTTCGAGCTCGTTGCCGGCCTGCGCGCGCGCCTGCGCCCACGCGAGCTGATCCTGCAGACGTGCGCGGGCACCGCGATGGGACTCGCGCTGATCGCCCTGAGGGCGTTGCTTCACTGAGCGCCGATGGCGCCGATCGTCGTCAGCGAGCTCGCGGTATCCGCGGTCAAGGGGACGCGGCTGCTGAGCCGCTCGGAGCTGGTCCTGGGGCTTGACGGCGTCCGCGAGAACCGCCGCTTCTACGTGATCGACGAGCGCGGGAGGATGCTCAACGGCAAGCAGCTCGGCGAGCTGACCACGATCGTCGCCGACTACGACGACGACGCGCGGCGGCTGGCGCTGCGCTTCCCGGATGGTCGCGTCGTCGACGGCGACGTCGAGCTCGGGGCTGCGGTGCAGACATCTTTCTTCTCAACCGAGATCGCCGCGCAGCTCCTGCACGGCCCGTTCTCGCAGGCGCTGTCGGACCTCGCCGGGCGGCCGCTGCGGCTAGTCGAGGCACCCGACGCCGGCGGGGCCGTCGATCGCGGCCGCCGCGGCGCAGTCTCGCTGGTCTCGTGCGCGTCGCTGTCGCAGCTCGCCGGCGTCGCGGGTGTGCAGCGGGTCGACTCGCGGCGCTTTCGCATGCTCGTCGTGATCGACGGCACCGGCGCACACGCCGAGGACGAATGGGTCGGCGGGCGCGCACGGATCGGCGGCGCGCTCGTCGCGTTCCACGGGCACGTCGGGCGCTGCCTGGTCACCGGGCGCGATCCCGAGGACGGACGTCCCAACCTGCCGACGCTCGAACTGCTCGCCTCCTACCGCGCCGCGCTCACGAGCACCGAGCCGTTGCCATTCGGAGTCTGGGGCGAGGTGCTCGAAGCGGGCCGCATCAGCATCGGCGACGCGGTCACGCCGGGCTGACAAGACTTGTACGCGGCGGCGCGATCCGCTATGACGCCGCTCGGGGACGATGTTTCACTCACGCCATCCCGCTCGATCGATCGAGATCCGCTCGCTGCTGGACACGCTGTTCGTGTCCGCCGTCGCGACGATCCTGATCATCCGCCTGCAGCTGTGGGCGACGAACTACCCAAAGCTCGGCGGCGGAAAGCTGCACATCGCACACCTGCTGTGGGGTGGACTGGCGATGCTGATCGCGGTCCTGGTGCTGCTCTCCTTCCTCGGCCGCGGGCGCCGTCACACGGCGGCGGCCCTGGGCGGCATCGGCTTCGGCTTCTTCATCGACGAGATCGGCAAGTTCGTCACCTCCGACAACGACTACTTCTTCAAGCCGGCCGCGGGGATGATCTACATCGTCTTCATCATTCTCTTCCTCGCGATCCGCGCGCTCGGATGGCGCCATCGCTTCACTCCGCAGGAATGCCTGATGAACGCGATCGTGTTGCTCTCCGAGGCGGCCCACCGCGACCTCACGGAGCGTGACCGAGTGATCGTTCGACGCCTGCTCGAGCACTCCGATCCAAGCGATCCGCTCGTCGCGCCGCTGACGACGCTGCTGGGACGGATCGACTGTCGTCCCGTCGCACCGCCGGGGCGCCTGACGCGTGCCGGCAGAGCGCTGCGCAGCTGGTACTTCAGTGTGATGAAAGAAAAATGGTTCGCCACGTTGCTGGTCATCGTGTTCGTCGCGATCGCCGCGAGCACGCTGGTGCAGGGTGTCCTCGACTCCCGCGCCATCTTCGACGGCACGCAACACCTGCACGTGATCAGCGTCGCGGGATTCGCTTCCTCACTCGTCGCCAGCGCGATGATCTGGGTGGGGATAACGCGTCTGCGTCACTCGCGCATCGGCGCCTACCGCTGGTTCGACCACGCGCTGATGGTTCAGGTCTTCTTCACCGAGGTCTTCGCCTTCCTCGAGAATCAGTTCGGCGCCGTCTTCGGGCTGCTGGCGAACCTTGCCCTGCTGCTGACGCTGCGGGCGATGATTCACGCCGAGTGGCACCTGGCGCTGTTCGGCTCCGATCCGCTCGACGGCGCGCTCGATGACGTGTCGCCGGTCGCGGTCGCCGCCCGTCCGGCATGATGTGACTGAGCGATGAACGAGGCGCCGCCGCCGACCAAGTGTCCGTCCTGCGCCCAAGAGGTCCCGGGCGGCAGCTTCTGCGTCCGTTGCGGCGCCAGCCTTTCCGGACCGGGCGGACATGCGCACCGGCGCCGCCAGTACGCAGCGGCACCGCACGAGCATCGCCACGTCCCGAGCATCGTCTCGTCGCTCTTTCCCCACCTGCCGAGGGCCGACATGCGGGCCTTCAGGGTCTCGCTCGCGCTCGGCGTCGCGGTCGTCGTCGCGCTCGCGCTCGCCAGCTGGTTCACACTCGCCGTCGCCGCGGGCGCGGTGCTCGTGCCGATGCTGACGGTGCTCTACCTCCAGACGGTCGAGATCTACGAAGGTGAGCCGCCATTGGTCCTCGGGGTGACGGCTGTCTGGGGGCTACTCGTCGGCGTCGGCATTGGCCTGCTGACACGCTCGGTCACGTCGACCGGCCCGACGGCGCTCACCGCGACGCGCACCCACGACGTGCTGCTTCAGGGGATCCTCTTGCCGATGGCGCTCGGCGGGCTGGCACAGCTCGGGCCACTGGTACTGCTTCGACACCGGAAGTTCAACGACGTGCTCGACGGCGTCACCTTCGGCGCGACGGTCGGCGCCGCGGCCGTCGGCGCCCAAACCTTCACGCTGATCGCCCCGTCGCTGACGCAGGGACTGCACGTCCCCGGACGCGTCGCGCCGCTAACCGCGCGCGCGATCGATCTCGCGCTGCTCCAGCCGGTGCTGGGGATGGCGACGATCGCGCTCGCGAGCGGCGCGTTGTGGCTGCGCTTCCACCACCCGGCCGTCGACCGCGGCGCGCTCGGGCCGCTGGGGCACCCGCTGACGGCAATCCCGATCGCCGCTGGGCTGCTGATCCTCGGTGCCGTCGGCGAGCCACTGCGGCTGAGCGCCGGCGAGTGGCTCGCCTCGCTCGTCGTGCTCGACGCAATCGCGCTGTGGTGCCTGCGTCAGGTGATCCACGTCGGGCTGCTCGAGGAGGCGGCAGCGATCCCGATCGGGCCGGAGTTCCAATGCGCGAACTGCGGCGAGATGACCCCACGTCACAGCTTCTGCGCCAGCTGCGGTGTCTCGCTGCGAGCGCTGCCCAAGCCGACGGCAGGCGGTGCGCAGCAGCGACCGGTCGGCGGCGAGCTGCCGGACAGCGCATGAGCAGCTCAACCGCACCGAGCGGCTTCCTCGGGCGCGGCGAGGCGCCGTCGCACCACGGCCTCCGCGGCCACTGGAAGCGCTTCTTGATCGGCTTCACCGGCTTCATCGTCCTGATGGCGCTGATCGGCCTGCTGAACCCGCCCGCCAAGCAGCAACCCGCGTGTCACCCGGCGACGACGGCGTGCGGTGTCCCGCCCTCGCTGCCCTCAGCGATGATCGCCCCGGTCGGCATCCAGTTTCGCAGCCCCGCGCTCGGCTACGCGCTGCGCTACGACGCAGGCTGGAAGATCGAGTCGCAGTCCGCGACCGCCATCGTCTTCAGCGACCAGCTGACCAACAGCCTCGTGCGCATCGTGGGCGCGGCCGCGAGCAGCGCGTCGCCGGGGGCGCTGCTGGCCTCCGAGGTGTCCTTCCAGCGCCCGCGAGTGCTGGGGCTCGCCGGCGACTCCAGCCCGGCCGATCAAATCCTCGGCCCGGAGCTGGCGGCTCATCCGGCCGTCGCCGCGACCTTCCGCGGCACAATCGATACTCCGCAGGGCCCGGGGCAGCCGGTCGAGGTGTTCTTCCTCGCGGGCGGCAACAGCTCGACCAGCCTGGTTGCGACACTGATCACCGGCGAGCTTCAGGGGATGGCCCATCATGACGCTCTGCAGCACGCTGATGCGTTGCTGGCGACGCTGCGGTTTATGGAGGATCAGGGTGTCTGAACGGCGGCCGGTCCTCAAGCCTTCTGGGCGACACCACGCCGTCGCCCATTTCCCAGCTTCGCTGAAGAATGGCCGCCGTCGTGGTCTTGCCCCGTTGGTCGCCGCCGCCGTGCTGGTCATTGCGGCGGGCGTTGTGGCCGGGATCTACGGCGTTGGTGGCTCCGCGGCGCCCTCTTCGCGCGCGCTCTTTGCGGCTCGCTCGACTCCGCGCCTGATTGGCCCGACTGATCCGGCGCGGCCGATTCGGTTTTCGCTGACGTTGCGGATGCGCGAAGGTGCTGTGAACAGCTTTCTGCGCGAGCTGTATGACCCCTCGTCGCCTCGCTATCGCCACTTCTTGAGCGCGGGGCAGTTCGGCGCGCGGTTTGGGATTGGCGACTCCGAGTTGACGCGCGTGCGGGCGGCTGTTGTGGCCGGTGGGCTGAGCGTAAGTGCGAGCTTCCCGCAGCGCACGGAACTGGTCGTCAGCGGGCCGGCCGGCAGGGTCGAGCGCTTCCTGCGTGTTCGGTTGGGAGACTTCGCAACGAGCGGCGGGGCGCGTTTCCATGCGCCGCTGGGGCATCCGACATTGCCGCCCGCGTTGGGGACCGGCGTTCAGGGCGTGACCGGGCTCGATACGCAGCCGCTGGCGGTGGCGCTCGACGATTCGGCCCCCTTCAACGGCCTGCGCCCGGCAGACCTCGCGGCCGCGTACGACATCACGCCGCTCTACAACCAGGGGATCCGCGGCGACGGCGAGACGATCGCGCTCGTCTCCTTCGACGACGCGCCGACGAGCGACCTGCAGCAGTACCAGAGCATCGTCGGGATCTCCAACCCGGGCCCATACGACCGCGTTGCCGTCAACGGCGGCACGAGCCCGGGCAAGCAGCAGCAGGAGGTCGACCTCGACACGCAGACGATCCGGGGGATCGCGCCGGGCGCTCACATCATCAACTTCGTCGCCCCCGACGGCACGCCCTTCGGCGAGCCGATCGACGCGATCACCGCAGACGGCCGCGCCAAGATCGTCTCCTTCAGCTACGGCGACTGCGAACCCAACTATCCGGACATCGCACAGGACGAGCACAGCTTCCAGGCCGCCGCGGCGCGCGGGATCACGGTGTTCGTCTCCGCCGGCGACAACGGCGCCTACGACTGCCAGAGCACCGACCTCGCCAGCACCGACCTCGTCACCGAGTGGCCGGCCTCGAGCCCGTACGCGGTCGCGGTCGGCGGCACATTCCTCGATCGCAACCCAAACGGAAGCTACCTCGGCGAGACCGCCTGGGCGGACGTGCTGTCGGGCGCCGGCGGCGGCGGCGGGCTCAGCCAGACCCAGCAACAGCCGCCGTGGCAGCGCGGCCCCGGCGTCAGCAACGCGCTCTCCAACGGCCACCGCCAGGTCCCCGACGTCGCCGCGGTCGCCGACCCTGCGACGGGCCTGCTCATCTACACGATGGGACAGACGATGCCGGTCGGCGGCACCAGTGCGGCGGCGCCGTTCTGGGCGGCGAGCATGCTGCTCGTGCAGGAGTACGCGCAGCGCCACGGGATCGCCCAGCTCGGCTTCGTCAGCCCGACGCTCTACGCGCTGGCCGCCGGCCCGAACTCACCCTTCCACGACGTCACGCTCGGCGGCAACCGCCACTACCAGGCGGGGCCGGGTTGGGACTACGCGACCGGGCTGGGCTCGCCCGACGTGGCGAAGCTCGCGACCGCGATGGTCGCGGCGCTGCACAACGGGCCGACGGCGACGATCGCGGCGCCCTGAGCGTTCACTCGCGGTTTCGTCCGGGCGCTCGCTAGTCGAGGATCACACCCGCGCCGCAGCGGCGCCGACCGGCTCACGATGCTCGCGGTCGGCGCCAACGAGCGCGCCGCCGGGACAGTCGCCCGCGCGGACCGTGCGCCGCGGGTTGCGGATCCCCGCGAGGCTGAGCAGGCCGCCGGCGGCAGTCAGCGCCGCGCCAACATCGGCCGCGAGGTGGAAGGCATCCAGAGAGGCCGAGCGCAGCACGGCGCGGACTGCGAGCGTCGGGCCGGAGTCGCTCAGCGTTCGCTTGCGCGCGGCGACGAGCGCGCTGCGCTCGGCCGGCGTGAACGCGCCGCGGCGCGCCACAGCCGCGTCGACGCGCGAGGCGAAGAAGCCGGAGATGACCGCGCCGACGACGGCGATCGCGATCAGGCCGGCGACGCGCGCGACCGCGTTGTTGATCCCCGAGGCGACGCCGGCGTGCCGCTCGTCGGCGGCGGCCAGAACCGTCGCCGTCAGCGGCGCCACGGTCATCGCAAGCCCGACCGAGAAGACGGCTACCGCGGGCAGCACCTCCGACCAGTAGGCGGCGCTGGCGGAGGTCCGCACGAACAGCAGCAGCCCGACGGCGGCGATCAGCGGCCCGACGCCCATGAACAGACGCGGCCCGTAGCGATCGGCGAGTCCACCGAAGCGCCGCGACAGCGCGAACATCACGATCGTGATCGGCAGCAGCGCGAGCCCCGCTTGCAATGGCTGGTAGCCAGCGACCTGCTGGAGGAAGACCGGCAGTGTGAACGTGAAGGCGCTCAGGCCACCGTAGATCGCGAGCGTGGACGCGTTGCCGACGGCGAAGTTGCGCGAGCGAAAGACGGCGAGCGGGAGCATCGGGCTCGGCGTTCGACGCTCCCAGGCGATGAACACGGCGAGCAGCGCGAGCCCGGCGACGAGCGGGATCAGGATCAGCGGCGCACCCCAGCCGTGGCTGGGCTGCTCGATCAGGGCGAAGATCGGGCCGGCCAGACCGAAAGCGGCCAACAGCGCTCCGACGACGTCGATCGGCGCGGCCTCGCGGTGGCCGGCGGGGGCACGACGCAGCAGCGCGAGCGTGACCAGTGCGGGCACGACGTTGATCGCAAACACCCAGCGCCACGATGCCGCCTCGATCAGCGCGCCGCCGCCGAGCGGGCCGATCACGGTCGCGACCCCTCCCCACGCGGTCCAGCTCCCAATCGCCGCGCCGCGCTCGGACTCGGGAAAGGTGTCCATCAGCAGCGCGAGCGTGCTCGGCACCAGCAGCGCGCCGGCGACGCCCTGGAGCACCCGGGCGGCGATCAGCGTGTCGGTCGACGGCGCCACCGCGCAGACCAGCGACATCGCGCCGAAGCCGATCACGCCGGCGGTGAAGACGCGGCGGCGGCCGAGCAGGTCGCCGAGCGAGCCGCCGATCAACAGCAACGCCGAGAGCGACAGCAGGTAGCCCTCGACGACCCATTCCTGCGCCGCGAGGCCGCCACCGAGATCGTGGCGAATCGCCGGCAGCGCGACGTTGACGACGGTGCCGTCGAGGAACACCATGCCCGACCCGAGGATGCAGGCGATGAGCGTGAGGGTCTTGTGTGGCGCGCGCTCCGCTATGGCGACTGCACGCTAGTCGACCTCGTGGCCGCGGGACGGTCGGGTCGCTCATCCGGCTCGCCGAGCCGGCTCCGGATCACGGCGATCGCCTCCGGGTTGTCGTCGATCAGCACGAAGCGGCGGCCGAGCGCGCGGCAGACCGCGCCAAGCGTGCCCGAGCCGGCAAAGAAGTCCAGGCACCAGCCACCCGGGCGCGACGAAGCGGCCACCATGCGGCGCACGATGCCCTCGGGCTTTTGCGTTGGGTAGCCGGTCTTCTCGCGTCCGTTGGTCGCCACGATCGTGTGCCACCAGACGCTGACCGGCAGCTTCCCGCGCGCCGCCTTCGCCGGTGTCACCAACCCCGGCGCCATGTAGGGCTCGCGCTCGACCGCGTCGGCGTCGAAGTGGTGCTCGCCGGGCGTGCGGACGTAGACGAGGATCGTGTCGTGCTTCGCCGGCCAGCGGTTGCGCGGCTTGGCGCCGTAGTCATACGCCCAGATCAGCTCGTTGAGAAACGCATCGCGACCGAACAGGTCATCGAGCGCGAGCTTGACGTAGTGGGCCTCTCGGTAGTCGAGGTGGACGTAGAGGGTCCCGTGCGCCGCGAGCAGCCGGTGCGCCTGCGCGAGCCGCGGAACGAGGAAGTCGAGGTAGTCGTCGCGATCGTCGTCATAGGCGAGTTGCGCGAGCTCGGTCGTCCGGTAGCGCCGGCCGCCGAAACCCGTGCGGTCGCCACCATCGTCGGCGCTGCGCTCGGTCGCCAGCGTGCGGCGGCGCTGGCGCCGGCCGGTGTTGAACGGCGGGTCGATCACGATCGCATCGAACGCGCCCGCGGGCAGCAGCGGCAGTACCACCGCGTTGTCGGCGTGCACGACGAGGTCATCGGATAGCGCCAGCGGGCGACCGTCCAGCTCGTCGGCAGCGATCACACGCACGCGCGGCGAGCGTAACGCCGCTCCCGGATCTGTTAAGCGTGCAGTGCATGGACACTCGCATCCGCCGGCGGCGCATCGGCGCCGGGCTCGCTGTGCTCGCCGTCCTGGCGATCGTCGTCGGTGTGATCGTCGGCACGAGCGGGGGCTCCTCGTCGCGGCCGCCAGTGCTGCTGCCGGGTGGCGCCAACGCCGGCAACACGATCGATCCGCTCGCCTACACGCCGGCGCTCGCCGGCGCGTACGAGCAGCGGGCAGCCGCGGGATATGCGCACGTGCTGTACGCCAAGAGCCCCGGCGGGGTGCTCGCGACGGCGCGCCGCGTGGCGGCGCTGCGCCCGCTCGTGCTGGCCGCGGCGCGGGCCACCGGCGCCGACCCCAACCGGCTAGAGGCGATCGCGTTCCTGGAGAGCGCCGGCCGAGCGGACGCGCTGGCGTCGTCGACGCCCGGAGCCGCCGCCGGGCTGACGCAGATCCTCGGCGAGACGGGACGCGACCTACTCGGGCTGCGCGTCGACGAGACGGCGAGCGCGCGTTTGACGAGCGAGATCGCGGTCGCGACCGCCCGCGGGGAGCGCGGCCGCGCCGCCACCCTACGGGCGGCGCGCCGACGGGTCGATCAGCGCTTCGACCCGGGCGCGGCGCTCGTTGCCACCGGGCGCTACCTGGCGATCGCCAAGCGCGACCTCGGCGGGCGCGACGATCTCGCGACCGAGAGCTACCACATGGGCATCGGCAACCTCGAGAGCGTGCTGCACGCCTATGACGGAGGAAGCCCGGTCCCCTACGTGCAGCTGTTCTTCGACTCCTCGACGCTGCACCATGCGAGCGCGTGGAGCATGCTCGACGCGCTCGGCGACGATTCCGACACGTACCTCTGGCGCGTGCTCGCTGCGCAGGAGATCATGTCGCTGTACCGCCAGCAGCCGGCGCGGCTGGCCCAGCTGGTCGCGCTACAAGGCAGCGCCCAGTCCGCCGAGCACGTGCTGCATCCGCCGGCGCTGACCGCGGGCTTCACCACTTCCTCGGCGCTGCGCGCCGCCTACGCGAGCGGAGCGCTGGTCGCGCTGCCGGATGCTCCCGTTCAAACGGCCTTCGCGATCGACCCGGCGATCGGAGCGGCGGCGCAGCGGCTCGGGCAGCCCGCGTCGCTGTACAGCGGCCTGCGCCCAGCGGCGCTGGCGCTGCTGCGGTACATGGCCGTCGGCGTGCGTTCGCTGATCGGGAAGGTCGCGCCGCAGACGCCGCTGACGATCACCGCGATGGTGCAGCGTGATCCCAGCGGCTGGGCGTTCGACGTTTCGCGCGACTACACCTCCGAGGAGCAGGCGCGCGCGTTTCAGTTCTGGCTCGACCGCCTGCAGGCGTTGAACCTGATCGCCTGGATCCGCGAGCCGACGGTGATCCACGTGAGTGTCGCCGCCGACGCGGGGACGCTGCTGCCCACGTCCGGCACGCCGTAGGATGCGCGCGTGGCCGACGCGGTGCGCACCCCCGACGAGTGCTTCGAGGAGCTGCCCGACTTCCCGTTCACGCCGGTCTACCGGGAGCTGGACGGTCTGAGGCTCGCCCACCTCGATGAGGGCGAGGGCGGCCCGGTCGTGATGCTGCACGGCGAGCCGACGTGGTCGTTTCTATGGCGCAAAGTGCTCACCAGCGTGCGCGACGCGGGCCACCGCTGCGTGGTCCCCGACCTCGCGGGCTTCGGGCGTTCCGACAAGCCGATGGACCTCGGTTGGTACTCCTACGACCGCCACACGCAGATGACCGCCGAGCTGCTCGAGCACCTCGACCTGCGCGACGTGACGATGGTCATGCACGACTGGGGCGGACCGATCGGCCTGCGCGTCGCGGTCGAGCAGCCCGAGCGCGTGGCGCGGCTCGTGATCCTCGACAGCGGGCTGTTCACTGGGCACCAGCAGATGAGCGACGCTTGGAAGGCCTTCCGCGACTTCGTCGAGCGCACGGAAGACCTGCCGGTCGGGATGCTCGTGCGCGGTGCGTGCCTGACCGACCCGGGCGACGCCGTGATCGCCGCCTACGAGGCGCCGTTCCCCAGCCTCGAGTCGAAGGCCGGAGCGCGCGCGTTCCCGCTGATCCTGCCGACGACCCCCGACGCGCCCGGCGCCACGGCCGGGCAACGGGTGCTCGAGGCGCTGCGCGGCGACCGACGGCCGACGCTGATGCTGTGGGCGGACTCCGATCCGGTCCTGCCGCTGAGCACCGGTGAGCGCTTCGCCGAAGCGATCGGGCGCGAGCCCCCGCGCGTGATCGAGGGGGCGAGCCATTTCCTGCAGGAAGACCGCGGCGACGACATCGGCCGCTTGATCGCAGAGTGGCTCGGGTAGCCAATAAGTGGTGCCGACCGAGACAGGCGAAAGGATGTGGGCGCAGCGAGGCGAAAGGATGTCGGTGCAGCGCCAGTCCGTGCCGACATCCGCTCAAGTTCCCATGCAACGGCGACGACACCATTGAGAATGGGTAGGATCGACTCCATGGGCGACCGTGGTTCAGCTGAGTTGGACGCACGCCGGGCGCGCATCCTCACGGGCGCCGGCCCTGCGCTGCTCGCCGCTGCCGCGCTCGTCGGCAGCTTCGGCGCGAGCGCCGCGGTGGCCGCGACGCCGAGCGGGCTCTCTGGCCCCAGCGGCCCGGTCGGCGCCTCGGGCTCGGGTGTGGCACCAACGACCTCGACGTCTACGACGTCCTCGAGCTCGTCGAGGCCTCCGCAACGTCATCCCGCCTCGTCGCGACAGTCCTCCGCGTCTAGCCCCGACCCGCTCGCCGGCTCGGGCGCGACCGGCACGGTCACGACGACCATTACGACGACCAAGACGACTACATCGACGACCGCCAGCGCCGTCCCCGCCCCGGCGCCGACTGTCAACCCGACGCTGCTGCCGGTGATCCCGGGCGCGTTTGCGTCGGCGGTTCCGGACTTCTTCATCGACACGTACCGGATCCCGCCCTTCCTGCTGTCGATCTACCAGGCCGCCGGCATGGAGTACGGCGTGCCGTGGCAGGTCCTGGCGGCGATCAACGAGATCGAGACCGACTATGGCGCCAACCAGTCGGTCAGCTCGGCCAACGCCATCGGTTGGATGCAGTTCCTGCCCCAGACCTGGGCTGCCTACGGAGTCGACGTCACGGGCGACGGCAAGCGCGACCCGTACAACCCGGCGGACGCGATCTTCGCCGCCGCGCGCTACCTCAACGCCGCAGGAGCCCAGACGAACCTGTCCGGCGCGATCTTCTCCTACAACCACGCGAACTGGTATGTGCAGTCGGTGCTGCTGCGCGCGAAGCTGATCGCGGGGTTGCCGGACCCATTGGTGGACTCCCTGACCGGTCTCAGCCGCGGCACTTTCCCGGTCGTTGGCCGGGCCAGCTACGCGTCGGGCACGTTGGCCGCGTCGGCGTCCTCAGCGTCGAGCACGGCGGGGGCGCCCACCCCTGGATCGGCGGCGGCATCGGCGGCGGCCAAGGCAGCGGCGGCGAAGGCGCCGACCGCGATCGACATCGCCGGCGCGTCCGGCTCGCGCGTGGTCGCCGTCCAGGACGGCGTCATCTCATCTGTCGGCAACAGCCCGTCGCTCGGCAACTTCGTCGTGCTGACCGACGACAGCGGCAACCGCTACATCTACGCGCACCTCGGCAGCCTCGCGACACAGGTTCCCTGGCCGAAGCCGAGCGCCTACCAGACCAACGCCGCCACCGAGACGACGCTGCCGACGAGCGCGCCGACGCCGAGCGCGCCGGCGACAGCCGGTGAGCACGCCGTCGCCGGGCAGACGAGCGCCGCCGCCGGCTCGACCTCGACGTCCAGCCAGGCTTCTCCCGCGCGCGAGCGGCTGTTCGCCAACCCTTGGCGGCCGGACGCCTACGCCGCGGGCGGGCGCGCCCAGGTGCAGGCCGCGCAACA
>Ga0182024_10017807_pt1 | contig 13294 bp, 13 predicted proteins | sample P32metaG_FD_120480 | JGI IMG/M metagenome (GOLD analysis project Ga0182024, IMG submission 120480) | Permafrost microbial communities from Stordalen Mire, Sweden - P3-2 metaG (Illumina Assembly) | ecosystem: Environmental > Terrestrial > Soil > Wetlands > Permafrost | place: Sweden: Stordalen...
CCACATCCCATCCGTAAGCCTGCGCCAGGCCGATGCAGACGCCGGCAATGGCCCTTCCATAGTGCGGCCGATACAACGGCTGGGAACGCATGAATGGCGCGGCTGCAATGGTTGCGCCGCAGTTGGAGCAGAAACGGGCGGTGTGTGGCAGCCCCGCTCCGCACTTGTTGCAGTAGACGGCCATGGTCGAGCCTCCCCAGACTTTCCATTCATTATGTACATACGAAGGCGGCACTGCAACAGTTCCCTGCACCGGATTCGAAACTCCCGTACGCCCCATCCGCAGCATCCCGTCAGTTTCCGCTGTAGGGTCTGCGCAGGTACTTCCTGGCCGTATCGGCGCGAGAGGTGTTGGGCCCGGTCTCGATTGCGGCTTGATAATCATTCACGGCCAGTTGGCGTTCTCCATTTAGATCGCGGCACTGGCCTGCATCGAGCAGCGAGCGGATCTTCAGCTCCGGCCCCACGTTGGGCGTCCCGGCGGCCTGCTCATAAGCCTGCGCCGCCTCGGCGTGGTGGCGCTGCCCGCGCAGGGCGTCGCCCAGACCGAAATAAGTCAGCTCCAGCCGCGGAGAGTAGAAGTAGCCGGGCTTGCCGTTGGCCGCCAGAATCTCCCGATAGGCGTCCACGGCGGTCATGCCCTCACCCGCATCCTTGCGCAGGTTGGCCTCTTCCAGGTTGAAGAGGTAGTCCCTGGGGTACTCGCCCTTGAGCTTCAGAACCACCTGAATCGCCTCTTTGTAGCGGCTCTCACGGCGCAGGAACAGGGCAATCGTGGTGCGGGCCTCAACGCTGGTAGCCGGCCCTCGGTTGCCGTCGTCGGTCAGCATCTCCAGGCCGCGGGTCTTGGAGCCCGTGATGCCGGCAAACCCGATGAGGAACTTGAACGGAAACGGCAGCGCTCCCACCACGTACTCGTAGACGCCCACGACCAGCTTGGCGTCCACATACTCCGGATCGAGTTGCAGCACGCGCACCTCGTCGTCCCTGGCCGCCGTGGCCAGCTTGAATCCCGCCATGTAGCCGCGCTCCACCATGGCAATGTAGGTACATTTGAGGGCTCGCGTCCAGCCGCGGGCATAAAGCGCGTCCACGTCGTTCGGGTTCTTGCTCAGCCGCCCATCGGCCTCGTGAATGGCCTCCTCCGCCAGGCCCAGAATTCGGTCCCGCGCCTTGGGATCTTCCTGGGTGGCGTGGCGGCCGGTAAGAAAGCCGTCATTCGCATAAAAGGTCGTATCCAGCAGGTCCTGGCGGTAAAGCTCCTGGAATACCTCTGCCTCAAGCAGAAGCGCGGTGGTCTGCGGGTCGACTGGATGCAGGTCGTGGAAGCGGCTGAACCGCTCCACCGCGCCGCCGTAGTCCAACTGGTAGAAGTGGTCGAAGGCGTCCTTCACCAGAGGATCGTTGTTGAGGGGGTTGGTATGAACACCGGAGGCCCAACAGGCGCTGGTTGCTGCGAGCAGCACCATTCCCCAGCCGATTCCCCGCTTCCCAAACGATTCCAATCTCTACCTCGAATCCCGGTCTTGCCGCGCAACCTGCGATCACTTCAATTTCGTCTGGAAAATCACCATCAAGATTCAAGAATACTTCTCGCCGGAACCTGGTCCTTCTTTCTTCAATTTTCCGCTATCCGAAAAAGGAAACTCCCGCCCGTTTGACGTTAATGACAAACAGGACGCTCTCGAAAATGCTTCACCTGGTCGGCTTTCATTTGCAGCGCCTTGAAAACCGCTGCCTAACCCCGGATTCCTCTCTCGTGTGAAGGATTGGTGAAATGAATCGAAAAGATTTGCTGCGTTTGTTGCTCAACCAGGCTCAGTTTAATGGCTTCGAATTCCGCCGCTGGTTTCAGTCCCATGTGCGCCCCGCCTGGCCGGGCGCGGAAGAGGCTCTCGCGCTGCTGGCCGCCGAGGGCCGCCATTACACCCTCCTCTTCTCACACGACTTTGCCCGCTCCTTCTGGCGCACCGGCGCCCACATGAGCTTCTCGGTTCCTTCCATCACCTATCCCAGGCTCAACTCCCAGGGCGAAGTGGTGCAGGTAACCCGCAAGCCATTCACGCGCCGCACCATCAAGCCCGACGTGTGGAAGTACCATCTGCGCCAGATGGCCGCGGCCGACAACCCGGTCCTGTATCTCTGCCGGTTCCTGCCCGCGGCGGACCAGATCGCGCTGCGGCCTTTTGACCCGCAGCAAGTCGCTGTCCAGGCCTGAACGAGTCGCCTGAACGAGTCGAGGAAAAACTCTATCCGGCGGCGACTCGCGCCGGCTTGTTGTCGAATCAGGCACTTACTTTCTGTCATGGCACGACTTCACAGGATGCGGAAAAACTCGATCCTGCGTTGAAGACCGAGGGCTTTGTAACAGGGCATGACTTCAGTCGTGCCGCAAGTGCCGCAAAATCAACGAAGGCTTTAGAACTTATCCGTAAATTAGCTCTTGAAGTAGCGCCGGTCTCCAGACCGGCTGTACTGGCGGCGTCCACGCCGCCGGCACCGATGTGCGGGTCAGGAGACCCACACGACGGCCGGCCTGGAGGCCGGAGCTACCTATTTGCGGATAAGTTCTTAGCCACTGCGGTATGCTCTTTGTGCGTTTTGTGGCTCTTTTCCGCAGCCTCTTCAGTCGTGACCTAAGCGCATTCAACTTCGTGGGGGAATGCCTGGTTGATTTTGACACGCTCACGGTTGAGCAACGCCGGCTGCTTTCTCGTCCGCCCAATACCCGCTTCTCGCCGTCACCCGCAGCCCGGGACGATCCTTGAGCCTCAACTCCAGCGCATGGAATCCGGGATGCGGCGACTGCGGCTGGAAGCTCAGCACATAGCGGTTCGGCACGTGGTTGGAGACGGTGAGCAGATCCCGCACCAGGCTGCGGCTGTTCTCAAACTTGAAGTACTCGCCGCCCGTAAGCTGCGCCACCGTCTCGGGAACGTTGCGCTGCAGACTGTCAGCGGTGCGGATCGCGGCCATTTTGGCCAGCGCCAGCGGAGGCACCAACAGACCCAGGCAGTCGAATGCCTGCGCTGCCTTGTTCTGCGTTGCATCGGGATCGGGGTCCTTGCCCATGCATCCATGCGGCGGGCCAGGATAGGCGTTGCTTCCAATCGCGAACCCGCCCGCCGTCTTGCTAACAGGAAGCTCGTGGTACGCATAGTGCGCGGCGTCCGCCTTTCCCGATGAAAAGCCAAGGCTATAAATCGCTGTGTTGGTGTCGCTGATGGCCCGCAGCGCATCGTCGAGCTTGGCCTGGCTGCCACGGTCCATCGTCTCGGAGATGAGCAGAATGGCGCGCCGGTAGTTCGGCGGCTGGCGGCGCAACTGATCCACGGAAAACTTGAGGCCGTCGAGGATCGCCGCGCCCTTGTCTCCCGGACCAAGATCGTTGAGCGCAGCCCCGACCGCGTCCACGTCCGGGGTAAAGTCCTGCACCAGGCTCGCCGCGCTGTCAAACTCGACCACTGCCACGCGATGAGGCACGCCGCCCACAACCGCGCCAATTACCGCGCCCAGGTGGCGATAGTTGTCCAGCTTGATTCTGCCCGCGCCGCCCACTTCGACCGCGATCACCAGCGCCAGCGGCTCGCTGCCCGTGTCCTCGTCCAAGGTCAGCGGCTGGTCAACGCCGTCGTCGGTCACGCGAAAGTCGCTCGCCTTGAGCGTGAAGACCAGTTCCCCCTTCGCGTTCCTCACCAGCGCCGGAACCAGCACAACGTTGGTCTCAGTGCGCAGCGCGGGCGCGGGCACAGGAGGAACCGCGCCAGGGCAAGCGGACTCGCAAGCAACGCAATCACTGCGGCGAACTTCATCTCCACGCTCCTTCAGGGGCAGTGTGGCGGCTGCTGCCCTAAAGCACGATCAAAGGCCAGGCGCTGCAAACCTGCACGCACCGCCCCCAACTTTAGTAGACTCAACGGCAGCATGTTTGTTTCCAAGCCGACCCGCAGCCTCCTCGATTCCGCAGCACGATCTTCCGCCCTCGCCGTGGCGCTTTTTGCTGCCACCGCCGCGCAGCCGGCGTTTGCGCAGGGCACACACCTGTGGACCCAGTCGCGCATCGACGAGTTCGAAAAGGGTACACCGCAAGGAGTGGCGGTGACCAACGACGGCCATCTGCGCGAAGGGCCCGGCCTGACCGAGCTGCTCACCACCCCTTCCACCTTCGTCTGGTCGGTGGCCGCGGGCAAAAACGGCGAAGCTTATGTCGGAACCGCTTCTCCCGCTACTGTCCTGCGCGTGGGCAAGGACAGCAAACCTTTCACGCTCTTCGAGACCAAGGATGTAAGCGTGCAGGTGGTTCGCCTCGGGCCGGATGGCGCCCTCTACGCGGCCACACTGCCCAGCGGCAAGGTTTACAAGCTCAAGCCCGATGCAACCGCCAGGCAGGATGAGTCCAGCGCCACGGTAGTCTTCGATCTGGGGCAACTCGACAGAGCAAATTCTGCGGCCGGCAAGCCTGCGGAGAAAACCGCGGACGGCAACGCCGGCGACGAAAAACCAAGCCCCGATGGTACCGATGGGAAGTCGCACTACATCTGGGATCTGACCTTCGATGCGGTTGGCCGGCTCTACATCGCCACCGGCGATCCCGGCGCCGTCTACCGCGTCGACCCCTCCAAACCCGGCGCCAGGCCGGAGGAGTTTTTCAAGAGCGACGAGCAGCACATCCGCTGCCTGGCGTGGGACGCGAAGGGCAACCTGCTTGCCGGCTCTGACGGCTCGGGGTTGGTCTACCGCATCAGCGCGGATGAAGGGCCGCAGGTCAAAGCCTACGTGCTCTTCGACGCGCCGCGCCGCGAGATCACCTCGCTTGCCGTGGCCGCCGATGGCGCCATCTATGCGGCCAGCGTCGGCGACAAGAGCCACAATCCGCTGCCGCCATTGCCGGTGCAGGGCCAGAGTTCCATCACCATCACCGTGGTTCAGCCGGAATCTCTGCAGGCCGCCAACACCAGCGTCTCGGTTCCCGAGGGAAGCGAGATTTACTCCCTCCGTGAGGGACAGGCTCCGCGCCGCGTGTGGGCCGGCAAGGATGAAATCGTCTATGCGCTGGCTGCGCGCAAAGACGGCCTGCTGGCGCTGACCGGCAATCGCGGACACATTTTCCGCATCGGGGACGACGGAGACTACGCCGACATTGCCCACCTCGATGCCCAGCAGGGTTTGAGCCTGGCCGCGGTGGAAGACAAGGAAGGCCAGGGCGGGGTCCTCATCGGCACCGGCAATACGGGAAAGCTCGTCAGGCTGGGCGCAATCGAAAAGCACGAGTACGCCAGCGATGTGCTGGATGCGGGCGCTCTGGCTCGCTTTGGCCGCGTCGAAGTCGAGCCCGGCTCAAGCGGCTACGAGTTGCTGACGCGCAGTGGCAACGTGGAGCAGCCGGTGCGCGGCTGGTCCGACTGGCAGCCCTTGAAGGACGGCGAAGTGGCTTCACCCGCTGGGCGCTTCTTCGAGTGGAAGGCGCTCCTGCACTCCGGCGGATCGCTGGGCAGCGTGGGCGTGAATTACCTGCCCGTAAACTCCGCGCCGGTGGTCGACGATCTGGTTGTCGTCGTGGGCGCGCGCATCAATCCTCAAACCTTGATCCAGAATCAGCCCGGCGGCGTGCCGCCCACCATCAACATCTCGTTCCCTTCGTCGAGCCAGAACCCCATGAACTTCGACGCATCGGCGTCTGCGCCCCTGCAGGCCAGCAAAGACCGGACTGCCATCACCGTCCGCTGGGCGGCCCACGACGAAAACGGCGACGACCTCCTCTACTCTCTCTATCTCCGCGGCGACGGCGAAACTGTCTGGCGCCTCTTGAAAGACCGGGTCACCGACAAGGCCTACAGCTTTGACGCGACGCTCATTCCCGACGGCGGCTATCAAATCAAAGTGGTGGCCTCTGACGCGCCCTCGCACACCCCCGCCGACGCCCTCACCGGCGACAAAATCAGCGAGCGTTTCGAAGTGGATACAACGCCGCCCGTGGTAAACGGGCTCAAGGCAACTGGGGAAGCAACCGCGCGCGTGACCTTCGACGCCGAAGACGCCTTCTCGCCCATCGCTCACGCCGAATACTCTCTCGACGCAGGCCCCTGGCAGTACATCGATCCCGTCGGCATGCTGTCGGACTCCAGGCACGAGCATTACGATTTCCGCCTCTCTGCCGCCGCGCTGGACAACAAGCCCGGCGAGCACCTGATCACCGTCCGCGTCTACGACCGCCACGACAATGCAGGCTTGGCGAAAACAGTCTTCACCGTCCCGGTGAAGTAGGTTTTTCCCGAAGAAGTAGGCTTTGTATGTTCCGATCGAGTGAGAAGTGTTTCAAGCACATGGTTTGTGTCAGGGCACGACTTTAGTCGTGCCGCGAAGCCGCATAAGAAGCACGGGCTTTAGCCCCTGCGGCATTCTTCCACCGGATTGTTCGTTAACGCAGGAGCCCTTCCGAATTCAAATGCGATTCGAACTTTTTCTCGCGGCGCGATACCTCCGGGCCAAGCGGCGGCAAGCCGTGGTCGGCGTGGTTACGGCCATCTCCATTGCCGGAGTGGCCGCGGGCGTGGCCGCGCTGATCATCGCGCTGGCCATCACCAACGGCATGCAGCGCGACCTGGAGGGCAAGCTGTTGAGCAACTCCGCGCATGTGCAGCTGATGCGCGTCGAGGCCGACGGCATCCGCAACTGGGAGCCGCTCTTCAATCGCCTGCGCCGCCTGCCGCACGTTGTCGGCGCCTCGCCGGGGCTCTACGAGCAGGTCATGGTGTCGCGCGGTGCGCGCGCCTGGGGCGCCATGGTGGAAGGCATTCTGCCTAACCAGGAAAAGACAGTCAGCGATTTGTTGTCCACCGCCTCGCCGGCCGCGATACGCGCTCTCCAACCGCAACCGGGACTGCCCGCCAGTCGAGAATTGCCGCCCATCGTGCTCGGCCAGGACCTGGCGGAAACCGTCGGCGCCACGGTCGGCGATCGCGTCACCCTGGTCAGTCCGCAGGGAGATATGACCCCTTTCGGCATGATGCCCAAGGTGGTGCCCTTCCGCCTGGCAGGAACTTTTCATTCCGGCTTCTACCAGTTCGACGCGCAGTGGGGGTTCATGCGCCTGGCCGATGCGCAGCGCCTCTACAGCGAGCCCGACCTGCTCTCGGTGATCAGCTTCAAGGTCGACAACCTCAACCACGCGCCCCAGATCGGCAAGGAGATTGAACAGGCTGCCGGCAAGGGCTTCATGACCAACAATTGGAAGGAACAGAATCGCGAACTCTTCACCGCGCTCCTGGAAGAACAGATTGTCACCTTCATCGTCATCGCGCTCATCGTCATCGTGGCCGCGCTCAACATTCTTATCGCCCTCACCATGATGGTGATGGAAAAAACGCGCGACATCGCCGTCATGATGAGCTACGGCGTCGAGCCCGGCCAGGTGCGCCGCATCTTCCTCATGCAGGGCTTCCTCATCAGCCTCATCGGCACCATCCTCGGCCTGGCGCTCGGTTATGGAGCATCCTGGGCCGGAGGCCATTACCACTTCATTCACCTCTCCGCCGAGGTCTATTCCATCGACACCCTGCCCTTCGCACCGCGCGTGATGGACGGCGTCATCGTGGCCGCAGTCTCCATCGGGATTTCCCTGCTGGCCACGCTATATCCATCGTCTGCGGCGGGGAGGGTGTTGCCGGCTGAAGCCCTGCGGTATGAGTAGGTCGCCAGCCCCCTTTCGCTGCCGAAGCATTGACAATGTGACACATTATGTGTCACATTTAGGACATGGAAAGCATCACGCTCCGCCAACTCCGTGACACCCGCAAAGTCAAAGCCTGGCTCAAGGCCGGAGTCCATATCGAAGTCCGCGAGCGGAACCAGGTGCTGGGCGATCTGGTGCCGAGGACCCAACCAAGTCCAGCCCCCGTCGAGTGGCCGGACTTCGCCGCTCGCCGCCGCGCCATCTTCGGAGACCGCGTCCTTACCCCGGTTGCCGACCTAATTGCCGACCGCGAGAACAGCCGCTATTGAACGCCTGCGTCGATTCGAGCTTTCTGGTCTCGAGCTACATCGCCGACGCGCATTCGGCGTTGGCCGACCAGCGCCTGGCCTTGGGCTTTTCCATCCCAATCACGCCATTCAACCGGGCGGAACTCTCAAACGCTGTCTATCAGCAGGTCTTTCTGCATCGCCTCACGCTCGTTGAAGCACGGAAGGCCTGGAGCGATTTTCAAAGCGACTGCCTCTCAGGCTTGTGGACTCTCGTCGAGTTTCCTCAGCCTGCCTGGGAAACCTGCGTCGATCTTGCTCGCCGCTTCACCCCAACACTCGGCGTTCGCACGCTTGATTCATTGCACGTGGCCTGCGCGCTTGAGTTGAAAGCCCAGCGTTTCTGGACCTTCGATGACCGGCAAGCTCGTCTGGCTGAAGCGGTAGGACTCGAAACGAAGGCGTGACGCGCAGCCCAAGAGCCTGAACTGGCGATCCGCAATGCCGCCTACGCACTTGCCGGCATCGGCTTCTCATTCAGCAGCATCCACGAAGTGCCGAATCTGTCGCGGAACATCGCGAATCGGTGGGCGAAGAAAGTCTCATCCATCTTCATGAAAATCTCACCGCCCTCGCTCAGCAGCGCATAAATGCGCTCCGCCTCACCGATGCTGTCAACCGAAAGCGATAGATACGCGCTGCGCATCGGCTCGAAAGGCGGCGAGGGAATATCCGCGCCGAAGAATGCCGTCCCTCCCAGCTCGATGCGCGCGTGCAGGATCTTGTCCTTCCATGCGGGGTTCCCGGAGCGTGGGTCGGGCATCTGCCCGTGGGTCATCATCATGGTGATCTTTCCGCCCAGGTGCTTTTCGTAGAAGCGGAATGCCTCCGCGCAGTTGCCGCCGTAGTTGAGATAGGTATTGAGCTTCATGAGTTTGAAACTCCTCTTCGGAGAGTCTGCCTTTGCCGCTCGACTCCGCAGTCGATCCTAAAGCGCGATTCCCTGCCCCGGCAAGGTTTACTGCGGCGTAATAATCCCGCCCAGCGCATGACGCCGTGGCAGCACAATGCCGCGATGGTCCACCTCCGCCCGCGGCCCAACGGGCTGATCGAGGGCTGGCTGGCTCTTGAGCTCAATCAGCGCCCCTCCACATGCCGGGCACCAGTCGGCTTCAGTGTCGGGAGCGAGCACGGCGTGGCAGTGGCTGCAAACGCGTTCCATGGGTCAAGGATACTCCCCGCAGCGTCTGCCCAGCTTCATAGGTAGACTTGGAATATGCACCCTCCTGTACGCCTGGTGGCCATTGACATGGATGGAACCCTGCTGCCGAGCTTCGCGCAGAAGATCGGCGATCGCACCGCGCGCGCCCTCCAGGCCGCACAGGATGCGGGGATCATCGTCGCCATCGCCACTGGCCGGCGTACGGCCTACACGGCGCCGCTGCTCGAAGGCCTGGGTCTGCGAGCGGATACGCCCCTCATCACGTCCAATGGTGCAGTGATCCGCACGCTCGGCGGAGAGGCCATCGACCGCTGCCACCTGGAAGCGCGGGTGTGCCGCGGCCTGTGCGGGTTGCTCAGGCAGTTTGGCGCCGTTGTGTTCACATTCGACCGGCCGGGCCGCGGAGAATTGGTTTTGGAAGAACTGGAGCAGACGCACGGGCGCATTTCCCTCTGGATCGAGGCCAACCGCGAAGCCATCGAGGTGGTCAAGCCGCTGGAACTGGCGCTGCCCGACGGCGAAGATCCCATTCAGGGCATGGTGACGGGAACGTTGGCCAGGATGCGCGAGGCCGAGAAGGCGCTCAAGGCGAGCGAGTGGAGCAGCCAATGCGAGTGCATCACCACCGAATACCCGGCGCGCGAGCTGTCGATTCTTGACCTGCTGCCGCCGGGAGTCTCGAAAGGCTGGGCGCTGGCGCGGCTTGCCGGCCGCCTGGGCGTGGACCGCAAGGAGACCATGGCCATTGGCGACAACTGGAACGATGTGGATATGCTGGAGTGGGCCGGACAGGGCGTGATGATGGGCAATGCGGCGCAGGAGTTGCGCACCATGGCAAAGATGCGCGGCTGGAAGCAGGCTCCGCCCAACGACCAGGACGGCGTGGCCGTGGTACTGGAAGCCGCCTTGGCCAAGGTTCTTGCCGCCAAAGCGTGACCCGGAAGTTCGGCCCGGAAAGATAGGCCGTAGGTTAAAATTGAGAAGTGCGATATCGAATGCGCAGTAGACTCTTCATCACGCTGGCAATTCTCGGCGCCCTGGCCACAACGGCCTGGGCGGGCGAGGTCGTCACGCTGCGCAACGGCTTCGCATTGCACTGCGACCATCACGCTTCCGTCGCGGGCCATATGCGTCTTTACCTCGGCGCCGGCGAGAACAACTACATCGAGTTCGCCCCGCAGGAGATCAACGGAGTGGAACAGGTCGCCGATCCGCCTCCGGCAGTTATCGCCGATGACCCCGGCAAAGAAACAGCCGCGCCCACCCTCGGACCCGCCAAAGAAGCAAAACTCTCCCCCGCCGATCTGCATGAAATGCTGGCCAGGGCAGGCGGCGAACACAACCTGGATGTGGACCTGCTGGCCAGCCTGGTGAAGGCCGAGAGCGGCGGGAATGTCCGCGCCGTCAGCAGGGCCGGAGCGCGCGGGCTCATGCAGCTGATGCCCGGAACGGCCACCGAGCTGGGCGTCCAGGACAGCTTCAAGCCCGACCAGAATGTGCGCGGGGGGTCGACCTATCTGGACGCGCTGCTGACCCGCTACCGCGACAATCTGGCCCTGGCCCTGGCTGCCTACAACGCCGGCCCCGCAGCGGTGGACAAATATCACGGCATCCCTCCCTACAGCGAAACCCGCGCCTATGTCGCACGTGTGATCCACGAGTTCAACCGGCGCGTCATTGCGCGTGAAGCGCTGGCCGGGCAAACGGTTGCATCGGTAGCTCAACACGTCGGCAACGCATCGCGTTAGAGAATCTTGGGAGCGTTCACCCTCTTCATCCCGCATTCCCTCGGCGGCTAATGCCGAGTGGATTTTTTCCGCTCTTACGCACCAGCTGAAGCCCGTTCCCTTCAAATGTGCTGCCTGTCCAGACTTCCTTCAGCTCCTGGCGGCATGAGCGAGCACAATCGCGAATGCCGGTGAGTGCCTATAGAATCAATAGAACCGCTCCATTCTTCCCCGGCGGCACGGAGAACGCTTGAAGAAGAACCATCTTATTCTGGGCCTGGTCGTACTCGTCGACCTGGCGGCCATCTTGATCTGGGGATGGAACCGAAGCCACTTCGACTTCGGTCTCTTCCGTTCTCAACTGGCCATGGCCGACTGGCGCAAGATCGGCATCGCCATCGGCTGCGTCTATCTCGCCTATCTCATCCGCGCCGCGCGCTGGGCGCTGCTGCTCAGACACAACAAAAAGGTCCCGCTGTTCTCCCTGCTGGGAACGCAGGTCATCGGCTTCACCGCCGTCGCGCTCATTGGCCGCGTGGCCGATCTGGTGCGTCCCTACCTGGTGGCAAAGAAGACCAGCCTGCCGCTCAGCTCGCAGATCGCCGTCTACGTTGTCGAGCGGCTCTTCGACGCCGGCTCCATGGCGCTCATCTTTTCCGTCGCCATGATCTGGGTGCCCACCGACGAGATTCTCAAGGCCGCCGCCCACTCCGGAATCCTCGCCCAACTGGCCCTTCATCACCGCGAGCTGGCTCTGCTCCTGGTGCGGTTCGGCGGGTTGGCGCTGACCCTTTTCGGCGCGCTGTTCGTAATCGTGGTGCGCGTCGCCGGCGAAAGGGTCGCCGCGTTCTTCGAGCACTCCCTGACCCCGGTCTCAAAGACCCTCGGCCATTCCATCGGCCACAAGATCCGCGCCTTTCATTCCGGGCTGGACACCATGCGTTCCCTCTCCGATTTCGCCGTCACAACCGCGCTTTCGCTGGGAATGTGGCTGATCATCGGTTGTGCCTATTTCGAAGGGTGCAAAGCTTTCGTCGCCAGCCCGGAGCTGGCCTCCATCAGTCCTCCGAAGTGCGTCCTGCTCATGATCGCCAGCGGCGGGGCCAGCGTCATTCAGCTTCCGGTTCTCGGCTGGTTCTCGCAGATCGGTCTTGTCGTGGTGGCCCTGACCCTGGTTCTCGGCGCATCCGCCGAAGCCGCAACCGCCTGCGCAGCAACGCTGCTGCTGGTCACCTTCCTGAGCATCATCCCGGTAGGCCTGATCTGGGCGCAGTTCGAGCACGTCAGCCTGCGCACGATTACCGTCGAAAGCGGACACGCGGGCGAAGAGCTGGCGGACGATGAGCCGGCCGGCCAGGATGCCGCGATTTAACGCTTGCCGTTCTTAACGAGCAGCGTTATTATGCGAAGGTGATCAGGAGCTTCGCGGACACCGACACGGAGACGTTGTGGCTTACCGGCAAGAGCCGCATCCCCGCGAACATTCGCAAGACTGCGCTGAAGAAGCTTTTCATCTTGCATCGCGCAATTCAACTGCACGATCTGACGATCCCTCCGGGTAATCGCCTGGAAGCATTAACCGGCGACCGTAAGGGCCAACACAGCATCCGCGTCAACGATCAGTTCCGGATCTGTTTCAGATGGATTGAAAGGGACGCAAACGACGTTGAGATCGTCGATTACCACTAGGAGACGAAATGAAGAAGATTCCCTTCGCCTACTCAATCCACCCCGGCGAAATTCTCAAGACGGAGTTCATGGAACCGCTCGGGCTTTCCAGCTACCGGCTGGCTAAGGTGTTGCACGTCTCCGCGCCGCGGGTGAACGATATTATCCTCGGCAAACGGTCGATCTCGGCCGACACCGCAATTCGCCTTAGCGCCTACTTCGGCAACTCTGCCGAGTTCTGGCTTGGTTTGCAGATGGATCACGATCTGTGGGTTGCCGTCAAGAACGATCTCCCCGATCCCCCCTATGCCAAGGTCAAGCCAAGGGCAAAGGCGGCGTAGCCTGGTCCCGCACGGCTTTCACCCGGCAGGTCGACGCCGGAGACTCGCGATCAATCGCAAGACGGCAGTGCGGAAGATTGCTGTGTTGGACTCCGCGGAGGCCTTGTCGGACCTCCTTGAACCGCCTGGAAACCACCTTGAGGCATTGAAGAGAGACCGCCAAGAGCAACACAGCATTCGCATCAACAATCAGCATCGATTGTGCTTCGTGTGGGTTGAGCCTCACGCCTTTGAGGTTGAGATCGTCGATTATCACTAGGCCGTATCGACATATAGCCTCAGGTGCAGCCACGCGCAGGCGAGAGCGACGAGGGCTTTGAAGCAGGCTTTTGATTTTTCGTAGCGCGTGGCGAACCTTCGAAAACACTTGAGTTTGC
>Ga0182024_10017808_pt1 | contig 13294 bp, 13 predicted proteins | sample P32metaG_FD_120480 | JGI IMG/M metagenome (GOLD analysis project Ga0182024, IMG submission 120480) | Permafrost microbial communities from Stordalen Mire, Sweden - P3-2 metaG (Illumina Assembly) | ecosystem: Environmental > Terrestrial > Soil > Wetlands > Permafrost | place: Sweden: Stordalen...
CAGCGGGTTCGCTGGGATGACATCGAGCGCGTTGAGCTGCGCGCACCCGCGGAGCTTCCGCCGGTCGTGCTCATCCGCTAGCGGCGCTCCCCCGAGCCTGGGCGCCGAAGTCACCACACATAACGTCCTTTATGTAACCCAACGGTAGGGTTTTGGCCGCCAGTGTGCGGCCATGTCCGACGCCGCCCAGTTCCACCTTCCTGCCGTTCGCGAGCCGCCAGCCTTCGGCGCGATCGTGCCCGCGATCGTCGCCGACACCCATCGCGACGCGGCCGAGCGCTTCATCGAGTTCTTCGCCGCCACCCTCCGCAACGCCAACACCCGCGCCGCCTACATGAACGCCGTCGAGGACTTCCTCAGCTTCCCGCCCGTCGCCGCCCTAGGCTCGCTCGCTGAAATCCGCTCGATCCACGTCTCCGCCTACATCGAGCATGTGAGCGCGCGCTTCGCCCCGCAGACCGTCAAGCTGCGCCTGGCGGGCCTGCGGGGCCTCTTCGACTGGCTGGCCCGCCACGGCGTTCTGGAGGTCAATCCCGCCGCTCCGGTGCGCGGGCCCGCCTACAGCCAGAACCGCGGCAAGACGCCGATCCTGACCGCCGCCGAGGCCAAGCGGCTGATCGAGTCGATCGAGACTGACAGTCTGGTCGGCCTGCGCGACCGGGCCCTGATCGCAGTGATGATCTACAGCTTCGCGCGCATCTCCGCCGCAGTCGGCATGGACATCGAGGACTTGGTGCAAACGGCGGGACGCTCCTGGCTCCGCCTCCACGAGAAAGGCGGCAAAGTCCACGAGATGCCTGCGCACCACCGGCTGCTGGAACACCTGGACACCTACCTCGCCGCGATCGGGCCGCAGGACGCGAAGTCTCCCCTCTTCCGGTCGGCCCTCGGGCGCACGGGCAAGCTCGGCGATCAGCGCCTCAGCCGCCATGACGCCTACGCCATGGTGCGGCGGCGCGCTACGGGGGCTGGCGTTGTAGAGAAGATCGGCAACCACTCCTTCCGCGGCACCGGGATCACGACCTTCCTGCTCAACGACGGAACGCTGGAACTCGCCCAGGAAATGGCCAACCACGCCTCTCCTCGCACCACCAAGCTCTACGATCGCCGGGGCGACAAGATCACCCAGGATGCGGTGGAGCGGATACGCGTCGAGTAGGACGGTCCCACCAAGCCTCTTGGGTCAGAACCGGAAATGTCTCCTGCGAGTTGGGCGCGGGGAAGTGGCTAGGGGCTACGCGAATCGTCCAGGCGTTAGTCAGCGGCCATCAAGCTCGCGGCGGACCATGAGGACGCCGTCGCTGAGAGCCTTCAACTTGGCGAAGGCCAGGTCCCGCGTCAGATACTTCGCCCCGCAGTCCGGCGCCGCGATCAGGTGATCGGGTGCGATGATCTGGAGGGCGCCGCGCAGGCGATCGGCGACCTCTTCCGACGTGTCACCCTCTATCGCTTCGGCCGGGACGCCGAGGCGCGGCGGCTGGAACTGATCGACATGCTGAAGGCGGTTCTGGTTTCCTATTGGAGCGCGCTGGGCGACGAAAGTCTCAGGGATGCGTTCCACGATGGCGCGCGCCAACCCGGGACGCCTCGCCGCTCCCCCGCGACGAGAACCGGGAACGGGCCGTGGCGCTCATCCAGGAGGCGGCGGCGCTTCTCTCCAGCGACCAGAGCCGATGAGGCTGGGCGACACTGCCGGAGAAAACCAGCAGCAAAGTGACCGCACTGCGCCGGTTCGCATGAGCCGGCCGTGCTCATGGCGACCAGTGCTCGATCTCTTCGCCGAGGGCGGCCCGTTGGCGGCTCGTCGACCAATCCTTGGCATCAAAGGTCGCCTGCACGGCGATGCCGATGACGGCCGTCAGCAAGCGTCGCGCCGCGCGATCCGGGCCGGTTTCGACGCTCAGATTCAGCGCCTGAAGCACGGTCTTGACGCTCGCCCGCGCTTCGACCACCTGGCGCCGCTGTTCGGCCGTGAAGTCGGGATCGCCGATGGCCATGCCCCAGAAGGCGAGCCAGACTCTCCAGTCGCGCCGCCGGTCGGCGTCCAAGGGCAGGAAGACTTCGAGACAGGCCTGGAGGTCACCCGGCGCCGCCGCCCTCGCCGCGTCGAAGCGAACCTGACTTCGGCGCGCGGCGGCGCGGTAGGTGTAAAACAGAAGCTCCTTCTTGTTCTTGAAATAGTGGCTCACCACCGTCGTGCTGTAGCCGAGCTCGTGGGCCACTTCGCGGATCGTCACCTTCTCCAGTCCAGCGCGCGTCACCAGACGAACGGCGGCGTCGGCCACTTCCTCGCGACGAATTTCATGACTGGCCGACAGGGCCTGCTGTCTTGCGTTCATGGGTCGCCCGCTCTCCTCCATCGATCGAACAGGAAGCCAGGCTGCGCCGCCGCGAGACGGACAGCACCCCTCTGGCGGTCGGTTGTTCGGCCAATCCGGTTCGTTTTCAAGCCCCGACGGGCGTCGCGGTTTTCACCCGTGCCCCAGGCATGCCGTTCTTGACACCGGGACTATGATAAATGTTATAGAAAATACAACGACTGTTGTAAATCACCGAGCGGAGGATGCCCGTGGACGCGTTCGATGTCGTGGTTCTCGGAACCGGGGCGGCGGGTCTGACCGCGGCGCTCACGGCCGCCGAAGAGGGCGCCAAGGTCGCCGTTTTCGAGAAGGCGGACCTGGTAGGGGGAACCAGCGCCTGGTCGGGCGGCCAGGTGTGGATACCGGCCAATCCTCACATGCGGGAGGTCGGCGTCGAGGACAGCCCGGAGCGGGCGCTCGAATACATCATGTCCTTGTCTCACGGCCTGATCGAGGAACGCCTCGCCAAGGCCTTCATCGACGCCGGCCCCGAGATGGTCCGGTATCTTGAGGCCAGGACTCCGGTCCAGTTCTATGCGGTTCCTGAGTTCCCCGATTATCATCCCGAGTCTCCCGGCGGCAGCCTGCGCGGCGGGCGAACGCTCGAATGCCCGATCTATCCCTTCGACGATCTGGGTGACTGGGCGGAAAGGGTCACGCCGTCGCCCTACTATCCGGTGGCGAACATCACCATGAGCGAGACGCCGCTCTGCAGGGCCGTGCCGACGCCGCCGACGGCCGAGGAACTGGCGCGAAGGCGGATCCGCAACGAGCGGGGCTGCGGCCAGGCCCTCGTCGGCCGGCTCCTGCGCGGCTGTCTGGATCGAGGCGTCGAGGTGCGCTCCTCACACCGCGCGCGCGACTTCATCCTCGAGGAAGGGCGCATCATCGGCGTGCGATTCGACACCGCCGATGGATCCCTGAAGGTCGCCGCCCGTCACGGCGTCATCCTGGCGACGGGCGGTTTCGAGTGGAACGAGGACTTCGTCCGCGCCTTCCTGCGCGGCCCCATGACCCTGCCGGTTTCCATGCCGACAAACACCGGCGATGGCCTGCGCATGGCGATGAAGGTCGGCGCCATGCTCGGCAACATGCGCGAGGCCTGGTGGATGCCCACCGCTGCGGCGCCCCTGAGCGAGAATTCCATGGGACGGGTTCTCGTCGCCGGTCAGCGCACCCTGCCGGGCTCGATAATGGTCAACAAGGAGGGCCGACGCTTCACCAACGAAGCGGCCAACTACAACGCCTTCGGCGCGGCCTTCCATGAACAGGACGTCGCCAGGTTCAGCTATGCGAACCTTCCCTGCTGGCTGATTTTCGATCAGCGCTATGTGCGTCGATTCGGCTTCGGGTTGTTCATGGAGGCCGGTCAGGCGCCCGAGTGGCTGCCCTGCGAGCCGACCCTGGCAGCCCTGGCGGATCGACTGGGCATAGCGGCGGCTTCGCTGGAGGCGACCGTGGCGCGTTGGAACCAGAATGTCGCCGCCGGCCACGACCCGGACTTTCATCGCGGCGAAAGCGCCTTCGACAAGTGGTGGGGCGATCCCAACCTGAAGGGTCAGATGGCGGCGACACTCGGCGCGCTCGAAGAAGGACCCTTCTACGCCATCTCGGTCGAGAGCGGCGCACTGGGTACGAAAGGCGGACCGCGGATCGATCCGGACGCGCGCGTCCTTGATCTCGACGGCGAACCCATCGCCGGCCTCTACGCCGCCGGCAACGTCATGGCCTCGCCGTTCGGGATGACCTACGGCGGCCCGGGGGGAACCTTGGCGCCGGGCATGGTGTTCGGCTTCCTCGCCGGACGCCACGCCGCCCACCGCCGCGCCAACGCCTGATGTCCGCGACTGAGTTCGACTACATCGTCGTCGGCGCCGGATCAGCCGGTTGTGTCCTGGCCAACCGATTGTCGGAGGACAGCCGCAACCGCGTTCTTCTGCTCGAAGCCGGCGGTCGCAATGAGACGCCTCTCGTCAACATGCCCAAAGGCATCGCCAAGCTCGCCGCCATGCCGCGCCACGCCTGGCACTATCCCGTCGGACAACCCCGCGGCCCCGCCGACGCGGCGCCCGAGACCTGGGTGCGCGGCAAGGGGCTTGGGGGATCGAGCGCCATCAACGGCATGATCTATAGTCGCGGTCAGCCCCAAGACTACCAGGATTGGAAGGTCGCCGCCGGCCCGGCCTGGGGCTGGGCGGAGATGAAGGCGGCCTTCATGGCGATGGAGGACCATGAGCTGGGCGCCGACGACCAGCGCGGCGCCGGCGGGCCGCTCCATGTCAGCCCGGGCAAGTTCCGCTACCCCGTGGCCGAAGCGCTGATCGCCGCCGGTGAGCAGATGGGTCTCGTGCGCAAGGACGACCTCAACCGCGAGGATCAGGAGGGTGTCGGCTACTATGCCCACACCATCCGACACGGCCACCGTGTCAGCGCCGCGACCGCCTTCCTCGATCCGGCCAGGCGGCGCAAGAACCTGCGCGTCGTCACCGGCGCCCTGGTCGAACGCATTCTCTTCGAGGGCCGGCGGGCAGTGGGCGTGGCGGTCCAGGTCGACGGCGCGCCGATGACGTTCGGGGCCCACGGAGAGGTGATCGTCGCGGCGGGCGCGATCCAATCGCCCGCGCTCCTGCAATTGTCGGGCGTCGGTCCCGCCGAGCACCTCCGAACTGTCGGCGTTTCGGTCGTCTGCGATAGCCCCGATGTCGGGTCGCGCCTGCGCGAGCACCTGGGCTTCTCTCTGCCCCATCGGCTGAAGAACGCGGCCGGATTGAACTGGCGATTTCAGGGTTTGGGACTGGCCGGAAGCGTGCTCGAATATTACCTGCTGCGGTCCGGGCCCATGGCGACCGGCGTGTTCGAGGTCGGGGCGTTCGTGAGAACCGACCCCGGCGTCGCGCGGCCGGATCTGCAGATCTACGGGGGCGCATTCAACTTCGCCCTCAGGGACGAGCTTTCGGCGATCCCGCCCGGTGGCGTCGATCGACAGCCCGGCCTCACACTCTACGGCCAGCTCTTGCGGCTGACGAGCGAAGGCGAGATCCGTATCACCTCCGGCGATCCCAAGGCGCCGCTCGCCATCGCGCCCAACTGGCTTTCCACCGACTATGACCGGCAGGTCGCGGTGGCCATGGTGAAATATATGCGCCGTTACCTGGCCCAGCCGGCTCTGGCCCGTTTTGTCGGGGAGGAACTCGCGCCCGGCGCGCGGTTCCAGTCGGACGAGGACATCCTGGACGCTGTGCGGCGGCTGGCCACCTGCGGCCTCCATGCGGTCGGCTCCTGCCGGATGGGCCGTGACAACGCCGCGGCGGTGGACGAGCGGCTGCGCGTGCGCGGGGTCGAGGGCTTGAGGGTGGCCGACTGCTCGGTGATGCCGACCACCGTCTCCGGCAACACCAGCGGACCGGCGATGGCGGTCGGCTGGCGCGCCAGCGACCTCATCCTCGAGGATCGGCGCCAGCCATGATCCGGGGCCTGCACCACGCCAGCGTCACCACCGCCGATCTCGACCGGCTGGTCCGGTTTTACCGCGACCTGCTGGGCTTCGAGGTCGTGCTGGAAACCTCATGGGCGGGCGGCAACGCCGTCGCCGACGCGATCTTCGCGCTTCGTGGCAGCGCCGTTCGCATGGCGATGTTGCGAACGTCGAACGCCTTCCTCGAACTGTTCGAGTTCGCCCACCCCGTCGGCAAGTCCGGCGATCCGAACCGGCCCGTCTGCGACCCGGGTATCACCCACATCTGCTTGAACGTCGATGACCTCGACGCCGAATACGGCCGACTGAAAGCGGCGGGCATGCGGTTCCATTGCCCGCCACAGGACGCGACTGGAGTAGGCAGGGCCACCTATGGTCGCGATCCGGACGGAAACATCGTCGAATTGCCCCAACCCGATCCGGCCGGGCCGTTCGCCCAGTGAAAGGGGGGGCCGCCGCGCGGGAGACGAAACGTATGGATGACCTTCTCCGCCTGGCGGCCATCGAAGACATCAAGCAGCTCAAGGCCCGCTACTTCCGCTGCATGGACACCAAGGATTGGGATGGGCTGGCCGCGGTGTTCACGCCGGACGCCGTGTTCGACCTGACTCGTGGCGATCCAGCATGGCGCGGGTCGTCGCCAGAAGCGCCCGCGCGCGGTCCGTGGGGTCGGGATAGGCCTCGCGCAGCGCCTTCGACCGCAGTTCGATGCTGAGCGGCGTCGCCGGCGGCAGGATGCCCAACAGCGCTCCGAGCGGTAGCGCTCCCTCGCCGAGCGGCAGGCGAAGATCGACCGCCTCCTTGATGATCGCGGCCGTGTCGGCCGGGCTCGGACCGGTCGCCGGCGCATCGCAGAACTGGGCATAGGCGAAGCGCCCCGGGTTGACGCCGCGCAGATCTTCGGGCGCGCCTCCGGTGCGGGCGAGGTGCAGAGGATCGACCAGCAATCCCGCTTCGGCGCGCCCCGCCCGCATGAGAATGTCCAGGGCGCCTGCCAGATCCCACACTTCGCTGAAAGCGCCGAATTCCAGCGAGGCGCGCAATCCGCACCGCGTCGCGTGGTCCACCAAGGCGGCGAACTTGGCCGCCGTCGCCCCCCGGTCCGGGTCGGAACTCACGATGAGCACGTTGCGCGCGCCGATCTCGGGCCCCGCGTCGATGATCCTCAAATGATCGGGGTCATCGGGGCCCGGCTTGATCCAGACGACCTCGACATCCAGCACGGCGACGCCGGCGTCAGCCGTCCGGCGGCGAACCTCGCGCGCCGTGGCGGCGGTCCAGGTCGCGGGTTCCACCCAGATGCCCACCCCGGCCCAGCCGGCGGCGACGGCGGCGGCCGCCGTCTGCGCGGGCGTGAATTCCGGCAGCACGCCCGAGGCCAGGGAAAGCAGCCGCAGGGTCACGCCTTTTGCGCCTCGGCAGCCATGGCGTGGGCGACGGACGCCCCGATCTCTTCGCGGGTCGGGTTGCGGCGAAGAGTCAGCCCGCCGTTCACCTGAAGGTTCTGTCCGGTCATGAAGCACTCGTCCGAGGCCAGGTAGACGGCGGCCGCGGCGATATCCTCCGACGTGCCGATCCGGCCCAGCGGATAGCCCGGCAGGAAGGCCTCGAACACGCCGGGGGTCTGGGCCGCGCCAGCCGTCATCGGCGTGCTGGTCAGGCCCGGAGAGATCGAATTGGCCCGCACGCCCTTGCCGCCGAACTCGTTGGCGATGCAGCGAATGACGTGATCGGTTCCGGCCTTGGCGCCCATATAGGCCGCGTGGTCGTTGAGCATGATCGTCGCCGTGGCCGAGCTGATCTGGATCAGGCTGCCGCCACCGCGCTCGACCATGGCCGCGACCATGGCCTGGTAGAAGAAGAACGGTCCGATGAACTGGAGATCGGCCATCTTGCGCAGGTCCGCCTCGGTATTGTCCAGGAAGGGGGACAGGAATCCCCACCCGGTGGCGTTCACGGCGATGTCGACGCCGCCGAGCCGCGCCTTCGCCGTTTCCGCCAGGGCGATGGAGTCTTCGCGCCGGGTGATGTCGCAAGCCGCGGCGAGCCCACCGATGCCGGCGGCGAACGCCTCGAGGTCGCTCAGGCGCCGGCCCGCGACCAGAACACGCGCGCCTTCGGCGGCGAACCGCCGCGCGATCACCTGACCCATGTTGTTCGCGCCGGCCGCGCCGAGCACGATCGCGGCCTTCCCTTCCAGACGGCCCATCGCCATTCCTCCCGGTGAGTGATTTCGCCCGCCGAGCGACGGCGCGCCCCTTGCGGCGATGCTACTAAAAAGCAGAGTTGACGGCAACAGTCTAGCGTGTCTTTTTCCAGCGTTCGGGGACTACCTCACCGGCGGGGCGGCGGACTGCCCGCCACGCGCCCAGGCTTGGGCGCCCGGCGAGGCGGCCCATCGAATCGCGTTCTCGACCAGGCGGCGATAGCTGGGGTCGCCATGGGTCGAGGGCCCGTCACCCGGCTGCAGATAGACCAGCGGGCTGGCGCCCGCCCGCTTGGTCCAGCCCACCAGGTTGGAGCCATCGGCGTGCTCCCAGCCATCATTGGAGAACATCCGTCCCGCCACCGCCAGGGAGGCGGAATAGAAGCCGTCGCGATTGAAGGCGTGATCCGAGCGGAGCAGCGGCTGGACCGTGTCCTCGAATACCTCGAACAGATAGACCTCGTCCGTCAGGGTGAAGGGGTCCGGCACGCCAGCCAGGATCGGATGGATCGGATCGACGGCGCTCACCGTGTGAGCAATATCGTGCCGGTAGCCGGAGTCCGGCCGCGCTTGGTCGCGCAGGGAGCCCGGCTTGTACAGGAACCGACCGCCGAGCAGCTCGGCATATTGCGGCCAAGCTGGCCAGCCGGCGATGGCGTGAGGCAGGGCGACCACGCCGACGCCCTGGTCGAGCAGGGCCAGGAAGCCTTCCTTGAACCCCGCCTCCGGCTCGACATGGCCCGGCGGATCGGCAGCGGCGAAATCGAGGCCCGGCATGTCATAGAGGACGAGGGCGTCGAAACCGCGAAAGGCGTCGGGGTTCATCAGCCGGGAGGCGAGCGGCTGCTCGACCAGGGTGCAGGCGATCCCCGGCAGGGCGTCGAACATGGCCATGAACGGATCGCGCTCATAGGGGTGGCCCTTGGCGGCGATCAGGACATTCAGCGGCGCGTGGTAGTCGATGGCCGGCGCCATGGCCGCCTCACGCCACCTTCAGGAGCTGCTTGCCGAAATTCTCGCCCTGGAACAGTCGCATCAGAGTGCGCGGCGCATTCTCCAGACCGTGCTGCACGTCTTCCTTGTAGCGTAGGCGCCCCTCGCGAACCCAGGTGGCGAGCCTGGCCCGCGCCCAGGCGAACTCGCCGGCGTAGTCGAGGACGATGAAGCCCTCCATGTGGGCGCGCTTGAAGATCAGGTTGAAATAGTTTTCCGGCCCGGCCGGCATCTTGCCCAGTTCGTAGCGCGAGATACCGCCGCAGACGACCACCCGGGCGTGCAGGGCGAGCTGGGCCAGGAGGCTGTTGAACACTGGCCCGCCGACATTGTCCCAAAGCACGTCGATGCCGCCCGGCGCCGCCGCTCTGGCTTGCTCACGGATGTCGCCGGCCTTGTAGTCGATGGCCGCGTCGAAGCCGAGTTCGTCCACCAGCCAGGCGCACTTGGCCGGTCCGCCGGCCACGCCCACCACCCGGCAACCGGCCAGCTTGCCGATCTGCCCGACCACCGAGCCGGTGGCGCCGGCCGCGCCGGTGACCACCAGGGTGTCGCCGGCAAACGGCTTGCCGATCTTGTTGAGGCCGAAGAAGGCGGTCATGCCGGTGGTCCCCAGCACGCCGAGATTGGCGGTCAGCAGGTCGTCGTCTTCCACCTTCAGCCATTCCTTGGCCGGCGCCGTGGCGTAGTCCTGCCAGCGGACCATGCCGGTGACCTTGTCGCCGGGGGCGAATCCCGGAGCGCACGAGGCGACCACCTCACCCAGGCCGCTGCCGCGCATGACCTCGCCGATCTCGGTAGGCGCGACATAGCCGCCGATGTTCTCCATCCAGCCCTTCAGCGCCGGATCGAAGGCCAGGTAGAGAGTGCGCACCAGGACCTCGCCGTCGCCGGGCTCGCCCACGGGGCATTCGACCAGTTTGAAGTCGTCGTCCACGAGGCCACGGCCATTGGGGCGGCCGTTGATCAGCCATTGGCGATTGATCAGGGCCATCGGACCTCCTTGCTGTTTCCGAATGCTGGAGGCGCGCTCATCCGAGCCGACGCACGGGGTTCGATCCGTCCCAGCCTCTGGCCGCCTCGCGCATCATGGCGAAAAATTCGCGACCGCCGGGGCTGGGTTCGAGGATCTCGACCATCGTCCCAGCGCCGCCGCCGGCATCGACATAGATGACTTCGCCGCCGCCGGGCACGAGGCCCTCCTGCGCGACCAGCGCGCCGGCCTGGGCGCACACTGCGCGGGCGTGGGTCAGGTCATCGACAAGGATGCAGACGTGGTGCAGGCCCTCGCGGTCTTCGTCACGCCAAGCCTTGTAGATCGAGGGCGCGTCATTGTGCTGGCGAATGAGTTCGATCTGGAGATCGCCCCAGTAGCCGATGACCATGGAAAAATCGATGTCGCTGGGCTGGCCGCGATAATTCACGCCCTCCAGCTCGACGTGGTCCAGCGCGAAGAAGGGGCCGGCGCCCATGACATCCAGCCAATATTTCAGCGCCCCGTCGAAGTCGGCCGGCACATAGGCCAGCTGCATGACCTCGCCCAGGCCCGTGATCATGCCGGCGCGGCTCATGCGGCGGCCGCGCGGGAGGACGGCGACACCGCCGGCAAAGGTCGGCCGATGGCCTCGGCGAGGACGCGATGCACATTCTGCAGGGCCATTTCCTGGCGGCCATAGACCACGGTCTGCCCCTTCGGGAAGTGGCCGAGGTTGCGCCAGCCCTCGGCGGCGACGACATAGTCCTCGGTGCGCACCACATGGGCGGTGGCGTCCCAGGCGTCCTCGACCTCCTGGCGATGGGCCGGCGACTTCACACCCCCGGGCGCATAGATGGTCTTGTAGGTGACGGTCTCGCCGGGAGTCTCGCCGGGGAAATGGCGGAAGGTCGTGTAGTAGCGCTTGCCGGGAGACACGCTGCCGGCGAACAGGATGGTGTTGGGGAAGATGTAGTGGATGCCGCCCAGAGCGTCGTCCACGCCCCAGTCCTCTTCCGGCCGTTCCAGCCACTGTTCCATGTCCCGCGACACGAACAGAACCCGATGGTGCGGCCCGAAGCGGTCATAGACCGTGATGTCATTGCGGAAGTAGGGGCTGAGGGTCTGTTTGTGGAGGGCGGCGAAGTGATAGCCCTCGCCATAGGTGTCCAGGGCGAACTTCCAGTTGGCGGCCACCGGCAGCACCCCGGTCTTCACAGGCTCGGCCTTTTCCAGCTCCAGCAATTCGAGCTGCGGTCCGAAGTCGCCCAGGTGGGCGTCGATGTCCATGACCGATCCGGGCGTGGCCTGGACGAAGACCAGGCCATTGCGTTCGGCGACGGGGACGGCGATCAGATGGTCGCGCTCGGGCAGGGCGCTTCGCCCATCGGCGTCGCAGAAGCGCTCCGCCTCGGTGGCGGCCAAGAGCTTGCCGTCGGTTGCGTATGACCAGCCATGGAACCAGCAGGTGAAGAGGTTGGCGCGCCCCTCGCTCTCGCGCACCAGCCGCGCTCCGCGGTGCAGGCAGACGTTCAGAAAGGCGCGCAATGCGCCGTTGCGACCGCGAACCACGACGATGGGAACGCCAGTCTCGTCGAAGGTGCGAAACCGGCCGGCCTCCCTGATGTCGCTGCTGAAGCACGCCACCAACGGCGTCTCGCGGAAGAGCTTTTGCCGCTCGGCGGCGTGGCGCGCCGGGTCGGTGTAGACGCTGACGTCGTTGCGCATCGGCCCCTCGGCCAGGTCGCTGGTTCGATGGCGGATATGCTCCACGATACGTCGGCCGAGCCCCAGACGAGTCTGGTGCAGGCGTTCGGCGAGACTCGAGGTCATGGCGCCCTCCTTGGCGGACGTTTCGGTTGGGTCAGGCGTAGGCCAGGGCGGCGCGGGCGGCTTCCTCGATGCGGCGGGGATTGGGCAGGAATTCGTCCTCGAGGTTGGGCGCGAAGGGGACCGGCGTGTGCGGGCAGGTGACCTGGCCGATGGGCGCCTTCAGCGACCGGAAGCCTTTCGAGGCGACCATGCCGGCGATGTCGGCGGCCAGCGAACAGCGGGGCGGGCTCTCGTCGATGACCACCAGGCGGCCGGTTTTCTCGACGCTTTCGAGGATGGCATCCTCGTCGAGCGGGGACGTGGTGCGCGGGTCGATCACCTCGACCGAGACGCCGTCCTTGGCCAGTGTCTCCGCCACCGCCAGGGCGCGCCGGACCATCGGACCGAAGGCGACGAAGGTCAGATCCCTGCCCTCCCGGGCGATGTTGGCTTCGCCGAAGGCGATGCGATAGGCCTCGTCGGGAACCTCGCCCTCGGAGTCGTAGAGCACCTTGGACTCCATGAAGATCACCGGGTCGTCGTCGCGAATGGCGCTGATCAGCAGGCCCTTGGCGTCATAGGCGTTGGACGGCATCACCACCTTGAGGCCCGGCACCATGGTGAACAGCGGATGCAGGGTCTGGCTGTGCTGGGCCCCGGCGCGAAAGCCGGCGCCGATCATGGTGCGGATGACCATCGGCGTCTTGGCCTTGCCGCCGAACATGTAGCGGAACTTGGCGGCCTGATTGTAGATCTGGTCGAAGCAGACCCCGACGAAGTCGACGAACATGATTTCCGCCACGGGGCGCATGCCCGTCACCGCCGCGCCGGAGGCCGCGCCGATGATCGCGCTTTCGCTGATCGGGGTGTCGAGCACCCGTCCCGGTCCGAATTCCTTGTAGAGGCCGCCGGTGACGCCGAACACGCCGCCGACGCCGCCGGTTTCGCCCGAGGCGCCTTGGCCGCCGGCGACATCCTCGCCGATGATGATGACGTTGGGATCGCGGCGCATTTCGCCGCTCAGCGCTTCGTTGATCGCCTGGCGATAGGACTTCCTGGGCATGCTAGTACCTGACGTAGACGTCTGTTTCGAGGGTGGAGAGATCCGGGCGGGGGGCGGCGATGGCGGTCGCCACCGCCTCTTCGACCTCGGCCAGGACCTCGGATTCGATGCCGTCGAGATCGGAGCCCTCCAACAGGCCGGCCTCGGTGACGCCCTTGCGGAAGCGGGGGATCGGGTCGTTGCCGCGTGCCTGGGCCAGTTCCTCCGGCAGGCGATACTGCTGGGGATCGCCGACGAAGTGGCCGAGGAAGCGCGAGCAGACGATCTCCAGGGCGTAGGGTCCCTCTCCGGCGCGACCGCGTTCCAAGGCCCTACCCATGGCCTGATGGACGGCGAAGAAATCCGACCCGTCGACCACCTCGGCGGGCATCCCGAAGCTCTTGGCCCGCTCGGCGATCGACGGCGCGCCGAC
>Ga0182024_10017809_pt1 | contig 13293 bp, 8 predicted proteins | sample P32metaG_FD_120480 | JGI IMG/M metagenome (GOLD analysis project Ga0182024, IMG submission 120480) | Permafrost microbial communities from Stordalen Mire, Sweden - P3-2 metaG (Illumina Assembly) | ecosystem: Environmental > Terrestrial > Soil > Wetlands > Permafrost | place: Sweden: Stordalen...
CCTGGTGGAGCGGCGCCCTGAATTTGCGTTTGCCAGATCCATGGCTGGCGGCGCTGTTGCCCTTGCCCTCGACAACCCGGCTAGCGAACAATCCGGCCCGTTCAAGATTACGGCCGTCACTCCGTAGCTCCGGGCGCAAAGCGGCTGCCCGTTGCTCCGCGATTTCGAATGCTACCGGGGCGCGGCCGAGACCGACGCGCTTGGTTCGGTTCGCGATGGCGCAGCGCGCCGGCCGCTGCCGGCCAATTCATGGCAGCGCCATTCATGAGGCTGCGCCGCGACGACGCCACCAAAGCCAAGATCGAGCGCCTCGATTGGGTCGCTGCGGCGAGGCCGCGAAATGCCGGCAGGATTTGGCTCGGCACCGTCATCCGCCATGTTTCCGGGGCAATTTTCCTAGCCATCTCAAGGGGAAGCTGCAATACGGCGGGGATCGTTATTCGCTCTGGCGCGTTGGTTATGGTCATTTCTTCGGCAGGTTCCCTGGTCCAGCGATGAGCGCATCACGCGATTGGTCCGTCGGCGGCGCCGTCCGGGTCCGGCGCGCCGTGTCGGGGCTCATCCGGATATTGGCGATCGGCCTCGCGGTTGCGCTGCCAAGCGCGGCGATGGCGGCCGATGGCCCGCCTGCGGCGGGCTCCTCGGAAGCGATCTTCATTGCCGAGCTTGGGCTGTTGCTGCTGGTCGGGCGGCTGATGGGCGAGGCTGCGCAACGCCTCGGCCAACCGGCGGTGATGGGGCAGCTCATCGGCGGCCTTTTGCTCGGACCCTCCGTGCTCGGCCTGGTCTGGCCGGCGGCGGAACACGCGCTGTTTCCCAGCGCCGCCGAGCAGAAGAACATGATCAATGCGGTCTCCGAGCTCGGCATCCTGATGCTGCTGCTGCTGACCGGGATGGAAACCGATCTGCAGCTCGTCAAGCGCGTCGGCCGCGCCGCCGTGACGGTGGCCGCGGCCGGCGTCGCGCTGCCGTTCGTCTGTGGCTTTGCGCTCGGCGAAATGCTGCCGGCGGCGTTACTGCCGAGGCCCGACGCGCGCCTCGTCACGGCGATCTTCCTCGGCACCGCGCTGTCGATATCGTCCGTCAAGATCGTGGCGATGGTGGTGCGCGAGATGAATTTCATGCGCCGCGACCTCGGCCAGATCATCGTCGCCTCGGCCATCCTCGAAGACACCATCGGCTGGGTCATCATCGCCATCGCCTTCGGCCTGGCGTCGGCGGGGACCATCGACCTGTGGTCGCTGGCGCGGTCCGTGCTCGGCACCGCGCTCTTCATGGCGGCAAGCTTCACGGTCGGCCGGCGCGTCGTGTTCCGCTTGATCCGCTGGGCCAACGATAATTTCAAAAGCGAATTTCCGGTCATAACCACCATCCTGGTGATCATGATCGCGATGGCGCTGACCACGCAGTTGATCGGCGTCAACACCGTGCTCGGCGCCTTCGTTGCCGGCATCCTGATCGGCGAATCGCCGATCCTCACCCGCCACATCGACGAGCAGCTGCGCGGCCTCATCGTGGCGCTGTTCATGCCGGTGTTCTTCGGCCTGGCCGGCTTGAGCGCCGACCTGACCGTGCTCAAGAGTCCCGATCTGGCGTTGCTTGCCGTGGGTCTCATCGTCATCGCCAGCGTCGGAAAATTCCTCGGCGCCTTCGTCGGCGGCAAGCTCGGCGGCCTGTCCCGCGCCGAATCGCTGGCGCTCGGCTGCGGCATGAACGCCCGCGGCTCGACCGAGGTGATCGTGGCCTCGATCGGTCTGACGATGGGCGTGCTCAATCAGAACCTCTTCACCCTCATCGTCACCATGGCGGTCATCACCACCACGGCGATGCCGCCGATGCTGCGCTGGGCGCTCAAGCGGCTGCCGATGCGCAAGAGAGAGCGCGTGCGGCTGGAGCGGGAAGAGCTCGACGCCAGGGGCTTCGTGACCAATCTCGAGCGCCTGCTGTTGGCCGCGGACGACAGTCCCAACGGCAAATTCGCCTCCCGGCTCGCCGGCGCCATCGCCGGCTCCGGCGGCAAGCCGACAACGGTCGTCGATATGACCAGGCAGGACCGCGGCAGGACACTGGTCAAGGCCGAGAAGGCGAAGGGCAAGATTGCCGAGAAGGCGGCGCAGCCGGACGGCAAGGAGTCGAAGGACGACATCAAGACCGCCGCCGAGGGCGTCGCCACGCTGGAGGCGCACCCCGACGAAGAAAAGCCCGGCAAGGTCGATGTGACCACCCGTCAGGACGAGCCAACCGGGCCGGATGCAGTCGCCGGCGAAGCGCGCAAAGGCTACGACCTCCTGGTGATCGGCATCGCCAAGACGCGCGATCCGAAGGGCGGCTTCAGCAAGGACTTGTCGCGCATTACCAAGGGCTTTGAGGGCCCGCTCGCCGTCGTCGACGCGCATGGCTCGCGGCGCGATCGGCCGCCCGATCGTTACGGCAAGATTCTCGTCCCGGTGAACGGCACCGAGGTGTCGCGCCGCGCCGCCGAGGTCGCCCTGGCGCTGGCAAGGGCCGACGATGCGCAAGTGACCGCGCTCTATGTCACAACACGCGCCAACGGCAGTGGCGGCAACGCCAAGAGCCGTGGGCGCAAGCGGGCAACGCGGCGCAACGAGCAGGCGGTTCTCAAAGACATCGGCGCCTTGGCGGATCGATACGATGTCCCGGTGCGCAGCACGACCCGGGTGAATCTCGCGCCCGAGGACGCGATCTTGAGCGAGGCAAAGCGCGGCTATGACCTGATCGTGCTCGGGGTGAGCCGGCGGGCGGGCGACACGCTGTTCTTCGGCAATACCGCCGCATCGGTGCTCGAGCGCTCGGACACCTCGAATTTGTTCGTGGCGAGTTGAGAGCATGACGCTCGAAGCGACATTGGTGTACGGTTTCGCGCGAACGCTGCTGGCCAAGCGGCCGGAATGATCCCATATTTCCCGAAAGCCTCGACCGATAAATCGACCATGACAGGCATGCCAGCGACAAACGGACAGTTCGCGCTCCACCTGTGGCGCGGGGAGAACGTTTATGTCGATAGTTCCGCTTCTGACAAAATCGTCGTTCGACCCCGAATTCATCAAAACTCTGGTGGCAGCCTATGAAGACGCTTGGCAGAAAATCGAAAAATCGGGCAGCCCCTTCGCATCGCCGCGCTATCGTCGCGTTGCCCAGGAAATCATCGCGAAACGCATCATCGACATGGCGCAGCAGGGTGAAATCGAACCGGGCCAACTTGCCGACGACGCCGTGACTTTCCTATCGCAGTCCTACGCCTGATTGCCGTCGCGGCGATATCGACGATCGCCGAGCTACCAAATCCGATCGAATGGATAGTCCGGCTGCTCCGCTTCACCCGGACCCCGGTGTGCCATATCCGACTCTTGCTGATAGGCCCATTGCCCCGCCTGCGGCCGCGCGCCTGACAACGGCTGCACATTAGCAAGCTGTTGCGACTTGGCGGTCTGATCCTTGGCGGTCTGATCCTTGGCGGTCTGATCCTTGGCGATCTGGGCCTTGGCGATCTGGGCCTTGGCGGTCTGGCTCTTGGCGATCTGACCCTTGGCGATCTGGGCCTTGGCGATCTGGGCCTTGGCGATCTGGGCCTTGGCGATATCGAGATGGGTTGCCTTCGGCCCGGCCGCGGTCGCCGCTCTGGCCAGAGTTGCCTGGTGAGCGGTGACGGCGGCGGGTGTCGGGTTTGGCCCCTGGTCGGGCGTTGCCAATAGTGCAGCGAGCGCGATGAGAAAAGCGGCAACGATGCCGCCGACGGCTCCCAAATAGGCGATCAGCGAGGCTACAAAAGCCATGGCAATGCGGCTCTTTCCTACCCCGCATCGCACAACGCGCCATAATCGACTTGCGTTCCCCCGCATTGCCAATGTGACTAACGATATGCTGCGATCGAGATCGTGGCGGCGACATGAGGAAACTGCGCCGCCGCGGCGTTTCTGTTAGGCTTGTGACATTGCGCAGGGCGCCCTTAAGTCCTGCGCCAAGGGTTTGAAGGTCTGATCCGGCCATGAGTGTCCCCGAGTTGAGAGGCCGGGAAGGCCGGCATAGCGGGCGCGCCGTTGCAGGCCACGTCGCCGCGCTGCGCAATTCGAGCGAACTGCGCGCGGTCGTGCTGACGATCGGCGCCATTATAGTGCTGCTTTATCTCATCAGGGCTATTCTGCTTCCGTTCGTGCTGGCCGGCATTGTCGCCTATGTATGCACGCCACTCATCGACTGGCTCGCCGCCCGGACCAGGCTGCCGCGCACGCTGCTTGCGGTCGTGCTGTTTCTCCTGCTGATCGGCCTCGCCGCAACCGTCGCGGTGCTGGCGGGGCAAAGCCTGTTCGGCGAAACCGGCAGCACCGTCGGCGACCTGCAGGGCACCGTGGAAAGCCTGCTGCGGCGGGCGACCGGCGGCCAGCCCCTTCACCTGTTCGGCCAGTCGATCGATCTCGGCCAGATCGTCCAGGGCGTGGTGGACCGGACCCGCGCATGGCTCGGACAATCGGACAATGTGGGATTCTTCGTCGGCACCGGCTTTGCCGCCATCATGGGGATGTTCCTGACGCCCGTGCTGCTGATCTGGTTCTTGTTGAGCGGCCCCGCCGTGGCGCGCGGCCTGTTGTGGATGGTGCCGCCGGCGCGGCGCGAACTGGTGTTGCAGATCTGGCGGCAGCTCGATCCGGTGTTGAAAAGATATTTCATCGGCATCCTCGCCGTCGTCATCTATGCGATGATCGCGTCCTATATCGGCCTCGCCCTCATCCTCGGCGTCAACCATGCGGTGTTGCTGGCGCTGTTGACCGGCATGGCCGAAACGCTGCCGATCATCGGCTCGACCGCGGTCGCCATCATCGCCGGACTGGTCGCGCTGCACAGCGCCACTGGAATCATGAGCATCGTCGCCTTTGCGATTTATGCCACCGTGCTGCGGCTCTCGATCGACCAGGTCATGGCTCCGCTTGTGCTCGGCCGTGCCGCCCACGTGCATGGCGTGCTGGTCATCTTCTGCTTTCTCGCCGGCGCGGTTACGTTCGGCATTACCGGCATCATCCTGTCGGTGCCGGTGGCGCTGACTATCAAGGCGACGCTGGCGACGCTGTATGGCGAGACGGATGAGGCTGTTTGAGCGGCTACTGCAGCGCCGCCTGCAGCAGATCGAATTCGCCGCCGAGCACAAGATCGAGCCGGCCGGTGCGCCACTTGCCGCCGGCATCGCGCACCAGCGGCGGCGCCTCGCGGTAGCGCCGCACGACCGCGCTCGGCCGCGGCGCTTCGTCGAGCGCCTTGGCCACAAGCTTGCGCTCCTTGGCAGCCGGCACATCGCCGAGCGGCACGACGGCCAGGCGCACGCGGACGGTCACCCGGTGGCCGGAGCCCTCGAACGGCTCATAGATGTGAAGGCCGGCCTCCCGCGACAGGACGCGATAAGCGCCGAAGCCGCTGACCAGCAGAATCGGCGTATCCTTGTCGGCGCCCGGTGCTTCGTTGACCTGTGCGCGACGCTTGCCGGCCCAGGCGCGATACATCGCGGTCAGCTTGCGGCACCACGCCAGCGTCGCCTGACGGTCGCCGGCGCCGTCGAACACCGGCTCGACCGTCAGGGCGAGTTCGATCGGCGCATCCTCCAGGGCATCCCTGATGCCTTCCCTGATCACGTGCAGTTGCAGCGCGAGCCGGCCGCTGAGTTCGGCCGAATACGGTCGCGCCGAGCGGGTATAGCGGGCGGCCCGGCCACGCAGCGCGGTCGCCGTCTCCATCGCCGATTTGACCCGGTCCATCAGCGCAAAACGAGCGAGCGTGCCGAAACGGTCCGGCCGGTTCCAGAAATCGTCCGATGACATGTCGGCACCCAGCCGGCGCTTGAGCGCCTCCCATTCGATGGACTGCAGCGCCTGCTCGACGTCTTCGTATTCGGCTTCGAGTGCCTGGAGTTCGGCGTCCGCCCCCCTGGGCGCGAGGATCATCGAAGCCAGCGTGACCGGCGTCGCCGGTTCGCTGGGCACGCCGGCCAGCGGCTCGTCGAGGCTCGCCACATCCGCATCCGGATCGACGAACTCGGCAGCGATGGCGTTGCCGTCGCTGCGCATGAACAGGAACTGCTCGCCTTCCGGAAAGCGCCGTTCGACGATGAGCGCGGCCAGCGGCGCGACGACGTATTGGTCGATCGCGCGTTTGAGCGGCCGCGCGCCCATTTCGGGCGAAAATCCTCTCTCCAGCAGGAATTCGTGCGCCGAGGATTCCCATTCGATCGCCCAGGCACGATCCTTCAAGCCGCGGCGTTCCAGCAAGGCGGCCAGTTCCTTCTTCAGAATGCCGCGCATCAGGTCGCGGGTCAGCGGATTGAACACGATGACCTTGTCGAGCCGGTTCTGGAATTCAGGCCGATAGGTCTGCCTGATCGCGCGCAGCACCTGATCCTTGCTGAACTCGTCGGCCGCCGGCGCGAAGCCGAGGCCCATGCTGCGGTGGGCGGTGGCGCCGAGGTTGGACGTCATAATGATCAGGCAGTGGCGCAAATCAGTGACTTGTCCCATCGCATCGGTCAGCCGTCCCTCATCGAAGGCCTGCAGGAACAGATCCCAGATCATCGGATGGGATTTCTCGAACTCGTCAAGCAGCAGAACCGAGAACGGCTGCTTGCGCACGCGGCTGGTCAACGAGTCGGTGTCGAACGCCGCGTATCCCGATGCCTGCCCCAATATCTTGTTGATCGATTCATGGGTCTGGAACTCGCTCATGTCGAGCCGGATCATCCGCTCAACCGAGCCGAACAGAAATTCGGACACCGCTTTGGCAAGCTCAGTCTTGCCGGTGCCGGTGGGGCCGGCGAACAGAAAGACGCCGATCGGCTTGTCCGGATCGTTGAGTCCGGCCTTGAGCATTGCAACGCGGGCGACGATCGCCCCGACCGCCTCGTCCTGTCCGATCACCCGCGCGGTGAAGAAATCGCGGACCGATTTGAGATCGAGCTGGCCCCTGGTGTCGAGGATCGAAACGGGAAGCCCGGTAAGCTGGGCGAGCGACTCCAGGATCTGGCTTGGCACGATCTCGTTGCCGCGTTCTTTGAAGCGGACGGCGGTCAGCTTGAGCATGTACAGTGCCGTGCCCGGCAGTCCGGTAGTGCCGAGATACTGCGCGGCGGTATCGAGTGCGACCTCGGCGCAGGCCGGGTCGAAGCGGATTTTGTCCCTCTCGGCAAGCTTTCCGATCACGCCGCGCGCCAGCGGCAACGTGTCTTCGGCCGATAGCGGCTCGATGCTGACGGTTTCGAACAGGCCGCGCAGCGACGGCTTGATCTGCAACAGCCGCGCGGTGCCTTTCGGCGTCGCTTCGGCCCACACGATGAGCCGGCCGGCGGCAATCGCCGGAATGATCTGGTCCAGCATGGTCGCGCTCTGACCTTGATGCCGACCGCTCATTGCCAGTTGGACGATATCCGGAATGTACCAGATCATCCGGTAGCCCTTGGCCAACTCGTCGACCACGTGGCGGAGACGGCCCTCGAGTTGACCGATATAGACCTGATCGGCCTGCAGATCGGCGCCGCTGGCCTCGAACACGCTCCAGTTTCCCGGCGACAGCATCGCCGCCAGCAATCGCAGAAACGACGTCTTGCCGACAAAAGGCTCGCCGGAAACCAGCAATGAACGCGGCGGATTTTGCTGCAGCGTTGCGGCCGCGGCGGCCATGGCTTCGCGCCAGTCGTCGGGCGCGATGAGAATCTCGGCGGCATCGCTCCAGAAACGGCCGACGGTATTCAAGATGCCGGCGGGTTCGGCCGGCAGCGCCGACAATGGCGGCTCCGCATCTTTGAGCTCATCAATGAGCGCGGCGGCGGAGGGATGATCGATGCGTTCCAGAAACTTTCGGATCAGTTGAGGCGGCGAGATGCCGCGCGCCTTCAGGCTCGATCCGAATGTCGCGGCATCGCCGCGAGCGGCACAGCGTGCCAGGTAGTCGCGAATGACGTTCGGCATCCAACGATTTTCGATCCACCAATCCTTGGCGCGAACCAACGGGGCGCCGACGGCAATGCGCGGCTCGGCGTCGAGCAGCAATTCCAGCGCAAAAAACATCGCCCACGGCGAATAGTGCTCGCAGTGCGCCAGCACGCGGATCACGCCCTCGTTCCGGTCGGCACGCTTGCGCAGCGCCGCCAGCGCCGCGCTCGACAGCGACCAGCTGTTGCCCTCGACGTATTGCAGCACGGTCAGCAGCGACACATCCGGCGCGGCCAGAAGCTTCACCGCCTCGATGAATTCCGGTTGCGCATACAGATCGCCGGGATGTGCGGCGCTTGAGCCGAACGGACCGAATATCTTGTCCAGCTCGTACAGCCGGCTGGTGCGGGCCTGCGGGTCAAGCGGCGCCGGCGCGGCGCCCGGCGCAACACCCGCCGCGTCCGGCGTGGCGACCGATTTCTGCTTGCGTCGGAGCCACCGGCCGCGCAGTTGCTTTCTATAAACGAATCCAAAGACGACGATGCCGAGGACGACGTAAAACAGAACAACCGAATAATCCACGCCGCGAACTCCGCAATCAACGCCGCATCCACCGCATCAAGGCAATCCATCATCGGCGCTCATGCGAGGAACCTCGCGTGAGCACGGTTCGACGACGCGGTCCGCAATCGGATTCACGCCTGCGAGATGAACTTGGTGTTGAGATAGGCTTGCAGGCCCTCGATGCCGCCTTCGCTGCCATAGCCGGATTCCTTGACGCCGCCGAACGGCGTCTCCGGCGTCGAGATGGCGATGGAATTCACCCCGACCATGCCGGACTGCAATGCGTCGCCGATCAGGTTCGCGGTCTGCGCCGAGCCGGTGAAGGCGTAGGCTGCAAGCCCGAACGGCAGCGAGTTGGCACGCTCAACCACTTCATCGAAGCTCTTGAACGGCACCACCGGGGCCAGCGGGCCGAACGGCTCCTGCGTCATCACCTTGCAGTCGTCGGGCACGTCGGTGATCACCGTCGGCTCGAAGAAGTAGCCCTGGTTGCCGGGGCGGTTGCCGCCGGCGGCGATCTTGCCGCCGCGGTCCCTGGCGTCGTTGACGAACGACTCCATGGTGTCGATGCGGCGCGCATTGGCCATCGGTCCCATGGTGTTGCCCTTTTCCAGGCCGTCGCCGAGTTTGATCGCCTTGGCGTATTCGGTGAAGCGGGCGAGGAAGCGGTCATAGACCGGCTCCTGGACATAAAACCGCGTCGGCGAAATGCAGACCTGTCCGGCATTGCGGTATTTGAACGCCGCGATGGTCTCGGCGGACTTTTCCGGGTCGGCGTCGGCGAACACCACGACAGGCGAATGGCCGCCGAGCTCCATGGTGACGCGCTTCATGCCTTTGGCGGCGAGCGCGGCAAGATGCTTGCCGACCGGGATCGAGCCGGTGAACGATATCTTGCGCACGTCATCCTTGGGGATGAGGTGCTCGGACACTTCGGCCGGCACCCCGAACACGAGATTGAGCACGCCGGCGGGCAAGCCGGCATCGGCGAAGCAGCGCACCATTTCGACACAGGCGCCCGGCGTCTCTTCCGAAGCCTTGAGAATGAGCGAGCAGCCGGCCGCAAGCGCGCCGCCGATCTTGCGGGCTGGCGTCAGGGTCGGGAAATTCCACGGCGTGAAGGCGGCGACCACGCCGACCGGTTCTTGCGTCACGATCTGCCGCAGGCCCTTGCCGGGACCGGGCACAATGCGCCCGTAAGCGCGGCGGCCTTCCTCGGCATACCACTCGATGATGTCGGCGGAGGTCATGACTTCGGCGCGAGCTTCGGGATAGACCTTGCCTTGCTCCTGCACCAGGATTTTGGCGATCGCATCGAACCGCTCGCGGATGAGATCGGCTGCCTTGCGCATGATCTTGGCGCGGCTGTACGCGGAAGTCGCGCGCCAGACCGCAAAGCCCTTCTTGGCGGCGGCGAGCGCCTGGTCGAGATCGGCCGGGCTCGCATGCGGCAGGTGAGCGAGCGGCTTTGCGGTCGCCGGATTGATCACATCCTCGCCCTTGCGGCCATCGCCGCCGAGCCACTTGCCGTCGATGAACAATTCCAGATTGGCGTACATGATGAACGTCCTCGCTTGGGCTTTTACCCTTGTGGAGAGGCTAGCAGCTTTCTCTGATCTCGTCATGCGCGGGCTTGACCCGCGCGTCGAATGGGCGACGCGTCACGCAACGCCCGTCGGATCGATCACGAAATTGGTAAAGCCGCCGTTGCGCTCGTCCATGCCGGCGAGGACTTCGTTGACCTCGGACAACGGCGATACGCGGTGTTCCAGCACCGACATGTCCAACGTGCCGGCGCCGGCCATCGCCGCCATGTCTTCGCCTTCGGCGGTGGTGAACCAGACCGAGCCTTGCAGGCCGATGCGGTTGGTCATCATCCAGAACGCGTTGACCGGCAGCGGCTCCAGGACGGCGCCGACGTTGACCGCGCGTCCGCCGCGGCGCAGGCAGAACAGCGCACGCATCATGGCGCTGGCCGGCGCACCCGGCGGCAGGCAATCGATCATGCCGTCGACGCCATAGCCGTCGGTCGCTGTCTTGGCCCAGACGACGAGCGGGTCGGGACCTCCGCCCTGCCCCCCTCCGCTGGCGGGTGGCGATTGCGAGGGGACATTTGGCACCGCGAGAACGTCGATGCGTTCCGGCGCCAGTGCCTTGACGCGGTCGAGCAGCGCGGCGTTGCGGCCGGTGCCGAGAATCGTCGTTGCGCCCATCGCCAGCGCCAGTTGCGCGGCGTTCAGCCCGAGCTGGCCGCTGATGCCGTTGATCAGCAACGACTGGCCGGGACCGACCCCGATCTTGCGCATCGCCGAATAGGCGGTGCCGAAATAGCCCAGTCGCGCGGCGGCTTCGAAGCTCAGACTGTCGGGCAGCTTGACCAAGGCCGTGGCCGGCGCGGTGATGAACTGCGCCAGGCCGCCATACGGATAGGCCCGCATGATGTCCTGGGAGCGGCCGAAATAGCCCTGCAGGGTGAAGCTCGGACAATCCAGCGGCTGGCCGCTGCGGCACATTTTGCAGGAGCCGCACGAGCGCGCCGGGTTGACGTAGACGCGGTCGCCCGGCCGCACCGACCAGATCTGCTCCCCGACCTTGGCGACGACGCCGGCCGGATCGAGCCCGAAGATCGCCGGCAGCGGCGGCATCATCTTGTTGTCGGGGGTCAGCGAGCCGAAGAAGTTGCTGACCACGCGGGCAAGATTGGGAACGACGCCGCAAGCCTTGACCTCGACCAGCACGTCGGTCGGTCGCGGCTCCGGCACCGCGATGCGATCCAGCGTCATCGGCGCGCCGTAGGCGTGCAGCCGCGCCGCGATCATGGTGGGCATTCGTTTCCTCCCTGTCGGGTAGAGCGAAGTCTTCTATTTGTTGCGTGCCGCGGACTCCGCGACCACGTCGACCGCCGCATTCAGCGCCGGCTTGTCTTTCGAAAGATCGGCGCCGATGCTGGAAATCCTGCCGGTCAATGCGGCCTGGTCGTCCGCGGGCAGACTTATCAACTCGCCGCCTTGATCTGTCCAGGCCTTGCGTTGCGCGGCAAAGAACTCCTTGACGAACGGAACGATGTCCGTGGAAGCCGTGCTGGCATCGTCGCGCACGATCTTTTGCAAGTCGTCAGGCAGATCCTCCAGCCACTTTTTGTTCATGACGACGACGACATTCACGTAGGGCTGGCCGGTCTCAACGAGGTACTTGCTGGCATCGGAATAATGCAGCGGCACGAAGACCGGGATGGTGCCAAGCGCGCCGTCGATGGCGCCTTGCTGAAGGGCGGGAAGCACGTCGCCCAACGACATCGCGACCGGCGAGGCGTCCATGCGCCTGATCATCTCGAGCTGGAACGACGACGCCAACACCCGAATTTTCATGCCCTTGAATTCGCCGAGCTGGCGGACCGCCTTGCGCACCACGATGGACGACGGCCCGGTCGGCATGATGGCGATGCCGGCGAGGCCTTTGTTGGCGCCCAGTCCAAGCATCAGGTCCCTGACCGGCGGGTCGTCGATGACCCGCACGTCGTGGTCCAGGCCGGTAAACAATCCGGGCGAGCTCAAAGCTTCGTAGCGCTCGTCGACGCCGACCAGAAATTCCGGCGGGCCGATCCAGGCCTGGATCGATCCGAACTGGGTGCCTTCGATCTGCCGGGGAATCGAGCCGAGTTTGCTCGCCGTATAGACTTCGCCCTTGATGCGGCCGGCGGAGTCTTTTTCGACCGCCGCGGCAAAGCGGTTCAACCACTCCTGCTGCGTATCGTTGAGCGTCGCAGTCGAGAGCTTCATCACATAGGTTTTACCGTCCTGCGCCAAGGCCGGCGCCGATGGCGCCAGGAACGCTGCAACCATCGCGAAAGTCAGCGCCGCGCCAATCGTTTCGGTAATCACGCTTTGTCGGGATGTCATACTTCCTCGCTGTCTCCGGCATAGCGAATGGAAGCATGGAACATGCCATGAGCGCCGATCACTGACGGCGCGGATTATCCCCGCAAGGCCGCAAGTGCCACCGGCCCGTCGAACAGTTTGCCGATCAGCTTCAACGCGTCGGCGGCCCGGTCGGCGCTCCAGCCGCCGCGCATCGCATTGAGCAAAAACTTATCTTGAATGTCGGCGCGGCTGAGCGGCTCGTGCGCTCCGCCGCGCATATGGGGCTGGCGCTCCTCGACCACGGCGCCGTCGCGCAGCGTGGCGCGGATATGGCCGGTGAAGTTCTTCGGGTAGGGATTTTGCGGATCGATCGCGTAACGCACCTTGGCGGCGAACGCGAGCACCGCCGGATCGCGCACGGCGGCATCGGAGAAGTCGGACAGCCCGACATTGCCGCGGACGAATCCGGCGGCGATGCAGTAGGGCGTGGAGAATTTGCCCGCATAGCCGTTGGCCGGATGCTGCTTCGCCGCCAGCGGCTCCCACAGCCGGTGGACCGTGCCCTCGCCCACTTCGCACACCATCTCGACGACGTCGTCCGCCTTGATCTTCAGCGCGAGCCGGCGCGCGCAATCGATGTAGGGATGCGTCATGGTCCCGCACGGATAGGCCTTGAACGCCAGCGTCTCCGTCAGCCAGCGTTCGCCGAAATCGCCGACGATCGCCTCGTAATCGCCACTGGTGGTATTGGCGAAGCCGTGGAAGAAACCATGCGCGCCTTCGAACACCGTGCGCGGCCCCAGGAAGCCGGCGCGGCCGAGCAACGCCGCGCGCAGCCCCGCTTGCGCGGCCCAGCCGGCATGGAGCCGCTTGGTCCAGGCGCCCTCCGCCAGATATTCGATGATGCCCGACGCCAGCGAGCCGACGGTGCCGAGCGCATCGAC
>Ga0182024_10017810_pt1 | contig 13292 bp, 7 predicted proteins | sample P32metaG_FD_120480 | JGI IMG/M metagenome (GOLD analysis project Ga0182024, IMG submission 120480) | Permafrost microbial communities from Stordalen Mire, Sweden - P3-2 metaG (Illumina Assembly) | ecosystem: Environmental > Terrestrial > Soil > Wetlands > Permafrost | place: Sweden: Stordalen...
AAGCCTCCAGCGCCGGCTTCGGTTGATTCAGCTTATCGTAGCAGAGCGCTCGAATAAACCATGGTCCAGCCACGGGTGTTTCCATTTTTGCAATTTGATCCAGCGTCGCAAGTGTGGAAATGCAATCTCCAGAAAGATAATAGGAACTGCTCAAATCCTTCCAGTACGCCAGATTTTTTCCATCCAGCTGCAAAGCCACCTTCAGCTCTTTCAGCGCGTCCGGAAAATCCCGTTTTTGCAGATAAATGCGTCCCAGCCCACCGTGCAATTGCGCATCTCGCGGTGAAAGCGCAATCGCCTTGTTCAGGGTAACGATGGAGTCATCCCATTTTTTCTGCGCGATTTGAATGTCCGCGCGCATCCTCAACAAATCGATAGTCGCCGCGGCATCCATGCCCTGTCCAACTTCCGCGCGATTCAACTCCGCGAGCGCCGCATCATATTGCTGCTGCTCCACCAGTAGGTGCACCAGCCGCGCACGCGCGCCGGAATCCCTGGGCTGCACCGCCAGATAGCTGCGATACGCGTCCGCGGCCTTCGGCTTCTTTTGCGCAGCCAGACATTCCGCGACGCCCAGCAGCGCCTGCGCATTATTTGGCTGAGCTTCCAGTATGTTGCGAAATTTCTTTTCCGCGTCGGCTGGTCGCTGTAGCCGCGCATACAAATTCGCCAGATGCAGTATCGGTTCCAGATTGTTGGGATCCAGCCGGTATGCGCCCTCAAACGATTCGGCCGCGCCGGAATAATCTTTTGCATTTTCCTGCGCCACGCCCAGCAAATAACGCGGGCGGCTTTGCGCCGGCAGCAATTCCACGGCTTTCCTTAAATTGGGAACGGCCACACCCGCCGGGGCGCGTTCAATAAATAAAATCCCGAGATTTAAATACGCTTCGGCCATTTTTGGATCAATGGCGATGGCCCGTTCGTATTCGCCGCGCGCCTCGTCGGCCTTCTGTAGCGCCGTATAAACGTAGGCAAGTTGAAAATGCCCATAAGCGACATCCGGCTGCGCGGCAATAAATTTCTGCAGCGGATCGATCGCCGCCGCAAACTCCTTCGTCTCAATGTCGCGTTGCGCTTCCTGCAGCAGATCATTCAGCGGATTGGCAACCTTCTCGCGCCGCGCCCCCACCACAGTTCCCTGAGAGCCACTCTGACTTTTGTTGGAAGAATTCTGTCCACCGGTTTGCGCATCAGCGCACAGCGACAGTCTCGTCGCAGCGAAAATCGCAGCAACACACAGAATAAATAATCTAAATGTGAACGAAGTTCCTGCCGGCTCACCGCGACGCCACAAAGCCCGCCCCCACGCCGAACAAAAGTTAGACGGAGGGTGCCCCACCCTCGCTTTCCAGGATGGGTTCTTCTTTCCCATTCTTACGAGCGCCCCATGTCTAGCGAACACAAAGCTTGGCATTGAGATGAAATAGTAAGTCTTAACGTCTTCACAACAAACAAACTAAACCGAAGTAACCTTCGATCCGTTCACCACACCCACCGCACCAGCAATCTTTGATGCCCCGTTCTGCACACCCTTTGCCTGTCCATTCTCATTCAGCACCCGCGCCAGATAACGCCCCGTATGCGATTGAGCATTCCGCTCCACCTGCTCGGGCGTCCCGGTAGCAATAATCTTGCCACCCTGATCCCCGCCTTCCGGCCCAAGATCAATCAACCAGTCCGCCGATTTAATCACGTCAAGATTGTGCTCAATCACCAGCAACGACGCCCCTGACTCTAACAACTTGCGGAACGCCGCCAACAACTTCGCAATATCATCAAAGTGCAATCCCGTCGTCGGTTCATCCAATATATAAAGGATGCCCTGATTCTCCGTCCGCGACAGATGCGACGCCAGTTTTAACCGTTGCGCCTCCCCACCCGAAAGTGTGGTGGCCGATTGCCCCAACCGCAAATATCCCAACCCAATTTCGTTCAGCACACGCAGCTTGGAAATCACCTTAGGCACATTAATAAAAAATACCAGCGCTTCGCGAACCGTGAGCTGCAACACATCATGAATACTCTTCCCGTGATACAACACCTCCAGAACGCCGCTCTTGAAACGCGTCCCCCGGCACTCCTCGCAAATCAATTCCACGTCCGCAAGAAATTGCATTTCCACCGTAACCGTTCCATCGCCTTGACACGTCTCGCAACGCCCGCCCGGCACGTTAAAAGAAAAATATCCCGCCGTGTAACCGCGCCGCTTGGCATCCGGTGTATCAGCAAAAACTTCGCGAATGGCATCAAACGCCTTTAAATAAGTCGCGGGATTCGACCGCGGCGTACGTCCGATCGGCGATTGATCCACGATCACCACTTCCCGAATCTGCGCGTCCCCTTCGATCCGTTCGCAGAATTCCTTAACGCTCGAACCGTTCCGCTTCGCCGCCAGCGCCTTATAAAGGACATCATGGACCAGGGTGGATTTCCCCGACCCGCTCACCCCGGTAACCACCGTCAAAGTTCCCAGCGGCAGCGTCAAATTCACATCCTGCAGATTATGCAAATGCGCGCCAATCACTTTCAGGAATTTTCCGCTCAACTTGTGCCGGTTATTCGGCACCGGTATCCGCAAATCTCCAGTCAAATATCGCCCGGTAATTGATTTCGGCTCTTCCAGCATCGCCGCATAAGAGCCCGCAAAAAGCAGTTTGCCGCCAAGTTCCCCAGCTCCTGGCCCCAGATCAATCACGTAATCCGCTGCCCGAATCGTGTCCGGATCGTGTTCCACCACCAACACGGTATTCCCCAAATCGCGCAGCGATTTCAAAATGTCGATCAACCTCTGCGTATCTCGCGGGTGCAATCCGATCGACGGTTCGTCCAGCACATACAAGGCCCCGACCAAGTGTGATCCCAGCGAGGTGGCCAGCTGAATCCGCTGCGATTCCCCTCCCGACAATGTGGAAGTAAGCCGGTCCAGCGTCAGGTAATCCAAACCCACTTCATCCAGAAATTGCAACCGTGAGCGAACTTCCTGTAGAATTTTATCCGCCACGGTATTCTGTGCTCGCGTCAACTGAATGTTAGAAAAAAACGCGCGAGCTTCTTTCACCGTCAGCTTGCAAACCTCGGTAATCGATCGCCCGGCCACGCGCACGGCCCGTGCCTCAGCCCGTAGCCGCGTCCCACCGCATTCCAGACACGTTGCATACCCGCGAAACCGGCTAAGAAACACCCGCACGTGCAACTTATATTTCTTGCGCTCCAAATATTTAAAAAATCCAGTAATGCCTTCGTAATCGCTCTCTGGGTCACCTTCCAGAATCAGCCGCCGCTGCTCTTCCGTAAGATGGCGCCACGCCACATTCGTCGGAATACCACGCCCGCGCGCCCACTTTTTCGCGTCTTGCAACAAATTGCGATAACGCGGCTTGGTCCACGGCAAAATAGCCCCTTCATCGAGGGATTTGCTCGAATCCGGGACCACCAGGTTCAAGTCAAAATCGATGGTGTTGCCAAATCCCTGGCATCGCGGACACGCCCCATATGGATTATTGAAGGAAAAAAGTCGTGGCTCCGGCTGCTGATATAGTGTCCCGTCATTCTTACATTCGAATCGCTCGTTAAATCGTAGCCGCTCAGCCGGACCCGCCCCATCGGCCACAAATTCCAGCAACGCCTCGCCGTGTCCCTCGCGATAGCAAATTTCAATCGAATCCACCAGCCGCGAGCGGGACTCAGGATTGATCGCCAGCCGATCCACTACCACATACACAGGCCGCGAAAAATCAATGTCCAGCAACGTCTCGGGAGAAGAAAACTCATGCATTCGTCCGTCCTGATACAAACGGTTGAATCCACGTTTCTGCAGATCAATCAGTGATTGCCGAAGCGTCTCAGCAGAAGGTTGCGTAGCCTTCTTTTTCACCACCCGGCGCGACGGCGGCGTAACAGCAGCAGGAACATCCGCGGAAGTCGCAGCCGAAGGCATGCCGCCAGGACGAAACTCATACAACACATAAAAACGCCGCCCCGGCTTCATGGTCAAAACACGTGTCGCAATTTCGTCAGGATTATCTCGGCGAACTTCCGCTCCACACTTAATACAAAAAGTCTGCCCGCACCGCGCAAAAAGCAGTCGCAAATAATCGTAAATCTCAGTAGCCGTAGCCACAGTCGACCGCGGATTGCGCGTGGAGTTTTTCTGTCGAATCGCTACAGCCGGCGCAATCCCTGAAATCTCATCCACATCCGGCTTTTCCATCCGCTCCAGAAACTGTCGCGCATAAGCAGAAAGCGACTCCACATATCTCCGCTGCCCCTCGGCATAAACCGTGTCAAACGCCAGCGAAGACTTGCCAGACCCGCTAACGCCGGTAACAACCGTAATAGCGTTGTGCGGAATAGCTACGGTTATGTTTTTAAGGTTGTGAACACGCGCCCCGCGAACATGGATCACTTCTTCAGCAGGATTTGGGGGTGTCGAATCGGTTTTAGCCATCAGATCGTTCAAAGCCTTAGAGGAGCCCTTACAGCGCACAAATCGAGCACTGCCTAAACTTTAAATTATACGACTCGCTGTCAACGCGAGCAAACAGCTTCCAAAAAGCAGCATTTTTCTAGATTTTCCTGGCGGATAGTTCTCAAAGTGGTGGCGATTTTCAATAATAAGAATCGATCACAACCCAAAACTCTTCCACAACGAATCAATCCGCGCCTTGGTCCCCGCATCCATTAAAATCTCATCCGGCCAAGGCCGCGCAAATCCCTCCGAAGCCCACTTCCTCGTAGCATCGATCCCCATCTTCGATCCGAAATCCTGAATCCGCGAAGCATGATCCAACGTATCCGCCGGCCCCATATTAAATTGCACATCGCGCTCCGGATCAATTGCGCACAACGCCTTCCACACCACTTCGCTGTAGTTATGCACGTCCACATCGTGATCCACCACCACAATCACCTTCGTGAACATGGCTTGCCCCAGCGACCAAATCGCATTCATGATCTTCCGCGCGTGCCCCGGATAACTCTTCCGAATCGCCACAATCATCAAATTGTGAAAGATACCTTCTGCAGGCATCGTCACATCCGCAATTTCCGGATACTGCATCTTCATGACCGGCAAGAACACCCGCTCTACCGCGTAGCCCATAAAAAAATCTTCCTGCGGCGGCGGTCCCACCACCGTCGTCAAATAAATAGGATCCTTGCGATGCGTGATGCACTCCACGTGAAATACCGGATACTCGCCTTCCAGCGAATAAAACCCCGTATGATCACCAAACGGGCCCTCAACGCGCATCTCACCCAGATTTACATACCCTTCCAAAATAATTTCAGCGTTAGCAGGAACTTCCAGGTCACAAGTTTCGCACTGCACCATCTCCACCGGTTCCCGCCGCAAAAATCCCGAAAACATCATTTCATCTAAATCCGGCGGAATCGGCAGCATGCCCGCCAGCGCCGTTGCTGGGTCCGCGCCAATCGCCACCGCTACATTAATTCTTCCCTCCGGATTTGCAGCTCGCGCACGCCGAAAATGTTCCGCGCCATGTTTCTGCGTCTGCCAATGCATCCCGGTAGTCCGCTGGTCGTAAACCTGCATGCGGTACATCCCCACATTTCTTTTCCCGGTCTCCGGATTTTTCGTGAATACCAACGGAAAAGTAATAAACCGTCCGCCATCCTGCGGCCAACACTTCAAAATAGGAAATTCCAAAAGGTTCACATCCGCGCCTTTGCGCATCACTTCCTTGCAAGCCCCGGATTTCACGCTCTTTGGGAAAAACGACCCCAACTCCGCCAGCTTCGGCAGCATTTTTATTTTGTCGAACAATCCCTGCGGCGTCTCCATTTTCAAAAACCCCTGAATCCGCACCGCCACATCCTCCAGTTTGTCCACATCAAACGCCAACTCCATCCGCCGCACGCTGCCAAACGTATTAATCAGCAGCGGCACCTTCGACCCCTTCGGTTTTTCAAAAAACAGCGCCGGCCCCACGCTATGCGCCGCCCGCGTTTTCGAACGCGCCACCCGCTGCGCCACTTCCGTAATCTCCAAAACAGGGTCAACCTCCGCGCGCACCCGCTTCAGTTCCCCTTCCTTCTCCAGCCTCGCAACAAACTCCCGCAAATCCCGATACCCCACACTCGCCTCCCCATCCATCTTCCAAATCGCAAACTGTAGCACGAACTCATCTCACTGTTACGCTTACGATGTCGCATGTTTGCGATCGACCCGCAATTTTTTCCTGGCCTCACTCCTGTTATTCTCGAATTGTCATGCCCTCGCGCATTTATCTCGATTACAACGCCACCACTCCAGTCGACCCTGCCGTCCTCGAAGCCATGCTCCCGTTCTTCTCCGGGCAATTTGGCAACGCCGCCTCCATCCACACCACCGGGCAAAAAGCCCGCTCCGCCGTCGAAACCGCTCGCGAACAAGTCGCCGCGTCAATCAACGCGCATCCCCAGGAAATCATTTTCACCAGCGGTGGCACCGAATCCGACAACCACGCCATCTTCGGCATGTTCAACCCCACCAATTACACAGACACGAATCTCATCTCCACCGTCATCGAACATGAAGCAGTACTAAACACCTGCCAGGCCTTAGCCGCTCGCGGCGTCCCCGTCGCTTATCTCGCTGCCAATCGCGATGGACAAATCGACCCGCAACGCCTGCGCGATCTCCTTCACGACCTCCCCGATACCAGTCTCGTCTCCGTCATGCACGCCAACAATGAACTCGGCACCGTGCAGCCACTCGAAGAAATCGGCCGCATCGCCAGTGAAGCTGACGTTTATTTCCATACCGACGCCGTGCAATCCGCCGGCAAATTACCGATCGACGTAAACGCCTTGCAAGTCGATTTGCTTTCCCTCTCCGCTCACAAAATTTACGGCCCTAAAGGAGTCGGCGCCCTGTACATCCGCAGTGACACTCCGCTCAGACAATTCCTCTTCGGCGGCCACCACCAGCGCGGCTTCCGTCCCGGAACCGAAAACGTCGCAGGCATCGTCGGTTTTGGTAAAGCCGCCGAACTCGCCGCCGCGTCGCTCGAACATGACGCAACGCGGATCTCCGCGCTGCGCGACGATCTGGAGCTCGGCCTCCTCCAGCGCGTTCCGCAATCGCGAGTCAATGCCGCCAGCGCACCGCGTATCAACAACACCACCAACATCCTTTTCCCCGGCGTCGATGGCGAAGCCCTCCTGATCGCTCTGGATCTGAAAGGCCTATCCTGCTCCACCGGCTCCGCCTGCTCTTCCGGAGCAGTCGAACCCTCCCATGTTTTAACCGCCATCGGTCTCACACCAGCGGAAGCCCGCAGCAGCCTGCGCTTCAGTCTCGGCCGCCACACCACTCGCCAGGAAATCGACGCCGTCCTCCTCGCAATTCCCCAAGCTGTCGAACAACTCCGCGAAATCTCCCCCAATTACCCCAAACAATTTTCCGCCCAAAACTAGGGGACGTTCCGCGAATGGAACATTAGAGAGGGGTGCCGCACCCTTACGCTTTTTAAGGGTGCGGTTTTTCCCCAAGTAAGTGGAGCTGAGTTGTAATCCATAATAGTTTCTTTGGCTTCCATGTCCTTCACTGAACCAGATTTCTCCGGCCACGAATACAGAACCACTAAGGTTTTCCAGTACAATATCTACTGCGGAAAAAAAGTGACCATCGCACTCCAACCCGAACGTGTGTACCCCACTACTCACCCGGCCGCCGAGGTCGTCGCTGTAGCGATGAGCGGAGGTGTTGACAGCTCAGTAGTCGCTGCGCTAATGCAGGAACAAAGCCGCACCGTCATCGGCCTCACCATGCAGTTATGGAATCAGCGCCGCCTCCCCACTCTGCAATCCCTAGGCCCTGCACAACATCGCTGCTGCTCCATCGATGACGTCTACGATGCCAAGCGCGTCGCGCAGCATCTCGACTTCCCTCACTACGTGGTGAATTTCGAGGACCAGTTTGAATCTCGCGTCATCCGCCCTTTCGTCGATCAATATCTTTCCGGCCGCACCCCCATCGCCTGCACCAATTGCAATACCGACATTAAATTCGACCCCTTACTTCGCATGGCGCGGCAAATCGGCGCCGCCCGCCTCGCCACCGGTCACTACGCGCGCATCCGCAAAAATGACTCAACCGGACGCTGGGAACTTTTGCGCGCCCGCGACGAAAGCAAAGATCAATCCTATTTTCTCTGGGGTCTGACCCAGGAGCAGCTGTCCAACAGCGAGTTTCCGCTAGGCAAATTAACCAAGGAAGAAGTGCGCGCGGTAGCTCGGCGTGCAAATCTCCCCGTAGCAGAAAAACCCGAAAGCATGGAGCTTTGCTTCGTCCCCAGCGGCAATTACGTGCAATTCATCCACGCCTACGCCAACGAACAAAACATCTCGCGCACATCCGCCGGTGGCGATATCGTCACGGAAAATGGTGAAGTACTGGCACATCATGACGGTGTTCATCAGTTCACCGTCGGCCAACGAAAAGGTTTGGGATTTTCAACCGGAAAAGCGCTCTACGTCCTAAGCATCGACGCGCAAACAAATCGCGTGGTGGTCGGCGAAGACCAGTCGCTGCACAAAACTACCTGCGAAGTCGCAAACGTAAATTGGGTCTCGTGCGAAATGCCCACCGCCCCATTGCGCGCTAAGGTAAAAATCCGCCACAAACACGAATCTTCTCTTGCCACCGTGGAAGCTCTAGACGCCACCACCGTGCGCGTGGTCTTCGACACTCCGCAACGCGCCATCACTGCAGGTCAGGCCGCCGTCCTTTACGACGCCGACCGCGTCTTGGCAGGCGGCTGGATCCGCTAAAAACCGCGCAGTCAATCATCACAGAGAGATTTGCCAAAGCATTGCGGATCAAGCCCGCAAAATCATTACTTCGGTCGATTTAATCAGCGCCGCGGCCTTGTCTCCTACTTTGAGCCGCATCTCCCGCACAGCGTCAGCCGTCACAATAGATGTAATGTGCTGGCCGCCGATCGACAAACTCACCTGCGCGATCAGCCCGCTGATCTTGATATCCGTGACCCGCCCGATCAATTGATTGCGCCCGCTGATATTGCGAAAACCAGTTCGCTTTGTGGCCACTTCACCTTTGTCACTTGCGCTATGAAGGAATTTGTCCAGTTGGCTCTCAGGAATTCGATGATGACCGCCCGCAGTCTTGATCGTTCGAATCTTGCCCTTGTAGATCCACAATTTCAGCGTGGCGTAACTGATGCCCAGGACTTTCGACGCTTCACGCGGCGAAAACATTTTCTCAGCAGCCACAACAACCTCCTTGGAACTGTTGAGCGGCATTGTATATCGTTTTGTTAGCGCAAATGAGGACTGCCATGCTGCCGCCAAGCCGAGGAAATGCACGCGAGACGCCATCCTACTGTCCCAATCATTTCCACGCTCCAATATGTTTAGGAAAAGCGCGCGTAGTATATCGCTAACCCTCGCTTCTCGCGCACATCGGACTAATTTCACTGCCACAAAAAAAAGTAGCGGGCTCGCTGGGCGCGGCCCGCTACCTTTTCCCCGATCACGCCTCTCTCCAGGACCTAAGAAAGAGCGGCGCTTCTCTTGCTGTGATACGCGCGTGCGTGGATGTTCTGCTTCGCGCGTCGCACCTTGACCAACACCAACACTGCGAGAGGTGCCATCAACACGATTGACATTCCGATCAACCAGCCTTCTCTCGCAGTCCCGCCAGAAACCACAGCTTCCTGAACCACACTCGACTGCGCCACCACCGTCGCCGTGTCTGTCTGGACTGAGTTGGCCATCACAGTGTTCCCATTATTTGCGACTGTGGCGGGCGCGGGCTGCGGAAATCTTTCCACGTTTGGGCTGTCCTCCCAAACGGTGTTGTCAATTTCTTGAGCCCGCGCACCACCTGCCAGCAAAAAAGCCGCTGCAAATCCGATTACCGTTACCTGCGTCCGGAGGATATTTTGAATTTTCATTTGCCGCCTCCATCCAATCTTTTTGTTCTATCGCTTGCTGCCAACGCTATCTACTAATGCAGTCGCGATGCCATTCAGCGAAATTTCGCGACGTTAACAAAATAAATTCTTATCGACTGATAGATGAACAAGTTGTCTCAACCACCGCAGTACCGCGCGACTTCTGAACCCCGGTCACCAGGTTCGCAATCCTATCTGTCTAGCTACCGGCCGCAGGAAAGATCACCCGCAAGCGCCGTTGCTGCAATTTGTTTTTTAATGGATATTTGGCAACAGCTGCGCCAACCCGCACAATCGGCGCTAGTTATTGACCGTTGCTAACATCGCCATCTCGCCCGCTAGCTCGCAAAAAACTGATAAGCCATTCGGATAGGCTTCTATCCTTTCGGATAGCCATCTGCTCTGGCCATCCTGGCCCGCTGGCGATAGAATGACGCCCGCACTGTTCCGAACGGCAAAGCCCCGCGAAAAGGTTAGGCCTTGGCAACAAAACTATTGGCGATTAGCGGTCCGCTAAGAACATCCGAATTCTCGTTGTGCGCACAAGTGGCCATCGGCACCGACGCCCGCAACACAATCCGCCTCGAAGACTCCACAGTATCCCCGCAGCACTGCGTCATTGAATCCCTCGACGGCAAAGTGGTTTTGACTGACCTCGAAAGTCACTTCGGCACATTCGTAAACGGAATTCCGGTTAAAGATCGCGAATTAAAGTCCGGCGATCAGATCGCCGTGGGAAATTCCGTATTTCTCTACGAGATAGAAAAACTCCACAGCGCTGCGAGCAGCCCGGTGCAAATAAGCGCGCCTGAACCGCTGAACTTGAAGGTGTTGCAATTCCGCCCGCACGAACTTCACAATTTAGACGCTGCATCGTTGGCGACGCTCCCGCAACCGGCCCGCGTCGCTCGCAATCTGAACACCCTACTGCAAATCTCTAGAGCCCTCGGCTCCTTGCGCGACGAAGCCGCCCTGCCTTGGCAACTGCTGGCCATGATCTTCGACGTAATTCCCGCGGAGCGAGGCGCCATCCTATTGACCGAGGACGGATCGCCAGATATTCGCTCGCAGGTCGCCTGGGACCGACTACACGGACCTGAACACTCCGTTCCGATAAACCAGGAAATTGTGCGCCGCGTCATCGAAGAAAAAGTTTCGTTGCTCGATAGCGGCCCCGCCATTTCAAACAGCTCACATTTGGCTAGACCCGACCACCCAACTGAGCAACGCACCCGCCTTTGCGTCCCGATGCTCTCCAATGAAAAAGTCATCGGACTCATTTATCTGGAATCCAGCACTCTAACGACCGCGCTGTCCGAGGATGATTTCCAGTTGCTGTCCGCCATTGCCGGCCTCTTGGTCATCGGAATCGAAAATGCCCGCCAGCTCGAGCGCCTCGGAAGCGAAAACCAGCGCCTCCACGCGGAAGTCAGCCTGAGCCACGACATGGTGGGCCGCAGCGCGCGCATGCGGGACATCTATCAATTCATCAAGCGCGTCGCTCCCAGCGATTCCACCGTCTTAATTTGCGGTGAAAGTGGCACCGGCAAAGAGCTCGCCGCGCGCGCGATTCACAACAACAGCCCACGAAAAACTCAGCCCTTCGTAGCGCTGAACTGCGCCGCCCTATCCGAAACTTTGCTGGAGAGCGAATTATTTGGCCACGAAAAGGGCGCCTTTACCAGCGCGATCGCACAAAAAAAAGGATTCCTGGAAGTTGCTGAAGGCGGCACCATTTTTCTGGATGAAATTGGCGAGCTGTCTCCGATCCTCCAAGCCAAGCTACTGCGTGTGCTGCAGGAGCGGGAATTCATGCGCGTCGGTGGCACTCGCCCGATTAAAATTAACGTCAGGTTCCTCGCCGCCACCAACAAAGACTTGCAGAAAGGCTCGCGCGAACAATCCTTTCGCCCCGATCTCTTTCACCGCCTCAACGTTATTTCCATCACTATTCCGCCGCTGCGCGAACATCCCGAAGACATCCCCGCGCTCGCCGAGCATTTCGCCGCTCGTTACGCCAAGCACTGCAACCGAAACGTAACCGCAATCTCCCGCGAAGCGATGGCCTTTCTGACCCAGTACGATTGGCCCGGCAACATCCGCGAACTAGAAAACGCCATGGAGCGCGCCGTTGTCGTCGGCTCCTCAGACCGGATCCTCGCGGAGGATCTCCCCGAGAGCGTTTTGGAAACAGCCAAAACCGGATGTAGCCCACCCGCTAAATATCACGACGCCATTCGCAACCTCAAAAAGCAGCTCATCGTGAACGCTCTCGACCAATCCCACGGAAGCGTGACCGACGCCGCAGCTCTCCTCGGCGTGCACGCAAATTATCTTCACCGCCTTATGCGTAATTTCCAGTTGCGACCCAGCCTCAAAAAGCACACCAGCACCTAGCACCCTCTTGACGTGGTGCTGAGAACGTTGAGTACAAAGAACTCACAAGGGCGGCCTAGAAACTATTTCGATTTTGTCTTTGGTAAATTCGGCACTCGTAAGCGTCTGAATGTATCCGGCCCTGCCTTCCTTGGACATATCATGGGGAACGATATAGCCATTTTTTAATTTTGATTCATAAAACCAACCACTATGCCCCAACACGAAATGCACGATATATGTTCTGATCTCGCATTGCGGGCAGTCAATGGAGATACTTCCAGTCAGTTCGTCTCCATCCACGATCTGCCCATTTCCATCCGAAGTTTTAGGAATTCGCGCAAGATCGAGCAAATAAAAATTCGTCTTTGATTGCGCTTTAACGTAACCAACGGATTGAGTAACAAATCCGAAATAGCCGAGATCTGAAGTTCTGAGAGCGAACATACTCCAAACAACGCCATCCGCAACGTGATCCGACAGATTCGAGATAACAATTGTGGGCGACTGTGGGTCATAAAATGAGGCAGACAGGTTAATAGGACTTCCATCCTTGCCAAGAATCACCGTGTGAGCCGTGATACCACCCTGCTGGTTTACAGATCGGGCGCCCCCATCGCCTTGAGTGATATCTCCAATAGCTGGGCTGTTATCTCCTGAGGTGGAGGCACTGGGAGTGTTTTGACCCTTTTGCGCAGACCTACCAGATTTAGGTTTGTGCCGCGGTTTAGCAGGTTCTGGCTCGACGGGAGCAGGTGACCTTTCGATACTTCCATCCGCCCTAGCATTTTCATGCGATGTTTGATTCGTGACCCGGTCACCTGAGTTGGCACTCTGATGGCTTCTACTGAATCTCGCATAATATAGAGCTATTCTGGCCATAAAGAAGATTGCTTCCAGAAAGCGGTGATCAGTCGCGGACGGCGGCGCATGCGACGGAGCGTTCGTCGTGCTGCTTCGCTGAGTTGCCAGTAGTCCTTGGGGCAGACATTG
>Ga0182024_10017811_pt1 | contig 13292 bp, 13 predicted proteins | sample P32metaG_FD_120480 | JGI IMG/M metagenome (GOLD analysis project Ga0182024, IMG submission 120480) | Permafrost microbial communities from Stordalen Mire, Sweden - P3-2 metaG (Illumina Assembly) | ecosystem: Environmental > Terrestrial > Soil > Wetlands > Permafrost | place: Sweden: Stordalen...
AAAACGGACAGGAAAACATCCCTCAGGGGCTAAAGCCCACGTTGATGTAGCCGCGCTTACGGCACGACTAAAGTCGTGCCCTTTCAAAACAACTTCGAGGATGGCAGTTTCTGGACAGGTTCTAAGGGAACCCAGCGCCTGTGCAAAAAAAGAACGGAGCCTAAGCCCCAGGTGGCTGGAAGAGGCTCCGCGTCATAAATTCCCTAGTTTGTTGCTCCCGTTACGGCGTGCTACGCCTATTCAGCCGACGGCAATGATCAGTTTTGCACACTATTGCGGAAAATAAGCTGTGGGAATCAATGTGCAATCTGTGAAAATCAGCAACGCAGTTTTAGGGAGCCGCCTGGAACCTGCGCATATAAAATGCCCTGCCGTCAGTCCAATGGCGGCAGGGCTAGAGTTAATGACCTAAGCTGCCTTACGGTAAGCAATGCCCGCGCCGCTGTCTGATCAATTGTGACCGCTTTTTCCACAACTTTTGCACAAAAAGAACGGAGCCTTTGTCTGCGAAGGCTCCGTATCAATTCCCAGGCTGTTATCTTCCTACCGGCCACTCTACGTCTTTTCAGTTGACAAGAGTGGTCAGTATTAGTCACTTTTGCAGGAAATGTGCTGTGGAAATCAATGTGCAAGAGTGGGAAAAAGCAACGCACCTGTCAAGGACACTACCTAGGCCTGCTTTGTTTCCGTAAACAATCCTGTGGAAAACAGCCGTCCGGAGCAAAGGCGCGACGGGATTTTGCCTTCAAGAAACACAGAAACTTATCCATTCGATATTCGGCTTCGAGACAGATCGAGCTCGCTAGCAGGTTTTTGGCGGCTGGCATGGGGATGAGTGTGCGCCGTGAGCGGTTGGTTCAGGGCGCGCATGGTCAGCTCAATCCGGTTATCGGCTCCGGTCTTGCGCATCAAGCGGCCCACATGAGCCTTGACTGTGCGTTCCTCAATGCCGAGTTGCCGGGCTATCTCGCGATTGGATCGCGCCAGAAGGATCAAGTCGAGCACTTCCTTTTCGCGGTCCGTGAGGTGGGGAGCGCCATTGGCGAAGGAAGAGTCGGGGACCTTGAGCAGACGGTCAATCAGCTTGGAAAGAAGCCGGCGCGGAGCCCAGATGGAACCGCCGGTAACCACCTCGATAGCCTGGCGAACCATGGCAATATCGGCGGTCACGTCGAGGTACGCCCTGGCACCAGCAATGATCGATTCCATGATCAGCTCGTCGTTGCCTTCCGGGCCAATTACGATCAGCCGCAGCGCGGGCCGGGCGCGCCGGATGGAATCCAGAATGGCCAGTCCGCCGGGCCACTCATGCATGTCGATGACCAGGTACTCGATCGATGGGAGGACGAGCAGCTCGGGCAAGGCGCCGGTTTTGGGACACAGAGGGGCATTGCCCTCCAGAGCCGGATGGTCAAAGATGCTCAACAGGCCCTCAAGCCTGATGGGCACATCGGACACCAAGCCAATGTTGATAGGTTCGAGATTGCGAATGGAAGACACTCAACCCCCCCGGCTTGCAAGCAGGAGGACGGCAACCAGCGCACAGCTCCACCGCCCGAAATGTATCGTTCGCCAAACCAGCGCAGCGGGATTCTCGAGGACGCCCTTAAAGTTTGGCAAGCACGGTCCCCTACTGGCTTTGATACTTACCCTTGCGATCGGCATAGCTGACCTCGCAGGCTTCATCGGAACGGAAGAACAGAACCTGGCACAGTCCTACGTTGGCATAAACCTTGGCCGGCAAGGCGGCGGTGATGGAGATCACGTTCATTTGTGATTCAGCAACGCGCACAGGTCGACTTTCCAACGCAGATCGTCGGTACAGCAAGTTAGTACATCTCGGGGGATAGGAAAGTATTCAATGGATCGGGCAAATGAATTAGACGGCACAATCACCGGCGCAGCCTGGACAGAGACGAAAGACCGCTCGTCAAAAGCCTTGAGGTCGATGATGCCGCGGTCCACATTGTTAAAGATCTTGAATTCATCTGAGACCCTGAGGTTGTAACCATAGAATGAGAGGCCGCTGGAGATCACGCCGCTGCATACCTTCTTTTCGCTGAAGGGCTCGATCAGCCGGTGGTTGATCGCCTGCTCCCGCATCGAATGGTCACTCTGAATCGACATTCTACTCTCGCGCCGGACAGTCTTTTTTGGTCCAGTCAAAATCTCTGATGATGGCGAGAACTTTTCTCTGCGATTCTACGAAAGCACACCTTAAATAATACTGAAGGGTTGCGGATTCTGATGAGAAAAACAGCCATTTAGGTTGCTCGCAGCCGGGCGCCAGCCTCTACTCGGGAAGAAAAAGCAGAAAGAATACGGTGAATTATTCCTTAATCGTGGCAAAACCTGTAGCATCGTCAGCGTAAGTCGTAGTACATTCAATCCAGTCGCGCCAGCGAGGTTACCCCTTTGATTAAGCAGGACATCGTCCATCAAGTAATCGAGCGCACAGGACTGCCGCGCACCAAGGCAGAGGCCGCGGTGGATACGGTTTTCGAGGGCCTGAAGCAGGCTCTGGCCGCCGGCGAGCGCATCGAACTGCGCGGATTTGGCGTTTTCAGCATCCGCGCCCGCAAAACCGGCATCGGCCGCAACCCCCGCACCGGCACCGAAGTCAGCATCACTCCGGGAAAAGCGGTGCGCTTCAAACCGGGCAAGGAACTGCATTCACTGGGCAACGGTGCAGCGCCGCACAGTTGAAGAGGCTGCCGGCGCGGCAGATTCAGTCTCAGTCGAGCGAACCCGTGTGGGCGGACTGGATCGACGCACAGCCCGACGCCCGGCCCGAACTTTGGATCGTCACGGGCTCCTTTCGTACTCGGAGGGGCCGGATTCCGCAACCTGCCAAAGGCTCAAAACGAGGAATCCGGTGCGTTCTCACTTCCGGGAGTATGGGCTTCCACTGATTTTGCTGGGCGCCAGCGTGATCACCACAACCGCAAACGGCGCGCGATTCATGCAGAATTTTGCCGAGGGCCTGCCGCCGGTGGTGCGCGACAGCGACCTCTGGCCGTGGGGCTGGCTTTCAGACCACCCGGAGATGTTCAAGACGGGTTGGCCATTCACTCTTTCGCTGCTGGGGATTCTGCTCATCCATGAGTTTGGCCACTACTTTGCCTGCCGCTGGCATAAAGTTCGAGCCACGCTTCCCTGGGTGTTGCCCGCTCCCACGCTCAGCGGCACAGCGGGCGCAATCATCAGAATCAGCAATCGCATACCCAACCGCAACGCGCTCATGGATGTGGGCATCTATGGTCCGCTGGCGGGCTATGCGGCTTCAGTGGCGGCTTTGGCTGTAGGCTTTGCGCTCAGCTACCATGCGCCCGCCAACGCGCCCGCAGCTATTGTCCGCTTCGGCGGCGAACCGCTCACCATCCACCTGGTGCACGCACTGCTGTCCCAGTGGGATCCGGCCACGCCCTCGTTTGACGATATCGCGCCGCACCCGGTGCTGATTGCCGGCTGGATTGGGCTCTTCATTACGTCGCTCAATCTCATTCCCGGCGGGCAGTTGGACGGCGGACACATACTCTACGCCGTCTCGCCCAGAGCGCACAGAATCGTTACCAACATTCTCCCCATCATCCTGTTCGTCATGGGCACGCTCTACTGGGTCGGCTGGCTGCTGTGGGGAATCTTCCTGATGATTCCGATGATGCGCCACCCCAAGGTTGCCATCGTTCCAGAACTGAGCTGCGGGCGCCTGGCCCTGGCCATCATTGGCCTGGTCATGCTGATGCTCACCTTCACTCCCACGCCGTTCTACGACAACTCGCTGATGCACTTCTTCCACATCGATCCCTTCCGGTCGGCGCCGTAAGCCACCTGCGGTGGGGTCCGACGCGGCGGACGGCTTGTGCCGCAAAAGTGGCTCAAATGGGCTACAATTGAAGCATGGCCACAAATGCCGTAGTCCGCTCCAGAATCAACGCCGACGTGAAAGAGAAAGCCACCGCCGTGCTTGAAGAGATGGGCCTTACCGTCTCCGACGTGATGCGCATCGTTCTAACCAGGGTCGCGAAGGAGAACGCACTGCCGTTCGACCTGAAGCCCAACAAGCTCACACGCGACACCTTGCGCAAGACCGCCGAGGGCGTCGAAGTCCATAGGGCCAAGGATTCCGCCGATCTCTTCAATAAACTGGGAATCTAATGCGCTCCCCGAGCTATTCAAGCCAGTTTCACCGCGACGTGAAGCGGCTGCAGAAGAGGGGCAAAGATCTGGATAAGCTGAAAACACTGATCGAACTCTTGCTCGCGGGCGAACTCTTGCCGCCGCAGTACAAAGACCATCCGCTTAAACTCAATTGGGCCGGGTACAGGGACGCACATGTTGAGCCGGATTGGGTGCTCATCTACTCGGTGATGGCTGAACGGGTTCACCTCGAGCGCACTGGAACCCACGAAGAACTTTTCGAAGACAATTGATGCCACTGGATCTCTCAGCAGCTCGACTAAGACTCGGCATATTTGCTTCCGGGAGTGCCGGCTATCGTGCTATAGGTTGCGAAGGCTCACCGGATTTCCTGCACGCATGATCAAAAAGCTTCCCTTCCTGCTCTTGCTGCTCGCGCTGTTCCTGTGCGCATTTGCGCAGGCGCAGAGCTTCGACCTGACGAACGGCCGCGTGCCTCTGGCCTCGCTCGACGGACTGTGGCGCTTCCACACCGGCGACGACCCCGCATGGGCCGACCCCATCTTCGACGACTCCCATTGGCCCTTGCTGCGCTCCGACAAAGACTGGGACAGCCAGGGATACAAGGGCTACAGTGGTTTGGCGTGGTATCGCTTTCAGGTCGTCGTTCCGACCGAGCTGGATAACGTGTCCCTTTATCTGCCACCGATCGGGACCTGCTACGAGGTCTACGCAGACGGAAAGCTGATCGGGACGTATGGCAAGATGCCGCCCAATAAGATGCCCTTCTCGGGCGGCTCATACTCCCAGGTCTACACGCTCCAGGACAAGAAGCATTTGGGAAAGAAGATCGAAATTGCCTTGCGCGTGTGGCAATGGCCGGGTTGGGTCGCGCACCAAGGCGGTGGTCCTCAAACGTCCGGTGGGCTTGTTGGCGATACAGAGCGAATCCAATCTGAGCATGAATCGGATGGGGCGTTGTATTTTGTGGACGGCGCCAGCACAGGGGTTTTGGGTTTGCTGGAGACGCTTACGGGACTGGGCGCGCTGGCTCTGTTTGTTCTGCGGCGGAAGGAGCCCGAATACTTATGGTTCAGCCTGATGATGCTCTCGAGCGCCACCTACCAGTGGCTTCGCGTGTACGGGCTCTACCATGTCTGGAACGTTGAAGTCCGTGACCTGGTTGCCCAAACCGATTTGGCCGGCATCGCTCTAGCCTCTATTGCGTTCTATCGAGCATTGTTGCGGCCGAAGCCTGCGTTGCTGCTGAAGCTGGCCATTGGATCGGCTGCCTTGAACCTGCTGGATACTCTTGTCGCGAGCGTGTCAGGAAGCATTCAGGGTGTCTGGTTCGAGCAGCTCGTAGGGACTCTGTGTAACCTTGTTGTCAATGTATGGATCATCACCGTGGTCCTGACTGGTGCGAAACGGAAAGCGCCCGATGCGCGCTTGCTAGTGGCGCCAGTGGTCCTGAGCACTTCTCTGACTCTCTTCGGGGACGCGGCAACGTTCATGAATGATTTGGGTTGGCAACACACGTTCGCCGATAGGTTATGGGTGACCACCAAACCATTCCCGATCGATGATCGTCAAGTTGCGGAGGCACTTTTCTTGCTGGCTCTGTTCGCGATCCTGATTCTTCGTTTCGCGCGAACCCGCAGCCAGGAAGAGCGCTTTGCGGGCGAGGTGCAGGCGGCGCGCAATGTGCAGCAATATCTGATTCCCGAACACCTGCCAAACACGCAGGGCCTTGTCATTGAGAGTGAGTACCGGCCGGCCAAAGAGGTGGGCGGAGATTTCTTCCAGGTGCTACCGCAGGAGGCGGACGGCAGCGTGCTGATTATTGTTGGAGACGTCGCGGGTCACGGGATGGAAGCCGGAATGCTTGCGACACTGATCGTCGGCGCGATTCGGACAGCGGCCGAGTTCACAACAGAACCAGGGAGCATTCTTGCGCTGTTGAACAAGCGCATGCAGGGGCGCGGGCTTGCTACCTGCCTGGCTCTGCGGGTGGAGAAAGATGGAAGCGCGGCGCTGGCCAATGCGGGACATCTGCCGCCTTACTTGAATGGGCGAGAATTGGCGATCGAAGGCGCACTGCCATTGGGCGCGATTGGGGGGATCGAGTTTCCTGTTCTGCATTTCAAACTTGCAGAACTCGACACGCTGATGCTGATGACCGATGGCGTAGCCGAGGCGCAGGATGCGGCTGGCCGTCTCTTCGGCTTCGAGCGCGTTGGCGAGATGCTGCGCAAGGGAGTGGCCGCCGCCGCGCTCGCAAATGCTGCGCAGGCCTTCGGCCAGGAAGACGACATTACCGTCCTGACGGTAGCCCGCAGTGTTGCTGCAGCGAGTGCCTGAGCTGCCGAAAAGCCGCCGCAGCCTTAAAGGAGCTCGGCTTCAGCCCGTTTTGCAGATGATTACGATCCTGCAACGCATAATGACCGTATGCCAGACTTCCTCCAAATCGAGTTCCGCCGCCGCAGCCCCGCCCAATCTGTCAGGGATGTGCCCGGTCCGTACCATACCGTGCACACCCCACCCCTCCCCGTTTTCGTCCCATTCCAATGAAAACAAGAAGGTTACCCCGAAAATTACCCAGAACTACCCATTTTGACCATCGAAACAAAGGGCTTACGTACGTCGATTTTTCTGAGACTTTCCAAAACAAAGAACTTACGGACCTGCCAACCCGAAAGAACCTTTCTCTTCCGCATCGCTGCTCGTCAATTGCCGGGTGCCCAGCAGCATTCTACAAATGGACTTCTACTTCTTCTTCCACGCCAAGCCGGGCCGGGCTACGGCGTACATCTCTGCACCAATCTGATCGAACAGACCCATCTGATCCTTGTCGACTAAGTAGAGATCGAAGTGGGTGCGATCCGGAATGTAGGTGAAGTGCGGGTCGGCGCCGAGGCGGTTGAGCACGGCTTCGAACTTGTGCGCGGCGCCGTCGAGGTAGAAGGTGTCGGCGGTGCCTACGAAGAGGTGAATGCGGCCCTTCAAGCTTGGTCCACGCTCGGCCCAGCGAGTTTCGACTATATGCGCGAGGTCATAGTGATCGTGCCAGTACGCGACCACTTCCGGATGGACTTCGCCGGTCTGGTGGTCGAACATCTGCATCGGCGCGCCGCTGTCCGCCTTGGGCGAAAAGACCCAGTCAAAGGAAGAGATTTGGCCGCCATAGGAACCGGTCACATCTTCCAGGTGCGTCAAATCCTCGAAGGTGGCAATCACCTTGCCCTTCTCGCGGAAGATGGGGACGGGTGTACCGTCGGGGCGGCGAAACAAATTGGCGTTGGTAGCGTAGAGATCCGGACCTGTGAAGTCGTGGAAGTCGCTGGGGTCGGGCGATGTGGACCATGTGCCACCGAAGACGTTGGGGTAGTTCACTTGCAGTTGCAGCGTAGCCCAGCCGCCGCTGGAGTGGCCGTTGAGCAAGCGTCCTCTGGGCCGCGCGTCCATTCGATACTTCTTTTCCAGCGATGGAATGAACTCGGTAGTGAGCGCTGCGCCCCAGGGGCCGTTGTTGACCGAGTCGGCGAATTCGTGCGTGCCCTCGGGAATGGATTCATCGAGCATGACCCAGATCATTGGGGGCATTTTGCCGTCTGCCATGCGGGAGCGCAGTCGCAGGCCGAAGACCAGGGCGCTATCGATTTCGCCGCCGAAGCCGTGCGTCCAATAGGCGGTGGGATATTTAACGGATTTGTGTTCGTCGTATCCAGGAGGCAGAATGACCCACGCCCTGATGGTCGTTGGGCGTCCCCAGAACCGGCTGAGCATGGGGCTTTCAAATTCTTCAAGCTGCGCAACGCCGGGTTTGATCTGCGGCTTGGCATCGGCCATCATGGACGCGCGGCGGGGATTTTCCTCCGGATGATGGTCGAGGGTCAGCACCGGGTCGGCTCCGCTTCCCGGCGTCCAGGCAGGCAATAAGACGACGTTGCTGATCCAATCCGCGGAGACACGCTCCTTGTAGTTGTAGCTGTGGTCCACGTCAAGCACGGCCTGCGCCTCATAATTGCCGGCAGGCAGAGCGGAAAATGGTTTTGGATAAGCAAGCTCGTCGGCATCGAACTCAATGGCTGTACCGGGCGTCAGGTCATGCACTTCGCGAGCGGCGACCCAAGTGTCTTCGGGATGAAACTCGCTGACGCTTACCTCCTTGTCGCCTGAACCCTGCTTGATGAAGACGAGCAGGCGTCCGCTCACAGGACCGCTGACCGATGGAGCGGCCTGGATGCGGAAGAAGACATGAACCGGCGCGGGCACGGCCTGACCGAAAAATTGGATTGATGCGGCGACGAAAAGCAATACGAGAATTTCAAATCGCTTGAATTTTGGCGCAGAACGCATTGTTTGCCCTCCTGGGGCGCTATGGTTGCTGACAGGATTAACCTGTCGAGTTTATCTGGCTGACGTGGGAGTCAGAAAAGGGGGAGAAGTATCCGTGCGACGCGGATGAGGTTCTTTCAGATTTGTGCGGTCTGCTAAGCGGCACGCGCTCACCGCCAAGTCTGTTGTTGCATGCGTACTCCTCAGGCTTACGCTTCTTGCTACTTGAAGACGATCTCTTCGGCTCATTTCGCTTGTAATCAGGGACACCAGATACCGTAGCCAAGCTCGTTGTGTTGGAGAAAAATCGTAGAAGAAGTGCGCGACTCCCTGGAAGAGGCGAGAGCCTCTCCTATAGCCAAGTGTCCCCTTGCTCAATTCCCGAAACTCTTCTTCAAGGTCAGCAGGGAGGGTATGATCAAGCCCCGCCTCGAGTGCAAATCCATCCGCTTTGCAAAGCTCGATTGCACAGTTTGTCACGTTGAGTTCGCGGCGCAATTTCCCGTCGGGGTCGCTGAATACACTTGCGGGCAGGCCCGCAACAAGTATTGAGAGCGCACGCTGGGACCGATCCCACCTGTAGCAGGAGGAACACAACCCTTTGGAGGCGATTCGAAGGTTGGGATTTTTGCACCACGCGCATCTCTTCTTCTCGCGGAGACGCTTCAGGTTCTCGCGAATTCGGTCTTCGAGCAGCTGCAGCCGGTCTGTCTGGATTTCATTGCCCATCAGTTCGCCTCACAGTTTGATCTCTGTCCCTCGCCGATGCACTCGGTGAAGAATTCCGTAATCCGTTGAGTTACCGATAAATTGCACGGGAAAGCGACGATGACTGGAAGGACGATCTCAATTTGTTGTCCAGTCGCTGCCTCACGCAGCCAGCTGGCTGATCCACCCGGGCAAAACTCGCAAAGAAAGCTTGCGACGGTCCCGAAATCGACGTTCACCTTGAACGCGAGAATGCCAATTTTGTCATCAAAACGTGTCCTGCCATCAAATGGAATCTGGTTAATCCGAAGGCTGTAGCGTCCGTCTCCCAGCCGGCGAACGTACATTTTGTGAACGAGTTCTTCTGTCAAGTCTTCTCCTTGTCATGCCCCAAGACCCATTTCGGGGCAAAGCTTGCCAAAGCGTGTGTTCGACATGAATAAAATCCGCAACAACACCTCTCTTTTACACGAGTCCACTCGGGAACCTAGTGTTTCGCGGGAAGAATCTTTAACGGACAAGCGGAATGGAGCACCGACTGCTGCCCTTTACATTAGGCGCAGCGCATCGACATCGACGATGAGATTGCGGCGTGGAATGGACGCGGTGTCGGCGTGCGCCAGCATGGCGCGCAGAGCAGCGTTCAAGGCCTTGCGCGACGATGCTTTCAGAATCAGGTGGAAGCGGTAGGTGCCCTTGATGCGTGCAATCGGGGCAGTGCATGGGCCTAAGACACGCACGCCCTGCGGCGCGGCGCGCTGGAACCATTCACCGATTTCGCTCGACCAGGCAACAGCTTCTTCTAGCTTTTGCGATTGCACAAGCACGTTGGCCAGCACGCCGAAGGGCGGGTAATGCATCCAGCGCCGAAATTTCAGCTCACGTTCGACAAAGCTTTTGTAGTCGTGCTTGCTGGCGGCCAGTATGGCGTAGTGGTCAGGATAGTAGGTCTGCACCACGACGCGCCCCGGCAGGTCGCCGCGTCCCGCTCGGCCTGAGACTTGTGTCATGAGTTGAAAGACTCGCTCGGCTGCGCGAAAGTCGGGCATCGACAGCGAGTGGTCGCAACCCACCACGCCCACCAGCGTGATGCCGTGAATGTCGTGTCCCTTGGCAATCATCTGCGTGCCGACGAGCAGATTGATTTCGCCGGAGTGCAGGCGGGCGAGGAGACGTTCGAGATCATGACGGCCACGCACCGTGTCGCGGTCCATGCGGCCGATGCGCGCGCCGGGAAAAATTTCGCCCAGCCGCTCTTCGCCCTTTTGCGAGCCTGCGCCGAGATAGTAGAGGTGCTCGCTATCGCACTTTGGGCATCGCGCGGGCACAGTTCGCCGAAAGCCGCAGTAGTGGCACTCCAGGCGCTGGCCTTCACGCGCTTGTCCGGCATCTTCTGCCGGCGGTTTGTGGTGGGTGAGCGATATGGCGCAGTTCTGGCACTCCAGCTTCACTCCGCACGCGCGGCAGATCACGGCAAACGAGTAGCCGCGCCGATTGAGCAGGATCAACGCCTGCTCACCGCGCTCAAGGGCCTGCTTCGTCTCTTCGACAAGTGCGCGGGAAAAGAGCTGATCCTGGCCCGTCTCCTGAAACTCCTTGCGCATGTCGATCAACTCGACATCAGGCAGCGGGCGGTTCATCACACGTTCGCGAATCTCGATGCGGGCGTATTTGCCTTGCTCCGAGTTCTGCCAGCTTTCAAGCGACGGCGTGGCCGAGCCCATCACCACCACCGCGCCGGCCAGTTTGGCACGCATCACGGCCACATCGCGCGCGTTGTAGCGTGGCGTCTCTTCCTGCTTGTAGCTCTGGTCGTGCTCCTCGTCCACCAGGATCAAGCCCAGATTCGGCGCAGGCGCGAAGATGGCCGAGCGGGTGCCAACAACAATGGGCGCCACGCCGCGCAGGATGCGCCGCCACTGCTCGCTGCGTTCCTCGGGAGTGAGCGCGGAGTGCAACAGCGCCACCTTCTGCCCAAAGGCCGCATCCAGCAGCCCCGCGGTCTGCGGAGTCAGCCCAATCTCCGGCACCAGCAGAATGGACGAAAAGCCACGATCCAGTGCGCGCTGCATGGCGGCCAGATAGACAGCGGTTTTCCCTGACCCGGTGACGCCGTGCAGCAGGAAAGGATGGAATCCCCCCAGCGCCGCGGCCAGGCTTGCCAGCGCTTCCGTCTGCGGCTCGTTGAGACGAAACGGCTCGGCAACTGGCGGCAAGCCTCCGAGGCGAAACGCGGCTGCTCGCTCGTCGATGCGCACCAGACCGCGCCGCACCAGCGTCTGCAGCGTCGACGAAGCCAGATCGCGGGCACGCAATTCGGCCAGCGGCAACTCTCCGCCGCAGGCAGCCAGCTCGGCCAAAATCGCCTGCTGTTTCTGCGTCAATGCCGGCAACCGCGCTTCCGGAATCAGCACGGCAAATCGCTCAGTCCGCCGCGCATCGCGCTCCACAGCCGCCGTCTCGCGCACAATCCATTTCTTGCGCAGCATCGCCGCCAGCACAGGCAGCGTCGCCGCAGTCGCTGTCCGCAGCGTTGAAACTTTCACCGCCTCGCCCGATGCCAGGCGCGCAAGCACCCGATGCTCAAGGTCCTGCTCCTCCGGCGACAATTTTCCCCGGCGCTTCGATCCGGACTTCCGCTCACCACGCACGTCGGCCGACGCAGGTCTGGTCCTAAGGACCTGGGAATCTGCCGATGCCCCATCGACGCTATTGGCCAGCACGTCTCGACCCAGGTCGGTGATGCGGTAATAGACTGTCCGCCGCACCTCAGCCATCAGCGGCAACATACCGCGCAGCACCTCGCCCAGCGGCGCCAGGTAATACTGCGCCATCCACTCGGCCAGTGTGAGCAACTGCTCGCTCAGCAGCGGTTCATCGTCCAACACCGCCTCGAGGTACCGCACCTCAAACTCCGGCGGAGTCGCGACGTCCACGGCCGTGACGACGCCGATCAGCTTCTCGTTGCGAAAAGGCACAACCACCCGCGCGCCCCGGCGCGGAATCTGCCCTTCACTCACCGCATAGGTGAACACGTGATTCAGCGGAACGGGCAACGCAACTTCGCAGCAGACGGGCATGGCAGGCAACACTCAGTGTAGGGGATTGGGACGCGGATCGGGCGGCTTGTGGATAATCGATTTGGGCCTTGACTCCCAAGCCGGGAGCTTGCAAACCGGGCCCCACGAATTACAATTCGTGCTGATGACTCCCAAGCCTGATTCCAACTCCCTTGCCGTGTCCGGCGCATCCCAGAGCGCCTTGTCCAACCCCCAAGGCCCCATCACCATGACCATCGACATCGGCGGCTCGGGCCTCAAAGCCATGCTGCTTGACGCCAAGGGCGTGCCGGTCAGCGAGCGCCAGCGCGTGGTTACTCCCGTTGTGCCCACGCCGCAAGCCGTTCTTGAGGGCCTCGACGAACTGCGCAAGCTTATGGGCAAATTCGACCGCGTGTCGGTTGGATTTCCCGGCGTTGTCAAGCACGGGTGCACCTTCCTGGGCTTCAACCTCCATCCGCTTTGGGCCGGCGGGTTCCCGCTGCAGGCCGAGCTTGAAAAGCGCTGGAAGAAGCCCGTCCGCGTGGGCAACGACGCCGACGTGGCCGGCTACGGAGCCATCAAGGGCGATGGCGTGGAGCTGGTGCTGACCCTGGGCACCGGCCTTGGCGCGGCGCTCTTCACCAGCGGCCACCTCTGCCCCGGCCTCGAACTGGGCCACCACCCCTGGCGCAAGAAGACCTACGAGGACTACATCGGACGACGCGGCCTCGACAAGTATGGCAAGGAGCGCTGGAACGTGCTGTTGCAAGAGGCCATCCAGCAGACCGAAGCCCTCTTCAACTGGGACCACCTCTACCTGGGCGGTGGCAACACGAAGAAGATGACCTTTCTGCCCGGGAAGAACGTAGAGATCGTCTCCAACGAGACCGGGTTGCTGGGCGGGGTTTATCTCTGGAAGGACCAAAGCTGAGCGCAGCGGCTTCGCCACAGATAACCCATCCGAGAAACCTGCGTAGCTTCAGCCGGACTTCCAGCGAGCCGTTTGACAGATTCGGCTTTCCGCTACTTGTTCTATTGGAAAAGCTCTTCCTGTTTTTCGCCCGA
>Ga0182024_10017812_pt1 | contig 13292 bp, 8 predicted proteins | sample P32metaG_FD_120480 | JGI IMG/M metagenome (GOLD analysis project Ga0182024, IMG submission 120480) | Permafrost microbial communities from Stordalen Mire, Sweden - P3-2 metaG (Illumina Assembly) | ecosystem: Environmental > Terrestrial > Soil > Wetlands > Permafrost | place: Sweden: Stordalen...
AAGATCAGATGAACTATTCCCGTGCGTACTTCTTCGATTTCCTGCCCTTCTACCATATGGGCGTACGGGTGGCCTATCCCGTGAACGACAGCTTCACTGTTAACTATTGGATCGTGAACGGGACCAACCAGGCGGAAGCCACCAACGGTTTCAAAGACGAGCTGTTTGGATTCACGGCCAAACCCAAGAAGTCGGTGACCTGGGTCGTGAATTATTATCTCGGCCAGGAGCACCCGGACCGCATCGTCAGCGAACCGACAAATCCTATTCCCGTTCAACCGGGCTTGACGTTCACGGCGATTACGCCCGCGCCAAACGGCCTCCTCCACATCTTCGACAGTTACGTAGCCTGGCAGGCCACCCCAAAGTGGAGCTTCGCGCTGGAAGGCGACTACGTCATTCAGCGGCTGTGGCGCAATCAGGCGCCAGGGGAATCGTCCGCGCCGTCTCATGTGGATGGGACCGCGGGCTACGCTCGCTATGAATTTTCGAAACACTTTGCTGCCGCGGCGCGCGCTGAATACCTTTCCGACCGCGGCGGCTTGTTCAGCGGTCTGACCCAGGCTATCAAGGAAACCACCGGAACATTCGACTATAAGTTGAGCGAAGGACTTCTGATGCGCTACGAATGGCGCCGCGATTTTTCCAATCAACCATCGTTCCTCAGCAGCACGCAAGGTCTACTGAGCAAAGAACAAAGCACCGCCACACTGGGACTCATCTGGTGGTGGGGCGGCAAAGAGGGTGCTTGGTAGCCCCGCAGGGTCTCGTCGCATTTTCGCCGCCCTGATGGGTGTAGGAGCGCTGTCGATCGTCGGTGGTGCCTACTCCCGAAGTGAACCCATTGATTCTTCTATCTTTACGTTGAGGTTCCAAGCTTGCCCGTGCAAGTCACAGGTACAGGGCTCACTCCTGTCCTCAATTAGTCCCTCAAGCCAGTGCCTGGGCCCCTCTATGTGCTGTAGCCTCCAGAATAGCCATTACTCTGTTCGGGGGTCGGGATGCAACGATCGGTTCGGTTGGTTTTCCTGCTGCTTTTGATGGGCATCCTCGCCGCTACTACTTCGGCGACGACCTACTACATCGCAGCGGGCGGATCGGATCGGATTCAAATAACGGGACATCGAAGACCACTCCATGGCTCCACGCTCCAGGCATGACCAATTGCTCGGCTACCTGCGCATCCACCGCACCGCAGCCCGGTGATTCTTTCATCGTTCGCGGCGGCGACACCTGGCACTACGGCAATAGCAGTCTGACGCCCTATGTAGGAGGCACAAGTCCACGTTGGAGTTGGAATTGGGCGGGAAGTTCCAGCAACTGCAAATTGGACGGCTCGGCCGGAGCCATTGTAAAGACAGGCCGCATTTACATCGGCGTGGACCAGTCGTGGTTTAGCGGACATTGCGGGTACCAGTTCGCTGACCAGCGTCCATGACAATCTTTTTTACTATATGTTAGAGCCGCAAGGCTCCATACACGGCAACATCATCGAATGGCTCGGAGTCGGACCCGCAGCTTCCACCTATTTCTACAACAACCTGATGTACACAACCAACGAGGGCGAAGGCATCGACATGTACACCGGTACCGCCGGTACATCCTATGTCTTCAATAACGTCTCGTATCTCTACCGCGCTACCTTCGGCAGCACCATTACCAATGGAAACGAGCCGAATAACTGCTACATGGGAGAAGTCAGTGGCACGTGGTATTTCTTCAACAACACAACCGACTCCCCGTGCAGTTTTACGGAAGCACGAGGATCGATCTCGATGACCTTCGAGAACAATCACTTCATCGGATTCTCGCCCGCCAACGTCGGCGGGTTTGCAAACACCGGCTCGGCGAACACCGACAACGGGAGCGAAGTGTTCCAGTCCGAAGCAGCGGCCAATGCGCAAGGCTATACGACCAGCAACAACTACGCGCCGACGGCCGCCTCGGACGCCACGGTTGGAGCAGGCACCAACATGACCTCGTTTTGCTCGGGAATTGGTAACTCCCTCGCCGCTGCGGCGTGCACAAAAGGATATGGTGGCGTGACGTACGACCAGACCAATCACACGGCCGTTCCAAACACGCCCTCGGCACGTCCGTCGAGCGGTGCGTGGGATGCCGGAGCCTACGAATTTGGCGCCGCCTCTGCGAGTAAGCCGAATCCTCCCACGAACCTTACAGCCACGGTGCAGTAACGCCGCACGAGCGTCGAGCGCCCGCATGGCGCCACTGCTTTCACTTCGTATCGGATCGGGAGGAAGGGTTCGATGGTGCCTTGTTCGCGGTGCCGAGTCTGGCCTCCATCTCTTGTACCGTGGATGACATCCAGGAAATAGGCGAGTTTAGCGACCTGTGTGATTGAGTCGCTCAATGTCGAGGGGACGCGCGAGATCCCATCGGTGGCGGCCAGAGCTTACGGAAATTCCAAGCCGCTGGTCATCGCCAGAGAAATCTGGCATTCGCCGGAACTGGATTTGCATGTGTCGATCACGAAGACCGACCCACGCAGCGGAATATTCATGCGGAAGATCGAGATTCTTTCCCGCTCGGAGCCGGATCCGGACTATTTCACGATCCGAGCGATTATACGTTTTTGGATAACCGCCGGACGGTGAAGAAATAAGTCGCTTCATTTTGTTACTCCCAGCAACGAACCTCATCTGGTTTCGGCCGGCCCTTAGAACGGGAGTGCCGACAGGTCCACGTTACCTCCGGAAAAGATCACGCCAAGTTTCAGTTTCCCGCCGTCGACACGAGGCGGCAGGCCCAGGCCGGCAACGACACCATCCTTCCGTAGCGGGGCGATGGCCACGGCTGAGGACGGTTCCACGACGATCTTCATGCGCTCCCATATCAGTCGTGTCGCTGAGATGATCTCCTCTTCGGTTATGCGAAGAATACCGTCGACTTGTTCGCGCAGGATCGCGAAGGTTCGCGGTGAAAGGGATGCTCGTAGCCCGTCGGCGATGGTGTTGCTGGAATCCTGGGCTTGTAGAGTGCCGGTCTCAAGCGAGCGAAACGCGTCGTCGGCTTGCGCCGGTTCGCAACCGAAGACGCGCACCGCAGGGCGAATGCCTTTCGCGCCGAGGCAGGTCCCGCTGAGCAAACCGCCACCGCTGACCGGAGCAAATACGGCGTCCAGATCGCCGATCTCTTCGAGGAATTCTTTGGCGGCTGTGGCTTGGCCTGCGATCACGCGATCGTCGTCGTAGGGGTGAATCAGCAGCGCGCCGGTTTCGGACTGGATGCGATTCGAGGCTTCATTGCGCGAAGTCATAGTTGGTTCGCATAGCGTGACGCGGCCGCCGTAGCCTTCGATGGCCTGGCGCTTCACTGCCGAGGAATTCTCGGGCATCACGATCCAGGCGGGAACGCCGCGCCACGCTGCTGCACACGCGACCGCCGCTCCATGGTTGCCGCTCGATTGCGTTACGATGCCATGCGCGATTTCCTGATCGCTGAGCGAAAAGATCGCGTTTGCCGCGCCGCGAATTTTAAAGGAGCCCGTTTTCTGCAGGTTCTCGCACTTGAAGAAGACGCGCGCGCCTACGATTGCATCGAGCGATTTCGATGTCAGGACTGGCGTGCGGTGAATGAGTGGTGCGATTCGCGCGTGCGCTTCGACGATGGTGCGCCAACCTGGAGGTGTGAAATGGGCGGTCTTGGTTGGCGTTGTCGAATTCATGTCTTGTGTTTCTTCGCGTTGGTCGCGTGCCTCGTCTTCACACCGCTTTGATTCCTGCCGCTCTTACGAGTGTGATCGATTTCTATTCGTTCTGCATGGAATCTGCGAGCGGATACATTTGCAGAGCGGCACTCGCGATGTTGCATTATGACACAGCCTCGTTTTTGTTCATGTTGCGCAGCCGTTTTTTGGCTTGCACGGTTTGACCGATCTGAAGATCGGCCACTACAGTGTTCCTGGGCAAAGATCGGCCGATCCGATGTGTGAATGATTTCTCACTTGACCTCGCTGGTGGCTCTGATAGCCTGGGGTTCCCCTTCTCCAATTTTGCGAGAACCCGCGAACGCTTTTCATGTGGAGGAGGCCAGCATCACTATGGACGGATCAGAACGACGTCAGCTTACCCGCTACAACATTCGCACGCCGTTACGCTTTCGCGCCATCAATCTAACTGCCGACAAGAGCGATCATTTCACGGAAGCGCTGAACGTTTCGCGAGGTGGCTTTTATTTTGCGTCGTCTGCTCCGCTGCAGATCGGAACTCCGATCGAAGCGACGCTGCGCATGCCCGCCGAAGTTACCGGCAGCAAGGCAGAAGAAACGAAGTGCACCGCGCGCGTGGTGCACGTGAAGAATCAACCTTACGGTGACGGCCGCATCGGTTTCGGCGCGGAAATCGAAAAATTCCACAACCTCAGCGCTCAAGAACGCGGCATCAGCTAGGTCATTTCCCAGTTTTTTGCGTTGAGTCTAGCCGTTGCTTCGTTTACTGGTTCGTTTGTATGGTCGAAAGGTCTAGCGGCTGGGTGCGTCTGAGTGAGGTTTCAAGAACCGCGCGTCCCCTTCGAAGGATAAACCGCCGGTCGCTGCGGCCTTTCGAAGCTCACGTTAGATGAGAGCAGCTCAGCCGGGGCTTGGCGAAGCTACGGTTTTGCGGCAGTCGGGGTCACGGTCGTTTTTGCGCTACCTACGTTTTCGAAGTGGTCGTAGGCGCGTACTGCGATGGTGTGCTCGCCGGGTGCGAGTCCGTCGGGGATTGCGAATTCGTAGTGTTCTTCGAGAGCGTCGCTGATGTTGCCCACTGGAGCTACGAGAATCCAGTCGCCGCCGTCGAGACTGTATTGCGCACGATCAATGCTGCTGGTCGCGTCACGGGCGGTGAATTTGACCAGGGCGGACTGCGACGATGGTAGAGTTCCTTTGCGCGTGCCGGCCATATTCGCTTCGAGGTGTTCGATCACGGGAGGGGTATTGTCGATCACAAAGCGCTCGCTGTCGCGCGTTGTGCTCAGAGTGACAGCGGGAGGGTTCGAAAAAGAGTCATTCGCGACAACTCTTAGGTAGTAGGCGCCGTCTGGAAGGGAAGTGGCGTCCCAGGAATAGAATTTCTGGTCGAGCTTGTCTTTCAGTAGCTTCCACTCGCTTTCACTTTCGCCGCGATAAAAGACGGAAAAGCGCAGTTCGTCGTCGTTGTCGTCGTGGGCGCTCCACAACGCGGATTGATATCCCTTTTGCACGAAGCCTTGGGGCGGCTGCTCAAATTTCTGCGACGAAACGCTCTGGGAAATGATGACGCCCCCGGGATTTGCGGCCGGCGGCGCTTTTAGGTTGACCGTTGCAGGCTGTCCCGCTTGAATAGCATTCACGCCTTGCACGCGTACGTTCGCGTCCTGTAGGGCGATGCCGTCGATCACCGGCGCGACATTGCGGGGAAGGTAGGCCAGACTCACCCATTCGATGCCGTCGCCGGGCCGGCCATCGTGAATTACCGCTTTCCATTGCGCGAAGCGCGCCGCGGGAGCTTCCACGCTGGCGCCGGATTTCGAGTACGGCCCGAACCAGCGCGACCATTCCTTGCTGGGATCCTCGGTGTTGCCGGTGCGCACGAAGAATTCCAAGCGTGGTTCGCTGGACAACCCCGCAGACTTGGCTGGCGCGGCGGCCGGCGGGCTCCACCACTCCAGGCGGCCCCACTGGGAAAAAAGTTGCGCGTCGAACGAGCGCGATTCGTAGGTGCCTTCCGGCTGGTATTCAGGTCCGACGGAGAAAACCTTTCCAGGGTTCGCGGTGCAGAGGAAAATCTTGCCGTTGGAGCCGCGCGATATTCCGGTGATTTGCGCGGAACCTGCCTTGGCAAGCTGCGCGAAAACGCCATGACCATCGATGGCCAGGAGGGCGCCGTTGTTGCCCGTGCCGGCCAGAAGGCGGCCTTCAGGATTGAGCGCGAGCGCGTAAACAAGATCGTCACGCGAGGACCAGAGTTCTTCAGGCGCGTCGTCGGGAGAGATTTTGTAGATGCTGCTGGAGAGCAGCGGCGGGAAGGGAATGAAGGGCGTCTGGTTTTGTGTCGTGCCGTTGACTACGCCGCCTCCGGTAATGGTGGTGGTGCCTTGCGAGGTGGTAATGATGGCGGTTGGTTGCGCGCTGGTGCGCTGCTTCTCGCCGACGGCTGCGGCGTAGATGCTGCCGTCGGGCGCGACGGCTAGTGCGGTGACTTCGCGCTTGGAGGTTTCATAAAGAACGAAACCTTCGGTAGCGGCGGAATCTTTGTCTTTGCGCGAATTCTTATTTGCGAGCGGAGTGATACGCAAGACACGGCCGCTGGGTTCCGTGCCGGCGAGCAGATTGCCTTTTGTGTCGAAAGCCATCACGCGAATATGCGCTTCGTCGCTGCTGTAAAAAAGTTCGCTCTTGCCGTCAGGTGAAACTGCGAAAATCTGCCCTTTGTCTCCGGTAGCGACGTACAGAGTGCCGTCGGAGCCGAACGCGAGGTCCCAGATGTATTTTGTCTTCGGATCGAAGAAGACGGATTTTTCGCCCGAGGCGGAGACGCGATAGACCTTTCCGTCCGGAGAAGTGGCGACATAGAGCGAGCCCTTAGCGTCGAAAGCGATGGCTTGCACCGCAAGATCGGTGGATTCAAATGCTGTAGTTGGTTTGCCGCTGGCGTCGAAGCGGAATACTTTTGCGGGCGAGCCGCCGCCGGCGAACAGAACGCCCTTGGAATCGACGCGCAGAGACCACAGAAAGGAAGCATCGGCGTCGCCGAGCAGGGTGAATTTCGGAGAGAGCTCAAGGCGGCCGTCGCTGCGCACGGTTACGCCGTTAGAGTTGCCTTTAAGAAAATCGTCGTAGGTGGATTGCCGCCAACTACGGGTGTGTTCGGCGTGAACAGGAGCAGGGAATGAAGTAATGAAGAAAAGAAGTAACGGAAAAAAAGCGAGCGTGGCACGTGAGAGGGGTTTGCAAATTCGTGCTGTCGAGGTTAGGGAGCTGGGCATTTAGGTGTTCACCGGATTTGGAGATTCAGCGAGATTACGCCCGTCACCGGGCCAGTCAATTGCACCGATGCTTCGCTCGCAAGAGACTCACGCAGCACCTGGACGGTGCCGGGAGCTGGCCGGCCGTCGATGACGTTGATTTGCGATAACGGCGCGTTCGGGAGTTCCTTGTCGTCCCAGATAATCGTAGGAGACGGAACGAAGAGGCCGACGTAGAGACGATCGTTGCGGCGCTCTTGATTTAAAAGCGTGATGAGTTGATCGAGACCTTCGGGGCCACTGCTGCCGGAAAACAGGAAACCTTTTGAGGCGCGATTAAGCAGGTCACCGTCGGTGACCAGGACGCGCAGCATGGTGCCGCGCGCGATCTGATCGGGAACTCGCACGCTGGTCTCCTCGATGTGCGCGGGTCCGCGGTAGGGATGCAGCAAAATGCGCACGCGGAGCGTTTCGCCAGGGGCCGCTTCGCCTTTTTCGAGCCAGGCGCTGTCGATCGTGAAGGATTGGCGGCCAGGCACACTTTCCACGCGAAGAGCGATGTGCTCGACGGAGGGGATTTCATACGCGTTGGTGAACAGACGGTTGAAAATGCTTTGCACGCTGAGCGCGATGGGCAAGCCATCCTGGCTGAGCGAGTCGCCCGGCGCATAGGTGTTTTCAATTTGCACCGGGGCGTGACCTTGGAGGCGAATTTCGCCGGAGAGATGCAGCGTGGTGCCTTCGCCGTAGACGGAGTTTTGCGTCAGGCCGTTGAAGGTGGTGAGAGCGACGAGGAGTGGGGTGAGCTTGGGATGATTGACAATCTCGAAGTGGAGCTTTTTTCCGCCGGCGCTGGTGGCGACATCGAGATCGAGGGGAATCATGGCGGGCGGGGCGCCGAGTTTACCGGTGACGGCAGTGAGATGGTCTCCTGTGATGGTGCCGATGGAGCCGCCGACGTTGACAATTTTCGTCGAGGCGAGCGATGAAGAGAGCGTGGTGACGACCCGGCTGCGCGCCATCGGGAGCGCGACCTCGCCGAGGCTTAAGAATGGGTGGCCGCAGAGGTAGACTTTGTCGGCCTGGACCGCGGTGACCGTGCAAGCGGAGTTGATCGAGGCATCCCCTTGCACGAGAACCATTCCGGCCATGTCACCGGCTGCCAGCTGTTTGTCGTCGGGGCGCGCCGCAGCGGTGCCGCCTTGCGCGGCGACGAAACCGTAATTTTCGATTTGCGGGGCGAATTGCTGAAGCGTCGAGGTTTGGAAGCCGGAGAAGACTAGCGGTGTGGCGATGGGTTCCAGGGAGGAGCCTGACGGCAAGCCGGTACGGGAGGCCGCGTAATTGGGCAGCGCAAACTGTTGTGAAGAGACGGTGGGCGCGTTGTCTGGCGCCGTGGGATGCAAGATGTCCTCTATGGGTGTGACACCAGCGATCGCTTCTTTAGTGAAGACGCCGAGTTTCAGGGAGAGTGCGCCCGCGAGCTTGCCCTCAAGGTAGACGGGGCTGCCACTCATGCCCGCTACTACGCCGGTATGCTCGACTTTGGGGCCTTTTAACTCGATCAGGATGATGGACTGGCGCGGGCCCAGAAAATTCGGCATTACCCCGATCACTTCGAGGTCGAACTTTTCAACCTGGTCGCCGGCGAAAATCGTGAAGGCATAGCCGTGCATACCGGGCTGAACCTGGCTGAGGGGCAGGATTTCGTTGGACTGCTGCGCCGATACCGCCGGAGCCAGGGCCGAGGCGAGGGCGGCCGTCCAGGCGAGCATGACGAAGGCGATGGCGCGGAACCCACGGCTAGCCGAGGGCGAGCAACTGGGCCGAGACGAGATCATCAAGGGCTCATGATACTTGGCGGAGTACGGGGAAGCAATTGAACGGGCGGAAGGCGCCCGCTAGCCCGAGAAGGCTAGGCGTCCTAGGACCGTGCCGGGGCCCGTCCGGGCTGACCATCCGTAGGAAATCCGCGGACAGAATCGATTGCGCTCGCGATTGGCGCCGGTCCTAGCACCGGCCCTGTCTCCGGCTTGGCGCTGGCCGATTCCAACCGCACCAGCGTGCTCACCTTTGCGCAGTGGTCAGACGGGAAAATCTACTTCGATGGGTTCGATCAGCGGAAGCAGCCACACCAACAGCTTTTGATGAACGGGATGCTGGTTGTATTTTTCGCACGATGCGGCGTCGGCAAATTTCATGGCCCCGCCGAGTTCGTAGCCTTGTCCGCGGGGAGAGACGTTCAGGCCCACCCAGGATTCCAGAACTTCGGGGATTTCCTCTTTGAGCTTGCCTATCTCGGCGACGACGTGGTCTTTCTCGGCGCCGGTGACACCGGGCTTGAATCGAAATGCAAACATGTGGATGAACATGGTGTGGGTTCGCTCGCTTGGGACGAATGGCCGAGGTGATTTTTGGAGATGCGGCGCGGTTTGTCAATCGCGATTCGGGGGGACGCCCTTCCGGGAGACCCGGATTCACCAGTTTCGGTGATACAGCACCGGCTTGCTGCACATCGTTTCACCGCTGCTCTTCAAGGTGACCGAGACGAGCACGAATTCGCCGTCTTCGAGCGTGTGGCTAAGCGAGGGTTGACCTTCGATGGAAAACTGCGAGCTGCCGCTGCCCATCGAGATGGTGGACTGGTGGAGGTTGACGCCGTGGACCGGTTTCTTGTCCGCCGTCAGCGGAACACCGCTCAACACCACCATCTGCGACGCGTCGGCTGTAAACGTGAAGTACGCGATGCCGACCAGAAAATTTCCTCTTTCTTGAAAATCGACCTTGCCGATCGTGCACGGGGGGGCCGCGCTCGCGGGTGGAGTCTGCGCGGCGGAAGCGTTGGAAGCGGCTGGTTCGGGTTTTTTGAGGTTGAAAGTGAACGGGACGGCGGTTTCGATTTCGACCGGCTGGTTGTTCACCACGGTTGGCGAGAACCGCCATTGTTTTATCGAAGCGATGGCGGCCTGCGCGAGCAGCGGCTGCCCGTACGTCGCGGAGGCGCTTTGCACGGTGCCGTCCTGGGCGATGATGACGTCCAATTCCACGGCGCCAGTGATGTTGCCTTGAATGGCTTCTGGCGGATAGACCGCGCTTACCTGGCTCACAATTTTCGCCTTCTGCGCGATCCAGGTAATGCGGAGACGCGAAGACGGCGCGGCGGACTTCTCGAGCGGCGGCGGAGCGGCTGGCGTTTCCGTGGCAGCGCGCTTTTCGGCGGGCTTGGTATTCGCGGTTTTGGAAGAAGCGAGGTCGCCACTGTTCGGCTTGGGGTTCACTGCGCTCGACGGCTTGTGCGCAGGCGGCTCGGCGTGGGAATCGGACTGGGCTGGGGCTTCCGCCGGATGTTTGGGCGCTGCCATGGCAGAGCTCATTTGGGACGCCGGCGGTTCGGGCTTCGAGTCGAGTGATTCGGAAGCTGGCGTCTCCAGAGTATGCGCGGTTTCTGAGTGAGGGCGCAGGTGATGCCAGGAAAGAGCGAGGACGACCCCCATAAACGGAAGAAAGAGGAGAAGGATCTGCCACATCGGAAGTCCGCGTCGCAGCGTCGGAGGCGGGCTCGCCAGAGTCGCGGCAGCCCGAGTGGGTGGCACCTGCGCCGCGAGGGCTTCCGATGGGGGCGCGGCGCCAGCTAGATTCGCGCTGGCCAACTGCTCACTGGCTCGACGTTCCGCGTCCGCCGCGCCGGGCTCCGTCGCTGCCCCCTCCACGGCGCGGCGCTCGGCGTCTGCTTTATCCTTGGCCAGCTGTTCGCGTTCCGCTTGCTGTTGCGCTTGACGTATTTTTTCAGCCGCAGCAACGCGCTTGGCGTCTGCTTTCTCCTTGGCCAGGCGTTGGCGTTCTGCTTGCTCTTGCGCTTGGCGTTCTTTTTCGGCCGCGGCAATGCGCTCGGCCTGCGCTTTCTGAGCCAAACGGCGCAGGGCTTCTGCTTTGTTGGCGGCGAGACGCGCTTGCTCGGACCTCTCCGTTTCCTCGCGTTCCTTTTCGATCGTTGCTGCGCGGTCCGCCTCCGCCAATTCGGCCGCGTAACGTTCGGCCTCAGCACGCTCGTGCTCAACGGCCTTGGCATCCGGAATGACGGTGGCCGGGCCCTGTAAGTCAAACAGCTGACCCTCGTGGGAGCGCATATATAAGACTGGCGTGGCCCATTCCTGGCCGAATTCCTCGTTGAACAGGGCTTTTCTGGATTCGCATACTGCGGCATCGACCGGATTGCCTTCGGCGATGGCGCAGTAAAATTCTCGGGCGAAGACTTTCGCGGCGGCGTCGCTGATTTCGAATTGCATGGCGATTACCGCGGGTACGCGCTGTTGCAACAAACTTTGCGCGACGCCGGAAAATGGATCTTGGCGAGAGCTACGGGCGCCTTCACACGCGTTCAGTACCGCCAGCCGCAGGGAACGGTGATCGTGGAGCTGCATGCCCAGCATTTCTCCGCGGACCGGATACGACATTCCGTTCTGGTCCTCGAATTGCAGGACGCCATCTTCGGCGACGATGTCGAAACCTCCGTGGCCGATGAAATGGAAAATGTGAAACGGAGCGCCACGAGCGCGCAAACGCAGCGCATCGATGGTGGCGGACGGCAAGCGTTCGAGAACGATGTGGCCGCCGCGCAACAAATCGGCGAGGGCCTCCTGGAGGCGCTGCCACTCGCCTTCCGTGTCCAGGCGCTTGAGATTTTTTGGACTGGCGATGACCACCAGGACGCGCAGCGGCAACGTAGCGCGAACCGGAGCGATGCGCTGGGGAAGGTCGAGAAAACGGACGACCGGAGTTTCCGTCGAGGTGGTCAGAAAATGATTTTGCGCGGAGTCGTAAAGGAACTCCCAGGGTAAGTCGGCCAGTTCGGGAGTGTCGGTGAGGCGCAAACGGATGCGCAATCCGCGATCATTGTTCAGCGATTGTTCGACGCTGCCGCGAAGCTGGGCGATCAATTCGCCTGCGAAAACGGCTTTGAACAGCTTGCCGCCAAAATCTTTCGCGGCGTGCAACTCCGGCGCTTCGGCGCGGCGCATGCTGCGGCGCACCTGGCCGATGCGGCCCAGAAAATTACTGACGTCTACGTCGGTGAAGGGAAGTATGAAGTCGGCCGAGGCTTGTCCGGTCGGCCCGTTTAGATGCACGCGGTACTGGTCGCCCGCGAGCGTAATTTCCAGATCGAAATCGTCGTACTTTAAGGACACGGCTTACTTCTCCGCAGTCGCTTTTTTCCAGGTGAGGTTAATTTTGAAATTCGCTTCCGTGGAAGCCTTGGCGATGACCGCGCCGGTTTCCGCGCTCATCTTCACGCCAAACTCCACCGCCACCTCGTCGGGAGGCTGTTGCAGCATGCGGAGCTGATCCAGAATGCCTTCTGCGGCGCTGCGCACCGTCCGCAAAGCCGACTCAAACGTGGCATTGGCCGTAGCGATGGCCGCTTCCGTGTTGGACCCGCGCATGACGCGCCGGACAGAATTGTCGACGCCGTCGGTTTCCACCACTAGGACGCCGCCGTTGCTTAACGGGAATTGCGCCAGCTCCGCCATGGACACCTCACCGAACCTAGCTACGCGGGAAAGAACGACTCGCCGAGTTTATAGCTGGGTAAGTGTACGGAGTATAGCTGAACCGCAGCTCGGAAAATAGGTTCGTGCCGTTACCGCCAAGGCGGGAGCGCGAGCCTGATGAGCGGTCCGCTGTCTACGTTTTACTCGCGGTTTCGTCCGCGCTAAGCGTCGTCGTAATCTTCGGTGAGGGACATGAGGAACGCTACCAACGCGTTCACGTCGTCTTCGCTGATCGACATGCCGCTGAATTCCAGCGGGGCGTTGCCAGTTGCAACTGGTCCACCGCCAGCCGGAGTGCGAACCCCGGCGCGCAGACCCGGCGCGTTTGGTGCCTAGCTGACTGCTTTTTTGTGGAATTGCCGCAAACCGAAGGTAAACAGCACGACGTCGAAGAAGATCAACCCGCCGAACGCTGCCAGCATGGGCAAATGCGGGAACTGGGGGACTAGCGTTCCGCGCAAGCCTTCGCTGGCGTAGACCAGTGGATTAATCAGCACGATTTTTTGCATGATCGGAAAGTTATTCAAGGCGCTCCACGGATAGTAGGTGCAACCGAAAAAGATCATCGGCGCCACGACCAGCGAGAACATCAAACCGATGTGCGTTTGCTCGATGCTGCAACCGAGAGCCAGCCCGCCGACGGCGGAGAACAGCGCAACCAGCACCGCAATCAGCGCGAACAGCAACGGGGCGCGCACGCTCAGTTGCACGCCAGGCCGCAGCAGCAACCAGGCGCAGGGAATCACCATCAAGCCCGCGGCGAGCGCTTGCATGGTGCCGAAAACGACCTTTTCCACC
>Ga0182024_10017813_pt1 | contig 13290 bp, 10 predicted proteins | sample P32metaG_FD_120480 | JGI IMG/M metagenome (GOLD analysis project Ga0182024, IMG submission 120480) | Permafrost microbial communities from Stordalen Mire, Sweden - P3-2 metaG (Illumina Assembly) | ecosystem: Environmental > Terrestrial > Soil > Wetlands > Permafrost | place: Sweden: Stordalen...
CAGCCTCGAGCGCGGGATCCATCGGCGGGTGCGTCGAGATCGTACCGCCCGGCGCCCAAAGGCCCATCCTCGTCGATCACTTCCCTGCCCGCGGATTCAGCGGCTACGCCGCGACGCTCGAAGTCACCGTCGAGCACGGCAAAGGCGAGAGCGTTTTGCCTCAAGGCCTCGAGCTGCAGAGCGAGAGCGAGGCGGCGAGAGCTCTTCGGCAAGCTGGCTTCGTCATCCCGGATCAGAACGGCGGCGATGCGGCTCGTCTCAAGAGCGTGCCCAAGGACCCGAAGAACCCGAACCGCATCGCAACCACGCTCGAACTGCCCCTCCTCGCGCTCCCGAAGGAGCCTGGCCGCCACACGCTGACCCTGCCGCCGCTGCCCGTGGCCATTTCCCGCGCCAACGGCGAGATCGCGACGGCCTGCACGCACGCGCACACGATCGTCATCGAGGACCCCACCTCGTCCACGCCCGACCCGCAGCCCAAGTCGAATCCGAACCCGCGGCCGCAGCGGGAAGAGTGGACGGCGCTCCGAAAGGCGCTCACCTATATCGCCATCGGCCTCCTTGCCGGCGCCGTTCTCGCGTACCTCCTTCGCAAGTGGATGCAGCGACCCAGGCCCGTCGCGCCCCCGCCTCCTCCGCGCCCGCCCTGGGAAGTCGCGCTCGAGCGCCTGGACGAAGTGCGGCACGCAGGGTTGCTCGGCGTGGCGCGGTTTCAGGAGTACTTCGACCGCGTGAACGACGCGGTACGCGCCTATCTCGGTGCGCGGTACGGGTTCGACGGGCTCGAGTCGACGACGGACGAGATTCTTCAGGGGCTGAGGCGAGCGACTCTCGACGTGCCGAGTCCCGTGGGTGCGTCGCCCGCCCCGGGCGACCTTTTCGTGATGCCTGCGGTCACTCAGTTCTTGGGAGAGTGCGATCTCGTCAAGTTCGCGAAGTTCACCCCCACCCCCGAAGAGTGCACGAGGGCGCTTGACGCGGCGGAGCGGATCGTTCGGTCGACCATGCCGAGGACCGCGGGCGGGATTCCGATGGATCGGGAAGGACATGCGACGAGCCCGACGACGACCGCGACCCCGAGCCCGACCGCGACCCCGACCGGCACTCCCGACCCCACGAACACGACGGAGGATCCCTCATGACGCGCGGGCTCCGCGGGACGCTCGTGGGATTCGGCGTGCTCGCCATGACCGCGATCGGCATGATTTATCCGATCCTCGAGCGCGGAGAGGCTTGGAAGAGCGCAAAGTGGGTGCTCTGGTACGCGCTCGTCGCGCTCCTGGCCGTACCGTGGGTCGTTTACAAGATGACGCTCGGAGCCGACGGCCGTGCGCCTCGGCTCCACCTGCCGACCATCGCTCCTCTTCTCACCGGTCCCCGAGGATTGCGATCGAAGTTGCGCGACGTGCCGGGCGTGTTGCGGGGGGCCGCGTTGGTCTTGGGGGTGCTCGCCGTGGCCCGTCCGCAAGACGTGCTCCGCGGCGAGAACGCAGAAGAGCGAGGGATCGACATCGTCGTCGTCCTCGACCTCTCCGGGTCGATGCGCGCCGTGATGGACAACCCCGGAGGGGACAACGCGCCGGTTGCTCCCGACGCGAAGCAGCGCCGCGCGACGCGGCTCGACACGGCGAAGGACGTGATTGGCGACTTCATTTCGCGCAGAAAAACCGACCGTATCGGGGTCGTCGTCTTTGGCAAGGCGGCGTTCGTCCTTTCCCCCCCCACGCTCGACTACGGGCTCTTGAACCAGCTTGTTCAGAAAATGGACCTCGACATCATCGATGGCAACGGCACCGCGATCGGCGACGCCGTCGGAACCGCGGTCGCGCGTCTTCGGAGAAGTACGGCGCGATCCAAGGCCATCATTCTTCTCACCGACGGAGACTCGAACGCCGGGTCGATCTCGCCGGAGTACTCCGCGCACCTCGCGCAGACTCAGGCCGTCCGGGTGTACACGGTGCAGATCGGCAACGGCGACGACGTTCCCGTACAGGACGGCGTCGACCTCTTCGGGCAGCCTCGCTTCGTGACTGCGCACTTTCCGGTAAATCCGGAGCTACTCAAGAAGATCGCCAGCGAGACCGGCGGCGAATCGTTCGTCGCCACGGACAGGAAAGGGCTCGAAAAGAGCATGCACACGATCTTGGACCGACTCGAGAAGACTCGGTTCGAAGCGCAGGCGGCGACGATGGAAGATCTCTTCCCGTTCTTGCTGGTTCCTGCCGTCGTGCTTGTAGCGCTCGAGGGGCTCGTGCGTGTCCTCGTCGTGCGGAGGTTCCCGTGAAGTTCGCCTACGACTTCACGAGTTTCTGGGTGCTCATCGCGGCGGCGCTTTCCGTGGCGCTCGTCCTTGGTTTTGCCGCGACGCTCATCTTCGCGTCGTACGCGCGCACGCGGGCCACACGGCGATTCGGGGATCCAGAGCTCGTGTCCCGACTCGAGACCTTCGATGCGACCACGAGGCGGACGGTCAAGAGCGCGCTCCTCGTCCTCGCGATGATCTTCGCGTTCCTCGCGCTGGCCCGGCCGCAGTTCGGGGGCGGTTCGCGCCTCGTGCCCGCGACGAACCTGGACGTGGTCATCGTGCTCGATTACTCGAAGAGTATGTACGCGCGCGACGTCGCGCCGAGCAGGATTGCCCGCGCCAAGGCGGAGGTAGGGCGCCTCATCCACGACCTGCCGGGAGCGCGTTTCGGCGCGATCGCGTTTGCGGGCGAGCCGATGAGCTTTCCGCTGACGAGCGACGGTGCGGCCATTGCGCAGTTCTTCCGGCAACTCGAGCCCAACGACATGCCCGTCGGGGGCACTGCGACCGCGAAGGCCCTCGAGCGGGCCCGCGAGCTCTTCGCGCACGACCCGAAGTCCAAAGATCACATGCGCGTCATCGTGCTGGTCACAGATGGCGAAGATCTCGAGGGTGACCCCGTGACTGTCGCTCAAGCGTGCGGTCAGGAGGGGACGCGTATCGACGTCGTGCAGATCGGCGGACGCGTTCCGGAAGTCATCCCCGACGTGGGACCCGACGGCAAGGTCACGGGGTTTCGGAAGGACGACGACGGCAAGCCGCTGACCACCGACCTCACGGCCGAAGGAGAGGCCCAGCTCGCCAAAGTCGCGAGCGAAGCGGGCGGCACCATCGTCCGCGCCGAGCATGGCGAAACTGGCATCGATACTGTCGCGCGTGCCCTGTCCCGTCTCATGCGCGAGGAGCTCTCGGAGAAGGTCGAGACCGTGTACGCCGAAGAGTACGCGTGGCCGCTCGGTGCGACGCTGCTCCTTCTCGGTGTCGAAGCCAGCATCGACGAAGCGCCATCGAGACGCCGGCGAGCGAAAGGGGCGAAGCGTGCGCACGCCTAGTCGTTTCGTGCTCGCGGTCTCGCTCGCGGCGTTCGGGTGCGGCTGGGATCCGGCCAAGCCCTTCGAGAGAGAGTCGCCCGAGGTCAATCAGGCCATTCGCGCCCTCGACGGCGGGGACGCAACCGTGGCCACCTCCACGCTCGAAGACTACCTTTCGACCGGCGCGTGCGCCGAGGGAAATATCGGCACCCCCGTGCCCCTGAAGATGCGCCCGAACGGGGGGTTCGATCTGGGGCTCGCGCTCTTCAAGATCGGAGAGACGTTCGGTCGGCGCTTCGGCGAGGAGGAGCTCGACGGCGGGCATGACGACAAGACCAAGGCCCTCCGGGGCGAGCAGATCGCTTGCGCGTTGCGGATTCTTGCCGCCATCGAGAGCTCCGGCGTGTCGTCTTCGACCGCCGAACACGGCCGCGCGAACGAGGGGGTCCCCGCCGAGCTCCTCGCGCGAGCGCGCTACCTCGAGGGGAACCTGAATTTTCTCGATGGACACTATGAAGAGGCCGTGTCCGCGTACGACAAGGCGCTGACGCTCGCGCCCGGCGAGTCCGACAGCGGCGATCCGGTCGGACGTGACGCGGCGTGGAACCGGGCCATTGCCATGAGGCGTATCGAAGACAAGAAGGACGCGGGATCCGACTCGGGCAGCGATGGTGGGAATGACGGCGGCAAGGACTCCGGCGGGGACTCCGGCAACGACGGCAAAGACGGAGGCAACGACTCGGGAGGAAACGACAGCGGGAACGACTCGGGAGGCGATTCGGGTCAGAGCCCCGACGCGGGAGGAAGCGATTCGGGTCAGCCTCCGCCAGACAAGCAACCCGATGCGGGTCCGCCGCCCCCGCCGCGCGCCAACGAGGACGACCGCATGCTCGATCAGCTCGAGAGCGCGCCCACCGTCCAGCAAGAGGCTGCGAAGAAGATGGCGGCGCATCGCAAGGTGCGCGGGATGGCCGACAAATGACCAGGCGCGCGAGGGTTCTTTTCGCCCTGCTCGCGCCGGTTTTCTTTCTGCTCCCTCGCGCGGCGCGCGCCGACCGCCCGGAGGTGAGCGCTCGGGTCGACGCGACGACCGTAGGCGAAGGCGACGACGTCCATCTCACGCTCGAGGCTCAATCGGACGAGAACTCCCCCGTCAACCCGTCGGCCGGCAACACGACCGGCTTCACCGTCCTCGGGTCGTCGAGCGGACCGTCGCAGTCCGTGACGATCATCAACGGGCACGTCTCGCAGAAGCGCGGTTTGACGACGACGTGGACGCTCCGGGCAAACAAGCAGGGCACCTTCACGGTCGGCCCGTGCAGCATCTCGATCGGCGGCCTCCGGGTGTCGACCCAGACGATGCGGATCCTCGTCGTCGCTCCCGGGCGCGCGCCTCCGCGCGTCAGCCCGTTCGACCCGTTCGGCATGGGCTCGCCGTTCGACCCGTTTCGAGGGTTCTTCGGCGGCCCGGGGAACGGCATGGGGAACGACGTTGCTCCGCAGAGACCGCCGACCGATCCGAAGCTGACGCTCGGTGCCCCTCGCGGGGAGGTCGCCTTTCTCCACGCCATCGTTGACAAGACCTCCGCGGTCGTCGGCGAGCAGGTAACCCTCTCCGTCTACCTCTACGTCAACGCAAGCGAGCGCGAGGCGGAGCTAAACGACGTACACGAAGCGGACGCGAACGACTTTCTCAGGCGATCGCTCTTCGAGGAAGACGGGAGCGACAAGAACATCGGTCGCGCCCTCGTAGGAGGACAGATCTACGGCGCCAAACTCCTTCGCAAGTGGGCGCTATTTCCGCTGAAGAGTGGTGATCTCGAGATCGGCCCCATGTCCCTCTCGCTCTCACGTCGTCGCGTCGCCGACCCGCTGAGGCAGAGCGAGACGATCACCATCCACGTGACCGAACCGCCCATGGCGGGGCGACCGCCCGGTTACGTCGTGGGCGATACCGGCGCCTTCGCCCTCTCGGGCGAAACGACCCCGCGCGAAATCGAACGGGACGGTGCGGTGGGGGTCACCGTGGAGCTCTCGGGGTCCGGGAATCTTCCGAGCTCGATCACTCCGCCGGCCCGCGCCGGCATCGAGTGGCTCGCCCCGGAGACGCACGAGAAGATGGGCGTCGTCTCGGGCGACAAATACGGAGGCAAGCGAACGTTTGCCTACGTCGTGCGTTTACACAAGGAAGGCGCCGTAGATCTCGGCGATCTCACGTTGCCGTACTACAACCCCGAGACCCACGCGTACGCGGTCGCGCGGGCTTCGCTGGGAGTCGTGGGCGTACGCCCGGGCGCCACGCCGGCTCCGAGCGCAGACGCGGCGTTCGACCCACTCGCCGGGCTCCCGGAGGCACGCAAGGCGCTCGCAGGCTTGCCGCCTGCCCCTGCGCATCTCACGGACTTGCCGCTCTTCTGGCTCGGACTCTCGGCGACGCCCCTGGCGTACGGCTTTCTGTCCGGAGCATCGTCCGCCGTGCGACGCATCCGGCGCGCTCGGGTCGAGAAAGCTGCGTCGCCCGAGACTCGTCTCAAAGAGCGCATGGCCGACGCCGCCTACGCGTGCAGGGGCAGCGATCCGCGCGTCGCCGACGCCGCTGTCGCGCGCGCCATCGTCGCTGCGACGATCGCGCGGGTCGGCGTGAATATCCGCGACGCTGAAGGAGCCGAGGTTTCGCGACGACTGGGGGACGCGGGGGTCGAGCGCGAGCTTGCGAGGCGTGTGGAAGACCTGATCCACGACTGCGAGGCGGCGCGCTTCTCTCCAGACGCGTGCGAGATGGCTGCGGTGAAAGAGCGCTGGGAGGCTGCGCGCGGAGTCGTCGAGGCACTTCGGAGGGGGGGGTGAGACGGTACTTCGTGCCCGCCGCCGTGGTCGTGGCGCTTTTCCTCGCGGCCCCTCCTGCGGGGGCCGACCCTTCGGAAGAAGAGGGCCTCTTTGCGTCCGGGACGCAGGCGCTCGCGGAGGGTCGCCCGGGCGATGCGATCGCCGACTTCGAGGCCCTCGCCGATCGTGGAGTCGTCGATCCCGCAGCCAGCTTCGATCGCGGCCTCTCCTATGCGAACCGTATTCGTATCGGGGCGGAGCAGCCGGGGGACCTCGGCCGCGCAGCGCTCGGGTTCGTCGAAGCACGAGAGCTTACGAAGGATGCGGCTCTTGCCAAAGACGCCGCACGCGCGCTTGCTTTGGTTCGAGGTGAGGTCGCGCGCCGGCGCGTGCGAGCCGGCGATCCGGCCCTTCTCGATCAAGGCACGCCGCTCGGCCGGACGATCGTGGAGCTCCTGCCGGAGAACGCATGGGCCGCGCTGGCGGCGATCGGATCGGTCGCGCTCGGACTCGGGCTGTTCGTACGAGGCACGGCATCGAGACGCCGTGGTCGCGTCGGCGCGAGCCTGGCTTGCGCAGTCGCGGCGCCGCTGTTCGTCTCCGGGGCAGTGCTCGCGCTGGCCGCTCGCAGCGATCGTCTTCACCTCGTCGAGGGGATCATCGTGGCCCCTACGGCTCGTCCGGCTGACGAGAAAGGGATCGCGATTCCGGGAGCGACGTCGATTCCCGAGGCGGCGCGCGTCGCGATCCTCGGTGAACGGCCGGGGTGGGTGCACGTGCGGTGGGGGAGCCTGGTAGCCTGGATCCCTTCGCAGACATCGAGGCCGATCGCGCGGGCGGAATAAGGCTCCTCACCTCCGCCTCGCAAACTGGAATATGCTCCAAACTGTCTCGCGCGCGAGCAGAGTACGCTCGAGCTTAAGACGGAACGGCGAGGGAGCGTTGAGCGAGCCGGAGCGGTGGGGAGTGTTGGGGTTGAAGGTCGGTGATGTGGTGGGTGGTCGCTACGAACTGCGCCGCGATTTGGGTCGCGGTGCGGGCGGCATGGTGTTCGAAGCGTTCCACCAGTTCACCCATCGAAGTACCGCGTTGAAGGTGGTGGCCGCGGACGTTCCGCGGAGCCAGATTTCCACCTTGAAGGCGCGCCTCGTGAGAGAGGCGCGCGCGCTCGCCGCGGTTCACCACTCCGGCATCGTCGAGGTCCTCGACGGTGGCGTGCTGGAGGACGGTACCCCCTTCATCGTCATGGAGATGCTCGAAGGGCGGACCCTCGAAGGGCTCATCACGACGCGCGGCCAGCTCGGACGCGAAGATTCGGTCGCGATCGGACTGCAGCTTTGCGACGCCCTCGATGCACTCCATCAGGTCGGGATCGTGCACCGCGACCTGAAGCCGGGGAACGTGTTCATCGTTCGAGACCGCGACGGGGTCGAGCGACTGAAGCTGCTCGACTTCGGGATCGCTCAGATCCGGAGCGACGACGACGACAAGCTCACGGGGATAGGCGCGCTCATCGGTACTCCCGCGTACATGTCGCCCGAGCAACTGCTCGCGCTCGACGTGGACCATCGAGCCGACGTCTATGCCTTGGGCGTCAGCCTCTTCGAGTGCTTGACCGGACACCTTCCCTACGCGGGCAACTATCAATCCGTTCTTTTGCAGGTTTGCGCGCCGGAAGGGAAGATGCCGAAGGTCGCCGAGTGGGCCCCCGAGGTCGGTCCCGAGCTGTCTCTCGTCGTGGAGCGCGCGATTGCCCGCAAGCCGGAGGAGCGCTTCGCGACCGCGATGGAGATGGGGCGCGCACTGCACGCGGCGATCCCGACGCCGCGCTCGCGCACGTTCTTCCTCGGCGCCCCGCCGATGCCAAAATTCAGTCCTGCGCCCGCGCCCCGTCCGAATCCCGCGGAGCAGCGGCGCCGCGCGCGTCGCGCAGCCTACGCTACGCCCGTCCAGATCGTGCTGCCGGGACAAGGCGGTGCCGTCGACGGACGCTCGGAGGACATCTCCGAGGGCGGCCTCTTGGTCATTTGTCGCCATCCCTGCGAAGCCAACATTCGGGCGGCCGTGCGTTTTGCCATGCCGATCGAAGGCAAGGTCGTGAGCGTCGACGTCCATATTCGGTGGGTGCGCGCGGCCCGTCCGGGCGAGCCCGAAGGCCCACGGGCGATCGGGCTCGAGTTCATCGAGGTGCCCGAGGCGATGAGAGCGTCAATCGCCCAGTACGTGGCGTTGATGGGCGAGGGTTGAGCGGAAGATGCTCGATCTCACGCCGCTTTCAGCGTTGCCGGGGCGATAGGCAGAGATGAAGGGAGCTTCGCTGCGCGTCCTCGTCGTGGGAGACTCGGAAGAGGAGGCCTCGCTGTGGTTGGCCGAGCTGACGAGTGGGGGGTTCGAGGTCAGCTCCGAGCGCGTGCAAACGGCCGCACAGATGGCCGCGGCCCTCGATCGCGCGGGCTTTGGCCTCGTGCTCTCCGAACAGGGGACCTCTCGCGTCAGCGCACTCGACGCGTTCGGCGTCCTCGCACGGAAGGACCTCGATATCCCTTTTATCCTCGTGTCGGCGGGGGGGGCCGAGGACGCGGCCGTGAGCGCCATGAAAGTCGGGGTACACGACTACGTCCTCAAGGGGAACCTCGCGCGTCTCACGCCGGCGGTCGAGCGTGAGCTTCGTGCCGCCGAAGCGCGGCGGACGCACCGCCGCTCGGAATCCGAGCCGCTCTCCGAAAGCCAGAACTATCGCGCGATCTTCGATGCCAGTCCGCTCCCGATGTGGGTATTCGACGTGAGCTCGCTCGGGTTTCTCGCCGTAAACGAGGCTGCCGTCCGACGCTACGGATACAGTCGCGCCGAGTTCCTAGAGATGACGCTCGCCGACATCCGACCCCTCGAAGATGTCGATGCGCCTCGCGAGAGCCCTCGGCACCTCGAGTCGTCCGCCTCGCCGCAGACGTGGCGACACAAGAAGAGGGACGGGTCGACGATCCTCGTAGAGATCGAAGCCTATGATCTTCCCTTCGCCGGACGACTCGCGCGCATCGCGCTGATGGTCGACGTGACCGAGCGCTTGCGCCTTCAAGAGGCGCTCCAGCTGACTGAGGAACAGCTCCGTCAGTCGCAGAAGATGGAAGCCGTCGGACGACTCGCCGGCGGCATCGCGCACGACTTCAACAACATTCTTTCGATCATCCTGAGCTACTGCGGAATGATGTTGGCCGAGCTGCGCGACGGGGATCCCTTGCGCGACGATCTCGTCGAGATCAAGAAGGCGGGGGAGAGGGCGGCGGAGCTCACGAAGCAGCTGCTCATGTTCAGCAGGCACCAGATGATCGAGCACCGCGTTCTCGACGTCCGGCAAATCCTCATCGGTATGGAGAAGATGATCCGCCGCCTGCTGGGAGCCGACGTCGAGCTGACTCTCTTGCCCTCCACGTCCGTCGGGAGAGTGACGGCGGACGCAGGGCAGGTCGAACAGATCGTCATGAATCTCGTGGTCAACGCCCGGGATGCCATGCCGCACGGAGGCAAGCTCGTCCTCGAGACGCGGAACGTCGAGCTGGACGCGGAATACGCGGCGGTCCACGCCGGCGCGACGCCAGGTTCGTACGTGATGCTCGCCCTTACCGATACGGGGGTCGGCATGACCAAGGAGGTTCAAGCCCGAGTCTTCGAACCTTTTTTCACCACGAAGGAGAAGGGCAAGGGGACGGGTCTCGGTCTGTCGACGGTCTTCGGCATCGTAAAGAAGCGCGGGGGTCATGTCTGGCTCTACAGCGAGCCTGGCAAGGGGACGACGTTCAGGGTGTATCTACCGAGGACCGGGGCGTCGAGCGATCGGATCTCATCGATTCCCCCTTCGATAGGCGGCGTGAAAGGAAGCGAGACCATCCTTCTCGTCGAGGACGACGAACAGGTGCGCGGCGTCGCGTGCAGCATCCTCCGTCGGCAGGGGTACCGCGTCCTCGAAGCCAGCAATGGGGGCGAGGCGCTCATGGCGTGCGAGCAACACCCGTCGCCGATCCATCTTCTTTTGACCGACGTAGTCTTGCCGAGAATGAGCGGGCGGCAGCTGGCGGACCGCCTGCTCGCTCTCCGGCCCGAGATGAAGCTCCTCTTCATGTCGGGTTACACGGACGAGGCGATTCATCAGGGCGCCGTCCTCGACTCCGGCGCTACCTGCCTGCAGAAGCCGCTCACCCCCGATATGCTATCGAGGACGGTTCGCGAGGTCCTCGACCGCAGGACGAATGCCTCGTAGAGGATGTGGATGGATCAAGGCCGACTGCCGACGCTCTTCATCCCGCACGGTGGCGGGCCGTGCTTCTTCATGGATTGGACGATGGGGCCGCCCGACACATGGCATCGCCTCGCGGACTGGCTGCGAAGCATCGACGGCTCGCTGCCGAGTCGGCCTACCCAGCTCCTCGTCATCTCGGCGCATTGGGAAGCGCGCGTGCCGCGCGTCACGTCCGCGGCGCACCCGCCGTTGCTGTACGACTACTCCGGGTTCCCGCCGCACACGTATGAGTTGACGTGGCCCGCGCCCGGCTCCCCGGAGCTTGCGGCTCGCGTGCAGAGTCTCCTCGGGGGTGCCGAGATCGCGTGCGACGCGGAGGCGAAGCGGGGTTTCGACCACGGCGTCTTCGTCCCGCTCAAGGTCGCCTATCCCGAGGCGCGTTTGCCTACGGTGCAGCTCTCTCTCAGAACGGGCCTCGACCCCGCGGCGCACCTCGCGATCGGGCGGGCCCTCGCCCCCCTTCGAGAGGAGGGCGTTCTCATCGTCGGCAGCGGCATGAGCTACCACAACATGCGGGGATTCATGACGGACAAGGCGCTGACGGACTCTCGCGCCTTCGACGCCTGGCTCGCCGAGACCGTTGCCCTGGGTCCTAGTGAGCGCCACGCGCGTCTCGTTGATTGGGCGCACGCGCCGTCCGCGCGGGAGAGCCATCCTCGTGAGGAGCATCTTCTCCCTCTTCTCGTGGCTGCCGGTGCCGCGCGCGAAGACGCGGGAAAGCAGGTGTTCCGCGACGTAATCATGGGGAGCGTCGTGTCGGCCGTCCAGTTCGGCTAGTGCCGCCCGGCGGTTGCGCTAGGTGTCCGCGACGCGCGAACGCGCGATCGCCCGGATGGTCAGGCCGACGCCGATGACGAGTGCGACCGCTCCCGGCGGCACGACGAACACCATCACGCCGGGATCGCCCGCGTTCGTCACCACGCCACCCAGGAAGAAGCCCAGCGGAACGAGCACGAGGGCCGCCAAGAGACAGATCGATGCGAGCGCGTCCCCGGCCTCCGGCATCGCTTTGACGGTGAGGCCGTAGATCACGTGGAGGACGCCGAGCAGCGTGCCGTGAGCGTGGGCCAAACGCCACATGAGACGGCGAGCCTCGTTGCCCACGTCGAGGTAGAAGCCGGCCTTGAATCCGTGCAGTGTCTCCAAGAAGACGCCGAAGGTGAGGTAGACGAGGAGAGCCGTCCACCCCCAGAGGAGGTGGCGCCGCGCCATTCAGTTCTCTCTTCCGACGACATGGTAGAGAAGAGCTCCGACCGCGGCGCCCGCGATGGGTGCGATCCAGAAGAGCCAGAGCTGCTCGAGCGCCGCACCGCCCGCGAAGAGCGCGACTCCCGTGCTTCGGGCCGGATTCACCGAGGTGTTGGTCACGGGAATGCTGATGAGATGGATGAGCGTCAGGGCAAACCCGATCGGGATCGGCGCGAAGCCGGCCGGCGCTCGTTTGTCGGTCGCCGCGCCCATGATCACGAACAGGAACATCGCAGTGAGCACGAACTCGCAGACCAGGCAGGACAAGAGCGAGTAGCCGCCGGGTGAATGCTCGCCGTATCCGTTCGACGCGAAGCCTCCGACCTCGAACCCGGCTTTGCCGGTGGCGATGACATACAGTGCCGCTGCGCCGAGGGCTGCGCCCAACACTTGGGCGACGACGTAGTGGAGGATCTCCTTCGGCGGGAACCGCCCACCGGCAGCCAAGCCGATGGTCACCGCAGGATTGAAGTGGCCGCCCGAGATGTGGCCGACGGCATAGGCTCCCGTAAGTACGGTCAGTCCGAACGCGAGCGATACCCCCAGAAAGCCGATGCCGAGGGAGGGGAACGCGGCCGAGAGAACCGCGCTCCCGCAACCGCCGAGGACCAACCAGAACGTCCCTATCAACTCTGCGCCCGCGCGCTTGAATATCGGTGTCGTCGCCATCGGACCCTCGCTTTGTTGGCCCACCGATATCACGGGTTCGGATGCCCGTAAGCGGTTGTCTCCCGTCTGCTACCCTGCCGCTCTCGTGCCCACCCGCAAGTCGTCGCTCCGGCCTCCGCGCTCGCAGCGTTTCGATATTCCCTTCGCGGTGGCGCTGCGCCGGGCGTTCGCCCAGGGCTATTCGCTCTCCCGGCTGCGGCAAGATGCCTTCGCGGGCGTCGTCGTCGGGATCGTCGCTCTGCCGCTCTCGATGGCCCTCGCCATTGCGGTGGGCGTGCCGCCGCAGCAAGGTCTTTATACGGCCATCGTCGCGGGTGCGATCGTCGCGCTGACCGGGGGCTCGAAGCATCAGGTCACGGGACCGACCGCCGCATTCATTGTCATCCTCGCCCCCGTGGTCTCGAAGTTCGGACTCTACGGGCTTTTGACCGCGGGCCTGATGGCCGGGGTCCTCCTCGTGGCGATGGGCGCCATGCATCTCGGCCGGTTGATCGAGTTCATCCCGCATCCCGTCACGACCGGCTTCACGGCAGGCATCGCGACGGTGATAGCGACGCTCCAGATCAAGGACGTACTCGGCCTCCCCATCGCGCGGCTCCCCGACAGCTACTTCGAGAAGATCGAAGCGATGTGGGGCGCGCGGCGGGGCGTGTCCGTCGCGGAGCTCGGCGTCGCTGCCCTGACGATCGCGCTCCTCATCCTCTGGCCGCGCGTGACGAAGAAATTCCCTGCACCTCTCGTCGCGATCGTCGTCGTTGCAGCCCTTGCCACCGTGCTTACTTCCGCGTGGCCCGCGTTCCACGTCGCGACGATCGGTTCGCGTTTCCACACTCTCGTCGCGGGTCGAGAGACGCCGGGTATCCCGCAGGTACCTCCTCTTCCGATGCTGCCGTGGGGTCCGTCCGGGATGACGTTCG
>Ga0182024_10017814_pt1 | contig 13290 bp, 10 predicted proteins | sample P32metaG_FD_120480 | JGI IMG/M metagenome (GOLD analysis project Ga0182024, IMG submission 120480) | Permafrost microbial communities from Stordalen Mire, Sweden - P3-2 metaG (Illumina Assembly) | ecosystem: Environmental > Terrestrial > Soil > Wetlands > Permafrost | place: Sweden: Stordalen...
AAACGTGGACGCATTCGGTCACTCGGCTGGAAAGGATTGTTCGATGCAACGCACTCGACAATGGCAGGCTCGCTGAGTAAGTTTCCCGCTGAGATCTCTTTCCAATGGCTTCGGCCCTGAAAACTATCGGGAACCGCAACGCCGACAGCATCCAATAGAGTTGGAGCAAGGTGAATCAGGCTGAAGGGTTCCTGAGAAAGCCGCATGCCCGAAACTTCCGGCGAACGAAGAAGAAGAGGTACATGAATTAACTGTTCGGGCAAACTCGTCGGGGAGTGATAGCGCTTGCCGTGTTCGAGAAACTCTTCTCCATGATCTGCCGTCACGGCGAATACTGTTTCATCCCAGCGCTGAAACTTTTGCAAGGCCTGCACCAGGCGCGAAATCTGCTTGTCTACCCAGAAAATGCCGGCGTCATAAAGCGAAATAATCTCGTCACGGTGCCGTTCGAGCCTTCTTGTGCCGATATCGCCCCGGTTCCAGAAAGAATTTAGAAACCGTGCCCGACGCGGAGTTATATCCGACTTACCCAGTGACGACAGAGCTTCTGCTGGGGGATAGTAAGGGTGGTGTGGGTCCATGAGGTGCAGCCACAGGAAGAAAGGCTGCTCTCGAAGTCCGCTGAGCCAGGAGCATGCCTCATCTACCAAGACGTCGGCTGGGGGATAGCGGCGAAGACTATCCATGGAGACGTTTTCACGCCGCAAACGCCACTGGCAGTACCAAAAATAAAGTGCGTCGTAGGCAGCCCCAGTCAGCCCAGTTCGCCGCGAGTCGGCTTGTATTCGACGATTGAAATCCGACAGAAAGTTCGTTGCTGGGACGGCCCCGGGCACAGATTTGTCGGCAGATCCCGACTCCAGAAAATCGCGAAACGTGGCGAAGCCCTGCTCGTACCCAAAGTGAGGGCTGAGATAAGGATTGCCTGCAAGAAAAGCGGCCGTCGTATATCCAGCATCGCGAAGCGAAGTAGCCAAGGTGACTTCGTGCGGGGCGATGCCCAGAATATCGCGCCCCAGAGCCAGTGGATAGCGCGAAGCCATGATTGCAGGGAAGGAAAAATAAGTTGGCGCGCCGGCGACGATGGCATCGGAAAAAACAACGCTGTTCTGCGCAAGTGCGTCCAGAGCCGGGGTTACAGGGCGGGAGTATCCCAGAAAACCGACGTGGTCGGCTCGCAGGCAATCCACCGTCACTAATACGAGGGAGCGTTTCTTCATCGATCGGAAATGTGATTCGAAAAGCGACTCTTTGCGTGTTTGTTTTACCGATGATGTTCTGGCAGTCGCAATAATGCTCTCAGATGTAGCCCAAATCTCTGAGACGCTGCTCCAAGACTTGCTCTTCCGCCCGGTCGAGCGCGCTGGCTTCGTCTCTGGCGATTTGCTGCAGCAGAAAACTGAGCAGCGCTTCGAGGCTATCGAATCGATTCGTCAGGCGCTTCTCTGCGGCCGCGCACAGATCCTCGGGCAAATTGACCGTTCGGTACTGGGTCATCACGCGTTTACCCTTTCTTTCGCATACCGCGCAGCTTCAACCATGCACTTCGAGCAATCATTCGATCGTCTGCATCGAGCACGTATGCAATGGACAAGCCTCCGAACAGTGCATACGCCAGAGCCAACGCCAACAGAATGACGAGCCATTGATGGGCCACCGCAGCCGTCCACAACCGCAGAAATGTCACGGCAACCGTCGTGAACACCGTGGGAATCAGCAGCGCATAATAGCCTCGATTATAAGGAAAAATTCTCAGCGCCTTGCGCACTTCGTGAAGATTCCAAAGATTCTGCCCAACATTGACGACGGCGGCAGCTAGAGCCGCTCCCACAATGCCGAGGAGAGGAATAAGCGCGACGTTCATGAGAACAGAAACTCCTGCCATCGCGAACTGAACCTTCATCAACCGCTTCTGGTGTCCCGACATCAACAAAAGGTAGCCAACCGAGCCGACCCCGCAGTTCACCAGTTGCCCGACCGCGCCGATGACCAGCACTGGCCGGCCTGCCTCAAAATCCCGCCCGAAGATACGCATCAGCGGGAGGGCAAAAACAATTATGACGAAGCCCAGAGGAAACGTCAGTCCGAGAATCCACTTGGTGAGAGTCTGAAACAGCTTCTCCAAAACGTCTTGCCGCCCCTGAGCGTGCAAGTCCGCAATCACCGGAGCAAAAATCTGATTGACCGATTGCAGGACGATCGGAATAAAAGCCGACAGCGTGGAGGCAAGGACATAAATTCCCAGGACGCGAGCATTCAGGTAAAGTCCGAGAATTATTTTGTCCGCCTGGGTTGAGAGAAAATCGACAACGTTCATCCCAAAAACAGCGGCAGTAAAGGATTTGACGTCCGAGTCGAGTGGTGGCAAAGCCGAGAATGAAAAGCGAGCGGGTGCGGGAGTAAGCTTCCAGGCCACCACTACCAGCAACGTGACCACGGCCACGTTACTGATGATCTGCGCCGACAGGTAGCCCCACATGCCCGTACCCAAAGCCAGCAGCACAACTGTGAGAGCAATCACCAGCGGACTTCCTACGAAGTTCGTAATGACGGTGCGCTTTGTTATCTCCTTGAATCCAGCGAGAACCTGACAATAAAAAACGCTGAGAGCGCCGAGAACCGATAGTGCGGCAAAAAGAGGGAGATACTGGGAAAGATCGGGAGCATGGTAAAGATTCCGGCTGATCCAGCCTCCGTAGAAGATCAAGCCAAGAGCGAGCGCCACGTTCAGCAAGACTACGATGCCGACGCTCCGGGTCAGAAGGCCGCGCAACGCATTCCAATTCCCTTTCGCTTTATAAACGGCAACGTAGCGTGCGGCTGTTCCGTGCAAACCCAACGTTCCGAACAGCTGCGTGAGGCTCACCAGCGTCATGCCAAGGGCATAGAGTCCCAACTGTTCGGCACCGAGGACGCGGGCCACATAAATCTTGACGAGATAGCCCGCCGCCATGGTGAAGAGCGTGCCGGCAAAGAACACTGCAGAGTGCCGGGATATTTGGCCGAGGGTACGGCCGAATTCACGGTCGAGAACTGCCGTCTCGGCAGCGGGCGGCGTAATCGGCGGTGAGTCAGCGGCCTCGTTAAAGTTTGCCTTCATGAACTGTGGTTGCCTTAATCTCAGACAGCTCTGGTTAAGGAGCCGATACAGAACTAGGGATGTTCGCAGGATCGGGCGAAGGAATCGAGTCCTTCACTTCCTGATGAAAAAAGAATTTCTTGCGCCCTAAAGTGAATTTGTAAGCGAAACCGGATTTCTTGATGCTTTGCAGCGCGGCGTGATTTGATGCAGCTCCGAAGATCCATGTCACTTTGCCCTCGGCATTCAAATGATCCGCTAGGGCTGCAATCGCGCATGCGAACAATCCACGGCCCCGGACTGAAGCTGGAGTAAAGCAATCGAATATCATTATCGCGTCCGCACAAGGCGCCCGCAGAGTCCGCTCTAGTTCCGGGATTCTAAAGCCCTCGAAATCCCTCGCCCAGCAAAAGTGAACGGGAATCCCCTCGGCGCTGAGCAATACGAATCCGCGATCTCCCTCTGACCGCAGCTGTGGGGCACAGCGCAACAGATAATCGAGAGTGGCTGGGTCGTCCACGTAGGTCATGGCCGCTAGCCCCAACAGATCGGAATCGAATTTACGCAATGTCAGACCACGAGATTCTGCGGAATTATCGCCTCCGGCGGTCCATTCAAAGAAAAGCACTTCATCGAAGAAATATAGCGAACGTGAAATCCGGCGCGAGGCCGACCTCAACATGCCCGACAAACCAGTTTCGCGAAGACGCACCTTCAACTTTGCGAAATACGAAATGACTTCTCGCAGGAAGCTTTCGATCTTAGGCAAAGCTTTAGCGACCTCGGCTGCTCTGTCGCGTACAACCGCGCGAGCATGGCCAGAAAATGACTTATTCAACACAAGATACAGGGTCTGGCGCTCGACGGTCGCGAAGCGATACTTATAATCTTCCGCTCCCAATCCGAGATCTACGACGTCGATGTCGGGACGGTCACAAGCGGACTCCACGATTTTCGAGAGAAGGCAATATCCCGGAGAAAGGTCTTCGTAGCTGCTGTTAACCGTAGGCTGATACCAAAACCAACTGCCTGCAAATTGGAATCCGTAGTTCCAGGCCGCAGTATTTTCGTCAACTATCAGACGGCTGACGGCGAGTGCTCCGGCGCGACACAATTCACGAGCCAACTCATAGAGGAACGTGCGCCGTTCCGGTCGAGTCAGGTTGCTGATTCGCCCAGTCATGAGAAAGCGAGCAACGTGCGCCCGGTTGAAAGACTTCAAAATCGGCTCGATTTGCTCCCACTGCGTGTCGTGTCTGAAACAAACTCTACCCTTCTTTTCCAAGTCGCGCAGATAGCGCCGCAGCTTCTTTTTCCCGCTCGTCGCCTGTTTCAGCGCGGTGCGTTCTTCCGGAGAACCCATTAGCACGCGCGCGCAAAGATAACCTTGACGAGAGTGCAGATGGTATCGGCGGCTCGAAGCGGCGGCCGAAATCGCCGCGACAGAGGAAGAATCTGCCGGCAGATTCGCTAACACAACCTTACTGATGTTCCGGTCCGTCAGCTCAGCAAAAACCGCCTCCACAACTTCCCGCCGCTTGCCCGGCTCGCTCAGGAAGTCACAATAATCCGCGGTACTGCCCGTAAGAAAGGCGACTCCGCGAGGCCCAGTGTTTTGCCTGGCAAGCGCAACCAGGCCAACCAGTAACTCGTCTTCATAGGCAAGGAATAACAACGGTTTCAAATATCTCGCGTAGGCGCGATGAACTGCTACCGCCCATTCATAGGTGTAGAAAACCTCCGGACACTCCATGCGTAGGGCGAGTTCGTTCCAGGACCGCCGCAACTCCGGGTCTTCCGGAATCTCCTCCCGCACCACTATGCGCAAGTTTTAACTTCTCCCGCAGCGCTTAATTTTTTATACATTTTCCAATCAGGCGGCATGGAGCACTTGCCGGGTTCCGAACATGATCTCATCCAACTGGGCAGGATCCACTTCATGCCAGATCCGGTCCGTCGACTGCAGAGACCGTCGCGCCGCGATCATCTCGGGGATCTGTTCGATGCTCTCTGGCGAGTTTAGTACCTGGGCCACTCCGAATCGCGCGAATTGTTGCAGATAACCCAGGCCCATGAAGTCCAGCCAGCCGCATAAGAAAAACGGTATCTGCCGCAAAGCACACTCGACTGCGACACTGGAATCGACCGTTACGCCGCACCAGGTGCGCGACATGATCTCTTCTGGTGGCACTCCGCTGACGATCTCGATTTGATCGCGCGCGACTTCTGACAGTATGGACACCAATGCTTTTCGAGCCTGCTTGCTTTCGAACGGATGCAACTTGATGATCATCTTCCGTCCGCTTCTGTGTGCGGCGCGCCATAGGCGGGGCAACAGTTCGCGATAAATTTCGTCCGCGCGGCCACCTTCGACCTCGTACGGTTGGGAAAAAAAAACTAACGCTCCGCTGCGGTGATCGCTTCGACCTACAGCCATGTTGTTTCCCGGCGCTCCCAGGCAGATTTTCTCCGGCTCGATGGCGCTGGCACGTTGCAGATAGTCTCTCTCCATCTCGCCCTTCACCAGATAGGAATCCGCAAACGGCATTTTAAAAAGAAATCCACCATCGAGAGCGCCGTGACTGCAGTACGCCGCGTTAAGACCGCTGCCGCGAGCCAGAATCAGCGGCAAGCGCGTATGGTAATTGAGGTCATCCCCGCACAAGACGCCCTTCACCGGCTCACACTCCAGCAAGCGCTTCCAGGCTTCCCGAAGACGCAAGCCATGTTCCAGATGCGCTGGAAAATAGTCCCAGAGACCGGCATTCGCGGCAAGTCGGAATTCGTCGACCTCCGCCAGCATCATGCGCCGGAATTCCTCCCACGCGTTTCTAAGCTCGACAGTCTGTTCGCGAGTGGCGCTGGAAGGCGCGGCATAGGCGGACAAAGGAACGACCGTCACATTGTCGGGAACGCGAGCCGGCAGCGCGCTGCGGCGAGTGGTCGCCAACAGGAATCGGCGATGGGGCAACTGTGCGGCGTAGGCGAGTACCGATCGCGTCACATTCGAGTACGCAGAAGGCAACAATACCGCAGGCTCAGTCAGCTTGGCCCGTTTATGCGGGGTCAGGTGACGCCGAACCCGGTAATCCATGTCCCACTTATCGAACACGATCTCAGTAACCTGCGCAGGACGCAACTTTCGGGCGGAGCGAAGCATGCGAGCAACAGTATGCGCGGGACCGCGACCGTCGATCTTTAGATAGCGCACAGGGCGATCCAAAACCTGTTCGAGAAGCCTCGTGAAAAGATGCTGACGGCTAGCCACTAACTCGCACCCGCCAGGGATTTCGCGCCTCAACTGTTGCAGAAGATAGAACCCGCGCAGATCGTGATAGCTCAGAACCGCCAGAATTTCCCACCAGTCCAATCCCATGCGATCCAGGAGCCGCCCTCTTCCCCGTTCGATAAGCTGGTTGACCCAGCGATAGCCATCCGTCTGTCCATCTAACTGGTAAATGCTGAGAACTCGCGCCCCCGATCGGCGGCTCCACTCCTCGTAGGTATAGGAACTGGCGAAACCCAGATCGACGATGAGATCCCAGTGCGAGCGGCAACAGGCATCGTCCCAAGGTGAATCTTCGGGATGTAATAGTAGAACCTTCAATGCCGTCTCTCGTTCCAACTTCCGATTTCGTGCGCTCAGCGAATCAGCATTACTGCCTCAAAAGCCTCCGCCGCCTTACAGCCCACTACGCTGCCCCATCGCTGAGCAATCGCCGTCAATGCTTCCGGAGACCGCGGATGCGGGAACTTTCGAACTTCGCTTTCGTATTGCAGCATGCCTTCCAGTTTCAAGGACAATGTGGACTCGATGTTCACGAAAACATTCGGCTTGAACACGGGCGCGAATTGCTGAAAGGCCCACTCCGTGGAGGATGCGATCTCGAACATGTAAAGCTCCCGAACAGGACCACCCTCGATGGGGCGCGCCGCCGTGAGCACGGCGCGGCTCACCACCTGGTGGTCAACATTCAAATCGCCACCGTGGTGCGTATAAACCGCTGTCGGGCGCCAGCGCTCAACCAAACTCTTCACGAGCTTGATCACATCCAGCAATGGAAGTGTGTCAAAGCGGTTGTCGGGCAATCCGTGCAGAGACAGTTCCTTCACCCCAAGCAGATCCGCAACGCGCTGGCTGCAATCGTGCAAGCTGGTCAGGTCCGCGGGATCGGCATTCGCCCGCTGGGCGTGCCGTGACGTAATTCCCTCCCCCAGTATCGCCATGTACACCGAGTGCCCCTCGCGCGCCAGTCGGGCCGCGGTTCCACCACATCCTAGCAGTTCGTCATCGGGGTGGGCGGCAACGACCAGCACATTCATAACGTAATCCGTTCCTGATCTTTCAAAAGGATTTCGCGGCTTGCAGGACCCGCATTGAACAGCAAATCGATCGCCGCCATAAAAGGCTCAAACCCCGAATACACCTGCGAGTACACAGGGTGATGGTAATCATCATATCGGACGGCGATGTTGTGCTCGCCGAACAACTCCTCCCGCAGATACTTTCTTCCCATCGGGCCTGAGAGGTAAACCTTTGCCCCAAGCTCGCGGCACAGGTTCAACACCAGTTCATCTTTTTTTCCGCGTCCCTTCATCTGCGAACTGAAATAGAGTTTCGTGCGGATGCTGAAGACCTCGAGCAGATAACCAGTCACCTCACGCATAAGATCTGCGAGCTTAAGCCATGTGCGAGTGTAGACATCTCGAAAAAAGCCAGAGTGCTGGTCGAAGAATGGCGCGTGGGAATAATTCAACCGCAACGTTTCCCAGTGCTTGGAAGCCCAGGGTCTCTCGGATGCAATTTCCAGCTCATGGATGGAAAGATCGCCGAACTTGCCAGCCGTTCTGACAGGAACGGTGAGCCAGCACCAGCCTTCACTTAAGCGAACTTTATTTCGATTGGTGAAGCTGTTCTTTTCGAACTGGACGTGATCGAGCACAATGTGAGCGTCGGCAACCGCAATCCGATGAAAGTAACCCAGCCAAGGCAGGTACGCAGGCTGATTAATAGAAACGATCATTTTCTTTCAAATCATGTTCTTTCAAATCATGTTCTTCAAATCATGTTCTTCAAATCACGTTCTGCCAGATCACGTTCCTTCTTAAGGCATCCCGTCACTTTGGGAATGCTCCACAAGCTCCCACGTCAAAGGAGTGCCGCATTCGATATCACGCACTGCTTGACGGCCCAGAACTTCGGGGAGATGCCTTGGGTGAAGCCCGTTGGCCGGGCGGATGGAACGAACATTCTCCGCCGTAAACGGCTCACCCTTCCTGATAGCGCGTACGACGAACAATGACCGGCGGAAGGGGAGCGTGCTCAGTTCGTGCGGAGTCGGTCCGTACTGAATCTGCCCCAGCGACGACTCGGCCATTCGGACCGCCTCGACCAGCGTTTTAAATTCTTTCGGCTCCAACGAAAAAGCGTGATCAGGGCCGCCTTCCGCGCGCGAGAGCGTCAAGTGTTTCTCGATCAGCACGGCGCCGAGAGCCACGGCCGCTACCGGCACCGCAATGCCCGGCGTGTGATCTGAGAGCCCGACCGGCAGTCGGAATCGACGCGCTAGATCGGGGATCGAGCGCAGATTCATCTCCTCCGGCGGCGCTGGATAAGAACTTGTACAGCGCAGCAGAGCCAGTTGCGAGGCCCCAGCGTTGCGTGCTGCGTTAATGGCTTCGTCGATTTCTTCAAGGGTCGCCATGCCTGTCGATAGGATCAAAGGCTTGCCCGTTCGCGCCATTTTTTCGATGAGTGCCACATCCACCAATTCGGGGGACGCCACCTTGTGCACCGGCACGTTCATAGATTCAAGAAAATCCACGGCAGATGGATCGAAAGCGCTCGAAAACAAGTCGAGTCCAAGATCGTTAGCCGCGGCTTTCAGCTTCGGTTGCCATTCCCAGGGAGTGTGAGCCTCTCCGTAAAGATCGTAAAGAGTGCGGCCGTCCCAGAGCGTGCCTCCGCTGATGCGGAAACACTCGCGGTCGGAGCGGATGGTGATCGTATCGGGCGTGTAGGTTTGCAGCTTGACGGCATCAGCGCCGGCCTCTTTGGCGGCGTGCACGATGCGCAATGCCCGCTCGAAATCCTGGTTATGATTGGCGGAAAGCTCGGCAATAATATAAACGGGATGACCCGGTCCCACCGTTCGCTGCCCGATCTGCAGGGTTTCGCTCATGCCTATTTCGCCTCTGCAATTCTCGCCGCCAGCTCTTCTGGCGTAAACGGCGTCCCGCGCCCACTCCGGATGATAGCAAGCGAACTCGGTCCCTCGTTGAGAATCAAGTCAAGAGCGGAGGCAAACGGAATAAATGGCGGAAACAATTGCCGATATTCAGGATGCTTGTAGTTTTGAAAGACGCTCTGCACTCCGGCGCCGGTGAGTACATTCATTTCGCGAAGAAGATATTCCGCAGAGCCGAGCGGAGAAACGTACTGAGTTGCCCCCATCTCTTCACAGATATTCGCCAGCAACTCTGTCCGCTTTCCTTCCCGTCCAAGAGAAGATGCCGATATCAGGGGAGTGTCAATACCGAGCAACTTCAGCACCCATTGCAGCAAATCCAGATTCAGATCGATCAGAGGCATCCCGGAGATGCATGCTTGAAGAATCGATGATAGCGCCGGAAAATGCACGTTAAAAAATGCGGCGTGGCTGTAGTTGAGTTCGATAGCGCGCAAATGCTTCCGCGAAAAGTCCGGATCGCGAATTTCGACTTCCTGTATTTTTTGTTCAAGGCGGCCTCGAAAGATCACAGGGACCGTTAGCCACAGCAGTCCTGTGGGCGTCTTGATACGGTTGCGCTGCTGCCAGGACTGCTTCTCAAACTGCACGTTGTCGAGAAGAACGAACGTGTCAACCTGATCGATCAAATCCAGGAAACCCAGCCAAGGAAGATAAGTGGGCTGCGAGATGGCGATTTTCATTCCCGTCCCGCCAGTCCATGCTCCAGGACTTCGGCAATGCGGTCCATGTCCGGATCTGCATAGCGCTGATCGACCGGAAGACTGAGTATCCGCGCTGAAAGATCGAGGGCATCCGCGTCGCTCGTCTTGCAAACCCAGTGAACTGGACAATAGATTTTGTGCCGCTGAAGCAGCCCTTGACATTCATCACGTTCGCTGCCCGGTGGAAACAGAATCGGCAATGCGAAAGGTACCGCTCCCTCGGGCCACCGAGAGATCATGCAATCGACGAGCTCGACACTTCTTAGTTTGTTAAGAAGGTGGCGGGAGTTGGCCAGCCTCCGGTCGCGCCATGCCTGCGGCACTCCGTCCGCGATGTACGCGAAGCTCCCAGGCGAGATCGCGGAGATCTCGCTTTTCCGCATAAGGTCCTCGCCTCTCAACTGAAGATCGCGGAATCTCCGCTTTAGTTCCTCCGTACCGGCGCCGCGCAAGTACTCCATCTTGTAGACCATCGCCGCCCCCTTAAGAGCGCTCCCACTCCAGTTTCCGCCGGCGGGCTGGCTCGGCAACTTCCGTCCAATGGGCGACCACAAAATCCCGCCGTCTGGTATAGGCATTGTTTTTCGCGCGGACGCAAACGCAAAGTCGGCAGTGGATGTTGCCGCCCATGTCGAGAACGGATCCTGACTGTGATCCTCCAGCAGGACGCAGTGAACTCGTTTCCGCCAGTCCTTCCAGGGTTGACCGTCCCGCACTCCGAAGTAGTTCACGGCCAGGACGATATCTTGTGGCCTCGGCTCGAGCGACTTCCAATCCGGTTCGGCCCAGCACGGCAGGTCACGATATTCGCGAATTTCGCAACAACCTCGACAGCATTCCGCCACCTCGTGGCAAAAATAGCTCGGCAACCAAAGAGTGTGCTTGCTCTCCGAGCCCATTAGCGCGACGGCGGCTACGGCGTGACGAGCAAGCATGTACCACGCTGCCGGCTGCGGCCAAGGCAAAAGCGGCGGCTCGGGCAATCCCGGCCAGTGGAACTCACTTCCAAGCTCCCATCGAACTGACTCGTCTGAAGTGTGGGTCAAGTCGCTGCCGTGCCCTCTTGGTACATCGTATACATAGTCTCCACAACGCGCTGTGCGCCTCTGCCGTCAACCATCCGGCTGGCGTTCTCGACCGGTTCGCGGCGCAGATTTCCATCGCCGATCAATTGCCGCAATTCAACGGACATCGACTTCCCCACAAAAGCGTCGAACCATCCGGCTGCTACTGCTGCTCCCGCCTCACCCCAGACTTCGACTGTACGTTCATGATTGGCGGTAATCGTGATGAGGAACATCGGCACTCTCATGAAAGCTAACTCGTAGCACGTACCACCACCCGCGGATATCGCCAGATCCGCATCGGCCATCACCTCAGGCATGTTATCCACATCCGTCAACAACCTCGCGAGATGGGAAGACTTTGCAACTGCTTTTCTGAGCGATTCACAATGCGGGTTGCTCGCTCCGGCGACAACTGTGATATCAAGCCGGACATCAGTGACATCCTGAAGGGCCTGAAGCACAAGAAGGGTCACATTGTCAGAATCGGAGCCTCCAAAAGTAATGAGTATTCGCGTCGCTGTTGTGGCGAGGTCTGGACTTCTTCTGGGAAAATCCAGGAACTCTCGCCGCAAGAGTGCGTACTTCGGGCCGAGCAGGAAACAAGTCCGCTTCGCGCGCTGGGGGTACATGGCATCGCAAGCATAAGGGTTCGTGTTGAGGACGATGTCGCATTTGTATGGCGAGCACCGTCCGTGATCGTCGACCCACAACAAACGGGTTGTGCCTGGATTTACACTCTCGCGATATTCTCGCGAAAAATGGTAGCCATCCAGAACCAACCACTGGGCTTTGTATCTCCTGCATAACTCGACAGTCTGGGCTGCATCTTCAGCGGTGCCTGGTTCAGCGGAGACCTGGATGACATCTGCACCTTCGGCGCGGAGGCGCGGTCCGAGTTCCTTCGCGCCCGCAGCCAGTGCGAAGGCGACCCGGCCACCTGCATCTCGCCACGCTTGGGCCAGGGCCACACACCGCATGACATGACCGATGCCGATCTCCGCATTCGCATCGGCCCGGATGAGTAAAGTTTCTGGCATCGCAATAGGGGTGGATGGAAGCACCCGTTCAGACGGTGAAGACGTAGTCATACCTGAACTTCGACTCAATGACCTTTCCTCCGTCGTCCAAGTCCTTGTGGCGGAAATGACTCTTGAGTTGCAGGCCACAACTCTCCGCCAGCGGAATGAATGCCTCTGGTTCAGTATAAAAAATCTCGGCGGAGTTCAGGATGATTCGTTCGCTGCCCAGGACCGCCTTCGGCCAGCGACGGATCATGCCGAGAAAGGATCGAAGTCCATTATGTCTCAGCAGGAACCAGAGATATGCAGGCATCGAATTTCCGCGGTACCTACGATAATATTCGCCCTCCTCGGCCACCGGCATCTCGCCCACCCAGATCGTCGCGCCCGGACGTGCAACTCGTGCAATCTCTCGCAACGAAGCTTGCACGGCTTTCGCCGTGGAGAGATAAAATAGCGCGGCATTACAAACAATCTTGGACGCGATCGCCGACTCAAGCAGCAGATTCTGAGCGTCGCTTGCGATAAAGGATACGTTGGGTATCGCACCCTCCAACCTTATTTTTTCTTCCACTGTGCCGACAATTCCTATGCACTTTCCGGCGCGACCGGAAGCCATCCTTAGCAGAGTCGCGTCGCCGCATCCAATGTCGGCGAGCGTGTCATCGGGCCCCGGTTGAATCGCTTCCAGGATCTGCCGACTCACGAATACTGTTAGGGCTGTCTTATTGGGGCGCGCCGCCAATTCGTGGATATCCGCCGACTGTGCCCTGAGCCGATAGGCATCTACAAAGTTGTCGATTCGAAAGACCGGCATATTTCGATTTCTAACCTTCGCGCAGAGCCTTCTGGCGTACATGCGAATTCAGAAGAGCAAGTTCGGGTTGGTTTTCCATAAGGTCCAGCACCTCGTTCCAGCGTATGTTGTCCCGGTTCCCGAAGTGCTGGTAGATCGCGCGTATCATTTCCAAATCCTCGGCCGTGTCCAGAGTCCAGCGGTACTGGCTGTGATCCGCCTCGTCGGTGATCGAGACCACTTTGAACAATCGTGGGTTCTCATACAAGTAGGGCGTGACGTGTACTCTCTGATGTTCTTCCGAGGCGGCGTTCCAGGCGCGCTCCAAAGCGTCGGCGGTGAACATCTCAACATCCAGGCCACGCGGGTAAGTCAAG
>Ga0182024_10017815_pt1 | contig 13290 bp, 14 predicted proteins | sample P32metaG_FD_120480 | JGI IMG/M metagenome (GOLD analysis project Ga0182024, IMG submission 120480) | Permafrost microbial communities from Stordalen Mire, Sweden - P3-2 metaG (Illumina Assembly) | ecosystem: Environmental > Terrestrial > Soil > Wetlands > Permafrost | place: Sweden: Stordalen...
GGACCTGCAGCTTGGCCTCATTGATCTGCTGCCCTGCCGCGGGACGATCCGCCGCGGAGAGTTTCCCCAGGCTCTTCAGCTGCTCGGTCAGCGCGCCTTTTTTCCCCAGAAAGCGCACGCGCGCCTCATCGAGCGCCGCGAGATCCGCGGACGCACCGATATCCTGCAGCGCGCGCGCAAGCAATGAGGCGAGAGTTTCTGCAGCAGCCATGGACGATCCCGCCGCCAACGCGAAATCCAGCCGCCAGGGCCACGCTGGATTCCGCGCTGACCTTAAGGTCTTAAGCAGCCAGACTGGCTTTGGCTTTGTCCGCGATCGCGGTGAAAGCCGGCAAGTCGTGCATCGCAAGTTCCGCAAGCACCTTGCGATCAATTGCAAGACCCGCCTTGTTCAGCCCGTCGATCAACCGGCTGTAGGACAGGCCGGACAACCGCGCTGCGGCGTTGATGCGGGTGATCCACAGCGCGCGATATTCGCGCTTCTTCTCCCGGCGTCCCCGGTAAGCGTACTGGCCGGCCTTGATGACCGCCTGTTTCGCGGTGCGAAACACCTTGCGGCGGGCATTGAAATAGCCCTTCGCCTTTTTCAGGATTTTCTTGTGCCGGCGGCCTGCGACGACGCCGCGTTTAACTCGTGCCATAGTCTGTTACTCCTGATTCAAGCGTAGGGAAGCTGTTGCTTAATGCGTTTGACGTCCGTCTTGTCGACGTGCATCTCGCGACGCAACTGGCGTTTACGCTTACTCGGCTTCTTGGTCAGGATATGACGCCGAAAGGCCTGGCCGCGCTTGAAGCCGTTGGCGCAGCGGCCTGATCTAAAGGGGCGGGGACGCCGGGTAGGATCACCGACCCTGGCCCGGCGTCCCCTGGCCTTGGCGGCGCTGGCCCTGTTCCTGGGGCCGGCGTCCCTATGCTTGGGCGGTGGCGATACGTCAGTCCAGCCGGTGCCGGAAGCGTCCGCGTCCGCGGCCAGCGGAGTTTCGCCGGGTGTTTCCGCCGGCGATGGGACCGCAAGCCTGGACTTGGAGGGGGCGGATTCCGATACCACTGCGGCGGCATCCGCCACCACGACGGCCGCCGGCGCCCCGTCCGATGCCGGCGTTTCCGCGACACCGGAAATCCAGGTTCCGGTCCGCCTCTGGCGACTGAGTCTGCCGGGGCAAGGGGCGCTTCCCCTCGCGGCCCTGGGATCCGGCCCACCCGCCTTTCCCATCGGACCCGCAGCCGCTTTCGTCGGACTGGGGGCCCACTGGGATTCGTCCGCAAAAATGCTGGACTTGAGCTCCCCGACGGGGACCCTGGGTCGCCTCGTGCTGGGCAACCCCTTTTTCGTGGTCCGGGACAGGCTCCTGGCCTTGCCGGGCCCCATGGTCCTGGCCCAGGGTGCCCCGTCCCTGGACGCGGCCGGCCTGCGGGCGCTGCTGGGCGCCATGGGCGCAAGCCAGGCGCTGTGGATCGCGGAGCCCGCGGAGCAGGCTCAGTCTCCGCCGACCCCGGGCCCGGCGAATCCCTTTCCCGCGGCGACGGAACCGCCCACGCCCGTGCCCTTTGCGTGGCCGACGTCCGCCGCGCATGTGGCTGCGCGTCCCCTGACCGGGGCTGAAATCCGCACCATCGTGGTGGACGCCGGGCATGGCGGCAAGGATCCGGGCGCGCGCGGCCCGGACGGCCTCAGGGAAAAGGATGTCTGCCTCAACATCGCCCTGCGCCTGAGAAGGGTGCTCAAGCTTCGCGATCCCGGCCTCAGGGTGGTGCTGACCCGGGACCATGACTTCTTCGTGAGCCTGCAGAAGCGGACGGACATCGCCAACCGGTCCAAGGGTGATCTGTTCGTCAGCATCCACAACAACGCCTCGCCCGACCCCGATACCCACGGCACGCAGGTCTTTTTCTTCGATTCCCAGTCCTCGGACAGGGCCGATTCGGACCTGTCCATGCGCGAAAACGGCGAGGCCAACCAGCTGGACGTCCTGATGACGGACCTGGGCAAGACCACGGTCCGGGACCAGAGCATCGGGTTCGCCACGCTGGTGCAGCGGGCCCTGGAGCACACCATCAACCTCAAGCGCCGCGAGGTCAGCTACGCGCCGTTTTATGTGCTGGCCCGCACCGAGATGCCGGCGATTTTGGTGGAGGTGGCGTTCATCACCAACCCCCGTGAGGAGGATCTGCTGTGGGATTCGGGTTTCCGCCAGAAGGTGGCCGAGAGCATCGCCAAAGGGGTTGAGGATTACGCGCTCGTGGTCGAGGGAAAACGGTGAGCGGCCCTTTATTGCTCGGCCTGCCCTGGGCCTCGCCCGCCTTGGGCGGCTTCACCAGCACCCGCCAGGGAGGCGTCTCCTCCGGGCCCTTTGACAGCTTGAACTTGGGGCTCAACACACGGGATTCGGCCGAGGCCGTGGTTTCGAACCGGCAACGGGCCTTCCGCAGCCAGGGGCTGGATCCGGAACGGGCCGTCTACCTGAAGCAAGTCCACGCCGAAGGCATGGTTGAGGTGGAGGCCCGGCATGCCGGCCGCGGCGGCCTGGACTGGGAGCAAGGTTTGCCCGACTGCGATGCGGTTTTCACCAGGGTAAGGGGCCTGGCCCTGGCCGTGGGTCATGCCGATTGCCTGGCGGTGGCCCTGGCCGATGCGGAGGCGGGCCTGGTGGGGCTGGCCCACGCTGGATGGAGGGGTGCCTTGGCCGCTCTGCCGGGAAAATTGGCCCGCCGCCTGCTTTCTGAAGGCGCCAAGCGGGAGCGTCTTCAAGCCGTGCTGTCCCCCTGCCTGGGACCCGCCCATCTTCAACTAGGGGAAGAGCAACACCGCCTGTTTTCAAAGGCCTTTGAACGGCCTCGGGATTTTTGCTCTGCCTTGAGCCAGGGGCATTTTTATCTGGACCTCTGGGCCTGCGCCACAACGCAGTTGCTGGATGCCGGCATGGAGGCCGTCCATATCCAGGCCCAGGAGCTCGACACTGCTGAAAATACAGAACTTTTTTACAGTCACCGTAGGGATAATGGTGAAACCGGAAGAATGCTGACCGTGGTGTATTTAAAATAATTTTGTATTATGAAACTAATTAAAAAATTCATGTTAATAAACAGTAAAAAAACAGCTCCACAGCTATTCACAGATTGTTATAAACAATATTAACATTTTTTGTGTATAAAATATAAAAAGCTTATAAATAAAGGGTTTTATAGAATATCTTGGTATAAGTCTTTCTAAGAATGTGTTTTTATCTTGTCAGTAACCTTTTCACCGCTATAATAATTCCACTTCACTCACTGCGACGCCGATGACATCGACAATCGCTGGTAACCTTGATGGGGTAGACCAGCGGCTCAGACAGGCTTGCGAACGCGCGGGTCGTCCGAGAGCGACGGTCACCTTAGTGGCCGTCACCAAATTTCAAAGTTCCGATTCTGTTCGTGCCCTGGCAGCTGCGGGCGTTAGACATTTCGCCGAAAGCAGGGTGCAGGAAGCTCAAACTAAAGTGCCGGGGCTTAAGGGCCTCGGCACTTGGCACTTTATAGGGCACCTTCAGACCAATAAGGCCCGCCAGGCCGCGGAACTCTTCGACGTGATCCAAAGCGTGGATAGCCTGCGTCTGGCCGGAAAATTGGATGAGGTGTCCGCGGAGCTCGGCCACCGTTTGCGGGTTTTCGCCCAGGTCAATTGTTCCGGGGAAGCCCAGAAGCAGGGTTTCAGCCTTGAATCCGCGGCTTTTGGGGCCGTTGAAATGGCCAAATTGCCGCATCTGAAGCTCGAAGGCTTGATGGGCATGGCCCCCCAGTCCGACCCGGACGCGGTCCGGCTTTCGTTCCGCCGTTTGCGCCAATTAAGGGAAGTCCTCGCGCCGGAGCTCGGCCCCTTGCTTCTGAGCATGGGCATGAGCGGGGACTTTGAGGCCGCGGTCGAGGAAGGCGCCGACTTGGTGCGCATCGGTAGCGCGCTGTTCCCCTGACCCCCCTTTTTTTTGGCGCCGCATGTCCACGTCCCAAGCCCGCATTTCTTTTGTCGGAGCCGGCAACATGGGCGAAGCCATGCTGCGCGGCCTGGCCAAGGCCGGCCATTCCAAGGAAAGCCTGCGGGCCTTTGACCTGCGCGCGGGACGCTTGGAGGCCCTCGCCTCCGAGGCGGGTTTCACGGCGGCCGGGAGCCTGGCCCAGGCCCTGGACGGCGCCGATATCATCGTTCTGGCGGTGAAGCCCCAGTCCTTGGACGAACTCCTTGGCGCGTTGAGGCCCCTGGTGCGCAGCGCCCAAACCGTCGTCAGCATCGCCGCCGGGGTCCGCCTACAACGCCTGAGCTCGGCCTTGGCCCCCGCCACCCCCCTGGTCAGGGTCATGCCGAACACGCCCGGCCTGATCGGCCAGGGCATCAGCGCCTATTGCCTGGGGCCGTCGGCCGGAGAGGCCCAAGCGTCCCAGGTTGAAGCCTTGCTGCGGCCCCTTGGCAAGGTGCTGCGGGTGCGGGAGGAGGACATGGACGCGGTCACCGCACTCAGCGGCAGCGGCCCGGCCTATGTCTTCCTGTTCATGGAGGCCTTGCAGGCCTCCGGGGAAAGCCTGGGACTGAGCCCCGAGGCCGCTTCCTTGCTGGCCGGCCAGACCCTGGCCGGCGCGGCCGCCATGATACTGGCCGGCGAAAAAAGTCCGGCCGACCTGAGAATCGCGGTGACCAGCCCCGGAGGCACCACCGCGGCCGCCCTCAAGGTCTTCGAAGACGGGGGCTTCAGGGCCTTGGTGGCCAAGGCCCTCCGGGCCGCACGGGACAGGTCCCAGGAATTGGGACGGGGATGACCGCAATGGAAAGGAATTAAATACCATGGACCTGAAAAGCCGCATCGCCGAAGCCGCCGCGGCGTTGGCGCAAAAAACCACGCTCAAACCCAAGGTGGGGATCATCCTGGGGACGGGCCTGGGAGCCCTGGCTCGTGAGATCAAGGGCGACTGCGTCGTCGAATACGGCGAGATACCCCACATGCCCCGGAGCACCGTCGAGTCCCACCACGGCAAAATGCACTTCGGCACCCTGGGCTCGAAAGCGGTGGTGGCCTTCCAGGGGCGCTTCCATCTCTATGAAGGCTACACGGCCGAGCAGGTGAGCTTCCCGGTGCGGCTGATGAAGGCGCTGGGCTGCACCCATATGCTCGTCAGCAACGCGGCCGGGGGCATGAACCGCTCCTATGCGCCGGGCGACCTGATGGTCATCGAGGACCACATCAACCTCCAGGGGACGAACCCCCTTATCGGGGTCAACGACGATTCCCTGGGCCCGCGCTGGCCCGACATGAGCGAACCTTACGACCTTAAGCTGGCCGCCCTGGCCATGAGTTTGGCGTTGCGTTTCGGGATACGCGCCCACCAGGGCGTCTACGTGGCCGTCACGGGCCCCAACCTGGAGACCCGCGCCGAGTACCGCTGGCTCAGCGGCATGGCCGACGTGGTGGGCATGAGCACGGTGCCCGAAGTCATCGCCGCCGTGCACGCCGGCATCAAGGTGCTGGGCATCTCCGTGGTGACCGACGAATGCATCGCCGACCGGCTGAAAGCGGCCGACATAAGGGAGATCATCCGCATCGCGGGCGAGGCCGAGCCGAAACTCACGCGCCTCATGGCCGCTCTCATCGAAGGCATGGAGGTCTGATGCTGCGCCCGCTTCAGTGGTCGAAGGGAAACCTCAAAGTCCTGGACCAGCTCAAACTGCCGCACGCCGTCACCACCGTGTCGAGCCGAAGCGTCAAGGAGACGGGCGAAGCCATACGGAACATGCAGGTGCGCGGCGCGCCCGCCATCGGCGTGGCCGCGGGTTACGGCATGGCCCAGGCCGTCCTGGCCAGCCGCGCCAAGGACGCCAGTGGGCTGATCCGGGACCTGGAAAAGGCCGGGATCTTCCTCAAACGCACCCGCCCCACGGCCGTGAACCTGGCCTGGGCCGTGGACCGCATGATCGCCAAGGCCCACCGCAAACGCGACCACAAACTGGCGAGCCTGAAGATCCTCCTGGTGGAGGAGGCCCAGGCCATTGAGGAGGAGGACGTGCGGCTGTGCGCCGCCATCGCCGCCCATGGCAGCGCCCTGCTGAGGGACGGCGACCAGGTCCTGACCCATTGCAACACCGGGGCCCTGGCGACAGCCGGCGTGGGCACCGCCTTGGGCTGCATCACCACCGCGGCCAAGCAGGGTAAGAAGCTGCACGTCTGGGTCGATGAAACCCGCCCTTATTTGCAGGGAGCCCGCCTCACGGCACTGGAGCTCAAGGAAGCCCGCATCCCCCATACGCTCATCACGGACAGCAGCGCCGCGGCCCTCATGGCCGCGGGCAAAGTGAGCCTGGTGATCGTGGGCGCGGACCGCATCACGGCCCATGGCGACGTCGCCAACAAAATCGGGACCTACGGCTTGGCCGTCCTGGCCAAGCACCACAGCCTGCCCTTTTACGTGGCGGCCCCCAGCAGCACCGTGGACCTGAGCCTGCAACACGGTGCGGACATCCCCATTGAGGAGCGGTCCGCGGACGAAATCCTCTTTGTCCAAGGCAAGGGCATAGCCCCCAAAGGCACCAAAGCCCTGCACCTGGCCTTCGACGTCACCCCGCACAGCCTCATCAGCGCCATCATCACCGAAAAAGGTGTGGCCCGGGCGCCCTACGATTTGAACCTGGCCAAATTGCTGGAAAGCTAAGGCGCAGTTCATTCATAGAGTAATCACAAAGCGCCCGAATACTTCGGGGCAGAAAAAACGTCCTATTCCAAGGCCGAAGGGCGGATGGCCTTGGAATAGGACATTTTTCTCTGCCTCACGTCTTCGGGCTTTTGGTTTTTATCCTCCCCTTGCCAAAATAGAACAAAGGCTTTATTCTGCCGAGCATGAGCCAGACCCAGACCCAAGAAAGCATCGTTGAGCTCCCTATCACGCTGATTGAACGCGGGTTTTTCCAGCCCCGGGAATACTTCAGCCCTGAAGCCATGGAAGCCACCAAGCGTTCCATCCAGGAAAAGGGTCAATTGTACCCGGTCATAGTCCGTCCCATAGTCCTGGGCAACCCTCTTTTCGACGCCACTTGGCCTGAATCCCACTATGAGCTGGCGGACGGCGAAAGACGCTTTCGCTGCTGCAAAGATCTTAATTTTTTGACCATTAAGGCAGTGGTACGCGCCCTGAGCGATGAGGAGATGCTGGACCATACGCTCACCACTAATGATTCCCTGGCCTTGAATCCTATCGAAAAAGCCACGGTTTTTTCGAGATTAGCCAAGGAATTCGGGAGAAGTCAGTCTGATATAGCAAAGTCCTTCAATTTGAAACAGCAACAGGTGTCCGAATACATGCGGCTCCTGGATCTTCCCAAGGAAATCCAAGATCTTACCGCGCGCGCTGTAATATCCGTGCGCCATGCACGGGAATTGCTTAAGATCCAGGATCAAGACCAAATGAAGGAAATGGCTTTTGAAATCAAGGAATCTTCCATTTCTACAAGAGAGCTTTCAAAGAAAATCAAGAAAGATAAGAAAAGTGATGTCAAACATGAAAATAAACAGGGAAACACAGTAGTTTTATTGAATGAATCGGTAAATAATCATGAAAATTCCAAAAAATCACCTAATTTATATCAAAATCACGCTATTAAGACGTTTTTTGGCCGTTCATCCTGGTTAGAAAGCCTTCAAAGACCCTTGATTCCGTCAAAAATGTACCAAAAATTGGAGTATTGGCTGTCATTTACACTTGGATCAAAGCTAAAACCCGAGGCTTGGCTTCTTAGAATAGAGCTTTCCCTACTCGCGGGGGTCTTTTTTGCAGTAAGCGCACTTTGGCTGCCTCTCCAAGCCCTGGTCACCATCAGCGGTATCATGGTCACCCTCCTTTTCTATCTTTATGTCAGCCGATAAAGGCGCCACTAGCGTCGGAAGAATCAATCTCCTTTATAAACCCCTGCTTAAATACTAAGGTAAAGGTGTATGCAGCAAAAAGAGCCCATGCTTCCCCAAGCCCCGCCTGCCCGCCCCAAGTCTTTAGGGCGTATCCCGGTTTACTTATCTATCCTTGGCGTCCTGATCCTGGCTGGGGGAGGGGCGCTATGGCATTGGGGGCGCTCCCCGGTGCCGGCCATGCCCGGCAGCCTTCTGACCTGGTCCAGCCTCCAAGACAAACAAGCCCTCGCCGCTTACCTGAACCAAACGGTCCGGCAGGCGGACTTTGACGCCCAAGTCGTCACGGTCAAGAAGCGCCAAAGCTATTGGACCCTGGCCAAAGCGGCCAAACTGAACATCGGAACCATCGTCGGGTTCAATCCTGATATGGAGCATTTGAACGCCTATGTGGGCAGACCCCTGCTTTTGCCCAACCAAAAGGGAACCCTGCACCAGGTGGAGGACGGCCAGACCCCCGGAAGCGTTGAGCAGGATTATGGGCTTTTGAGCGGCACGGTCCGGGCGGCCAACCGGGTCGGCTGGCTCGGATTGAGGCCCGGACAGGTCCTCTTCTTGCCTGGAGCGGGCCCGAAGCAACTGACCATCCCCATGCAGCAGCTTTTCGCCCAGCGGGATTTTTTCAGGTCGCCCTTGGCGGGACGCTACACGTCCATGATGGGCCAGCGGGTCGACCCCTTCACCGGGGTCATCCGCTTCCACAACGGGGTGGACATCGGAGCCCCCTTCAACTCCTTGGTGGCCGCGGCGGCGGACGGGATCGTGATCCTGGCCGGCTGGAACGACGGCTTCGGCAAGTGCATCATCATCACCCACGCTCAGGGCTACCGCACCCTCTACGGCCACCTGAACGCGATCCTGGTGCACGTGGGGCAGAGGGTGAAGCAGCACCAGCTGATCGGCCGCGTCGGCATGACCGGCCGGACCACCGGCCCGCATCTCCATTTCACCATCTGGAAGAACAACAAGGTGCAGAACCCCCTGAAATATTTGTGGTGACCCCGAACCCATTTTCTTCCGCCGCCCAGAGGAGCAGCCATGGCCATCGTTGAGGAAAGCGAATACAAGGGCAACCCCATGCTCGTCCTGCGCCGCAGCCCCGAGGACCGCTATCCGTTCCAGTTCGGCCTCAGCAAGGCGAAGCTGGTCTTGGAGGCCGTCGAGGAGATCAAGGCTTGGGTGGCGAAACAGGAGGCGGCCCGGGTCAAGGACGGCGCCGCGCCCGAAACGAATTAATGGACTACCTATTGTCCCCCTCCCCCTTGATCCAGGGCCTCTGCGTCCCCATGGTCACGGCCTTGGACGCGCAGGGCCGCTTCGATCCGGCCGGCCAGGAGCGCCTGGTCTCTTTTCTCGCGCGCGGCGAAAGCGGGGCCGGCGGCGCCCAGGCTCTGTTCACCAACGGAACCTCGGGCGAATGGCAGCGGCTTGGCGCGGACGTGCGCCTCCAAGTGACGGAGACCGCGCATTACGCCCTCTCCGGGGGCCGGGGTCCGCGGCTTTGGGCGGGGGTCAATGACCGCGCCGCGGAGGGCGTGGTGTCGAACCTGGAGCATGCGGTAAAGCTGGGGGCCGCCGCCGCGGTGGTGGCCCCGCTGGCCGTCGAGGACATCCCGGACGCGGGCGCCCTCTTCCACCGCCATATAAGCCCCCTATACCGGCGTTTGGGCCGGGGTGTGCCGATCTTTTTGTACGACAACCCGGACGTCTACCGCCTGGGGCGCCAGGACCGCCTGCGCACCCGCGAGGTCAAGCAGCTGGCCCGCCTGGACTATATCTGCGGGGTCAAGGTCACCGCCGACGCCCGGGCCGCGGGCAATTACCTGAAAGGGGCGCGCAACTTCAAGGCGCGCCATGAGTTCGGGGTCTACCTCGGCAGGGCGCTGCAAGCCTTCCCCTTTTTCTCCCCGGTCCGCGGCCCTCTGGGCAATCTGCGCGAGCGGTGGAGGCGTTTTTGGGTCGCCGCCGAGGCGCCCCAAGGCGTCGTGCCCCTGTCGGCCAACCTTTTTCCCGGGGCATGGCGGCGGGCCTGGGCCGCTTGCGTCGCCGGCGACGCTGAAGGAATGGCCGACTATCGCGCCAGCCTGGGGCGCCTGCATGCCGCCTTCAGTTTCGGCTCCGGCCATAAAGGGGTCGCCTGCGTGAAGGCCGCCCTGGCCGAGGAAGGCGTCTTAAGTTCGCCGCGCCTGGCTCCGGGCACGCCGTCCCTCAGCGCCGAGGAAAAGGATCGCTGGAGGCGGGACTACCAAGGGATCAAGGCGGAGCTTAGGCACCTGGCCGGCGGCCATTCCAGGGTCCCCATTCCCCCGCCCGCGTCCGTTCCCGAAGACCTTCCCGCCGCGGCGCCGGGCCCCCTGGATTCCGCCGCGGCCGGGCACCTGCGCGTGGCCTTGTCGGAGCTGGGGGCCCTGGCCGAAGGCTATCCCTTCGCCCAATTGCGCGAAGCCGGCCGGCTGATCCTGGACGCCGAAGGGCGGGGCCGGAGGGTGCATGTGACGGGCGTGGGCAAGTGCGAATATGTCGCGGGCTACATCGCCAGCAGTTACAGCAGCACCGGGACTCCGGCCTTTTTTTTGCACGCGACCGAGGCCGGCCACGGCGCCAGCGGACAGGTGGCCGAGGGGGACGTGGTGATCGCCATCAGCAACAGCGGCGAGACCGGCGAGCTGAAGGCCGCGGTGGACACGCTCCAGCGCAACGGCGCCCGCATCCTTGGCGTCGGCGGCCGCCCGGAAAGCTGGCTGGCCCGGCATTGCGAGGTTTTTTTGCGGGCCGGGGTGCGCCGCGAGGGCGACGAGCTCGATCTGGCCCCGCGCAACAGCGTGCTGGCCGAGATCCTGGTGCTCAACGCGCTGGGAGTGGCCCTGCAGCACCACAAACGGTTCACGGCCGAGCAGTTCAAGGCTTACCATCCGGGCGGCAGCCTTGGAAAGCCGGTGGATGAAGGGCTGGACCGGTGACGAAGGTGTTGCCATGAAGGCCCTGATCCTAGGGGCCTCCGGCCAGGTCGGCCAGGCCCTGGTCCAAGAATGCGAACGGCGCGGCTGGTCCTGGGAAGGCTCCTACCGCGAGCATCCCTTGCGGGGCGGCCTCTTCAAGCTGGACTTGGCCGATCTCCGGGCGACGGCGGCGTCCGTGCGCGACCGCGCCCCCGACGTGGTCTTCCTGCCGAGCGGATGGACCTGGGTGGACGGGTGCGAGGACGATCCGTCCCGTTCCCGGCTCCTGAATGCGCTGGCGCCCGAAGCGGTGGCCGTGGCATGCGCGGCTTCGGGCGCGGCCCTGGTGTGCTACTCCACGGACTATGTCTTCGGCGAGCACGGCGGCCCCTATGGCGAGGAGGCCCCCACCGCGCCCCTGGGGGTATACGGGCGCGACAAGTTGGAGGGGGAACAGCGGGTGGCCGCGGCCCTCCCCGGGGCGCTTATTTTGCGCACCGCGGTGGTCTACGGGACCGAGCCCCAGGGGAAAAATTTCATCTACCAGCTCATCGCCAAACTGCGTTCCGGCGCCGGCATGACCTTGCCCGAGGACCAAAGCACCTCCGCCACCTACAACCGCGACCTGGCCCGCGCCAGCGTCGAATTGGCGGAGCGCGGGGAGCGCGGAATCTTCAACGTGGCCGGGCCGGAACTCATTGATCGATACGCTTTTGGCCGTCTGGCCGCGGAGATCTTCGATCTGGACGCCGGGCTCCTGAAGCCGGCGAAGACCGCGGAACTCGCCCAACGGGCCCGGCGGCCCTTGGACTGCGGCCTGCGCATCGGCAAGCTGGCCGGATGCTTGGGCTGGACCCCGGCGGGCCCCCGCGAAGGCTTGGGCCTCATGAAGCGTGAAATGGAGCGCGGTGGCCAGGGCCCGTTTGCCTGAGGCGCCGGCCGCGTCCATGGCGGCGGGCGCCGGAAGCGGTCCCGCGCGGGTCGGCGGCCGCCGGCGCCGCGAGACCTACGTGCTGTATTGTGACGACTCGGGCGGGGAAGACGACACCCTGCGTTCGGCGGCCTCAGTCAGCGGGCCCGCGCGGGTGCTGCTGGCCCTGGAACGCGAGCTGCGCCGGGTTCTGCGTGTGGCCGGCATGGATGAGCTGAAGTGGGTCGGATTGCGCACCCGGGAACCGCGTTTGCAGGCCGCCCGGGCTTTTTTGGATTTGACGGCCGTGGCCGCCGCAGCCGGCGCCCTGCGCGTCGAAGTCCTTTTGTGGCGGCCGTCCGGACAGGCGCGGGCCTCGCGTTTGAGGAGCGAGGCCCAGCGCCTGCGCCCCCTTTACGGCCGGCTATGGCGCGGGGCCGCCAAGGCTTGGCCGCCGGGCCGCTGGAGCGTCTTTCCAGACCAGCGCACAGGGATGCGTTGGCAGGAGCACAGCCCCGCGCTCGCCGCGGCTTGGGGCCGGGGCGGGGGGACCTTAAGCGCGCTGAAGGAGGCCTCCTCCAGGCGCAGCGCCTGCGTGCAGCTGGCCGACCTGCTCGCTGGGCTCTCCCGTGTGGAGGCGGACGCCCGTCCCCGGCAGGACTCGGAGGCCTGGCGCCAGCGCCGGGCCCTGCGCGCCTACTTCATCGAAGCGTGCAGGCGCAGGGGCTTAGGTTTGGGGGAGCATGGGGGATTGCTGGCGGCCAGGCACAGGCGTCTTTCCATCGCGCTGCTGCGCCGGCTTCCGGTTCAATAATTCAAATCCAATATTTTTTCGTGCCCGCCGCTTGAGCTCGATATCTTGATTTGGGAAACCAGGCGGCCGACGTGGTCCCGGTCCAACTTGGACAGTTTCCAGTTCCCCAAGAGGCGGTGGGTGGCCCGCATCGCCTCCGGCATCATTTCTTTGTCCTGGCGCGTCATTTCCAGGATGCACATGAGGGCATGGGTGTCGCCGTACACCCGGTCCCGCAGGAGCAGGCCCGCGGCGGCCTCGCGCCCTTTGCCGGCGCGCGCCAGGGACAGCTCCTTGCGGTAATGGCTCCGGGCGGCCCTGGTGTTGTTCCAAAAAATGCCGGACAGGAACGCCACGCCATAGGCTTGTCCTGTGACCAGGAGCAGGATGGCGGGCGCCAGCGAGGCCACGACAAAGAGCGCTTCACCGTAATCCAAGGGACTATGTTTCACCAGGTCATCGAGCAGAAAACAGACCGTGATGGCGGCCAGGAGCACCATGATGAACGCCCAAAAATTAAGCACTTCACGTAAGGTCATTCCCCCACTCCTTCGCAAGCCGGGCTTGTTCGACCGTCCCTTGGACCGGTCGGCACCAGGAAACAAGGATTCTGACGCCGCGGCTTCAGTGGTGTCAATTCCTGGTTTAGGCGTCCGTCCCCAGGGGGGATTTTGACCGATATCCGGCCGACTTCCGTGCCCCAGGACGGGGATTGGGCCCTGCTTTCCC
>Ga0182024_10017816_pt1 | contig 13290 bp, 8 predicted proteins | sample P32metaG_FD_120480 | JGI IMG/M metagenome (GOLD analysis project Ga0182024, IMG submission 120480) | Permafrost microbial communities from Stordalen Mire, Sweden - P3-2 metaG (Illumina Assembly) | ecosystem: Environmental > Terrestrial > Soil > Wetlands > Permafrost | place: Sweden: Stordalen...
GCGCATCTTCATCTGGGCATGCTCGATGACGATAGCGGTTATCTGAACAACCCTGCGAATCCCTATTGCACCTGAGCGTTTTCGTTGGACGGCAAATGCAGGCCGGCCAACAACTCGGATGCATACTCGGGCGAGGTGTCACCGGAAAAGGGCAGGCGTCTGATCGCCATGGGATCGGCGCGAACCGGGTTCATCCCCCAGGTTGTCGTGGTTGCGGACTTGTAACCTGCTTTGCGAACCATTTCCGCGGCCGCGGCGCCTATATCGATGGCGCGTCCGTTCGGGTAACAGAAATGATTAACCGGAAGCCACAGCCGGGATTCGAGAAACTCTTTAGCGCCGCGAATCTCCCGCTCCAGTTTCTCGGGCGAGGCGACTCGCGCCAGGATTGGGTGCGTTTCCGTATGGCAGCCAATCTCGACGCCGTCCGCGGCAATCGCCCGAAGTTCGTCCCAGTTCATCGCAGCCCGGTTTGCCGGCGGATACGGCGGAATGCTGACGCCGGTCAACGATTCGAGGTTCGCGATAAAACCCAGCCGCGCTTCATCCGGTGCCAGCTTGAGCGCTTCGTTGAGCTGGCTGGTAGCAGCCGAACGGTTCGCGGGAGTTGATAAATCCAGATCGAGTATCTTTCCTGGCTGGACCTCCGCCCGAACGGAAGTCCGGTTTGTGTGCTCAAGCGCAAACTCGGTCTGGTCGGGCCACAACCATAGCTTTCCGTCCGAAAAACCCGCAACCGCAAAAACGGTGACCGGGATTTTGTGACGCCGGAAGACCGGGTGGCCCCAGGTGAGGTAGCTGCGATAGGCGTCGTCGATTGTCACCGTCACGGCGTAATCCGGCAGAGTCGCGTTTCCACGCGCGGCCTCGACTATGCTGTCCAGTGAAACGGGCTGAAAGGTCTTTGTGATCTCCGCGCAAATGGAATCGAGATTTGCCTGATCGCCTTCGCCGAATGAATGAAACATCAGGACCCGTGAATACTCCCGGCGGTTTCTTCTGAGAAGCGCCAGGCCACCCATGGAATGCAGCACGGTCCGCGCGGCTTTTTTCAGGGCCGTCATTTCGAGTCTCGTTCCGGGCCAATTGTTGCTTCAATCATCCTGGTAAATTCGCGGACGTAGGCCTGCTCGTTCAGTTCGCTGTGCGCCCGAAGGTATCCCGCTTCGCCCATTCGCCGTCGCAGGGGTTCATCGCTGAGCAGTTGCCGCAATCGGGCGGCAAGTGCGTGATGATCGGCGATCGGGATCAGGTAGCCGTTTTCGCCATCGTGGACCAGCGTGGAGATGCCTCCGACATCGGATGCTACGACAGGTATGCCGGCCGCCATCGCCTCCATAATCACGCGAGGCAGGCCTTCCGTGCGGCTTGGCGTTGCCATCATCGCCGCCCGTTTGACGATTTCGAGCGTCTCGGGATTTGGCCGTGCCCGAAGGACTTCGACCTGAGGCGCATCGCGGGTCAGTTCCAGCAGGTCTTCCTGGCCAGGGTAGAAACCCAGAAGCTTAAGCCGCACGTTGGGGAACTCGTGCACGACTTCAGCGAACGCTTTGATCAGAACGTCAACGCCTTTCAGATACCAGGGCGCGCCCACCTGCAGAACATACAGTTCCTCCGGCGCCGTGCCGGCATCTTCCGCCTTCTCAATCATCGACACCGGAACGAACTCGTGAAACACGGAGTTCTTTGTATTCCGCAGGAACGGATAATAATCCAGTTGTCTGGGAAAGAGAAAATGGCAACGGTCCGCGAAAAACGTCGACAGGTGCAGACAAATATCCGAATACAGCCTCATTGCATGGCGCGCCAGGCCGGGATTGGGACTCTCGGCAATGTACGAGTTCTGCGGAGTTCCCACAATTTCGATGATCAGCCGGGTTCCGGTCAGCAGTTTGAGAGCGGCGGCCATCAGTCCGGTGGTCTGATGAGAATACGCGACAATGCACTGGAAACCGCGTTCCCTGTATATTTCGCGGCCTTTGCGCAGAATGAACCGGAAGATGGCCAGCCGGCCCCTGATATCTCTATCGGGGATTAGGAACCAATGGTAACGGAACTTTCCAACGGTATGTACCGGATAAGATCCAGGACCGAACCTGGCTTCCACCTCCTCCGGAGTGCGGAACCAGATCGGCTGAAGCACATCGCCTTCCAGGGTGTCGGAAAGCAGGTAGAATCGATCTGTATTTACGTCTGTCGGGGGCGGTACAAGAGTGGAATGGACGTAAAGGACTCGCATCTACGATTGTGGCAACGGCGATTGTGGCAACGGCGATTGCGGCAACGGGCGCCGCGCTGCAATGGGAGGCACCCAGCCGGCCGGCGCCGGGCTCGCGCCACGGCCTCTGGACATCTCTTTTTGCGCAGTCACAGTCAGGGCAACGGCCAGGCCTATCATGATAGGCAGATAGTATCGGTAGGCATTCGATAGAAATATGATACTGGTCAGGTAGCCGACCATCGACAGCAGGTAGCAGAAGCTCGCGTTCGCGATTTCGGTATAACCTTCGCGCCGCGCCTGCCCGTAGATGCGGTTGACAGAGGTCATGGCAGTGCCGATAGCCATGACGAAAAAGATCACCGCGGGTACGCCGCATTCGCTCGAAACCTGTGTGATCGAGTTATGGGTTTCGTGCCAGTTGCCCGTTACGCCTGCGCTGAGGGACATTCTGCCTTCATAGTTGGGGAACTGAAACATTCCGACGCCGAACACCGGATGCTGCACGGTGTAGAGAATGCTTGTGCGCAGGAGATAATCGCGCGAGTCCCCCGACTCCTTCGCTTCTTCGTGCTGTCCGCCAAACAGCGAGCCCAGACGGTCCAGCGCGTTACTGCCGCTCAGCAAAATCGGGATTGCCAGGACGAGCACGCCACCAACAACGAGCGCGGACATACGCTGTCTTGCCGAGCCCCTAAAAAGGACGAACAGAAAACAGGTGATCAGCGAGACCAGGCCACCACGGGACGCAGTGGCGAAGATCATAAAAGTACCGAAGGCTATCGGAATCACCAGAAAGGCACGAAGCGCGCGATTGAATCGCTGGTCGAGCGCGAGATAGAGAACGAAAGGGAGGACAAAAATCAGATGGCTCGCAAGGTCGTTTTCATTGCCGATCGTGCTGGATGCGGAATTCATCTGCATACGTCCGTCCGATCCCTCGAGAGCTAAAAAACGCGCAGCTCCAATAATGAAAACACCTGCCACTCCGATCCAGACAAAGGTGGTACGAACCTCACTCCAGGCCAGAGTCAATCCTCCGACAATGAACATCAGCGCAAACGAATTCTGAGCATAGACGCGGAACTCAGGGACAGACCCGCCCACCCACGAACTAAACGGCAGCGAGATCATCATCCAGAGAAAAAACCAGAGAAACAAACGCCCTGATTTATGCCGCAGGGTTCTGCCGATGCCTCCGGCGAAAATCGCAGCAAAAAGCGCAGGCGGGGAAACAATCCAGAGAAGATACGTGTTAACGTGCAGATATGTGGCGAGAAGTTCCGGTAAAACCGTGAGCTTTACAAAAATGGTGGCGACGCCGGCGATAAAACCGAGCCGTTGAAGAACATTAGTTGGAGCCTCAGCAGCCTGCGGGATTTGCCCCGCTGCCGACGCCGAAACCAAAGGCTTAGGCTGAAACGGCCGTCTCAGTGGCTGGGAGGAAGGTTTTGGCAACCTCGAAGCATTGTTTCCGGCACGATTATTTCCGGGTTGCTGAAGCGCCTCCGAATTCAGCATTCTACCCATGCAGACCCAATTATAGCGTCAAACCTTGCCAGCGGCATCGGACGCGATTCTTGACAACACGCCGCACGGCGGATGATAGTGAAAAGGGGATTCGTCTGTCAAAATCTATTGCAGACCCACGACGCCCTGAGTTGCCGCCGATCCACACGCTTCGGAGCGGCGCAGAGCCCCAATGACGCCGCAGGAACCCTCCGACCATACTCACGAACAAAAACGAAATCTGGACCGTCGCCTGGTTGGTGGGATTGCGTGGACGGCCGGCGCAAAGTGGGCGACGCAGGTCATCAGCTGGGCGTCCCTGATCGCTCTTGCCCGCATCCTCTCCGAGCCGGATTTCGGCATCAGCGGAATGGCTGGCATCTATTTCAACCTGACAAATTTGCTGGCCGAATTTGGCGTGGGAACCGCTGTACTCCACATGCCCGAGCTTGACCGCCGCACGCTCGGCCAGTTACACGCTTTCTCCGTTCTGTTGTGCAGCACTATATTCGCTCTATCCTGCGTGCTGGCGCCGCTGCTGGCGAATTTCTTTCATACGCCCGTCTTGACCGCCGTAGTCATTGTGGGTAGTCTTTGTTTCTTTGTCACAGGATTTCAGGCGGTTCCCCTGGGTCTGCTGCAGAAGGATCTGGATTACCGCCGGCTATCGATCGCCGAGGCCGCGCAGGCCGTTATACAGGCTGTGGTGAGCGTGATCTGCGCGTTGCTGGGCTTCGCGTACTGGTCGCTCGTTATCGGCGCTCTCTCGGGTAAAGTCGTCAATGCTGTTCTGGTGTCGAACTGGAAGCGGGTGCCTTTCGCCATACCGAGGTGGAAGGATATAAAGGCGCCTCTCGAGCTGGGAAGGCAGACCGCCATTGGCCGCCTCGCATGGTCCGCATACAGCTATTCAGACGGAATCATAGTCGGCAAGTTTCTGGGCGATGCCATGCTCGGCTCTTACAACATGGCGATGAATCTTGCTACCGCTCCCGCCGATAAAGTCAGCACCCTTCTGATGCGGACCGCGGGGCCGCTGTTCGCGAATGTCCAGAACGATCTCGCGCTGGTGCGCCGTTATTACCTGATCTTTGTCGAGGTGCTGAGCCTGGCGGTGATGCCGTTGATGGCAGGCCTTATGATGGTGGCGCCGCTGGCCGTGTCGGTGGTGCTGGATCCCAAGTGGCTGAATGCCGTGGCGCCGCTGCAGTTTCTGGCCGCCTTCACGTTTCTGCGAACCCTGGAAACCCTTGCCGAACAGGTGCTGATTTCACAGCGCGCTACAAAGTTCACCATGCGTATGTCACTGCTCAATTTATTCGTGATGCCTGTGGCGTTTTACGTGGGAGCGCGAAGCTTCGGAACGCCCGGAGTTGCGGCATCGTGGCTCGTCATGACTCCCGTGACGATTTTCCCCACACTGTTCATTCTGCTGCGGCGAATCAGAATTCCGTTTCTGGATTTCGCGTTAACGCTCTGGCCTGCCTTTGTGAGTTCCGCCGCAATGGCGCTTGGCATCCACGGTCTGCAAATCTGGCTGGCTGGCAAGGCCTGGCCGCCGGTTGTCAGTCTGATCGCGCAGATCGCGACCGGCGGAGCGATCTATGCGTTCCTGCTGCTGACTGTTTTCCGCGGCAAAGTGTCACGGTACGTGGGATTCGCGCGCGACCTGCGCAGGAAAGACGTGACCGAGAGTCCCGCCGCGCTCAGCGGGTAATCAGTTTTTCGAAGAGCGCTTCGTAGCGTTCCACTACTTTAACGGTCGAGTAATTTTCCACTGCCCGCATACGAGCCGCCTCTCCCATTTTCTGCCGCAGCGCCGGATCGTGCAGTAGTTTCAGGAATGCATCGGCGGTCGCCTCTTCGTTGCCGAACGGAACCGTCAGGCCGTGGACCCCGTCATCGATCAGCTGCAGATTGGCGGGAATAGCGCTCACCAGCGACGGGAGGCCGACCGCCATTGCTTCGAGGAGTGCGCAGGCAAATCCTTCACTGGGCGATGTCAGAGCGAAGACATCGCTCGCCCGCAGCCACTGAGGAATCTCCGATGCCGGAACGCGCCCGATGAACCGGATCTGCTCCGGATTGAGATTCGCCGAACGGGCCAGCGCCTCCAGTTCGGGCCGCATGGCGCCGTCGCCCACGAGCAGCAACAGTGCATCCGGATAGCGTTGGGCTCCGCGGGCGAATCCGCCGATCAGTTCCCGAAGCCCCTTTTCCCGCGATAAGCGCCCGACGTAAATGCCTACCGGAACGCCCACGGGAATCCCGTGACTCTCGCGCCAGGAAGCAGACTCTCCCGGCAGTGCAGGCCGGAATTCGTCGGGATCGATAGGGTTTGGCATCCAGACGATCTGATCTTCCGAAAATCCATCGGCGCGCGCTTCCTCCGTCATACCCTGATTGAGGACCATGACCGGCACGCGCCACCGTTGCATCCAGTCCAGTTCGTGGCGGCCCATTCTTGTGCGGCGCATGAAGGGAATGACGTTGCTTCCGCCAACCTTCATGACCGTCGGCTTCTTCAGCAAGCGCGCTACCGGAAGGCCAGCGGCGAGATGCAGGCCCTGCATCAGAAAATAGACAACGTCGTAGCTGTGCCGCCGGCTCCAGATGGCGCGGGCCACCTCCAGGGCAAAGACACGATCTTTCCACGCGCCGCGGGATTGCCGGGTGAGAATGGTGACCGGTATTCCCGCCGGATCAATCCAGTGTCTGACCGCAGGCATGGGAGGTCCCCCGGAGCACAGAACATGAACCTTATGCCCGCGGCGGATCATCCCCGCGCTTACCCGCTGAGCTTCGATTTCCGAGCCGCCCAGCACGGGGGGATAGGAATCGCAGATCAGCAGTACGCGAATCGGCCGGGGCGTCTGGGCATTCATCGGAAAAGCTCCAGTGCCATTTCTTCCATTTCCCAACCACCGCCCACCCGATCCAGGACCTCCCATTCGTGTTCCCGCCGGCGGAAGAATGTCGCATGGTTGGTGAGATCTTCCTCAAGAGTCCTCCCTACGATCCAGATGCCGCCAGGCTGAAGACTATCGAAGATCGCCCGATAACCTTCCGCCAGGCGGCCGGCTGAAAAATACGAACGATTAAATATGTTCATGGTTCGTATTGCATTACAGGCCTGTTGAGTTCGCTCGAAAACCGAGCGACGGCGGAAGCTGAAACGGGAATCGGTGCGCGCGAGCGCGGCCGCCTCGGGATGAATGTAAGGGATCGGCACGACCCTCCAGGCGGCGCCATGCGGCCGGTCCGCCCATCCATCCGGCAATTTGAGTTTGCCGAAACGCTTCTTTCCGTGCGCCGCGATCAGGCGTCTCAGCGGATTTCGCCAGGACTCCGCATGCAACACCGATACGACAAACGGAGGTCTGATGTATTGCAGCGGAGTCCCGTCCAGCTCAGTGATAAATGTTTCTCCGCGCTCCACGGAAAGTTCCAGCAACTGCAACATCAGATCCGAGGCTTCGATCGTCGCGGCCGGAAAAACCGGCAGCAGCCTTTTGGCCCACTCGCAGGAAGTCAGTCCGTGGGAAACCGCCCGATCCTCCACCCGAATAGGGGAGTCAGAGGGAAAGTATTGGCTCATCAGACGCAGACAGGCGATATCGACATCTTCAAAGCGATTGCGGAAAGTCGTGCGGAATGTTCCGTTCGAGGTGCGCAGCGTCACGCTGATGTCTTCGAATACGCGGATATCCTCCTCGCTCGGATTGTCGCCAACCTTCAACAGGTTGTAGGCCACCTGAGATCCGGCAAAACGACGCGATTCGCCCATGCGATCGTATTGTTCGCGGGTGTGGATGCCGAGCCCTAACATGGTGTCCCAAACATGGAGCTACGCCGGCCTCCGCTGACTGGCATCGAGAACTCGCGCCGGATTTCCCACCGCAACGGAACCGGCCGGAATGGAACCGACCACGACAGAACCCGCCCCAATCGTTGTTCCGCTGCCTATATCCGCCATAATTATCGAACCTGCGCCGATCCAGCAATCGGCGCCGATCGCAACGGTCGTGAACGCACCTTGCTCAGAACTCATTATCCTGTTTTCGGCATCGCGGGGGTGCTGTTTTCGGCCGCTCAGGATCTGAACTCCCGAGGCAATTTGCGACCTCTCGCCGATTTGCGTCATTCCGAGCACACAATAAGAGCCGATATAAACCCCGCGCGAAACTTTTGCCTCCCGATGCGCAAAAAAAGACCCGAACTGGATCCGGCTTTCCGCTGAACATTCTTCCAGCGTCAGCCGGTAGTAGGCAATTCTCAGATAATCGCCAGGCAGGCCCGGCGCCAGCGCGCATGCCTGCGCCCAGAAGGTAAACAGCGGATGCACGCGTCCGAATCCCGACAATAATGCCATGGGAAATGCAACGGCGAGAAACGCAAGGCGCAGACAGTTTTTTAGCAGAGACCTCAAATTGCATTCTAGCGGCAGGCGCTATGCAGGTAATAGATGCCGGAAGGAGCGAAGGACGCGAAAGCCTCCGCTCTCTTCGAAGTTTCTCATTTCGTCGGGACGTACAGCGGGACAGAATCGCCCTGCGCGACCACGGCGCCAGAGGCGTTCAGATAATCCAGTTCCATCATGACGGAACCGGACCGTTTATCCACCGATACCGCGCATGGCGATGTGGGGCACACTGTGGTCACCACTTTTCCGCTCGGCGCCGTAATGGTCACTTGTGCCTGCGCCGCCCTGGTCACTCCGGTCAGCGTGAAAGGAATGTTTACTGTCGCGTAATTTGGCGGATCGACGCCGCCCAGCCGGACGGCGGGCCAGCGGTGCAGCATCCCCATGCCGGCAAAGAAGCCGTACCACTTGCCGATATTAATGGAACCGTCGCTCAGGTTCGTGGGGGCCTGGTTTGTCGCATCCGATGCCGCGTCGTAGTAGACGCCGCCCGTGTTGAATGCGGCATTTCCCCAGACAGCTCCGTAAGCCTCATCGCCCCATGTCTGGCTCGCGCTCCCCGGGTTGTAAATATAGTAATCGGAAAAAGCGTTGCTGATCTCCATGTTTTGCTCACGCCCGACCGACACGCTATTGGGGTTTGCGGCGGTGTAACTACAGCCCGGAGACCGCCAGTCAAACTGTATGGTGGAGGAAACCATGACAGGTTCGCAGAACTCGAAGCCGCGCCCGTAATTGGTTGTCAGCGTGGCCATATCGAAGCCTGTGCTTTTGATCCAGGCCGTAGCGTTACTGTTGAAGACCTGATAGGCGGCGGCAACAGACGCGAGTTCCGGCGCCGTGGCCGCGGCCAGAAGTCCCATCCGGTAGGCATTGATGCCCTGGTAGAAAGGCTGCTGCCCGAACCCGGACAGATTGCCGATAAAGCCGTAGTAATTGCCGCCGGTAGCGCCTTTCCAGGGATGGTCCAGCGTGATTGAGCCCGCGTTGTTCCAGATGCAGGCGTAATTATTATGCAGGTCGGCTACGTCAGCGTTGCTGGTAGCGATTGAGATCATATTATTGCTGCCATCCTGCGTATTGACGGCCATCCATGTCACGCTGCCAGAGTCCCCTGGCCAGAGCGCGGACAGACCGACGGAAGACCCGGAACCGGCGACCATCAATTGCACGGTTAGCGGATTGCCGCCCGAGGTTCCTGTTATAACCAGCGCGTCGACATTCGATGCCGGTATGCTTCCGGACGTGACTGTAAGCGCAGCTACTCCGTTCACCACCGTACCGCTGCCGGTTGCGCTGCCGGTACAGACACTCGGGCTAAGCCCGGCGCCCGTTACCGCGGTCGAATTACTTGTCATCGTCACAGGACCAAAAGCAAGAGAGCCGGAGTTATTCCAGTCAAATCCATTGGCCCACGAGTAATCGCTGAGATGACACGCGGCATCGTCAGCCTGCATGATTGCCAGATCGTTAATCCAGCGCGAGCGAAAACCGCCTGCGGAGGTGTCGGGGTCGTATATAGCGGCGTAAATCAGCCACGCGAACGTATAAGCGTTGTCTCTTGTGTCACCCACGTAACAAAGCGGAGTGCCGCCATTGTAAATGCCGTTCGCCGTGCTTTCGCCGAGAGCTGCATAGCTGCGGAGATCGCCCCAGCTTGCGCCCTGTCCGAGAACCGCCGATGTAAACGCGCCAATTCCGAGGCCGCCCATAAATAACGGCGGGTAGCCACTGCCGTCCAGATTTCCCCAGGGGGATTTCACGAGGTAGTCGTCAATAATATTGGCTGCGTTACAGGCGGCCGCCAGTCCCGAGCGAAGACAGAGCGCCCGGCTGGCCAGCGATTCGCCATAGAAGCTTATGCCACCTTGCGGGCCTTCGTTCACCCAGTTGGTCGAGTCGGTGACGCTGTACTTATAGCCGGTCATTTGCCTTCCGTTGTTCACAGGGATGTCGTGTCCGGAGGCGAATTCGTTGCCGCTTGTAAAAGGATTCATGTACAACGCTGTTTCGCTTTCACAGCCTGTCGTGTTCCACAGCCACTCGCCGGTGGCGCTCGTATCGACCGTATGCGGGCCACGGAGAACGATAGTCCGGGATCCGGGAAAGATTGCGTGGGTGTATGAGCCTGTGTCCGCATCCGCGGGATAGACCCGGTTGAGGGTGATCGACGTGCCCGAATCCACCGCGGCAATCTGAGCGAGATAGATAAACGCCGTGCCGCCGTGAGTCGCGGGGACGCGCACGTAAGAACCGACCATACCGGATGTCCAGGCCGTGCCCAATCCCGTCATCGTGGCCGAGCCGGCGGTCAGGGTAACGACACCGGTTGAGTATGACGCGAGCCCGGTCGGACCCGGCGCGCCACCCGGACAGACCGCGGATACCGGGTCTGTAATAAACTTCGTTCCGCTCCCGATGACTTTATCCTGGCCCACAACAGTACCGGGACTCCAGGCTGAAGCGTTCTGTCCTCTGCCGTCGTAGCATGCGGTCAGGGTGGCAGGCCCGCTCGTGGCGCTCGATGAACAGATACGCACCTCTTCATCGGGCCCGCCTGCCGACAGCAGAATGCGGGTAGGAAATACCGTAAGATCAAAACAAGAGGCGTCGGAAACCGGAATCGAGCTTGTAGCCGCGGCGATGCCAGCCGTCAGCGCACTGAAGCACGATCTGTCGCCGGGCGAGATTCCCCGGCCGTTCCAGTAGTAACTCACTGTGCCGACGCCGGTCTGTTCCCACTGAGGGCCGGAAAGGGTCCAGCCGCCGCCGGTGTAATCGGCCAAACGAAGTAACATCGCGTGCTGCGACCAAAAATCCGCGTACCCCCACGGATTCTTCCCGAATGCGATCATATTGCCGAACATCGCATCCGCGTTCGGGTCTGCGTTCACTACTATGCCTTTGCTGTCCATGGCTACCGCGCCGATATCCTGGGTGGTCGCGGTCTGGTTGTTGCTCACGTCGGTTACTGTGAGTTGCACCAGATAATCCCCGTATACGATCCCGGTGATCGACGGGCTGCCGCTGGTACGGCTGCTGAAGAATAGCCGGGACGGGCCGGATAGCTCCTGCCAGAAGTACGTCACGGTTGACGATGTATCGGCTTCAGCGTAACTGGAAGTCGCATCCAGAGATCCCGGATACCCGGCGCGCAGACTAACTATGTTAGCCCACGAATTCGCATTCGCCTTGAGAATTGCAACGGTCTGCTGATTCAGAGTGGGCACATAGGTCGGCAGACCGCGGCCGTAAATCGCGTTGTATCCGTTGCCGGAGGCGTCGTTAAGATTGCCATCGAACTTCCACTCAAACAGCCGCGCGACCGGATTGTAAGTCACGGGCGGCCGGGAGTTCAGCGGAACCAGGGTAGTGTGGACCCGCACAAAGGCCACGTTCATAGTTGGTTCATTGCCATACCCAAGCACTAACCCGATTCCAGTGTCAGCCTCCGTCGAGTAGGGCACGGAGGCAGAGAAAATCCGGTTGCCGCCGACGTCCCAGGCTTCATAATCATCCACAAGATTGACAGGATCGTGCTGCAGGCGTACGTAGACCTGCGAAACGGCGAGACCACCGAGCGGAATAAAAACTCCCGAGCCGTTGTCCCACTGATTACGAGCCGATATTCCCAGACCACTGAGGCCCTGGACCTGCATGTATGCGCTCCATCCGGTGGCTCCATTGCCGAAGGCCCCGCCGGGTCCGGCCAGAATGTGGGTATAGCTGCCCGGAGTCCAGTCGTGAATACAAAACTCAAGGCGGTTAACGGGGGTTGTCGGAGCGGTCTCGTTATAAATATTCTGCGTGCCGTACTGAATGGACTGGCCCGCAAACGCCGCACTCGCAAGTAATAAGCAAGGTAAGAGTCGCATTAGTTGGTCACCTGCCAGTCGAGAGCTGTTACTGCATTTGTTGCCGTACCGCCGGAATGAGCGTCGAGGCCCCAGCCCACGGCGGCCGGAGTTCCGATAAACGCCGTTGCAGATTCGAAAGACAGCTGTTCGCAATTACCGCCGCCATAGTTATTGGCGCCTGCCGTGGTTGCGGCATTGTAAGTCGTGCAGCCGGAATATGTAAAGTTCGTTCCGTCGTACTGGATTCTCAGGAAGGGAATCAGCCAGGATGTCTGCGCCGCAGTCAGTACGTTTGTTACGGTCCCCGTTGGAGACGAAACATGCACCCACTGAACCTGGCTGCCATTGGTGGCCGAAGACTGCGAGTAGAGGCCGACCATCTTTCCGCTACCATCCCGGACGTAAAGCACGCGTGCAGGGGAAGGGCTGCTGGCCAGGCCCTCATCTTCCGGCTTCAGCCACGCGATGATTGTCCATGTGCCGGAGGGAGCGGGTATCTCCTGACCAATGATGTCGGTCGAGACAGCCGCAGGCGCACTGATGGTGGAGACAGCGTTGGTCGTTATGGTTGCGCCGGTTCCGTTCAGAGTTATGAATGACGTATTCGAGGGCAGCGATACCGGTTGCCCCTCAAAATAATCGGCCCATGAGCTGCCGTTGCACTGGCTGAAGTGGGCAATGTCCGTCGAGTAAAAAGTATTTCCGGTCTGGGCGATGCCGCAAACTCCACGGCTTGCAAACAGGCCGCGGGTCGTAGTAACACCGCTGCCGGAAATGGCCGCGAGGCCAGCCTCCACCACTCGGGTATTGGTTCCGTCATACCAGATCCGGTAGAGGGCGCCGCCTTTTATATCGTTTATGGCGAGCGAACTGCCATCCTGCCGGACCATGGTGACGGCCCCCAGCGTATCGATGTTCAACGTGGGTGTGGCGGTGGTGTTGGCCACGTCCGCGAACCAGAAAAGAGTCTGCCTTGTAGCGTAGGCGCTGAGCGTTGAGGCGCAGCTAGCGGTGTAAGTCGCGCCGTTGTTCGATGAGGAGGTGCAGATCTGAGGATTTGCCGACCCTTGCAGATTCGTCTTCGAAGGCAGGTAAGCAGTGTCGGCGTTGCACTGGAAGTTCATCACGCCGGCGGTGACCTGCGGCGCGCAGATGACTCCGGTACCGCCCACAATGTTCAGCGTGGCGGCGGGTCCGAGTGCGGTTCCACTGCTTTGAACCGCCAGGGCCCCACCGCCAGTTCCGCCGGAACCCTGGCCGCGCTCCGTATAGTAGGCGCCGCC
>Ga0182024_10017817_pt1 | contig 13289 bp, 16 predicted proteins | sample P32metaG_FD_120480 | JGI IMG/M metagenome (GOLD analysis project Ga0182024, IMG submission 120480) | Permafrost microbial communities from Stordalen Mire, Sweden - P3-2 metaG (Illumina Assembly) | ecosystem: Environmental > Terrestrial > Soil > Wetlands > Permafrost | place: Sweden: Stordalen...
GCTCGTCGCGACGCTTAAAGCTCAGTAAAAATTTGCGCTAGTTTACTGTTTTTCCCTTTTTCCAGCGGTCCCCTCCTATCCGCCTGCCGAATACGTCAAGCGTTTTTAGAATTAAACAACCCATCGTCCTTTGGCTTCCAGGAACTCCACCCCAACTGCAAAGCCGTCGCCTTGCAGCGGTTGGCAGTAGGCCACTCGAGCCATTGAACGAAACTCTCCAGTGTGCGAGGCGAAAGTTAGTTTTTCGCCTTGTTCCCAGCGGCGCATACTGACCACGCGAGCGCCGCGCGCACTTACATTTTCTGTAAAAGTCGATTCGGTACCGGGCAGCCTGCGGTGTCCGTCCAGGAACACCGGAACTTCCATAAGAATGCGCTGCTCTCCGCGGTGATAGGTGAACGGTCGTGTGCGAGGGGCCATAATGTTCACAAGCACGCCGCGATGCGCGTGAAACTTTGTACGTTACTGTTCCCGTGATTTTTCATGCGATACAAAGCGCGGTCTGCAGCACCCAGTAATTTTTCAGCGGAGTCGCCATCTTCCGGGTAGCAAGCGACGCCAGCACTGGCGGAAAGCGATGGCGCTTCGTCTTCCGAGGAAAGGCGTTCGCGAATGCGGGTGAACACGCGAGTGGCAATGTCGCGGCCGGCCTCGGGCAAAATCAACGCAAACTCGTCCCCGCCGTAACGCGCGGCGGTATCGATGGCCCGCGAGTGATTGCGCAGAATTTTTCCGAGGCGAACGAGAGCGCGGCTGCCAGTTAAGTGTCCGAACCGGTCATTGATCGTTTTAAGACCATCCATGTCCAGCAGCACGATGCTGAAAGGGTGGTGAGTGCGGCGGGAGCGATCGAGTTCCGCTTCGATGACGCTGATGAGCCGGCGATAGTTGGCTAGTCCGGTGAGTGGATCGGTGACGGCCATGGAACGCACCTGATCAAACAAGCGCGCCTGATCCAGCAAAGCGCCCCCTAACATCACCACATAGCCGGTGGTCTTGCTCAGTTCAGCAAGGAAGAAGGGTCCATCGAAAAGCTGGCGGGAGAAGGCAGCCGAAACGTGGCAGATGACATTGAGCGAGGCCACGAGAAACAACGAATAGTCATACAGGGATGGAGCGGTTTGAGACTTCTTGTCGCTCTTGAGGCGATACCAGAAGCACACCGCAGCCAAAAGGAATAAGCACCCAGGGAACAGATCCCATGGGCGAGACAACGCGCTGCCGTGCTGCGCAAGCGGCTCTGAAGGAGCAGCCAGGAAGGCCGCACTGGTAACGTAGGCGGCGATGGCAACGACAAGCAGTGCCCCGGCCGTTTCGCGGCTAGGCTGCCGCGCGGTGGGCATATAGCGTTCCACGGCGATGGCGGCAAGGAGGAGAATGGCTAAAAGAGTGCGGCTGACCATCCAACCGGTGGGAACCCTCGAAAGAACCACGTGGCCGGAAGCGAGAGCGTCATTCAGCCCAAAATAACCCACAGTCTCGATAATGCCGGAAAGGACAAATCCGAAAGCCAAGATAAGAGCGGTCCGATCATGAGTGCCGCGGAAACGTACCAGCGCGTTTGCGGCGTAACAGAAGCTGAGTAATGTGCCACCGACTTCCAGATACAAATAGGTTTGGGGGGAACCAACAAGACTGGCCTGTCGCAATTCAACCATCAGGGCAGGGAAAATTGCCAAGGTAACAAGGCCAACGCTGAAAATTATCAGCGAACGACGATAGTCGGCCGGCTGTTCAGCCCGCAGATACCCGACGATTTTGCCCCAACCGCCCACGATTGCCCCCAAATGCCTAAGAAAACGTGACAACTACCTAAAGAATGCAAGTGGGTGCCCGTTCAGGCGGGGAATTTGACCATTGTAAATAGTTGAAATTATGATGGTTACAGACGAGGCGAGGAATTGTGGGAAAGTTCTAATTTGGGCGAGACGCGGAAAACAGGGGCATTACGGGACTTTACCACAGATATTTCTAATGTTTCGTTGTGGTTAACCCGTTCAAAAGGCCAGTATCAAGGCGGACTCACGACTGTCTCAAGCTGAGACCGTCTCACAGCCCACGTGACTAAGAGACAGACTAGATTTTCGGCTTCGGAGGCGGCAAATCGCGCGCGGTTACCGTGTCTACAAACCCGCAGGCGTTGTGGGTGCCATCACAAAATGGCTTATTCATGGAGCGCCCGCAGCGGCACAGGCCGACGGTCGTGCGCCCACCCAAGCCGAAGGGCTTACCCTGGGGGTCGACCAATTCGAAATCGCCTTCGATACGTAGCGATCCGTTATTGTTTACGGTGATTTTTGTGCCCGCCATTTACGCTCCTGAGATTTGTCGAAAATCTGCGATCAATGTGCAACTCACAACATGATTAATACTTCGGCACGGAAGGATCGACTTCGTCGGACCAGGCGAGAATGCCACCCTTAAGATTAAGTATCTTACGGAAGCCCGCCTTGCGCAAAAAGTCGACGGCCTCGGCGGAACGCTTTCCGCTGCGGCAGTGAGCCACGATTTCCCTGGAAGAGTCGAGCTCATGGACGCGGCGCGGCAATTCGCCCAGTGGAATCAAATGGCCGTTGAGATTGCAAATCTGAAATTCGTGCGGTTCGCGCACATCGAGAATAAACAGGTCATCGCCGCGGTCCAGTCGCGACTTTAACTCCCGCGGGCTTATTTCTGGAACTTGCACGTCTGGCCCAGGCGCTTCCTCTCCACGCACGCCGCAAAATTCGTAGTAGTCGATCAGCTTGGTGATGGTGGGATGATCGCCGCACATCGGGCAGCTGTGATTCTTGCGCAGCTTCAATTCACGAAACTTCATGGCCAACGCATCGAAAAGCAACAAGCGGCCTTTCAGACTTTCGCCCGTGCCCAAGATGAGCTTGATGGTTTCCATTGCCTGGATGGAGCCCACAATTCCCGGCAGTACGCCTAGCACACCGCCCTCCGCGCATGATGGCACCAGTCCGGGAGGCGGTGGCTCAGGATACAAGCAGCGATAGCACGGACCATCAGGCATGCCGAAGACGGTGACTTGGCCTTCGAATCTAAAAATGGAGCCGTACACGTTAGGCTTGCCGAGCAGGATGCACGCGTCGTTTACCAGATAGCGTGTGGGAAAATTGTCCGTGCCATCGACGATGATGTCGAAATCCTTGAAGAGCTCGAGAGCGTTCTCGCTAGTCAGCTTCGTTTCAAAAGTTTCGATCTCAATATCGGGATTAAGATTCGAGAGACGAGCTTGCGCGGCCAGAGCCTTGGGCTTACCGACATCGTCGGAACCAAAAGTTACCTGGCGCTGAAGATTGGTGAAATCCACCACATCGAAATCGACCAGGCCCAGATGACCTACCCCAGCTGCTGCGAGGTACAAGCCCAGCGGCGCGCCAAGCCCGCCCGTGCCAATCAACAGCACTTTGGCGTTTTTCAGCTTCAGCTGACCCTCCATGCCGACTTCCGGCATAATCAAATGGCGGCTGTAGCGGAGGATTTCTTCGTTGGTCAAGGTCGTCGCCTTGCTCGTGGAGCTTGGCTGCGACGTTATGGGATGAACTTTTGTAGACATTGTAATTTCCTCTTCTGAAATTGTTGCTCATTCCTAATTTGGATATTTTTTCGGTTCTGAGCTTGCCAGATGCGCCGCGTTACGTGCGCGTTGCTAAACGAATCCGCCGGCGATAGAAGGGACGATGCTGATCGTGTCGCCATCTTTGGTCGGCGTATTTTCCTTAGATAGATAGCGAATGTCTTCATCGTTCACATACACATTCACGAAGCTCCGCAGCTTGCCATCTTCAGTGAAGAGATGTTTGCGCAAATCACCAAACTTCACGGTCAATTGCCCGAGAGCTTCGCCAACTGTTTTGCCGGAAACTTCAGTCGAATCGGCCTTACCCGCATACACGCGCAGCGGCGTGGGAATAATCACTTTTACAGACATCTAAGCTCCTCTTTCGACGGTAAAAACCTGACGCAGTCAAGCGCCTTCAGGAAGCTACCCGCTGTAAGCCAATTTCTTCGCTTTCGAATTCGGTGCGATCGTCGGCGAGCCTCCACGAAGTCATTTCTTCGGGAATCCTGTTCGCCACGCTCACAATAATGTAGCTGTACCACGGCCAGGCATGATCGCGGTCGTATTGACTGGGGCGCGCCGGATGATCCGGATGCGAATGATACCACCCTACGACTTCCAGGCCTTGCTGGCGGGCGGCTTTTTCGGCGTCAAGAACGTCCTGGCTGGTCACCGAGAAACGGTTGTTGGGAGAATCATCGCGGCGATTTACAAGGGGATGTAGTCCATGAATCTCGCGATAGACTCGCCGATCCGCAACTTCTGTGTCTCGACCAAGAAGCGCGCCGCAACACTCGTGCGGATAAGTCTGCACTCCATGGGCGCGAATCTTGTCGGCGAGCTCGGAACTAATTTTTAGCTGCGCTGTGTTGGCCATGAGAACTACTCCTCATCCCAGAAACGTTCGCTTAAATATTTTGCCGCGGAATCGGCGAACACTGTGACGATCAACGCGTGTTCATCGGCGGGAATTGACTTGGCCACCTGCAAACAACCCAGAAGTGCGGCCGCTGCACTGGGGCTCAGCAACAAGCCCTCCTCCCGCGCCGCGACTTTTACCATGCGATACGCGGCTTCCGTGCCTACCTCAATATTTTCATCCGCCAGCGTTTCGTCGTAGATGGCCGGCACCAGGGCGGTGGCCATGTGCTTCCATCCTTCCAGACCATGAAACGGGGCGTCAGGCTGCAGGCTGATACAGCGAATACCGGGATTCAATTCTTTGAGCCGGCGTGTCACGCCCATAAAGGTGCCACTGGTGCCGAGGCCCGTCACGAAATGGGTAACCCGCCCTGCGGTCTGCTCCCAAATTTCGTTAGCGGTGCCGTAATAGTGCGACTGCCAATTGGCAGGGTTGCTGTACTGGTCGGGATAGAAATATTTTTCAGGATCGGCCGCGACCATTTCGTGCACACGTCGAATTGCGCCATCGGTGGCTTCATCGCCCGGAGTAATCTCCAGTGTTGCTCCATAGGCGGTGAGGATGCGTTTCCGCTCTTCTGAAGCGCTGTTCGGAAGGCACAGCGTCACCGGGTATCCGAGGGCGGCGCCGATCATGGCGTAGGCAATTCCGGTGTTCCCGCTGGTGGCATCAATAATGGTTTTACCTGGCACTAATGCCCCGCTTTTGAGGCCGGCATCGATCATCCCCAAAGCCGGGCGGTCCTTCACCGAACCTCCGGGATTGAACCATTCGGCCTTGCCGCAAATTTCCACGTGTTCAAACTCACGGCCAATACTTGCTAGCCGCAACAGAGGAGTATTGCCAATGCGCGCGAGGATGGATTCTCCTGCGCGAGCAGACGAATAATGCGGCGTGCCGGTGGAGGAAGCCATTTGTTTCGTTGCGAACATACTCGATTTCATCCGGTGGTGCGGGCAACTATTAGATGCCCGACACTACAGCGCAGATATAATGGTCTTCGCAGCCTTCAATGATAGTACGGATAGACGGCGAAGGGCCAAACGGGTCACGTGGCCTACTTTTGCCAATAATCTATTTGGCAAACCCGGCTCTTTGTGGAAAGTTCTTTCTTCCGAACATCATCGAGGCGAACATCATCGAGGAGGTAGCGGTGCGCCATTTTGCATGACGTTTTTGCCTACTGCTATTCGAAACTCTCCTTCCCCCAAAGACGCGTCTTTTTCCATTGAATGTGGGCTAAGAGCGACCACCAAAATAACCAGTCTATTGTCCGCATCTTTGCCGTCTATCTTTAAAAACTCGAATGCTGTACGAAGGTCCTGTGGGGAACCAAACGGAAAGTATCGACCAACAGATTTGTTAAAAATTGTTACGCCAGCTACGGTCGGAAGCGCAGGCAACGGGACTATGGTTACACTCCATCCAACTTCAGCAAGTGCGTTTCTAATTTCCAAAGCATAAATTACTGCTTCAGATTCTATAAACCGGACTTCGGCTTTTGCTGGCGGCAGTGATCTTAGAGATTCCTTTAGCCGAACATCAACATGCCGGTCAAGTAGACGGTTTATAAAGGTACCGTTTATTTTTTGCTGTAGGTCCGCAGTTTCCCTCTGTGCTTTAGCTGTATCGCGAAGAGCCTCTTGTAATTTGAGCTGCTCTGCGGTGAGGCGCTCATCGGCAGATACAAGATCGTTGCGTAATTTCAAGTTGGACGATTCGATCCTTTTCGAGCGCTCCTGCGCGTTAGCTGCCCGCTCTATGGCGTTGCCAGCGCGCTCGGCGGCGTCCCCGGCCTTCTTGCGCGCTTCGCCAGCCTCCTTATTGAGCGCTGCAATGGCCTCTGCCGACAACGCGTCCGCTCTTCTGCCATATGGATACGCACAAGCCTCCGCAAGAACCAGCAATGGCGAAACAAATCAGAGCAATTCTTTCGAGTAAATGGTTTTTGTTATAGATGTGCGCAAAGTACATCGAATACGACCAGAGCAACGAAGAATATAACTGCAATTCCTTGAAGCGTGGCGTGGATCTCAACAACCGCTGATGAGGAGTACCATCCCGGTAGTGCCATTCATCACCTTACGAAGACGTTTGCGTCGTTTCGCTCGTTTGTTTCCTGACGCGTGCGGATCTCTGTTTTCGTGGCGACTTTTTTCGCCTTCTTCCATTTAATCGGCAAGGCGGATGCAGCGATGGCGCGTGGGCCAGCTTTGGGTGGGCGAGGTGCCAAAAATTCAGGCGAACCTAAGGGCGCGATTCAGCAGCGAATCTCAAATACTTACAGTTTGAGTTTTGACCACCGCTTCGTCAGAAGCGATCCGCCCGTCACGAATATAAATGATGCGATGCGCATGCTGCGCGATATCGTGCTCGTGAGTCACGAGAATAATGGTATTGCCCTGCGCGTGCAGGTTCTGAAACAAGTTCATAATTTCGTCGCCGGTTTTGGAGTCGAGGTTTCCGGTCGGCTCGTCAGCCAGCACGATGGACGGCGAATTCACGAGGGCACGCGCGATGGCCACACGTTGCCGCTGTCCACCGGAAAGTTCGTTAGGCTTGTGATGCATGCGATCCACAAGGTCCACACGCTCCAGAGCTTTTTTTGCTTTCTCAATGCGTTCTTCCGACGGCGTGCCGTTGTAAATCAGCGGAAGCTCCACATTGTGAAGAGCCGTGGCGCGCGGCAGAAGATTAAAAGTTTGAAACACGAAGCCGATTTCTTTATTTCGAATATAGGCAAGCTCATCGTCATCCAGGTCGCTCACCAGTCGGCCCGCCAGCCAATATTTACCGGAGCTGGGCGAATCCAGGCAGCCAATCAAATTCATCAGCGTGGACTTACCCGATCCCGACGGCCCCATGATCGCTACGTATTCGCCCTTGCGTATCTCCAGGTCAACGCCGCGCAAAGCATGCACCTGCTCAGAACCCATTTCGTAGACCTTGGCAAGCTCTTGCGTCTTGATAACCACGCCGGACGACACCAGGTCTTCGCGATACGAATCCACCGAAGCGGCTTCAACAGCCATTTGCATCTCCTCGCATTGCGCTTAGCTTAACTCTGTCCTTCTTCTTCAGGTTTCTTGGGAACTGTGTTGTCTACCTTGACGCTGGACGCTGGTTTCAGGGTACGCAAGGCTTTATAGCTGCCAACCACGATCTCGTCGCCGGGCTGCAATCCCTTGGTAATCTCGATGTCCGTTACGCCGCTGATGCCGGTCTCGACGGGCCGAAAAACCGCTTTCTTACCGTTCACCACGAACACGCCTTGCACTTCTTCCTTTTTGGGATCACCAGGCGCGGGCGGCGGAGGAGCGGCCAGGGTAACGCTGGAGTTGCCGTTTTTGCTGGCGTCCTTAGCCGCTTGTTCCAGGTCCTTGCGTGTCCGCACCGCCAGCGCCTGAATTGGAATGGCCACAACGTTTTTCTTCTCCGCAGTCTTTATTTTTGCCGTGGTGGAAAGCCCTGGGCGCAAATTATCGGGGGGCGCAGCAAGCGTGACTACCACCTTGAAATCCTTGGCTTCCTGGGTGCTTGTGGTGCTCTGGGTAGTGGCCAGCCCGGAGCTCCGCAGCGTAGCCTGTGAACCGATTTCGGTTACCTTACCTTTGAATACTTTGCCCGGGACGGCGTCGATGGTGACATCGGCATCCTGCCCGGTTCTAACGTTTACGATATCTGTTTCATCGACTTTCACTTCCGCGGTGACCACGGACATATCTGACAAGGTCATCAGGAAGCTTCCGTTCGAATTCTGAATTCCTGGCACAACGTACTCGCCAAGCCGCACAGGGAGATAGCTCACAATTCCGTTAATCGGAGAGATGTAGGTGGTTTTGCTCAAAATGTCCTTGGTGTGGATAAGCACTGCTTTGTTCTGGTTCACCATGGATTGCGTCTGATTCAATTGAGCTTTCAGCGACTGAACCCGGGCCTTGGAAGAGTCAACCGCGGCGAACGCCGCGTCATAGGTGGACTTGCGCTGATCGAAATCCTGCTTCGGAATCAAGCCATCTTTAAACAACCCCTGCCCACGTTCCCAATCGAGTTTGGCCTTTTCCAGATTGGCTTGTTGTTGGATGAGGTCAGCTTGGGCCGAGCGGAAACTGGCTTCCGCCGCTTCCACGCCCATTTCGGAAGAGTTGATAGCCGCGGATTGAGCTTGTACGTCGGCAGTGGCCTGCACGGCTTCCTGTAGCAATAGCCGGTCGCCTTTTTTGATCTTGTCGCCCTCTTTGACCAGGATTTGCGTAATTCTGCCGAACCCTTGAGCCGTCACGTTGGTATAGGTCGTGGGTTTGATCTCGCCGGAGGCCGTAACCTGGGAAATCAGCGTATCCTGTGAGGCCACTTTCGCGGTCTGCACGGTGACCACGCCCTTATTGGCCTGGTTGATGCTGAACAACACAATCCCGCCGAGGACGACCACACCACCGACACCAATCGACACCTTTTGCCAGGTCTTCATCGTTCTATCCTTACGAGGATCCGCACTGGCGGACACTTTACGCCGATAGGCATAAAGACTTTATAAAGCTTGGATATACTTTACATACGCCGTAGCTGACCAAAATGTTTCAGAGCTGCGGGCAGGTTACAGGGAAGTGTGACAAACCAGCCGAACTAAGACACCCCACCGTACCAGTTACTCATGCACTATTTTAGTTTCAAAGCAACGAAAAGGGAAGGATACGCTTCGGAGCCTTTTCCTTGCGTAGCCGCAAGTTCCCTACCGTTCCCTGGTTTGACGAAGAAAACCAGATTTCTTCTTGCGATGATTTGCATAAGCACAGCAGAAGAATCGAGAACGCTAACTCCACACCTCACGGGTCTCTTCCTTAACTCGCGTCACGTTGCCGAACTTGCGCATCGCCGCGTAACGCGCTTCCTCCGGCGGCATCCCGCGCTCGACGTTGTCCTGTGTCTCGCGCTCGATGTGGTCACGAATGTCCTGGTCGAGCTCTTCCAACATACGCTTGCGGCGCTTCATGATTCGCCCCCCCGCTCCGCTGGCCGGAGAATCCGCGCGATCGCTCCGGCTAACTTGTCCCATTTGCTGGTTTCGACCGCCAGTTGCCGCCGGCCCTTGGCGGTTAAGCGGTAGAACTTCGCCTGGCGATTGTTCTCAGAGATGCCCGCTTCTACCGCAATCCATTCGCGCTTGATCAGTCGATGCAGTGCTGGATACAGCGAGCCCTGTTCGACTTGCAATACATCGTCCGAGTTGAATTCAATCGCCTTGGCGATGGCGTGGCCGTGGGCGCGGCCCAGCAGCAGGGTGCGCAGAATGAGCAGATCCAAAGTGCCCTGCAACAGTTCGATTCGTTGTTTTTGTTCTTTAGTAGACATTCTAGGTGAGAATAGTTCGCTTTTAGTAGAATGTCAAGGTGAGCCACCACGAGTTAACTCCCGAATTGTCTATTGGTGCAAATATATCGATTCTAATACCCGTCAGCCGATATAAATATCAAAAGCGAAAACTATCATTAACAGTGGCAAAGATTTGGGGAACAACTCTGATTCTCAGAAGCACGGTTTAATCGAACAGAATCAACGGGCCAAATGTTCTAGTACGTTCTCATGACCCGAAGGCCCTCACTTCAAATCGGTCCCCGCGACCATCTTCGTACTTACATTCGAGCCGTAACGATTTGCTTTCCCGATCCTTGCTGTCCTGCTGTCAGGCGGCGAGGGATAGGTTAAACTCAGTTGTACGCGTGGTGCAAACCGGGCTTCCGGCACCAGTTTTGCTTTTCTTCGTCAAGCTCACCTGGTTTATTCCTGCCGAGTAACTTGAATTTGTGCGTTGGTTCAAATCTAATCTCAGTTTCCCCGTCATCTGCCGCAATCGGAGACAAGTTCCAAATAGAGCTTCTGCGGTACTCAACGGCAATGCGAATCTGGGAGAAGACTCACCGCCCCGGAGCCATAACCGGCTATCTGTGCCACTCGGACACTGCCAGCGTCTATCCATACTTGCGGGAAAACGACGCCAAGTTTGCGGAAGACGCTATGGCCGCCGTGCTGACCGTTTATTTTAAAAGTTGTTCAGTAACTGAAGGACCTGGTTTGGAACAAAAGCCCGGGATTAAACCTGATCTTGGCATTTCACTGCGCCTGTGGCGTCGATAAAACACTCTAGCAGTCGACCATCTTCCATCTCTAGGATATGCGGGCCGCTAGGTGATTCAAGACCTTTGGGAATCGGGGCCACTGTTCCCCTGAGTTGAACCTTCCGTCGTACTTCACTCCGCCCCGGATATCGTAGGACCTCGGAGGATTCAAAGAGATCGTAAGTTACGGAATAACTTTTGTCTGACTCCTTTGGCATAAGTCGTCCTTGACCTCGGTAGGAGCCATCGTAGTGAGGTATGAAATCCATTGGTTTGGTCTCTGGGGTCACTTTAGATTTAAGGTTGCTGCCAACTAAATCGGGCGCGAACAGGGAACGGATCAATCTTCGTCCTTATTCCGGCGTTCGTTCGCAAGGCGTTTGTTTGCAATGTGGCGCTGCGCGGCCAACATTAACAACCCGACCGCGATAATGAGCCCGGCTAATGCAATCGTGCCCAGGACCGTTCACCCCCAAGACGGCACCATAGCCGCTCTAGGCCGCGATAGTCGATACAGATTCCACCGTATCCATCAGGGCTATAAGTATCAGGCCGAGACTAATTCGCCAGTCGAAGTAAGGTTGTGACGCGCACCAACCAATGCCGGCTTCGCCGCAGTTGCGCGGGAATGACACACGATAACCTTGCGTCTTGACGGAAGACTATTTTTGGAGAAGCCGAAAATTTCAGAGATGGCGGCAAGACCCGACATCACTCATCCCGCAAGACACTGCAGCGTGACCGAAGTGATTAACTCCCGATTGTCGCCAGTTCGGAAACTATCCGAAAAATCAAGTTCGCCCCCGATCAAGGGATTTCCTCGAACGGGACTTCTGGACCGGAATAGTTTCCGGATGCGCCCTCATTCGTCCGGAATTGCCGCGGTGGACGACAAGCCGGGATGCGGCTGTGTCGTGATCTTAGCGTATGAAACTTCCGGAATCGCCCCACCTGGCCAAGATTGTGACCGATCCTATCATCGCAATGAATAGTGTGACCGTCAGCAGTGACCACGTCCGCTGATTCACGTTGTCGCCTGCAGTGGGCAGCCGTGGCGGGACTAAAGCTGGTCGAACTTCGCTGCGAGGATGAAATCGCTTTCAGTGAGGCCGTCGATCTTGTGCGTCCAGGTGGTGATCTCCGCCTTGCCCCAGCCCAGCAGAATATCCGGGTGATGGCCTTGCGATTCCGCTACCTCGCCTACTTTATTCACGAAAGCGAGCGCGGCCTTGAAATCGGGAAACGTAAACGACTTCGTAATGTGGTGTTCGTTGACGACCTTCCATCCGGACACCTGCTTCGCCAGGTCTTGCAGTTCCATACCTTTCAGAGGCGGAACGCCGCCGCGGCACGGGACACAGGTCTTTCCGGCAAGGTCGGCCATATCATCATCCCTTCGCGAGCAAATGAATTCGCTCTTAGGCTAACACTTTAGTCAAAGCTGTACGGGGACACAACCGGACTTCTGGGGAGTCAGGGAGAACTCAATTGGACTACAGAAAGGCAAAGTTACCGCGCCGCGCGCAACAAATTCTGAACACTGTCTGCAAGTGAGGATATTCCACGATCTTTGGCGACTACAGCATCAACGCCTATGTCACGCGCATCAAAACTCTTCATAAGACCCTCGTGTAAAGTGAATAAAATTATCGGCGTCTGAGGAAGGAGCGTCTTTAATCTTGGTGCAGCTTCAATCCCGCCCATGCGCGGCATCGACACGTCGAGGATGATCAAGTCAGGTTTTAACTTTTGAGCTTTCTCTATGGCATCGTAGCCATCAACGGCTTCGCCGCAGACCTGAAACCCTAATTCTTCTTGAAGGAAGGAGCGAACTAAATTGCGGATGTGTTCAAGATCATCAGCGATAAGGATACGCTTGAGCATTGTCTAGCCTCGCGCTCACTGGGCATCGCGTTAGCGTTACCCATCACACTGAATCTACGTTGGTTGCACCACCCTTCAAATACACGTGTTTGTGTACGCGAACTGAGAATCTGTCGAGGTAAATTATCTCAAAGCTTGGTAAGTTGTGGTCAAGGAGATCTGAGAGCCTAGTGTCCGGTTTCCGCGTTTTATCGTCCAAGTGGGAAGCAGCACGCCGGGGGAATCCAGGCGTGTGGTCCAGTCCGCTAATTGGATGTTGATCGAAACCACTCCTTTAACGAAGAAACGGTGCGGAAAGTCTTCGAGTTGAGCTTCGCTGGAAATGTCTGCCAAAATACGGTTACACTGTCAGTCAAACTGTCGATGCATAAGCGTTTGTGGACATCTGTGCCTTGATCCGGCGTAGCCTTCCTGAACCACACTGCATTCTCCCCGTCATACTCATTGGCCTCAGCGTAGCCATTGTCGCGAGCTGCCGATTGAAACTCTTGAAGTTTATTCATCGTCTTTCAGCGTACGGTCATCCGACCTTCTCTCGGACATTACATGGGTGTGCCATTTGCGACCGGCTCTCATCATCTATCTGATTGGCTTCAAAACTCCCGTCCATAGCGTCAATTCAGCGATAGATGCTTTCTGGGGGAAATAAGCCATGGAGAGGTTATAGTCGCGCTTTTCAAACGCGGACGCGGGATAAATGACGCTATGCCAGGCTTAAGTAAATTCACAAAATGCTCGGCGGCCAGGGGCATACTCAGATAAAAACCCTGTGCCTCATCACAGTTATGCGCCTGTAGAA
>Ga0182024_10017818_pt1 | contig 13289 bp, 18 predicted proteins | sample P32metaG_FD_120480 | JGI IMG/M metagenome (GOLD analysis project Ga0182024, IMG submission 120480) | Permafrost microbial communities from Stordalen Mire, Sweden - P3-2 metaG (Illumina Assembly) | ecosystem: Environmental > Terrestrial > Soil > Wetlands > Permafrost | place: Sweden: Stordalen...
ACAAAAGCTGCTCTGCACTTGTCAGATCAGGAAAAAACGCCGACCCCGATCAGGGGCAAGGCGCAGAAGATGCCCTGCCAGACGACAGTGACCAGAATGCCGCTGATGCCGACAATCGCCGGTTCCCAGCGAGTGGCGGTGAAATAGTCATCGCTGCAGCCCCAGATCAGAAACGACAGGCACAAGTTTTCCACGATCTGCGCCAGCGCGAAGGGAGCACCGTTGTAGGCGCTCATCACCGCTGCCACTGTCGCGATGGAGGTGACGATGAACACACCGAGCACCTTGTTGATGAAGCGTTGAGTTTCGCTGCCTTGATCGTCGCCTGGCTGCCGGCCGCGCACTTTCACGTACCAGAGCGCCAGCAGAGAGCCTACCATCAGGCTGCTGCCAGCGGTGGCGAAGAACATGTTGAAGTTGATCGACCAGGAAACCAGTGCGACGAGTGCAAGTGCCACCGCCGCAACTATCAGTCGTGCACGCATAGCTATCTCCATGTGTTTCCCGCCACAGCTAGGCTGGACGGTCGGTTGAGCGATAAAGTTAATGCCTATTCGGCGAAGACTTGCTTTTTCGTCCAACTCACACAAGCCCTACCAACAGCATCTTTATGGCAATTAGAACCATAGATACACCGAATACCTTCTCCAGCAAGCGGCTAGACAAGTGAGTGGCGAATCTGGCTCCCACAAGAGCACCGATAAAGAAACCGACGCAAATGGCAGCGGCGATTGTGGGGTCGATCGTTCCTTGCTGATAGTACTCCCAGGCGGCCGGCAGCCCGATTGGCGGCACCATCAAAGCCAGGGTCGTGCCCTGAGCGTCACGTTGGGACAGACCGAACAGGAACACCAGCGCTGGCACCAGCAGCACACCGCCGCCAATGCCGACGAGCCCAGCGCCGCAGCCGACCAGAAGCCCCAGGGCAATCAGCAGGAGTGCGCAGACCAAGCTGATCTTGGTTTGGGTGGATCGGTTGTTTGACGGCTCGGAAACATGATCTTTCTTGGTGATGAGCATCTTGATCGCGGTCACCATCAGTGTGATGCCGAAAATTCTCTCCAGCGCCGTGTTGGAAAGCGCGAAACCAAGCTCAGCCCCGAAGTATCCGCCGACAGTGAGTCCGCAACAAACCAGGGCGGCAATTCGCAAATCGACGTGCCCGCGTTTGTAATAGGTCCAGGTCGCCAGCAGTCCGATCGGCGGCACCATGAGAGCAACGGTCGTGCCTTGGGCCAAGTGTTCAGACAAGCCAAACACGAACATGAGCGCTGGAACCAGGATCACCCCTCCACCAATGCCCAAAAGCCCGCTTAAGGAGCCCGCCAGAATGCCAAGCAATGCAAGGTAGAACATCGAAGTGGTAATCATTTGCGTCTCCTTTCTAGCTGTAGTGGATTGAGGGATTGAGAATGGGTCGACTTGTGAGGGGCGATCACCTGGGCAATCGCCCTCCAACAAAGCCATATGCACTCAGCGGAACTGGCTGCTTCAGGGAGCTTCGTTCAACTCCTTGACCACGAGTTCCGTGAGGGTCCAACCCGCCGCTGCCACATGATCGGCGAAGCTGCCGTCGAGGCTTGTCTCGCGAAAACCGACCTGCACTTCGAACCGTTTGTCGCCGAAGTAAGCGGCAACGTACGTGGCCAACTGGGACAGGGCCGCTTGCTGGCGGTTGACGTCGAGCGGGTAACCGAAGATGATGCGACCTTCCGGGGCGGGCTTGTTGGATCCGCAGCAGGGGCCGACCATCACCTCTTCGCTGATGCCGGAGGCGTAGATACCCGAGAACAGGAGATAGGTTACTTCTGGCGGGCACCATCAGTGGTGCCAGAAGAACGCCAGTGCCCGCCGATGATTCGAACCGGCTTGGGCATCATCTTGCAAGCCTGCACAAGTCGATTGGCGATGGAAGCAAACTCAGACCAGTTGTGGGTTTTCGGTAAGCACCCTGAGCAGCTCAGCAATGGACCATGCCTGCGCAATGCAGCCTTGCGGCTGGTGCGGGGCATTGCCGTCGAAGATTTCCGAGATACTGCCCAGACCGGCATCGTCGAGAATATGCTGGCGCAGACCAGCGAGGTGGCGGCAGACGTACTTCAGGTTTTCCGGCGTGTTGCCGTAAACCTTCATCCGCGCATCCACCCAAGGTCCAATCAGCCATGACCAGACTGTTCCTTGATGGTAAGTCAGGTCCCTGCGGTATTGGTCGGCCGGCACGCTGCTTCCGTAGGTGCCTTTGTAAGCCGGATCGGCTTGAGACAACGAGCGCAGCCCCTTAGGCGTCAAGAGCTCGGACTCCACGACCGAGAGGATCGATAGAGCCTGCTCTTGGGAGACGAGGTCGAAGGGCAAGCTGATGGCAAACAACTGGTTAGGTCGAATGCTCCCGTCGGCGCTGCCATCTTCGTTGAGAACGTCGTACAGGCAGCCCTTCTGCCTGTTCCAAAACTTAGCAAAGCCAGTTTTCACATTGCTCGCCATGTGGCGGAACTTGCCACCATCCATGGAGGCAGCCTGCCGCAGTTCAGCCAGCGTGAGCAGGAAGTTGTACCAGAGCGCGTTGATTTCCACTGCCTTTCCGCGCCGGGGAGTGAAGACGACATCACCGCAGAGGGCATCCATCCAGGTCAGCTGCACGCCATCTGCGCCGCCAGTGACCAACCCGTCGACATCGACGTGCAATCCGTAGCGAGTGCCCTTCAGGTGCCAGTCCACAACGGACTCCATGTCGCTCAGGCAGCTCTTGACGAAATCGAGGTCGCCGGTCTTGCGGTAGTACTTGAGCAATGCCCAAGCCCACCAGAAGGTAGCATCCGCCGTGTTGTAGTGCGGCTTTTGCCCAGCGTCCGGGAAGTTGTTGGGCAGCATGCCCTCGCTCAGATAGCGCTGGAACGTGCTCAGGATGCCGCGTGCGAGTTCCGATCGACCGGTCGCCAACGTCAGCCCTGGCAAGCTGATCATCGAGTCGCGACCCCAGTCGTTGAACCAGTGGTAGCCTGCGATGACAGACGCTGATTCGGTTGAAGCGCGGTGCACCAGGAAGGCATCAGCGCCGACAACCAGCTGCGCAACATCCGCGTCTACAGGACTGCCTGCCTTGCACAGCAGGTCCGCCTGATGAGCGACCACCGCTTTCACGGTATCGGCGATGGTGCTCAAGGCAACCACGGCCAGCCCCGCTTTGACAGTGACCGATTGTCCCGGTGCTAACTTTAGTTGCAGCACGCCGGCGCGGAAACAGTCTTCGTTTGCAGCAAGACCGCGTTCCCATTCCGCAGGCCAGTAGTAATTGCGGTACCACTTGCAGGCGGCGGTATAGGTTCCTGAAGTCCACCCGAAATGGAGCGCCTGCTCAAAGCGCGACGAGGTGAGCTTGACTCTATTGCCGTCCTCATTCGAGTTGAACGTAACAGCACCAACCTGCGTGTCACCATGAAAGTCGCGGGCGTTGGCGATCACCTGCAATTCGAGGTTGGCCAGGTTTTTCTGGTCGTCGCACATCCAGGTGTAGCCAACGGTTACCTCTTGCTTGCCTGGCAGCATCGCCACCTGCTTGACGAGAAAGCCGCCGGCGACGCAGAAAACCCAGGTCGGTACCGGGTTGATAGTGAAAGCAACGAGCCGTTTGTAACCCTCGGCACTGACGCAACCGGATCCCCAGAAGTTAGTGGAAAGGTTTTCGCCGTCGACGATCTCGTCAAGGCGCGATAGCAAAAGCGTTCTGGAAACGGGCGGGTCGAGTGCGGCAATGAGAAGCCCATGGTGCCGGCGAGTGTTGGCACCAGTAATGCTTGCCGAAGCAAACGAGCCGAGCCCGTTGGTGATCAGCCACTCACGCCTGTCGTGCGCCGACAGGTCCTTGATGTCGGCAAGGGCAACGGGAAGATCCGCATTGCCGGTTTGGCTCCTTAACCACGAAATTAAGTCGAACATACATCCTCCTAACTCAGTCTAGACGAGAACCTTGCCAGCCAAGACGCCGTCAAAGATTGACGCAGCTCCTTTCAGGATTGTGGGTGGAATGCGCCAGATGAATTGCTAAGGAACTGCATTTTTGCCGATGCTTAGCACTTCGCCTGACCGATGATGATTGCGTGTATCAGCAGTCTAGGCAGACGACGTTTACCGCACCATGGGCGGTGAAGGTTGCGCCCGGCTCCAGGTAGATGTTAGCGCCGGCGAAGGCTACAACATCTGCGTCTTTTTGCACACGCACATTCGACCCTGGTGTTGCGATTACGTGCGAGCCGGCGCAGGCGAGCACGCATGAGCCTTCGTTGGCTGTCACTTTTGAGCCAAGCTGGGCGAAGATTTGAGAGCCTGCAAAACCGGTCACGAATGAGCCCGCGTAAGCAACAACTTCTGTCAAGTCGAAGGCTTTGAAGCAGTGTCCTTCGCGCGCCACAAAGTGACCGCTCTCAAGTATTTTCGGTATCAGCGTGACGGGATATTCGTCGCCGCGCCATTGCGTTTTTGCCAACTCTTTCTCCTATCAGAGGGGCGATTGTGCTCGCACGAATCGCTTGTGCATCCTCGTTACAAGGGTGCACAAGTCGAGGACGGGTGAGACTGCGCTAGTTGCGGCGTGGCCGCACTCGGTCTCGGCAGTCAACCAATGCGTACAGCATGGCGAACAATCCGCCCACAAGAGCCGGGAAGCACAGGTTGGACCACGTTGGCGTGCCGCCGATCGATTTGTAGGCGGCGAGCCCGAGCAACGATACCACCAGCGTGACCAGAGTGAGGGCGATGTAGAAAAACCGGCGAGCCCTCTTGTGCGGACCATCCAGCGGTGGCAGGGGAACTTGGCTGCCTAAGTAAAGCCCGCCCTCGAACTTGTAGAACAAAGATCCCAGGGCAAAATAGCTGATGCCGGCTCCAACAGTGGCCACAGCGAAGCGGGCACACAACATCAAGGCGTCTGGTGACATTTTCATTCTCCATGAGATAGCTTCGTGGGTTTAGAACTGAATGGCACGATTCAGCAGAAGCAGCCCAAGAGACATGGCGCTTGCCATGCTTTGCGCAGGCGTCAGAATTCGGTCGAGTGTTCTGGGTACAGCAGCGAAGTGTCACCACTGCTGGCAAGCGCCATAAACATGAGCACGACAACGACCAACGGAATCTGTCCGAACATGTTGTTCTCCTTAGGGTTACGGTGTCAGGCAAGGATTAGAACGAAAGGGCAGCGAAGTCTGCGAAACTTTCGAATCTTCCCAACAGTCTCTCCGGCAACGGCATGAAGCCGCTTGATTTGCTACCTGAATGAGGAAGGAGTGGTCTTTTCTTGTGTTTTTCCGGTAATGAGGTTGGGGTTGGCTAGGACTTGAACTTGACACGCCCCCTTGACAATAGGCAAGTATGTTGTCATGTAAGTTCTAAATCTCATCCTGCGTGGGTTCTACTGGTACACACAAGAATGTGAAAAGCGGCCACAATGCCATATCTTAGCCACAACCTTTCCCCAACGTGATAAATAGTTTGTGGCCGCTTAGCGGTGAACTAAGAGGACCAGTGAGAACTTGCACCGCAGCGTTCCAAATCTGATCAGATTGTCTTTTGATGAAACTATCCAGCCAGATGGTCAAGGTGGTAGCCTGGAATTTCGGACAAGCATAGAATATGAACACAGCTTTTCTCAGTGTTTTCAAGAGCGGCAAAGCGACCACACCATCGCTGGTGGAAGCCATTGTCGAGGCAGTGGACAGCGGATTGCTTGCCCAGGGCGATAAGATGCCCTCCACCCGCGAGCTCAGCATCATCGTTGGTGCCTCCCGCACTACTGTTGTTCGAGCGTTTGACCAGCTGATTGCCAGGGGCTATCTGGAAGCCATTAGCGGTTCTTCCACAGTTGTGGCTGCTGGCAAATCGAAGCCTCGTCTTCGTCCAGAGAACACACATGGTCCCCAGTTTCCCTGGTCTGATCGTTATTCCGAAACGGCCAAGCGGCTGCCAAACAATGTTCTAGACGATCTGACAACTTCGGCCGATATTTCCCAACTGCAAAACGGTGCCGTGCCGATAGATCTCTTGCCGGCAAAAGAATGGGGCAAATTAGTGTTATCCGGTTTTCAGATGCAGATGAAACTGTCGGCGACGAAGGAAATCTTCGGCTATGAGCCCTTGCGAGCGGCTATAGCGGGCTTTTTGCGGCGCACACAGGGCGTGGTTTGTCAGCCGCACCAGATCGTACTTTATTCCGGACCACAGGCTGCACTGGCGCACATAGCCGATTTGCTGGTCGCCCCAGGTCAATTAGCAGTATGTGAAAACCCTGGATACTTAGGCGCCCGTGAGCAATTCCGCGTTCACGGAGCGCGCGTGTTGCCAGTGCCCGTCGATAAAGACGGACTGATGACGGATGCACTTTGTTCGATCCAGGAGCGGGTCGACTGGATTCATCTGAGCCCCTCCGGTCAGGATCCCACTGGCGCAATTCTTTCGCCCTCACGCAGAAACCAGCTGCTGACATGGTGTCAGGCAAACCAAACCGCCATTATTGAAGACGCCTGGGATTCCGAATTCCATTATGGTGGTGACTTTCCCCCACCACTTTTCTCAAGCGGCAACGGGGTGATTTTTCTCTACAATTTTTGGCGGCTTCTCTTTCCCCTTTCATCCATCGCCATTTTAGTCTTGCCCGAAGATCTCATCCCTGTGTTCCGCAGTGCTAAGAATCTCAGCGATCGCCAATTTCCTACACTTGAACATTATGTTCTGACCGACTTGATAGAAAGCGGCAAGTTGGAACAGCATCGTCGACATTTGTGGAAGATTTTTCGAAAACGGCGTCAGGCGCTAATCTTTGAATTGAAGAGTGGTCTCAGAGATGACGTGGAGTTTCTTTCTCCTGGTGCAGGCATGCATGCAATCGTGCGCTTCAATCCGAATTGGCTACCCGAGACCATTATGCATGCCGCCTCAGAATCATCCTTGCCTCTGGCTCCGACGGATTCTTACTATTGCGAGAATGCGGTGCCAAACGAATTCATGGTGCACTTCGCCAGTGTGCCTCCTGAAGACGCGAATCCTATGGTTGAGAAATTCCAAGCCAGTTTGAAGTGATCAGAGTTGTCCAGCATGGTTCCTTGGCAACTTTGAATCCGCTGGTTGTTGATCCAATATTGGTGTATCGATCGGACTTCCCAGGGGAGCGAATTCAGCGACCCCGGCATTTGGCGAAAACGATATCGATTCGCCCATGTGCCTGGACAATCTCATAGAGGCGATCCAGATCGGCCAGCTTTGTAACGTCTCCCTGAACACCAGAAACGTTGCTGCCAATTGCTTTCACGGCCTCATCGAGTTCCTTCTGGCGACGGCCCGTGATGAAGACATATGCGCCCTCCCGGACAAAGAGCTTTGCCGTAGCCAACCCTATCCCGCTGGTGCCACCTGTAATGACTGCCACTTTCCCTTGTAACTTGCTCATGATCATGACTCCCGTTTATCGGCTGTAGACTGGGAAGCTGGAGCCAAACATTGGCGCTTTGCTCTGAGACTCGGTCTCTGTCGCTTCATCCTGCAGAACATCCCAGTGCTCGAGGAAAATGCCATCTTTGATTCGCAAAATGTCAGCTGCAATCCAGTTAGCTGGACGACCAAAACCGCTGAATCTTCCGTGGGCGATGACGTAGTCTCCATCGGCGACAATAAGTCCAGGTTCGTACTTCGCAGTCGAAGGCAAACCCTTGACCAGATTAAATAGCCCGTCTCGTCCTGGCTCTATGTGCGCGCTGTGCTGAATGTAGCTTGGAGACCAGAATTTCTCCGCAGCAGCATAGTCGCGCTTGTTGAACAGAGTGTCGAAAGCTTCGACGACTAACGATTTGTTCTTCTCTTGCACGTTCATTTGAAATTCTCCTTCTTTCACTTGAAGCAGCCGTCCAGACAACTAACCACTTCGCTACTCAAACTGCTGCCGGTGCGGCTTCCCCAAGGAATGCATCGTTGAACTGATCAACATTCTGCTCATCCGCAGGTCCGACACTGTCGCGCAATGGACGCGCTCTTTCGACCAAAATTTCGTGCGCATCAGTTGCTAGCGCTTCCATTGTTTCTGCAATGAACCGCTCAAGTGGCATGGCGCGTCTCTCTTCATTGCTGTTTAGCAAGTCGGTTTGCACCCAGGGCGGAATAATTTCGAGTACTTTCACTGATGAATTCTTCAACTTGTAGCGAAGCGAGAGACTGTACGAATGCAACGCGGCCTTTGTTGCAGAATAAACACCTGTAACTGCCAGAGGCATGAACGCAAGAACAGACGACACATTCAAAATGTAGGCGGCTTCTTGTTTTTTCAGGTGTTCGACAAATGCAGATGTGACACGGATCGGTCCAAGTACATTGGTCGTAATTGTGGATGTCAGCGTTTTTTCATCGACTTCGGTTGACAGGTCATCGAACTCCATAATTCCTGCGTTATTGATGAGCACATTGAGCTTTGGGAAATCCCTAATCAATTGCTTTGCTACGTTCTTGATGCTTTCCGGATTTTCCGCATCAAGAACGACATAATGCATACCTGGGAACTCTTTGATGGTTTCTTCCAGGCGGTCTTTTCGACGGCCAGCAATTATGACCGTGTTGCCGCGTTTGTGGAATTCTGCAGCCAAACCACGTCCTATGCCAGTTCCACCACCAGTGATAAACACAGTATTGTCAGTAAACTTCATTTCCTATCTCCTTCAAAAGGCAGTATTAACGGGGATTTTTCCTATTGTTCTTTCTCAACGAATTGACGCTTCAAGAATGTCACCTCATCAGGCGGATGAAGTTGCCGTAGCGAATTCATTTGCGCCTGGATGCAGACAAACTGCAAACCGGAATTAGGGCTGCTTCTCAAATTGCGCACAACATGAGGCTCTATCCGGATTACAGTACCTTCTTTGATGGGGAAGATTTCATCATCCAGCTGCATTTCGCCTTCCCCTTTGGTGACTATATACAGCTCTTCATTCTCTTTATGAGAATGGAAGAGATGAAACGCATGATTTGGAGGATAGCCAGTGACCGAGACTTCCATGCCAGTCAGACCAAGAAAGTCGCGCAGGAAATATTTGACTTGGTCTCCTGAAACTTGCTCGTCTAATTTGCCGATGTTGCCGACAGTGGCCGTGCCAGCCTTCGTCTGAAATTTTTGCATAATGGCAACTCCTGAATTTCAATTTCGAACCATATAGTTCAGAATACACCCAAGGGCATCTTTTGAAAAGATATAGAACCAAATAGTTCAGAAATGTAAACAAAACAGTGAGTAAAAATCGGCATAACTATCAATTAATGGGCATCTCAAGCGATACCATCCTTAATAGAGGGATTGCCAGAGAACGAATATTGGTGCAATAATGAACCATATGGTTCAAAAAACCAATGGAAATGAACCAAACGGTTTCAAATAGGTAACAACCATTCGGAGGTTGATAAATAAGATGAATAGAGATAATCAGCCATTACTCCAACCTTTAAAGCTAGGAGACCTGGACCTTCGCAACCGCGTAATAATGTCTCCGCTGACAAGAACGCGGGCCGGAAATGCTGAGCATGTGCCCACCGACTTAATGCTTGAATATTACAGACAAAGAGCCTCGGCCGGACTAATCTTCACTGAAGGGACTTTTGTCAGCGACGATTCGCAGGGCTGGTATGGGGCTCCCGGCATATATACTGAAAAGCAAAGAAAAGCATGGGAAAGGATTACGGATGCTGTACACAAAGAAGGCAGCAAGATTTTCGTACAGCTCTGGCATACAGGCGGTGCTTCAAGACCAGAATTACGTGACGGTCTGCCGGCCCTGGCTCCGTCTGCCGTGGATCTCGGACAGCAGGTTCACACCTTCAAAGGGATGGTAATGAGCGAACAAAACAGAGAAATGTCGATTGACGATATCAAAAATGCAATTGCTGATTTTGTTCAAGCCGCCCGCGTAGCTAAAGAGGCGGGCTTTGACGGCATCCAACTACAAGCAGGCTATATTTATCTATTTCAACAATTCCTGCACGACCTGACAAACAGACGAACCGATGCTTACGGAGGAAGCATTGAAAATCGGGCTCGTTTTCTATTCGAAACTCTAGAAGCCGTTCTTGAGATCTGGCCATCGCAAAGAGTAAGCGTAAAGGCTGGACCAATGATGAACGAGCATGGCTTACTCAAAGCCACTGAAACAACACTTGAAACCTCCGAATACGTGGCAAACAAATTGAACGATTACAACATTTCGCATCTTTTCCTCATGCAACAGCTAACCAACCTGGAAAAGACACCGATTGCACATATGGCTGGTGATGCTGTTCTGCATCATTTCCGCAAAATCTTCAAGGGTCAAATCGTTGGTAATTCAGGCATTTCAATTGAGCAAGCTAATCGCTTGATCGCCCAGAATGTAGTGGACGCAGTGGCATTTGGCCGCGACTATATCGCTAATCCCGACCTTGTTGAGCGCATTCGGTTAGGGGCTGCGTTGAACGAGCAACGTCCAGAGGGCTTTTACGGAGATTCACCGGAGGGCTTCACGGATTATCCAGTCTTGAGAGAATCAGCCGCGGTGCAAGCTTGAGATAGAGGTGAATTGAGACAGAGGTGAAAATGGGAAGACGTAGAAACTTAAGTCGGGAAGATGTGCTAACCAAAGCCATACCTGTCTTTTGGAAACGGGGGTTTGCCGATACCAAAGTTGAAGACCTTGAAGAAGCTACAGGCGTAAACAAGTCAGGGCTCTATTCCGAATTCAGCAGCAAAGAAGAAATATTTGTAGAGAGCCTCAAATACTACTTAAAACAGCGAGATGGCAGCGTTCTACAAAAAGAGCCGCTCGGATGGCACAACATCAGAAATTTCCTTAGACGCTCTTGTCCAGCCGGGCAAGAAGGTGGGTGTTTTGCGATTTACTCGATCAGGGAATGGTCTATTGTTCCTGAAGAGGCACACAAAGCCCTTTCTTCCAGCAGAGAAGCGCTCAAAAATCTGATCCGCAAAAATTTGATTGCCGAGTCGGTTGAAGATGCCGACGAGCTGGCCGCAGTCATTCTCACGTTCTTTACTGGTATCTGCCTGGAGCAAAACATGGGCAGAAAGAGGGCCGGCGCCATTCGTCAAATAGATTTGTACCTGAAGCGACTAGGCTATACAACATTCGATCAAGTCGACGGAAGCACCGAAGCCGATTAGGCTGCCGTTGCCGGAAATGAGAGTTCCACAACCAGACGCTATGGGGCTCGATCGGCTGGGCAACGCCGGCTGCGTTCGGTGCCGCGCTCGCTGCTCCGAATCGTCGGGTCGTCTTGGTAACCGGTGATGGTTCGCACCAGTTGACCGCCCAGGAGGTGAGCCAGTTTCATCGATTCGGGCTGAAGCCGATCGTATTCCTGCGCAACAACGATGGCTATTTGATCGAACGTCTACTGTGCAAGGACGGGGATACCTATTACAACGACCTGGCGCGATGGAATTATCATCAGCTTCCGCAAGCGCTTGGGTGTGAGGGCTGGTTCAGCGCCCGTGTCACCACCTGCGGTGAACTGGATGACGCTATTGCCAAAGCCGAAAGTTGCGGTACAGGCGCGTACGTTGAGGTGGTCACAGACAAGTATGTGGCGCCGACTCTGGCAATGAGGATGCACGAGTCAACCAAGACACTCTACAAGCTCTAGGGTCTGGAGGGATCGAATGGGCAACGCATTTGCTCAATTCTCGAACGGGTTAAGCAACAGTACTTGAAAGCGTTCAAAGTCCCGGATATTCCTGGTCACGACGGTAAGCTTGTGCACCAGTGCAGTAGCTGCGATCATCGCATCCTCAAGCACTGTGTTCGACTGCCGATGCATCAGTTTCGCCCATAGCCGAAAGGTCATGGCATCAATAGGTAGAACATTGTAAGTTGTGGCAACCTGATCTAGCCATGCCTCTAGGGCTGCAGCTTTGGCAGTATCCTGCTGGCGAGTGATCTCAATACCAGCCTGAATTTCACCAAGCGTCACAGCACTCAGGTAGAGATCACCATCTGAAACCCCTTCCAGCCAAGAGACAACGACCCCATCTGGGCGCACCTTACGAAGCTCAGATACGATGTTAGTGTCAAGAAGATACATAGAGGCTAGCTTAAAGAACAACCGGGGGACGGCGTTTTCCCGGTCGATGCTGAGGCAATTCAAAATCAGTGCGGCCGCAATCCGCTAGCAGCAGCATCTTGAGAGATGGTCGAGCGGCATTGCATAAACGCCTCCATTCTGCGATATCCACGAGTACAGCAGTTTCTGCACCTCGCCGGGTGACCACCTGCGGACCCTCGCTCAGGCAGGCATTCAGTAGCTCGCTGAAACGGGCCTTTGCATCTTGTACGGGCCAACTATTCACGGTGCACCTCAAATGACTAGTTATATGACTAGTCTAATAAGATTTCCTATTTAATGCAATCCCATTGGCCCCCGATCCCTGCTCGGCCACTTCTTTACATTCGCTCCACACCCAGGCCACAAGTTCCTCGTAATATCAAATTGTCCTCTAGCCTTCGCTTTAACAGAAAACGTTCTCAGAACGTACAACTCCCCAGGGGGAGCACCTTGAATTGGTTTGCTGCAAGCCCTTCGTGCAGACCAGCTCGTTTTTAGATAGGAGTGACCGCAAATGCAAGTTACTAACAACGATGTTACCGCTAACCTCAAGGAGCAGCAAAATTTCCTCCAGAAACTGAGTCGGTTGGCCTCGGCTGCCCGTTCCACGCCGGATCGTGAAAAAATCGAGCAGCAGTCCAAAACAGTATCATCTGGTATTGCATACGGTGCGCATATGCAGTCCCCCCAATCGATTGAATTATGGAAAGACAAGGTATCTTTAGGCAGAGATGCAGGCAATGATGTGGTGATTCGAGATATGAAGGTCAGCCGCGAGCATGCAGTCATCTGCAGAGATTCTCAAGGACGATATGAGATTAGCGATCTCGGCAGTACAAACGGTACATATGTCAACAACAAAAAGATCAGCGCAAGAGTAGTGATCACCAATGGCGACGTGATCGGATTCGGTCCCCTTACGGAATTTGTCTTCAAAGTCAGCGTCTGTGTACAAATCGGACAGACACAAATCAGCTCCACCCAGTTGTGCGCTAGCTACAGCTTTAGTTAAAACTGAACTGGCATTATTTTCGGCAATTTTGGATACTTTTTGTAAGTATTCGGCCTACCCGTGTTGTGGTAAGGGAATTCTCATTTCCAGAGCGGTCGTCAAGGATGGCCTTTAGTCTGAAATAAGATCATGATGGTGCCGTGACTAAGACACGTGCACCACT
>Ga0182024_10017819_pt1 | contig 13287 bp, 13 predicted proteins | sample P32metaG_FD_120480 | JGI IMG/M metagenome (GOLD analysis project Ga0182024, IMG submission 120480) | Permafrost microbial communities from Stordalen Mire, Sweden - P3-2 metaG (Illumina Assembly) | ecosystem: Environmental > Terrestrial > Soil > Wetlands > Permafrost | place: Sweden: Stordalen...
CGGGTAGAGATGCTTGCCCCCCGCCGCCACGCCGTCATGCAGGGCGCGATAGAAATCCTCCTCGCTCCAGCCGCCGATCCCGGTTTGGCGGTCCGGCGTGATATTGGTGGAATAGATGGTGCCGAACGGGGTACTGAAGGAAAGGCCGCCCGCGAAGGCCGGGCCATGCGGCAGGGTGTGGCAGCCGGCACAGTCGCCCAGGATGGTGAGATAACGCCCCCGCGCCGCCGCTGCATTATCTGCGCGTGCACCAACCGTCAGAGAAAGGAATGCGGCAATCGCGGCAAAAAATCGTTTCATTGAAATATAAAAGCAAAAGGTACGCGCACCGGACAATGTGCGCGCCTTAAACCTCTAGCGCGAAACGCTCCGGCTATCGCTGTCCAGGGTTTGGGCCATGGAAAGATACATCTTGATGTCGTTGTCGGTGGCGGGGAAGGCGGCCGGAAGCGGCAAGGAGAAGTGTGCGTTTCATGTGAGGGGCCTTTTGGGTGGAATGACCCGGGGGAAACGTGGTGTTGGGCTGGAAGTTGCGGCGTCGGCGCCGTGAAATTTGGCAGTTTTGTTGGCATGAGCGTTGGTATTCTCCACGACCGCATTCTTAAGAGACTGACATTACGGCCTTTTTAGGAGGGGCTATGGGTGCTTCGCGGGCCGCCACTGCGCTTCGATCTCCTCCAAGGTCTTTCCCTTAGTCTCCGGTACCAGAAGATAGACAAAGATCCAGGCACCGACCGCTATCACGCCATATAACCAGAACGTGCCCGCGTGTCCCAGAGCTCCAACCAAAGTCAGGAAGGTCGCGGCCACTACCAGATTCAATGCCCAGTTCGTAACTGTCACCGCGCTCATGGCCGTACCGCGAACTTTTAAGGGGTAAATTTCGGAAATCAGTAGCCAGAAGATCGGGCCGAGTCCAAAAGCGAAGCAAGCGACATAGATCACCAAGCCGCCAATTGCGACATAGCTTTTGAAACTCGCTAACTGCTGGAACTGAAAAGCGGAACCGAGGATCGCCAAGCCAACAATCTGGCCCGCCACGCCGACCAGTAATAAAGGTCTTCTGCCAACACGGTCCAGCAGGAAAATAGCCAGCACATGAAAAATCCACATCACCATGGTCAATGCCGCCCCAGCCAGGATGGCGGGGCTAGTCGCCGCAATGCCGGTGAATTTGAAAATCGTCGGCGCGTAGTAGATAACCGTGTTGATGCCGGTTACCTGTTGAAATGTCGCCAGCCCTAACCCGACAATTAGGGGCATCCTAAGTGAAGGCTGTAACAATCCTTTCACTCCGCCGACGCCCTGTTTTTCTAGGCTTTTCTGTATGTCCGCGATTTCCGGACTGACGTCCGATGCCGTCCGTGCGCGCCGTAGAATCTGGCGCGCCTGTTCCACCTTTGACTTGCCAATCAGCCAGCGCGGGCTATCGGGTAGCCACCACATGCCAATAATCAGGGCAATTGAGGGTAGGGCCGCCAAGCCAAACATGTATCGCCATCCCTGGACGGACGAAAATGCGTAGTCCACGAGATAGGCAACCACGATGCCAGTGGTGATTGCCAGCATGTTGACCGCCACCAGTGAACCACGGACCTTTGCCGGTACCAGTTCGGCGATATACATTGGGGAGATAAATGAAGCGATGCCGATGCCGATGCCGCTTACCACTCGGGCACCAATCAGCCACGCAACCGTCGGTGCCAGCGCCGTGCCGATTGCACTCGTCGTAAAGACAACGCCGGCCAGTATGATCATCGTACGGCGCCCAAAGCGATCGGTTAGGGCGCCTCCCATAATCGCACCCATGACGGCGCCAACCAAAACGACACTGACGACGATCTCCTCCATAGCAGACGAAAGAGAAAACTGCATCTTGACGAATAGAATGGCTCCCGAAATTACGCCGGTGTCATAGCCGAAGAGCAGGCCACCGATGGCGGCAACTCCGACAGCGACATAAACGAACCCGTTCACCTCGGACTTGGCCTTATTTTTCATCGGCTGCCTCTCCAGGCGTCGCGCGTTGTGCAGCCGCTTCGGCTGCCTTATCGAACTCGCGCGTATAGGCTTGCGCCGCTAGCATGATCGCCTCGGATTGCGCCGGATAGGTATGGACCACGTCGGCAAGGGCTTTCATGCCGATGCCAGCGCTCATGATGACAGCCATTTCGTTGATCAATTCGCTCGCCCGCGAGGCGACGATGGTCGCGCCCAAAATCTTGTCGGACCCTTCTGCAATGTGGATCTTGACGAAGCCTGTGTCCTGTCCATCCGTTATTGCGCGATCCACATCGTGCATCATCACGGTGAAGCTCTTGATGGGAATCGAATTCTGGCGCGCTTCCCAGACATGCAGGCCGATATGCGCGATCTCGGGATCGCAAAAGGTGCACCAGGGTATCGCCAACCTGCTTTGTCGCTGTTGTGCCTGCATCAGCGCATTTTGGACCGCCAAGCGGGCTGAGGACTGTGCGGCGTTGGTGAACTTCAACGCCAGGCAGGCGTCGCCGGCTGCGTACACGTTCGGATTTGTGCTGCGTTGGAAATCGTCAACCTTGATTCCCCGGTTCGTGTCGAATTCAATGGCGGCTGCTTTGAGCTCCAACTCCTCGACGTTGGCAACCCGCCCAATACTCAGCAGGATTTCGTCGGCCTGAATGTCACTTTCGACATCGTTGTTGACGGTTTTAAGAATCTTGGCGCCACCCGCGCGCCGCGCGCCGATCACCGTGGTGTTGAGGCGGATTTCCACGCCGTCGCGTGCCATGGATCGGGACAAAATCTCGGCGGCATCGCGCTCTTCGCGCGGCAGGAATTTCGGATCGTTCTGCACAATGGTCACGCGCGAGCCCAACCGGCAAAAGGCTTGCGCCAGTTCGCAACCCAGCGGACCTCCTCCTATGACGGCGAGGCGCTTCGGAAGCGCCGCCATTTCGAAGATCGTCGCGCTGGTGCGATAACCCGTCTGATCGAGACCCGGAATGTCAGGCGCTCTGGGGCGCGCGCCAGTGGCGATGAGCGCTTTCTTGAAATGTAGACGGGTGTTGCCGACGAGAAAAGCGCTGGCACCCGCGAATCGGGCATTATCGAAGAAGATGTCCACACCAAGCGCGGCAAGGTCGTGAACCGAATTGTATTCCGATATTCGCGTCCGAATTCGACGCATTCGCGCCATCACCTTGCCGAATTGGAGCGCGGGTTCGTTAGGGACGGGTGCGCCAAACTCCTCGGCATCGCGCATCGTGCCAAAGACGCGTGCGGTGCGGATGATGGCCTTGGACGGGACCGACCCGACATTCAGCGAATTGCCGCCCATGCGATTGCGCTCGATGAGTGCGACGGAAAAGCCGAGCCGTGCGGCGGATTCCGCGGCCGCAAGTCCGGCCGGTCCCGCTCCCACAATGGCGAGATCGTAAGTGCTTCGCGGCTCGCGCATGAACACATCGCGGATGCCGCGAAAGTCAATCCACGCATGGGAAAACAGGTGCGTGAAAAGTGGACCGGAATAGAGAACATCCTGGCCGAGCAAGTGTTCCCACTGATAGGTCAGGCCCCATGTGACATAGCCGCTCTCCGTGAGCGGGCAGGTCGGCGAGCCGAGGCCCAGGACATACAGGATCGTGGCTTCATTAAATCCCTCCCAGCCATAATGGAGAAAGCCGCATTCGGGTTTCCACCCCTGCGACAGGCCGGGGGCCCCGTTCTGAGCCCAGCGCCAGTCGACACGGCGATACAACGCGTCGGCGAGCTCGCGGATTTCGCTCTCCTCGCCTCCGCCGTCGAAATAGCATCCGGCCACCAGCACGCCCACGATCAGCAGCGCCGTGTCGATCAGCGAGAGTTCGCATTGCCAGACGCGCTTGCCTGTCTGCATGTCGAGGAAGTGATAATAGAAGCCCTTATAGCCTGTTGCGTCGGGCGCGTCGCTTTGGACGCTTCGCGCGAAGAACTTGAGAACTTTGAGCGTCCGGCTGGCGCCATCCGCACGCGACAGCCAGCCGTTCCGGACCGCAATCGGATAGCAGGAGAGCGCAAACCCAACCACCGCGATGCTGCAGGGCGATCCCCGGCGGGAGGTGTCCGCGACGAGGCCGGTATCGGTATCTGCGTAATCGATCAAGTAGGAAAAGGCAGCCCTCTGCAGCCGATCGGTCAGCTGCTCGTCCGACAGGGCTGCCCAATCGACCATGTCGTTCAGTTCGGGAAATGTATTGCGGCGACCGATTGCGGCGGCATCGATACCTCAAGGCTCAACATGCCAGCTTCGCATTTGACCGGAACCGGCTCGCTCTGGAGCTGCGACAGGTCCTTGAGTTCATCGACCATCGCGGCGCTCAAATATTCAGGCTTGCCGAGTTGTTCCCAGTGACGCTTGGCATTGGCGTGTTCAAGGTCGATGCGCTGAATGGACGCCGTCGTCGCGGACTTTTTCGATTTGAGCGCGAAGGAAACCTGCTCTGTTTCGATCTGATGACGCGGCAGCGCGAAATTTGTCAAGATCAAAGTGGAGCTTTGGTCGCCGCGCACGAACCAGGCATCGACGGTTTCGTGGTCTCCCTCGACCGGCAGTATCTGCGTGCCCAATTCATGCAGTAGTTGAAAGGCGCGATAGGCTGGCTTTGCGATGCCATGAATGTTCAGCAGCCCGAAGCCGCCCTGGAAGGGCACCGAAGGGAAATAGTTTTCCTCGAAAATATCCGAGAAGGTCCAATAGCTGTATCCCTGAACCAACCCTCGCGCCTCCAGAACGGTTTTGACGATGAAGGCGGCCGCGTAGGGGTCGTCATGCATGGGATCGCGGGGGTTCGACGACGTGCACCATTCGGTATAATAAACCGGAAGGGCCCCAGCCTTTTTTCGGACCTCGCGGGCCTCTTCGCGCAGGATGCTGCGCGTGCTGTCCGCTAGCTCCGTCACGGTGTCGTCGCCCGGCTTGCCGAAGGCGTCCGTGGGATAATGATGCGTGCTGATGAAGTCGGCCGGCAAATCATTCGTCTTGCAGAATGTCAGAAAATCGTCGATCCAGGCGTTCGCCGCGGTCGCGGGGCCGCCAATCTTCAGCATCTTATCGACGCCTTTAATCGCTTCCACGGTATAGCGGTAAAGTTCAAAATAGTCGCTTTGCTTTCCGTTGCCGAAGGCCGTGAGATTGGGCTCGTTCCAGACCTCGAAGAACCATTGCCGCACTTCGCCCAATCCGTAACGTTCCACCCAATGGCGCACGAGATCTCTGATCAGCACGGCCCATTGCGCATAGTCCTTGGGCGGACTGACATTGGCCCGATAGTGAAAGACCGTCTGGTCGCCCGAGGACAGGGCGGACGGCATGAAGCTCAATTCGACAAACGGCTTCATGCCGATCGAGAGAAGAAAATCGAAAATCTGGTCGGCATTGAAGAATGAGTAGAAGAACGTGTCACCCTCGTCGACCAGCGTGCCCATGTCGTCGCTCAAAATGCCGTGAAAGCGAACATGCTGCATGCCCAGTTCATCGTGGACCTGCTTCATCTGCGCTTGCCAATCGGCCCGCAGGGCAAGCGTCGCATGGCCGCTGCCGATGGTGTGTTCCCAGAAATGTGGAAACTCCATGGCGCGCCCACTCAGGTCGCTTGAAAAGTTGGCCGTCATTTTAGGCGCTCCTTGATCCGGTCCGCGATGCGAAGCGCGTTGGCGATGACCGTCAGCGTCGGATTGACCACCCCGATCGACGGGAAAAATTCTCGCTTCCGCGACATAAGGATAACCAAGTTCGTGGGCCTTGCGGTCGAGGTCGAGAACCGACGTCGCGGGATCGGTGCCGAAGCGCGCCGTCCCTGCCTGACGGGCCGTGCCGCCGATTGGAATAGAGCCGCTTCCGATGATGATAACGTCATAGTGCTTTGCCATCGCCCTCAGCCGTTGGTTGAGAAACCCGGACAGAGCGTCATGCCGCCGTCGACAAAGAGCGTTGTGCCGACAACATAATCGGAATCGTCGGACGCCAGCCAAGTGGCAGCCCGCGCGATATCCTCGGGCAGTCCGATCCGTCCATAGGGGATCAGCGTCAACAGATTCTTGAGCGCATCCGGTGTGCTCCAGGCCGAAGTATTGATAGGAGTTTTAATCGCGCCCGGAGCGATGCCGTTGACGCGGATGTGCGTGGGCGCAAGCTCCTGCGCCATGCTTTCCATCAGCAATTTGATGCCGCCTTTGGAGGTCGCATAATTCGCGTGGCCGGCCCACGGGATCACCTGATGCACGGAACTTATGCAGATGATTTTGCCGGCTGCGCGCGACACGGATGCAACGACGCCGCGGCGCAGAAACTCGCGTATCGCAGCGCGTGAGGAGAGAAATTGGCCAGTCAGATTGACGCCAAGGACCTTGTTCCACTTTTCCAGTGTCATGTCCGCGAAATCGGAATCGCGCTGCAGACCCGCATTGTTAACGAGGATATCGATTGTGCCGAACTCGCGCACGACGCGGTCGAACATGACCCCGACCTCATCTTCGGACGAAACGTCGGCCTTATGCACGATGGCGTTGCCGCCGGATTGTTTGATCCTGTCAACCACGGCGTTCGCGCTGTCGTCGCCCGCGACATAATTCACCACTACATCAGCGCCCGCTTGACCGAAAGCGATCGCCACGCCTCGACCGATGCCAGAATTCGCCCCTGTTACGAGAGCTTTCTGTCCGGTCAGAGGTTTGGGATCGGACACCGGATGGTTCTTTCAAGAATGTCGAGAGCAGCGACAATTGCGCGCGATTATGCCATGTGCGGTCAAACTGCCCCGCATCGACTAAGCGCGTGAACGCTGCGAAGGTTCCAATCACGGCTATTATATCTCGGTAATTTTCAACAGACGGAGATGAACGCCGATTTCGTTCGAATTGGGTGTTCAAACCTATACCCTTGGGAACGCGATACCGCAATTACCAAACAATGTGCGCCTGCAGTGATTGGCATAAATCAGAAACAACATGTCGTCATCATTGGCGTCGGCTTCGCAGGCGTGCAAGTGGCGCGACGCGGACTCCCCCCTGTCGCCCCAATACGAGGCTGACATCTATAACGATTATGGTGGGTCCCTAACGCCAAGCGAAAGCATCTTTCTTCACAGAGAAACGGGTTTGGCACTGGAACCACCCCGTATTGCGCGCAGATGGCGCAGCGAGGCATTGCGTTCTAATGGTTTCTCCAGATGTGGCGCGGCGGCGAAAATATTGGGAGCCACATTGGGTTGATGATAGGCAGAGAGAAACAGAAACGGCACATCTCTGCGCTGCAATTCTTCGGCGACCGGCCAGATCATTTCGCCGGCGATGTTGATGTCGAGGATCGCCGCGTTCAGGGGTTCCGATTGGGCAAGCTGGAGGGCTGCCGCCAGGCAATTTGCGGGCCCGACGACCTCGCATCCAAGGCTTTCCAGAAAGTCCGTCGTGGTCAGGGACACCAGAAAGTCGTCTTCCACCACCAGAACGCGTTTTCCGGCGGAGATCATGCGCGTCCCGTATTGCTCATGATGGTACTGGAGAAGGTGCGATGAATCGTTGTTAACGCCAACCCGGGCGGATCGTTCAACACCAAATATCTTTCAACTCACAATTCAGTCATTCCCGCAAGCCGCCGGGGAACTATCAGGTCACCACACCGGCACTGCCGGCCGCTACGACCACCGATAACAGGGCATCGATTTCGTAGCTCACGCCGTCAGGTGCAAATGCAATCTTTGGCAACACCCCAAAATCCTGTGCGGCAGCATTTTCGAGCACCATGCGGCCAAAGCCGCGACGGGTAGGCGGCGTGACGGACGGGCCGCCGTGTTCCCGCCATTGGAACTTGAATCGCGCCTCGGCGCCGGCGCCCGCAGTCGACCATTCAATCGCGACTTGGCCGCCCGGCACCGACAGGGCGCCATATTTGGTGGCATTCGTGGCAAGCTCGTGCACCAGGAGCGTGAAGGTCTGCGCCACCCTGGGGCTCAACAGCATATCGGGGCCGGCGCCAGCGACCCGCTCGGAAAATCCTTCGAACTCAAGACGGATAATGTCGGCAAGAGGCACTCCTTCCAGGCCATCTCCCACGAACACCGATTGGCTGCGTGCCAGGGCTTGTATGCGCTTTGTCAGCACTTCGCGCGCCTCGGCGATCGTTCGCGGGCCGGACAGAGTGAGAGACGTGATTGATTGAACCACCGCCAGCAGATTCTTGCCCCTATGGGCAAGTTAATTCATAAGAAATTGTTGGCGCTGTTCGGCTTGCTGGCGTTCGGTGATATCGTAAAAGCAATTGATTGCTCCGGTGATTTCTCCACGTTCGTTCTTCAGTGAACGAATTTTCGCGACGACGGTAACCCGCGAGCCGTCGGGCCGCTCGATAAGTACTTCCGTGCCACTCGCCTCCGGTATTTTGCCAGAGATCACCTCGGCCATGGGACTTTGTTCGTGAGGTATAAAACTGCCGTCCGGACGGAACAACTTGAATGAGCCGCAGAACCGCTCGTCGGTATCTCTTAACGCTGGCTCGCGGCCCCAAAGTTCGGCGGCGCGGCGGTTGAAATTCCGAATCACACCCGAGGCATCACAGTAATAAACGGCCACGGGCCCCAACTCGAACAGGGTGTGAAAGCGTTCTTCACTTTCGCGTAACGCTGCTTCAACCTACTTGCGCTCGTTGATTTTCTTTTGCAGTTGGACATTCAACAATTGCGAGGCTTCGGCGAGTTCATGCTGGCGCAGCGATCCGAGCATCAACGCCTCGTTCATCGCGAGCATCTTTTCACGAGATTGTGTGGCTTCAGTCACTTGCATCATCACTCTCAGAGGCGTTCGCCCGCCAGCACCGACCAGATCGTAAAAGACTAAAACTCGGACGGTAGGGCGCGCCTCTCCCCTACATTCTACCATTCAAAGGTCAAGTTGCGTAATCGGGCTTTGTAAAGTTCCCTCTACTTCGTCGCCTTCGGCTCCGGCCCGCTTTCTACCTTTTGCGCATTGCGCGGGCCGGTTTGCTGCGGAATCCCCGTGGTCAGCCCGTCATAGTCCGTGGATCTCGGGTGGATCACGACCACGCCCTTGCTGGTAATAACATATTCGCGGATATCTTTGCTGTGATTGCCACCACGCATTTTGATGACAACCATGACCTTCCGAAGCGGACCGTCAATTTCCACATAGCGGAGCCGGATAATGTCATCGGTGAGAAAGGAGATCGTATAGTGGCTAAAGGAAAACCCGGTAAATGTATCCTCCACTTCGACCGTGCTGAGAATCGTGACGCCAGCTCCCGTCAACGCCACGATCATTCGGTAAAGCGACTCGCGAAAGTCCTCGCGAAAGCCGGGCGCGAGTGCCATCTCAAGACTGACCAACGAATCGATCACAAGCCGTTGCGCGCCGGTTCTTTCGACGGCATCGAGAATCTCTTGCATGGTTTCGTCCACCGAAAGATCGAGCGGACGAAGGTAAAGGATTTCCAGTTTCCCCGTTTCCTGCGGTGTTTTTAAGTTCAAACCAAAACTATCGGCCCGATCCGTATATCGTAATCTCGATAAGGCCGAGAATGATTAAATCCTGATTTCGTGTCGCCAAACGATTCTGGATTTCGGCCTAATGTTCCCATTTTGTTCGAAATCCTGTACAGCGGCGGGGAGCGAAGGAATCCGAGAAGGCGAACCATGACATTCGACAGGCGGGCCGGTGAGCCTGACTTGGATTCCGGTCCTGTCGATCATCGTCGGCGCAAAACAGCGTGATACAATCGTACGTTGATGCGATGAGGTACGGCGGAGGTACGGACCCTCATGTAACTCGTTGGAATTGCATTGAACGCGATTCAACGCGATTGAACGGAAAGCTCAGATTTTCCGCGGTTTTATCCTCTCAAACTTACCGCTCATAACGTTAGGTTGCGGTGGTGAGTCCTGGAACCGCTCCGACAGGCACACAGGTCGAGCGTGCCATTCATCGCTTTCATACCGCCATGGTGGCACTACGCACTACAGGCACCTATGCCAAGCAGATCGACGGGGGCCCAGAGTTAGTGGCCAAGGTCGATAGCGGCGATTAGGAAAAAGTTCCGCGCAAAATTATTTGTCGGGGATAGGGAGTTCGTGAAGAAATATGGGGCTACGCGATATTGCGAAGCAAACTGCGTGACGAGATCTGGCACCCACACAGCATCCCAAATCGGAGGTTGGAGAAGAAACGGATACAACAGACTATCGGAGGTGATGATGCTTCCTCCGTGTGTCACTTGACGTCGCATCATGACGACGGATGGACGACGGCGTGAATTGTAAGCGCTTGAATATGCTTCATATTTCGTCCTTGGAGTGCTGGCTTGTGGATCCGGAGGTCGGTGGTTCAAGCCCACCCAACTGTACCATTATTTCAAATGCTCAGTCCGGACAGCTGCATCCATAACCCGAAAGCTGGCACCGGCAATGCCAGCTTGACCGCTCCGGCGAGACGGCGGCACAGTCCTGAAAAATCCGGGAGGCCAACTTGAGATTCGCCGCCGCCATTCTCGTCTCTGTGTCTGTTGTCGCGCTGGCCGCTGAGGCCGCGGATTCCAACAAGCCAGATTGGGCCTATGCCGTGCCGCCGCCGCCGACGACGCCGGCCCAACCCGCCGGCCAGCGGCCGCCGCCGGACCTGTCGTTGCTTAGCATCGCCGGCTCCAAATTCCAGTTCACCCGCAACAAGGTGCAGGGCGCCGCCGATGACGGCAGCCGCACCCGGGTGCAGCCCGCCGACTGGTTCCCGGAAGAGCATCCCAATCCCATCCCGCCCATTGTGGCGCTGGGCGATCAGAGCCGCAGCATCACGCCTTGCTCGCTTTGCCACATGCCCGAAGGCCGCGGCCGCACCGAGAATGGGGCGATAGCGGGCCTGACCTCGGCCTATTTCATTGAACAGATGCACGACTTCGCCAGCGGCGCCCGCCAGAGCGCCGAACCCCTCAAGGCCGATGCCAAGCAGATGGCGGTCTTCGCCAAGGCCATGACCGAGGATGAAATAAAAGCCGCCGCCGATTATTATGCCGCCATTCCCTGGGTGAAATGGACCCATGTGGTGGAAACCACCACCTCGCCCAAGGTGGAAAGCCATAACGGCTTGTGGGTGCCGCTGACGGGCGACAAGGCCGGCACCGAACCTTTGGGTGATCGCATCATCGAAGTGCCGGTTGATCCCGAAGCCACCGAACTCAAGCGCGATCCGCATTCCGGCTATGTCGCCTATGCGCCGGTGGGCGCGGTGGCGGTGGGCAAAAGCCTCGCCACCAGCGGTGGCGGCGGCAAGACGCTGGCCTGTACCGGCTGCCATGGCGCGGACCTGATGGGCTCGGCCATCGCGCCCAGCATCGCCGGCCGCACCGCCACCTATGTCGCTCAACAGCTTTATGACCTCCAGGCCGGCGCGCGGAACGGTGCGGGCGATGCACCGATGAAGCCGGTGGTGGCCAAGCTGGATGGCAAGGATATCCTGGATCTTTCGGCCTATGTCGCCTCGCTGCCAGTGCCCAAGAAGTGAGCGTGTCTCCGCTCGCATGAAGCGTTTGGCGCTGGCGTTGTGTCTGGCGGCGAGCGCTGCGGCGGCACAGGAGGTCGAGCAGGTCACCGTCTATGGCGGCAGTCTCAGCGGCATCTGGAAGGTCAGCGGTCCCGGCTGGGTGTCTATAAATCTGTTCCACGGCACAGATTGGGGACCGCTGCGTGCTGCCTTCTGCCGCATCGATCATAACCAGGACGGCTACACCACCCACTGCTACGGCCAGGGACCCAGCAGCGGCGGTACGCTGGACGTTGACGGCAAGAATTTCCATCTCGCCTGGGGAACCATGATGGCGCGCATGGTGATGGATGGCGCGGTGGAGTCGGCAACGCGTTTCACCGGTCACTTCGCCCTCAAGCTGGCGGGCGTACCGATCCGGGATTCAGACCTGACTGAAGGCGCCAAGATCGAGATCAAGCCTGATACGCCCGATACCGGCGGCAAGGCCGGGCTGGTGCGCGACATTCTGGGCGGCGCCACGCCACCGCATGACGCCAAGCTGGACGATGGCGTCGCCGCGGCCCATGCGCTGCAACTGGGCGGGATCGAGGCGGTCAGCTATCTGGGACAAGAGGGCAAGGCGGAAGGGCCCAAGACGGTGCCCGATCCCAACTACCTCACACTCTATGTTATCGAATTCGCGCAGGGCGAACGGATTTGCGCGTTGCATCAGGCGCCAGATGGTATGCTCGATGCGTTCCAATGCTTCTGATGAATTTCCGCGAGGCCGTATGACCAAGGACGAAATCACCGCCTGGGCGCTGGCCAATGGCTGGCAGATGATGGATGGCTTTCCCAGCCTGGCCAAACCCACGCCGCCGCATCCGGCCATCGTCCGGCTGGTGCTTAAAGCCACCGTCGCCAGTGTCGAAATCAAAAAGCCGGCCGGCAAATGGGAAAAGGTCTCGGGCGAAAGCTATTCCAAGATCACGCCGGACCCGGAAACCGGAATACCGGGCGGCCTCGGCCTCACAACCATCTCTGGCATCACTTTGCTGATGCGCGCCAACAAGGATCGGCAAGTCTTCGGGCCGAAACGCTGAAACAAACGACGCCCCGCTGCCATGGGCGGCAGGGCGTCATCGTCGCCGTCTATTCAGAGCAGAAATATGTCTCAATGCTGGGGCCGGAAGACCAACCCGCCATTCACCTCAACGATGAGTTGATGGACGAAGCGCGGCCCCAGATGGAGAAGTTTTATTATGACCCGGCCAAGTACGACACCCATCTGGACCAGCTGGGAATTTCCTATCCCTCCGGCATCATGAAAACGCCGCCGCAAAGCAAGGGCGGCCCCGTTTTGACGAACTGACAAAGTTTTGACGAATTGACAAAGGCTTACGCCCGGACAAAACTCCGCCCATAAACAAAAAAGGGGTTCGGGATGAGAAACGCTTCCATATTCGCTTTGGCTCTGTTTGCAGGCATGGCAGCGCTGCCAGTGAGCGCCCAGGGCCCCAACACGAGCGGGATGGCGGAACGGCTGATCCAGAACACCGGCGTTTACAACAAATCCAAGACCGGCACAGCGCCCGGCTTCGTTTCCGATCCCAGCTGGCCCAAGAACCTTCCGCACAGCTGGCTGCTGGGCCAGGTCGGCGGCCTCTATGTGGACAGCCACGATCACATCTGGGTCTATAACCGCCCGCGCACGCTCACCACCGACGAAGCCGGCCTAGAAGACGCGGTGCCCGGCGCCAAGAACAATGCCGGCGTGCCGATCGACGGCATCGGCCATCCGCGCCC